>Ga0209539_1000726_pt1 | contig 18457 bp, 15 predicted proteins | sample BarGraNGADG00312_2_FD_184499 | JGI IMG/M metagenome (GOLD analysis project Ga0209539, IMG submission 184499) | Arctic peat soil microbial communities from Barrow, Alaska - Barrow Graham LP Ref core NGADG0011-312 (SPAdes) (version 2) | ecosystem: Environmental > Terrestrial > Soil > Wetlands >... | reverse complement strand
GGCCGTGCAGTTGAAGCTCCGCGCCGCGAGGACCGACCGCGTTCTGGGCACCGACCTCGAACCCGCCAGGCAGGCTTCCATTCTCAAGAGCCTGGGCATGTCGGTCTCCGGTGAAGAGACCATGGAAGTGACAGTGCCTACGTTCAGGAGGGACCTGGAGCGGGAGGTCGACCTCATCGAGGAAGTTGCGAGGATATTCGGCTACGGCGAGATCCCCGCGACCCTGCCGCGCGGTGGAGGGATGGCGGCGGGGCTCAGCCCGCGACAGTCGGTGGAGGCAAGCCTCATCGACTCGCTCATCGCGCAGGGCATGTCCCAAGCCGTGACCTTCAGCTTCATGCGCCCGGGCGACCTGGACCTGCTGGAGCTTGACCCGTCTGACGCCCGGCGCCTGACAGTCTCCATACTGAACCCGCTGGCCGAGACTGGAGAGGTCCTGCGGACGACCCTGCTGCCCGGGTTGCTCAGGGCGGCCGCCGGAAACATCAACCGCGGAAACCGCGACCTTGCGCTGTTCGAAGCGGGAAGGGCCTTTATCGCCAGAGGCGAACGCGAGCTTCCCGACGAGGTCGAAGCCGTGGCATTGCTCCAGTGCGGAAGCCTCTTTCCTGCTACCTGGTCCCGGCCCGACGCGCCGGTTGATTATTTCGACCTGAAGGGCGTACTCGAGAACGTTGCAGAAACGCTCGGCCTCGAGGCACCACAGTTCGCGCCACGGATTGAACCATTCCTTGCCCCCGGACGCGCCGCGTCGGTGCTGATCGACGGCAAGGATGCCGGCTACGTCGGGCTGCTGCACCCGAGGGTTGCGGCGGCATTCGATCTCGAAGGTGAGTTCTACATCTGCGAGCTCGAGGCCCGGCTGCTGACCGAGGCGGTCCTGCCCCGGGTCTACAGCCCTGTCGGGCGCTTCCCGAACGTGAAGGTCGATATCGCTGCGATAGTCGAGGAGAGCACTGCCGCCAGCACCGTCGAAGAAGTTATCCGCAAGAACGCGGGCCGGTACCTGAAGTCCGTCAGGCTGTTCGACCTGTACCGAGGGCCCCAGGTCGGCGATGGCAAGAAGAGCCTCGCCTATGCCCTGGAGTTCGGCTCCGCCGAGGGCACTCTGACCGACGAGCAGGCTCATTCCGAGATGGACCGCATTATCGGAGCCATCGAGCGCGAGCTCGGAGCATCGATACGCGGGCGCGAGCGGGAAGGCGGTGCGACTTGAGGCTTGGTGTGATGGGGGGGACATTCGACCCCATACACATCGGTCACCTCGTAGCCGCGCATGAGGCGCGCTGCCAGTTCGAGCTCGAGAAAGTAGTGTTCATACCGTCGGCGAGGCCTCCTCACAAGACAGGCGCCCCACACAGCCCGGCGCCCGACCGGCTGCGGATGGTCGAACTTGCGACCGCGAGCGACCCTTTCCTGGAAGTCCTCGACATCGAGCTGCACAGGCAGGGCCCTTCGTACACGATAGATACGCTCCGCGAGATCCGCCGGACCTATGCGCCGTCCTCGGAGCTCTATTTCATCACCGGCGCGGACTCGATCCTCGAGCTCTTAACCTGGAAGAAGCCCGAGGAGCTGCTGGATGAGGCGCGGTTCATAGCGGCTTCGAGGCCCGGCTACCCACTGGAGAAGCTTCGAGACGCGCTGCCGGAGTGCACGAGCCGGGGCGCCGACCCGCTCGAAAGCGTCTATAGCATGGAGATCCCAGCACTCGCGATAAGCTCTACTGATATCCGCGAGAGGGCGGCCTCGGGCAGGCCTTTCAGGTACCTGGTCACCGATGCCGTCTGGGAGTACATCGAGGTCAACGGCTTGTACACGAAAGGTGAAGAACCCGCGCGCGGGTAAGAATATACCGGGCACGAGGCCGAGCGATCGACGCCCCGGAGAGTGAGGACAGTGGCTGAGTACGTAGGTTACAGGACAAAGAAGCGCCTCGAGAAAAAGAAGAACAAGGGCAAGGCCTGGAAGTGGCTCGTCGTCCTCGGCGTGCTCATACTCGTCTTCGTGGTGCTGGGCGCCTTCGTGAAGGTATACCCGTTCGACAAGGCGTGGAACAAGACGGCGAACGGCTTCGGCTGGCTCGGGCACCAGATCAAGTCGGTGTTCGTGTCCACCAAGAAGGTCGCGGCTGCAGACTTCCTTCCGGAAGGCAAGAAGACGGCGAACTACCTCATCGGCGTCACGAAGCAGATCAACGGGTCCACGTTCCTGTCGACCTGCATCGTGGCCTCGTACAGCTCCGTCGACAAGAGCGGTAGCCTGATCTACTTCCCGTATGACGTCATGGTCAACGCGCCGGGCATGGGCACTGACCAGCTCTCCAACCTGGTGGCGCTCGACCAGGGCAGGATCAGCTCGACGCTGGTGACAGTTGAGAACATACTCGGCACTGAGATAGACCGCTACGTGCTGGGGACCGACAGGGACCTGCGCATGATCCTCACGCAGTTCGGTGAGAAGCTGCCGGTCAACGTCACATCGAAGCTCTCGTACAAGGACCCGAGCCTCAACGTGACCGTGAACCTGAAGCCGGGCAGGCAGGACCTGACGCCGAGCACGCTGGCCTCTTACCTGACATACGGGACGGACGGCGGGGCCGTAGACCTGGCCAAGAGGCAGGAGGCGTTCGCGCCGGAGCTCATCGGCCTGATCGGGGCGACAGACGTCAAGAAGTTCGTCGCGAGGAACGCGAACCTCTTCGACACGGACGCGTCCGACAAGGAGCTCACGGGAATGCTGCAGGCGTACGCGTCGCTGGGCGACAAGGTCCAGACCGGCATAATCCCAGTCAAAGAGTTCAGGTTCGAGAAGAGCGTGGTCAACCGGCCTGACCAGGCGGCCATGCCGGCCTTCGTCAAGAAGTACCTCAAGTCGGACTCGACCTTGAAGTCGGACAGCCGGGTGAAGATCGAGGTGTTGAACGGCTGCGGAGTCCCGGGGGTCGGCGAGAAGGTCTCCTCGAGCATCGACCTATCGAAGTACCAGATAGTGAACTCGGGCAACGCGGACAACTTCGATCACGCGGAGACGGTCATAGTCGTCTACTCGGCCGACAAGACCATCGCAGCGGCCGCCCAGGAGCTCCGCAATGAGCTGCAGGTGGGTAAGATCGAATCACATCCACAGGGGCAGGACACCGCGCAGATAAGCGTAATAGTGGGAAAGGACTTCGCGAGCAAGTAGAAGTCGGGCACAGGAAAGGGGCCTCGAAGCTGGTGAACAACAGTTGCTGACGGCTGAGCAGTTGGCATTAGAAGCGGCAAGGGCCGCTGACGACAAGAAAGCCACCGATGTCCGTATCATGGACATGAGGGACACCCTCGGCATCACCGATTACTTCGTGGTCGCGAGCGGCCGCAATGAGCGCCAGGTGAGGCGCATACAGGACGCCGTCGAGGAAGAGCTCCGGAAGCACGACACGAAACCCGTCAGGCGCGAAGGGGTGCGCTTCGGGCGATGGATCCTGCTTGACTACATCGACATGGTCGTCCACATATTCCTCGATGAGGACCGCGCTTTCTACAACCTCGAGCGGCTTTGGGGCGACGTGCCCATAGTCGAGTGGCAGCCGTCGCGCACCAGCGAGGCAGGCTCCTAGGCGCTTGAGGGGCCTTTCCGGTACGGTTATCATTACACAGACATCTTCAGATCCGTGGGGCTGTAGCTCAGGGGGAGAGCGCTACCTTGGCAGGGTAGAAGTCGAGGGTTCGAATCCCTCCAGCTCCACCACTTTCAAATAGCAACCAACGCTTAAGGCTGGAGGGATTCGAACCCTCGACTCAGGGGGGCCGGGGGAAGGATTCCCCCGCATAGGCTTCACCATCGGGGGTGAGCAGGTGGACCGAAGGTCCACCGATGAGAGGGGGCGGGACGCCCCTTCTCATAGGAGCGGAACCCTGATCAGCCAACCAGCTTTTATCCGAATTCCCGCAGGATGAAGCGACGGAAGGGGTTCGAATCACGCCACTATTCAACAGAACTCCGTTCTGATTTCACATTTCCCCAGGTCGTTCACTTTCCACTTTTCTGCCCCGATTAATCCGGTGCCGATTAAAAGTGGAAAAGAAAAGTGGAAAGCGAACGACGTTACCTACATTTTACATCCGCGAAACGCCCACGAAACATGCACTCCCTAGTCTGGATGAGACAAGACAAGCTTGAATGGGGGACAGATGGGCGATCGAAGGCTTATAACAGCGGTTGAGCGGGCCAGGGGCAGGCGCCAGGTCATGAAGGCGACAATGATAGCCGCCCTAGTACTGGTGATGTTCTTTTCGATTTCGGCCCTCGCGCACGCCAACGATCCGGCAGGGACAAATACCGGCGGCAAGGTTGACGTGACGGCGCCGGCCACCAAAGCGCAGAGCCCGTCAGACGCCGCGCTCAGCGACGTCGGGCACACAAAGATCTCTCTCACATACGTGTGGGTGTTTCTGGGCGCCATCCTCGTCTTCTTCATGCAGGCGGGCTTCGCACTGCTGGAGACCGGCTTCTGCCAGAAGAAGAACGCACTTCACGTCATGATGACCAACTTCATGATATTCGGGATCGCGGTGGTGGCTTTTTACTTCATCGGCTTCGGGGTCATGTTCGGCGGGATAGGCGCGCTCAAGATGTTCGGCGGCTCGCCCATCCTGACCCACGAGATAAGCATCGGCGGATGGGGGATCCTCGGCGGTAAAGGTTTCGCCTTGAGCGGCCCGGCCTACGACACCGGCGTTTTCCTTCTCTTCCTGTTCGAGGTCGTGTTCATGGACACGGCAGCGACCATCCCCACGGGCGCGATGGCGGAGAGGTGGAAGTTCTCAGCGTTCTGCATCTTCGGGGTATTCATGGGAGCCATCGCCTACCCCCTGTTCGGCAACTGGGTATGGGGCGGCGGCTGGCTCTCACAACTGGGTGTCAAAGCGAGCCTGGGCCACGGCTTCGTAGACTTCGCGGGCTCCTCCGTGGTGCATGCGATGGGGGGCCTCGCGGCCCTGATGGGGATCGTCGTCCTGGGCCCGAGGATCGGAAAGTTCAAGAAGGACGGTACCCCGCGTGCGATCCCCGGCCACAACATCCCCATCGCGATAGTTGGCTCGATCATACTGGTCTTCGGGTGGTTCGGCTTCAACGCCGCCAGCACGCTGAACGGCGGCGACCTGCGCCTGTCGGTCATCGCGGTAAACACACTGCTTGCGTCGTGTTTCGGGGCGGTGACGGCCATGATCTACATGTGGAAGAAGACAGGCCACCCCGACCCGTCCATGAGCGCGAACGGGTGTCTGGCCGGGCTGGTCGCCATAACCGCGCCGTGCGCCTTCGTGTCGAGCTGGGGAGCCGCGATCATCGGTGTCATCGCCGGGATCCTCGTTTGCCTCGCAGTGTACACGCTAGAGAGGCGCTTCAAGCTTGACGACCCTGTGGGCGCTGTCGCGGTGCACGGCGTGAACGGTATCTGGGGTGTGATCGCGCTGGGCATATTCGCAGACGGCACCTACGGGGCGGGATGGAACGGGGTGCCAGGCACGGTACGGGGCCTGCTCTACGGCGGCAGGAGCCAGTTCCTCGCGCAGCTCATCGGCACGGCGGCCGTCATCATCTTCGCCTGCGGCCTTTTCTACGCCTTCTTCAGGATCCAGGATAAGATTCAGGGCATCCGGGTCTCGCCCGCTGCCGAGGTCGCGGGGCTGGACTCCGCGGAGATGGGCGTGCCGGCCTATACGGACGAAACACCTGACCTTTACGACGATATCGCGTGACGCAGGAGGACCGATGAAGAAGCTCGAGGCGATAGTCAGGGCGAACAAGCTGGATGCCGTCATCGACGGGCTCGAGACAGTTGGATACCCGGGCGTGACCATCACCGACGTCAAGGGTCACGGCAAGCAGAAAGGGCTCGAGCAGCACTGGCGCGGCAACGCCTACACCATCCGGTTCATCCCGAAGGTGAAGATCGAGGTCGTGGTCATGGACGAAGACGTCGGCCGGACCGTCGACATCATCATGCGCAAGGCGAGGACCGGGGCGATCGGCGACGGCAAGGTCTTTGTGACGGAAGTCGCCGACGCGATAAGGGTGAGGACCGGCGAGACGGGCGACCGCGCGATCTGACGTCAGCCTCCGGACGTCGTGGTATGCTAATGCCGCGGTATGATCAGGAGGTTTGGTCGTGGCAGGGCTTGTTCTGGCGCTTGCACAGGTCAAGAGCGCGGTTGGCGACCTCGAGGGCAACTCGAGGATGATAATCGATTACACGGAGAAGGCGGCTGCTGCCGGGGCGGACATCGTGCTGTTCCCCGAGCTCTGCCTCACCGGCTACCCACCCGAGGACCTGCTCCTCAAGACCGAGTTCACCCGCAGCAGCATGGCCGCCATAAATGAGCTGGCGAGCGCTGTGGGAGACATCATCGCGGTGGTGGGCTTCGCGGAGGCCGACTACGACATCTTCAACTCGGCGGCGGTCCTGAACAAGGGCAAGATCCGGTGCATCTACCGCAAGACGTTTCTTCCCAACTACGGGGTCTTCGATGAGAAGAGGTACTTCGGCGCGGGCAACCGCAACGTCGTGCTTGACGTCGCCGGCACGAGGGTCGGGGTGACGATCTGCGAAGACATCTGGTTCCCCGGGGGCCCGGTCGAGGAGCAGGTCGCAAGGGGCGGGGCCCAGATCATGCTCAACCTCTCGGCATCGCCGTTCAACCGCGGAAAGTACGAGTACCGCAAGAGGCTCATCTCATCCCGCGCGATGGACGGCCCCGTGGTCGTCGCGTACTGCAACATGGTCGGCGCGCAGGACGAGCTGGTATTCGACGGCGGGTCGTGCGTCTACCACCCGCAGCTCGGCTTCATCGCGCAGGCCGGCCGGTTCTGCGAGGAGCTTCTCGTGTGCGAGGTGGACCTCGAGCTGCTCAGGAGCAACCGCCTGCTCGAGCCCAGGTTCAGGTACTCGAGCGCCGACTGCCCGCACGCCGAGGTCGACGTCTGCGTGCTCGAGAAGCACTCGAGCCTCCCCGGCGGAGCGGCGACCGCGAAGACGGAGTGCCCCGAGGATATGACCCTGACACAGGAGATCTACGAAGCCCTGATCAGCGGCCTCGAAGAATATGTCGCGAAGAACGGTTTCCGAAAGGTCGTGCTCGGGCTGTCCGGAGGCATCGACTCGGCCCTGACAGCGGCGCTCGCGGCCGACGCCCTCGGGGGCGAGAACGTGACTTGCGTGTTCCTGCCCTCCAAATACACCGCTGACGAGAGCGGGCGGGCCGCCGAAGAGCTGGCGGCCAACCTGGGCGCGAACTACCTCACAATGCCTATCGGGGAGATCTATTCCATCTACGTTGAAGAGCTCGCAGGTGAGCTCGGCGAAAAAGATGAAGGCATCGCCTACGAGAACCTGCAGGCGAGGATCCGGGGCAATCTGCTAATGGCGCTGTCCAACCAGTTCGGCTGGCTGGTGCTGGCCACGGGCAACAAGAGCGAGCTCTCGATGGGGTACTGCACCCTCTACGGCGACATGGCCGGGGGCTTCGCGCTGATAAAGGACCTGCTCAAAACGCAGGTGTACGAGGTCGCCGAGTTCGTCAACGAGCGGGCGGGCAAAGATGTGATCCCGAGGTTCGTCATAGACCGGCCGCCGACGGCCGAGCTCCGCGCCGACCAGCTCGACACAGACTCGCTCCCGCCATACGACGTGCTCGACCCGGTGCTGGAGGCGTACGTCGAGGAGGGACTGGGCACGCAGGAGATCATCGCCAGAGGATTCGACCGCGAGATCGTCAACAGGGTCATCAAGGCCGTCGACGCGAACGAGTACAAGCGCCGCCAGGCACCGGTCGGGGTCAAGATCACACCGAGAGCGTTCGGGCGCGACTGGCGCATGCCGATATCGACACGCAGGAGATAACGGCGGCGACTCCGGAAGCACGGCCGGGCTTCCATGTGAAGGTAAGTGTTATCCAGGGACTGCGATTGCTTGGGGAACTCCCTTGGGTATTGATTCGACAATCATAACCATCGTATTCATCGCGCTCATCCTCTACTACATCTACATCTGCGTGCTGGCCGTCCTCGTGAAGACCCCTCGCGCCAGGCAGACCCACGAGGCCCGCGCCAGGTTCATCTTCATGATCCCCTGCCGCAACGAGGAAGGGGTCATCGCCGTAACCATCGATAAAGTGCTCGAGATAGACCATCCTTTTAAAGAAGTGCTCATCATAAACGATGGCTCCGCCGACCGTACCGAGGAAGTGGCACTCGGCTTCAGTGGCTCAGGCGCCGTGCAGGTGGTCAGTACCGTCGACCCCGGCAGGGGAAAGGGCGAGGCGCTCAACTTCGGCTTCGGAAAGATACTGGAGCGTCTGCGCGCGGAAGGGGTCTCGAGCTACGAGGACATAATCGTCGCCATCATGGACGCGGACGGCCAGCCTTCGACAAACATCTGCAAGGCGGTCGAGCCGTATTTCGACGACCCGCGCGTCGGGGCGGTGCAGGCGGGCGTGCGGATCGCCAATGCCGACGCCAACATGATCGCCTCGTGCCAGGACATCGAGTTCACCGGGTTCTCCCAGTCGATCCAGAAGGGGAGGGACAGGCTGGGAAGCGTTGGCCTGGGCGGCAACGGCCAGTTCACCAGGCTGAGCGCTCTTTCCTCGCTGTCGGTCGAGCACCCCTGGAACAGGAGCCTCACCGAGGACCTGGACATCGGGGTAAGGCTCATACTTGCCGGCTGGCGCGTGCGGTTCTGCTCGTCGGCGTTCGTGTCTCAGCAAGGCGTCGAGAAGATCCGGCCCCTGGTAGTGCAAAGGGTGCGATGGATGCAGGGGCACTACTCCACGTGGAAGTACATCCCCGCCCTTCTCAAGAACAGGAACATCCCACTTCGCACACGCGCCGACAACACGGCGTACCTTCTGTTCGGCGCCACGCCGTTCCTGGTCCTGATCTCGCTGATCATCTCCCTTCTGTCTCTTACCGGACTGATCACCGTGTCAAACAAGCTGAACGAGTTTCTGCTGCGCACCAACTTCATCCTCTTCATACTGATGTTCTACTTCGTGTCTTTCCTGATCGCGATAATATTCGTCACGTTTTACATGAGATATAAGAAGCTCTCGGCCTGGCGGTTCTTCCTGATGTACAACGTCTTTGCCTTTTACACTTTCCTTTGGATTCCGGCTTCTCTGGGGGCAGTCATCAACATGATCCGAGGGCAGACAGTCTGGGTGAAGACGGGGAGGACCGCGATCGAGGAGTTCATCGAGCTGCGGGCCTATCCCAGGATGGACGTGGACATACCCGTCGAGATAGAGGCAGAGACCGGCACGATCGAGCTGATTGCCAAGGATGTCTCGGCGAGCGGCATGGGCGTCCAGGTGACGAAGAGTTACTTCGTCAAGAATGCCATCGAGCTCGTGTCCACGGGAAACACCGTGACAGTCATAACCCCGGAGACGCGGTTGGGCGTGAAGAGCCAGGTGGTGTGGGTGGCGTACCTGGGGTTCAACCAGGTCAGGGCGGGCATCCGTTTCCTCGACCCGGCCGTCATCGAAGTGGAAGAGGATTTCGGGTTGACTCAGGAGGGCGAGCGGACAGCCTGAAACAAAAACTCGAATTTATGAGAGGCTCGGACTAGGAAGCGTTCGACTGGAGGCGGATCCTGTCCTTGCGCGAAGCGAGAATCTGGAACGTGCCGTAAGACACGGCCAGGAGTGGAAGCATCACCTGGTAGAGGATGAACTTGATGTGGAGGACGGATGAGAGCACCGCGTTCGGCCCGATGACCTTGAGGGCAACGAGAAAAACCACGTCCTGTAGGACCAGCACGAGGCAAAATGCGAGCGCGATCTTGAACACGAGCTTCATCTTTATCACCTTTAATGATATCGGCGGGTAGGAGAAAGCTGTGCATGCAACTATGGGACTATTAATGGGGGCCGAATGGGTGACGGAGAAGTCACCCATTCGGGTGAGAGAAACAAAATGCTGACGGCATCTCGTCTGATCGACCTCATGGTTCTTGAGCCGCGTCTCTCAGGCGCAGATCCGGGATACGGGCTGAGAGCCCGCACTCAAGAATCTTCCGTGATCGTCAAGGATATATGCCGCGCACTTTGATGGCCTTGTAGACCCGGTCGACCGCCAGCATCATCGATGCGGTCCGCAGGTTCACGTTGCGGTACTTCGCGAGCTCCAGCACCCTGTAGAAAGCCGTGACCATGACCTCGTGCAGGCGCTCGTAGACATCTTCTTCCTTCCACAGGAGGGACTGGATGTTCTGGACCCACTCGAAGTAGCTGACGGTCACGCCGCCCGCGTTGCAGAGAATGTCCGGGATGACGAACACGCCCCTGTCGAACAGCACCCTCTCGGCGTCCGGCGTCACCGGCGCGTTGGCGGCCTCGGCTACCATCCGCGCCTTGACCTCGTCGACGTTGTCCATGGTTATGGTCCCGCCGAGGGCGGCGGGGACCAGGATGTCCACGTCGAGCTTGAGCAGCTCGTCGTTCGTAATGTTGTCGCAGTTGGGGGTGTCGCAGACGCTGCCGGACTTCAAGACGCGCGCCGCGACCGCCCAGAGGTTCAAGCCCTCAGGGTTGAAGACGCCGCCGTGAACGTCGGAGACCGCTACAACCCGCGCGCCCTTGTCGGTCGCGAGCTTCGCGACGTTGCCGCCGACGTTGCCCGCGCCCTGGATGGCCATCGTCGAGCCCTCGAGGGTCTTGCCGCTCACGGCGCACGCTTCCTCGATCGTGGATATCACGCCTCGCGCCGTGGCATCGAAGCGCCCCTCCGAGCCGCCGATCTCGGTCGGCTTACCGGTGACGACCCCCGGGACCGAGTAGCCGGCGTTGACGCTGTACGTGTCCATTATCCAGGCCATTATCTGTGGGTTGGTGTTGACGTCCGGAGCCGGTATGTCCTTCTCCGGCCCGAGGATAATTCCGACCTCGGACGTGTACCGGCGGGTGAGCCTCTCGAGCTCGGAAAGAGACAGCTTCTCGGGCTCGACCACGACCCCGCCCTTGGCGCCGCCGTACGGTATCTTCACGACCGCGCATTTCCAGGTCATGAGCATGGCAAGCGCTTTCATCTCGTCGATGGTCACATCGGGGTGGTAGCGCAGGCCTCCCTTGGCGGGGCCCCGGTCCAGGCTGTGCTGGACCCTGTAGCCCTGGAAGACCTTGATGGATCCGTCGTCCATCCTGATCGGGAGCGAGACGGAAAGGATCCTGCGCGGGCAGCGGAGGATCTCGATCTGGTCGTCCGGTATCTCGAGCATTCCAGCGACCTCGTCCAGGTCGCTCAAGGCGTTTTCGTACTCATTCACTGCATCACCTCTTGTGTCGGCTGGCGCTAAACAGCGGCCACATTTATGATATCTAGTGGTCATCGCAAACGCCAATGGCGCGCGGCGCAAGCTCAAACCCGGAAGGATGCTCAAATGAGAGAGAGGATAGCAACTCCGCCCAGGATGGTCGTAGACGGGCAGGTCACCGAGTTCGGGACGTTCGACGATCCGTTCAGGGAAGTGAACCTCCTGGACGTCGATCTCGAGATCCGCGGACGAAAGATGCCCCGCATGGTGCGGGATTTCCGCCTGAAGGAGTGGGAGCACTTCGGGATAATCACGGACGATTACTACTTCGGGATGGTCATCTTCGACGCCAAGTTCATGGGGACTTCTTTCTTCTATGCTTTCAACAGGAAGACCGGAGAGTTCTTCGAGCACGAGCGCACGTCGGTGGGCGGCCCTGTTCGCGTCGCGCGGGAGCTGTGGCATGGGGAGTGCTATTTCAGGCACTACGCCTACAGCATGGAGTTCGAGAACAGGCTCGACTCAGGCCTGCACCGCCTGAGGGTGGAGATCAAAGGAAAGCCGAACAAGCCCGAGGTCAACGCCGAGATCTACATGCGTGAGGACCTGGACAAGTTCGAGCCCCTCGTCCAGCTCAGCCCGGTATCCCCGAACCGGCCGCTCTACACGCACAAGTCCGCGGCCCCGGTCGAGGGGACGATCATCCTCGGTGACAAGGAGATCAAGCTGGACCCGGCGAGCGCCGTCGGGCTGATGGACGTTCAGAAGACCTACTACCCGTACCAGACCTTCTGGAACTGGGCGACCTTCGCGGGCCACGACAGGACCGGGAGGCTGATCGCCATGAACGCGTGCCAGAACTTCATAACTGACGATGAGTACTATAACGAGAACTGCACATGGGTGGACGGCGACATCTCTCTGCTGGGCGCGGTCAAGTTTGACTTCGACAGGGCCGACCTGATGAAGCCCTGGAAGGTTAAGGCCCCTGGCGGAGGCCTGGACCTGGAGTTCAAGCCCGAGGGCGAGAGGCACGGGAAGACCAGCCTGGGCGTCGTGATGTCGGATTTCCACCAGCCCTTCGGCCGGTTCAGCGGGACGATGGTCGGGCCCGGCGGCGCGACTGTCGAGGTCGCGGACATGTTCGGGCTCTGCGAGTGGCACCTGGCCAGGTTCTGAGGACGCGCACCGACTGCAGATCGGATGGTCCCGTGACTGAGAAGATGAAGGTTGTCAGACCCAATAATAAGGCGAGCGTACACCTCGAGGCTCTGTCCGAGATAAGCGAGGCGATCACTTCAGAGACCTACCTCGAGGACATACTCCGGCTGATCGTGGTCGTCACCGCGAAGGTCATGGGCTCGAACATCTGTTCGCTCATGCTCCTGAACGAACAGAGCGGTGAGCTCGAGATCATGGCCACGCAGGCAGTGAGCGAGGCCTACCTCAAGAAGCCCCCGGTCATCTTCGGCGAAGGCCTGAGCGGGCTGGCCGCCAAAGAGTGCAGGCCGGTGAGCTGCTGGGACGTCAAGGAGGACCCGCGCTACGTGAACAAAGAGGTCGCGCTCAAGGAGAACCTCTGCTCGCTGTTGTCCATGCCCATGAGCATCAAAGGCAAGGTAGTCGGGGTCATCAACTGCTACACCTCCGTTCCCCACGAGTTCACCCGCGAGGAGATGACCATCCTCATGACAGTCGCAAACCAGGCGGCCATGGCGATCGAGAACACCGACCTCGTGATGAAAGCCAAGCTCATGGAAGAGGAGCTGGAGACGAGGAAGCTCATCGAGCGCGCGAAGGACATCCTGATGGAGGAGCGGGGCATCAGCGGCTACGAGGCCTTCCAGGCCATGCGCCGCAAGTCGATGGATTCAAGGCGCCCCATCCGCGAGATAGCCGAGGCCGTCATCCTGGCGCACGAGGTCGGCCTCAAGTAACGCGATCCAGCCGCGCGAAATACCCCACTTGCAAAGCAAGCTCGTCTCATTTGTTGACGCGGGGCAATCCATGGCATATGATTTCGCGGATTGCGCACGATGAGGTGCGCGTACAAAGACGACGTCGTCAAAGGCGGTCGTCTTTTTTTATTTCTAGAAGGACGGTGGTAATGGCCGGATCCGACACAAAAACGCTGTCAGAGTTCGTAGCCGGGCTGGTCGATGAGACCGGCGGGGACAGGAGCAAGCTTTCTTCGGTCCTGCACTCCATCCAGAAAGAGTACAACTACCTCCCCGAACAGGCCCTGCGTGACATCGCCGGCTTGATGGAGATCCCCATCACGGACATCTACGCGATGGCGACGTTCTACACTTCCTTCTCGCTGATCCCGAAGGGCTTCCACATCGTGACGGTCTGCACAGGCACGGCATGTCACGTCCGCAACTCGCGAGGGATACTGGACGAGATCTGCAGGTTCCTCGACATCTCGCCCGGCGAGACCACCCCCGACATGTCGTTCACCCTCGAGACGGTCAACTGCCTGGGAGCCTGCGCGATGGGCCCGATCATGGTCGTCGACGGCAAGTACTACGGCGAGATGACGGCCGCAAAGGTGCCGAGGGTGCTCAAGAAGTACCAGAGGGAAAAGGTCGCGGCCCCGGTCGCGGCGGAGAGGATATCCTCCCCGGCCGAACTCGACACGTATCGCGAGTCGGCGAAACTGGCGAGGTACCCGGGCACCACGAGCATCTACACGTGCGCGGGGACCGGATGCCAGGCGAGCGGTAGCCTCGAGGTCTTGGAGGCGTTGAAGCTCGAGCTCAAAGGCCAGGGCCTCAGCGACAAGGTCATGCTGAGGGGCACGGGATGCCACGGTTTCTGCGAGCGAGGACCGCTCGTCGTGATTGGCCCCGACAACGTCTTCTACCAGAAGGTGACCGCCGAGGACGTAGGCGAGATCGTCACTGAGACCGTCATGAACGGGCGAGTGCTAGAGAGGCTCCTCTACGAGGACCCCGCCACCGGCCAGGTGGCCCGGCACAAGGAAGACGTCCCGTTCTACTCCAAGCAGATGAGGCAGATACTCGGCCCGAACGGCGTCCTCGACCCAAGAGCGATCGACGACTACATCGCCAGGGGCGGCTACTCGGCGCTGGCGAAGGCGATCTTCGACATGGAGCCGGACCTGATCATCGACGAGGTCGAGAGGGCCGGCCTGCGCGGGCGCGGCGGTGGAGGCTTCCCGGCGGCCGACAAGTGGAAGGCCTGTAAGAAAGCCAGGAGCGTGGACGGGGTCAAGTACGTGCTGTGCAACGCCGACGAAGGCGACCCCGGGGCCTTCATGGACCGGTGCCTGCTGGAGGGCAACCCACACAGCGTGATCGAGGGCATGATCATAGGAGCGAGGGCCATCGGGGCCACGAACGGCTACGTGTACGTGAGGAACGAGTACCCGCTGGCGATCGAAAGCGTGTCCCGCGCGATAGAGCAGGCGGAGGAGAAGGGCCTGCTGGGCAGGGACATCCTCGGCTCGGGGTTCGACTTCACGATATCGGTCAGCCGTGGTTCGGGAGCCTTCGTGTCGGGTGAGTCCACGGCGCTGATGGCGTCGATCGAGGGCCGTGTCGGCGAGCCCCGCGAGAAGTACATACACACGGCGATCCGCGGGCTCTACGTGAGGCCGACCAACCTCAACAACGTCGAGACATGGGCGAACGTCCCACTGATAATCAACCAGGGCGCAGAAGAGTACGCCTCCGTCGGTACCGAGAACAGCAAGGGGACGAAGATATTCTCGCTGGTCGGGAAGATCACCAACACCGGGCTGGTTGAGGTGCCCATGGGGATCACCCTTCGGGAGATCATCTACGACATCGGCGGCGGCATCCCGGACGGCAAGGCCTTCAAGGCCGTCCAGACAGGAGGGCCGTCGGGTGGTTGTCTCCCAGAGTCGCTGATCGACATCCCCGTCGACTTCGACCGGCTGACAGAGGTTGGATCGATGATGGGCTCGGGCGGCATGATCGTCATGGACGAGGACACGTGCATGGTCGACGTGGCGCGGTACTTCCTCGAGTTTCTCTGCGACGAGTCGTGCGGCAAGTGCACGCCCTGCAGGGAGGGCCTCAAGCAAATGCTGGAGATCGTCCAGGGAGTGACCGAGGGCGAGGCGACCCCCGAGAAGCTGGACCTCCTCGAGGAGCTGGCTGAAGTCGTGCGCGACACGTCCCTCTGCGGTCTCGGGCAGACTGCCCCCAATCCCGTGCTTTCGACCGTGAAGTATTTCACCGAGGAGTACCGGGAGCACATCGAGCAGAAGAAGTGCCGCGCGGGAGTGTGCAGGGCCCTGGTCACGTACGGGATCGACCCGGAGGCCTGCACGGGGTGCGTCAGGTGCATGAAGGCCTGCTCAACCGGCGCGATATCCGGAGAAAAGAAAGAGCCGCACACCATCGACCAGTTGAAGTGTGAGAAGTGCGGGATATGCCTCGAGGTCTGCGAATTCGGCGCGGTCGTAAGGAAGTGATGACGTGGTTAACCTGATTCTTGACGGACAGAGAGTCGAAGCCGAGGAAGGCTGGACTATCCTCGAGACCGCGAAGTACTACGGCGTGGAGATACCCACGCTGTGCCACGTGGAAGGGCTGACGCCGTTCAGCGCCTGCCGCATATGTGTGGTCGAGATGCGGCGCGGCAACCGCACGCGCCTGGTGGCCTCGTGCTCGTTCCCTGTCGAGGAAGGCATAGAGATCAAGACGGGCTCGCAGCGCGTGAAGCGTGCTCGGAACATGATCCTCGAGCTGATGCTCGCCACGACGCCCAACTCCAGGACGCTCCAGTGCATGGCGTCCAAGTACGGCGTCACGAGCATCCGGTTCAAAGGAGAGGACAGGGACTGCATCCTCTGCGGCCTCTGCGTGCGCATCTGCGATCAGCAGATGAGCGGCGGCGCCATCGGCTTCGCGCGCAGGGGAGTCGAGCGCGAGGTGTCGATGCCGTTTCACAAGACGCCCGAGGCGTGCCGCCAGTGCGGCGCCTGCCTGTACATATGCCCGGTCTGCGAGCTCCCGTGCAACGGGCCGCTGGAGCCGGGGGTGCTCTGTAATGCCTGCCTGGACGCAGTGCAACTAGAACCGTTCCCCTCTGGGGACTGAGACAAGGAGGAAACAGCGGATATGGCAATGACCAAGATAAACAGGTCAGCTGCGACACTGTCGAAGAACCGCACGCCCGATTCCGTCAGCCCGTTCAGCGGCATGTGCGCCACCTGCGTTGAAGGCTGCATAGGGATGTGCGAGATCGGCAAGTCCTCGATCAGGGGAGCGGAGTGCATCTACCCGCAGCCTTTCGGTACCATGACCGCGGCCTCCGAGAAGGAATACCCGGTCGACTTCTCTCACTTCAACATCATGGGAAGCGCCGTCGGCGCGCACGGCATCGCGGCAGACAGCGAGCACGCAGTCTTCACGGCCGTCGATCTCGAGACGACAGTCGGAGACAAGAACCCCCTCAAGCTGAAGCTCCCGATAGTCATCCCCGGGCTCGGGTCGACCTACGTCGCAAAGCGCAACTGGGACGGCCTCGCAATAGGCTCGGCGATCTCGGGAACGATACTCACTATCGGTGAGAACGTCTGCGGGATGGACGACGAGTCTGAGATCAAGGGCGGCAAGATCAAGAGGTCGCCTGACATGGAGTCGAGGATCAAGACTTACCGCGACTGGCAGATCCCGGGCTACGGCGACATCGTAGTGCAGTTCAACGTCGAGGATACCAACCTCGGAGTGCCCAGGTACGTGCTCGAGGACCTCGGGGTCCAGACCGTGGAGCTCAAGTGGGGCCAGGGCGCGAAGGACATCGGTGGCGAGGTAAGGCTCAAGTCGATCGAGAAAGCCCGCGAGATGAAGGAAAAGGGCTACATAGTCCTGCCGGACCCTGACGACAAAGAGGTCATCGAGTCGTACAAGCTCGGCGGCGTCAAGGACTTCGAGCGCCACTCGCGCCTCGGCATGGTGACCGAGGAAGGCTTCTCGGCGGCCGTCGACGAGCTTCGCTCGATGGGCGCGAAGAGGGTTTTCCTGAAGACCGGCGCGTACAGGCCGGTCGACCTGGCGAGGGCGGTCAAGTACGCGTCCGACAACAGGATCGACATGCTGACCGTGGACGGTGCGGGCGGAGGCACGGGGATGAGCCCGTGGCGCATGATGAACGAGTGGGGCGTGCCCACCATCGAGCTCTGCAGCCTCACCTACGAGTATGTCGACTACCTTGCCAAGCAGGGCAAGTACGTCCCCTCGATCGTGTTCGCGGGCGGCCTCACCATGGAGGACCAGATGTTCAAGGCTTTCGCGCTGGGAGCGCCCTACGTCAAGGCGATCGGGATGGCACGGAGCCCGCTCGCGGCGGCTATGGTCGGAAAGACGATAGGCAGCCGCGTAATGGAGGGCGACCTGCCCGTATACATCGAGCGGTTCGGCACGACGATGGAAGAAGTCTTCATAACCGGCGTGCACCTGCGCGAAACTTACGGCGAAGAGTTTGAGAAGCTTCATCCGGGCGCCATCGGCGTCTACACGTACTACGGGCGCATCGCCCAGGGAATGCGGCAGCTGATGGCCGGAGCCCGCAAGTTCAACCTGAGCCTCATCGCGCGCGATGACATCTGCTCACTGACGCGCGAGGCGTCGGACATCTCGGGAATCGCGTTTGTCACGGAGCTCGACAAAGACGCGGCATGGGAGGTCATCAAGTCGTAGAGCCCGGCGTCGCGGGATATAGCTGATCCAATCGAAAAGGCGGGCTGTAAAGCCCGTCTTTTCTTGTGACGAAGCACTGAATAGAATAGCCTTTAGCGAGCCTGACAGTTAGGAGCTGATATGGCGAAGTGCAAGAACTGCGGGTCGAAGGTGAAGCGCAAGGAGCTGTCCTGCCCACAGTGCGGGAAGAACCCTGGTGTGCAGACGATCACCGACCTGCCAAAGACGAAGATACGCCGTGACAAGGTGCCCGAGGACCTGTCCGTGCCAGCGTCGGAGCGCGACCTCGTCTGCGAGAGCTGCCGCTCCAAGGTACCGGGAGGCCTGAACATCTGCCCCAAGTGCGGCCTCGCGATGACCGCCCAGACCATCACTGACCTGCCACCCTGGAAAGGCAAGGGATAGAAAGGGGATGCGGCATGGGAGCATGTGAGAAGTGCGGCGCGCCGATAGGAGCAGGCGA
>Ga0209539_1000725_pt1 | contig 18487 bp, 20 predicted proteins | sample BarGraNGADG00312_2_FD_184499 | JGI IMG/M metagenome (GOLD analysis project Ga0209539, IMG submission 184499) | Arctic peat soil microbial communities from Barrow, Alaska - Barrow Graham LP Ref core NGADG0011-312 (SPAdes) (version 2) | ecosystem: Environmental > Terrestrial > Soil > Wetlands >... | reverse complement strand
GACGGCCTCCAGGGCGACCCTGGCCTTGAACGCCGGTGAGTGGTTGCGTCTCGGTCTTCTCGACATCGTAGATACTCCTCCGTGGTTGTCGCCGCGGAGCAATATCATCACCTAAGAGACTGTCCGCTTTCGCCCGGCCGCTTCTCGCTTCGTTGCGAACCACAATACGGGGGCCAACAGCAGGCTGTATGCGAACGTGCGACGCCCCATCGGGACTAGCATTACTTGCGCGAGCGCGAAGAGAACAAGAAGAGTGACGCGCTGTCGCCCACGCTCTGTGGCCGCGCGGTGCAGAGCGGTCAAGCCGATTGGCGCAAGGATTAGAGTCCCGATGGCCCCAAGCGCAGGAACAGCACTCGACACGTTGATAGTGCCCATGAACCCCGTCTTGCCCATAGCGATAGCTACCCCCACAATCGACAAACCGAGAATCAAAGAGCGAATGGGTGACGGGTCAGCGAATTCTGCATTCGAGCTGCTGTTGACCGCCAGCCGATGCGAGCCCCCGACAACCGCGCAAAGCGTCGCGGCGCAAAGAACCACGGTTATCGCCGCGAGTAGAGAGGCTGGTGTTGCGGAGTAGCCCAGCTTCCAACCGGCCAGCGCCTGGGAAGTCAATATCTTTGTTGAAATCAGGGACAGAAGGTAGCCGAGAGCATAGCTCGATAGCAGCCCTAGTGACAGCACATTGCCAATCGTAATGGTGCGCCGATCCGCGAGCATCATCGCATACCCAAGGACCCCCACGACTGCTCCAAGAACAACAGGCACAACTACCCATTCATAGAGCCCAAGCAGTTCGAGAGTCGCTGAAACCACGGCAGCCATACCGACTCCACTCAGGAAGATGGAACGCCACATGTGGCTTCTTGTGACCGACGGCCGACGCTGCAGCCGACTAGCTCCCGTCTGACCTCGGGTTAGCGATGTCGAGTCCACCTCACCCACGCGAGGCACTCCGCTCGTGTCTCTGGACTAGTTCTCGCACGACGGTCACCATGTCGTCGCCATATTGATCCCAGCCACCCATCACCTTCACCCGCCGAAGGGCCGCGTCGCTCATCTCCTCGCGTCTGTCCGAATCATCAGCGAGAAGCTGCAGGCGATCTGCCAAAGCGCCGGGGTCCCGCGGCGCAACAATGAATCCCTCAACCCCGTCCGTGAAAAGGTCTTCGGCACCGCTGTTGAAAGTCCCAATGACCGGGCAACCACAAGCGAGAGCCTGCGCCTGGACAAGCGCGAGACCCTCTTCCACACTTGGCAGCACCATGACGTGGCTCCGACTCATCAACTCCTTCAGTCTGTACTGAGCGACAGGCCCCAAGAACTCGACCTGCGGAGTCGGGGAATGCTGCGCCAAGAAGCGCTTGATCTCTGGCAGCACGCCGCCCACTAGCCGAAGGCGTTTGTGCGGATGCCGAAACTGTGCAAAGGCCTGCAGCAAGTCTGGGATGCCCTTGCGGAAGCTCACTTGGCCGACGAACAGCACATCGAAAGTCTGCGTAGCGGGCGAAGCTACCCTCTCAAACCGGCGCAAGTCCACCCCATACCGCACCTTTCGCAGCTTGCCAGCCGGAACACCCATTTCAACAAATGACCGGCGTACACACTCAGATGGCACGGTGATCACGTCAGCGGCCTCGTATTCGCGCTCCTCCTTGGCCATGACTTTGGGATCTACTCCAACAAAGCGGTCACCCCAACGGGAGAACTCCTCACGAAGAATCGCGTCCTGGTAGCGAATGTGAGATGAACCGCGATCGCAAACGTACCGACCTCCTCTTCGCTGAGCGCATCGGCCGACCCTCAAACCTGACCCCGAAAGCGCAAGAACCACGTCACAATCGGGGAGATGAGAGGCGACATAGCGGTCCAGACTCCCCTGGGCCCATCGAGTGAGGTAACGCTCAAGAAGCTCTGGCCCGACTCCCCATCGTGCCAGAGCCATTCTGGGAGTCATTATCCACGGGAAGGTGGTCACGCGTCCTTCGGGCAAGCCCTCATCTCTCAGCTTGAACGACGGGTAGCTGGTGAAGAGGCGCTCCAGCATCCCGTGGCGATGCAGCTGCTTGGCCAGATCGAAATGGTGGAAGCGCCCATTGCACACCAGCACGATTCTGGGGTTCATGCGATTCCTCTGTCGTCGTCACCATGCCAGAGAACTGCTTCAATGCTGCGATTCGCGTGTGCCCGCAAGCCGTTGGACACCGCAACTCTCATCGACGGTCGGGCATCTGGGCGGTGGGGCCACGCCGCATCAGCGACTCCGGCGTGCGACAACTGCAATCGACCCGAATGGCGCGGCGCCAAACCAGCGCGCGGACTTTGGCATTCTATCTTATGTCAGGCCCATGCTCCGGCGCAGTACGAGATACGACATGGTGTGAGATCTGTCACAAATGAATAGGCCCGGCCACTGCGACTCCCCCAGTGGCCATGCTGCGGGGCTTGGCTAGCGCTTACGTACGCTCACCACAGTGCCCAGCTCTCTCTACGAGCTACAGTGGCATGTGGTCAAGTGGGGCGTCTTGCCAGCCTCCTCGCAAGTACTCTGCCGATGCCTCGCTCGTACCGCATGGCCAACATGGCTAGTCTGTTCGGCCACGATATTGTGATGAACCCCTTGTTGACGAACAGGATGTCACCGTATGTCCTGGAGAATGGCAAGCAGTAGAAGCCAAGTCGTTGCAGCCGCTGCAGAATCGACGCTATCGCTGGAATGTCTCTCGGATCCAGGAATTCATGAAACTCAACTGTCAGCTGGATTATCCTGCTGGCAATCCAATCATCCTCTAGACTCGCAAAAACCTCTACTTCGGCTCCCTCAGTGTCGAGCTTCAGCAAATCTATTAGCGCAATACCATTCCTGTTGCACAGGTCAGGCAGACTTATCGTTGTCACTTCACATCTTTCAATGTCATGGCTTTCTTCATAGGTGAAGCTGCTGTCATATGACTGTCCCAAGTTCAGTGTCCTGGTTCCCGTCGTGCCAGCGAGCGCGACTTCGTGAAACTCGCACTTCTCTAGTCTTGGCAGTCTTGGGAACAGCCGAGGATCAGGCTCTAGGCCATGGATCGTGCAATGCCATTTCCGGCTTGCGTCTTTGGCGAAATCGCCGTGATTGGCACCGCAATCAACAATGCACGAGTTGTCCGACAACCAGTTCTCTACGAAGGAATGCCCACAGATGTTCGCGACCCTGAGCATAGTGGCCTCGATTCTTCGCGCAGACCCATGTGGCGGCGCCGATTGGGCCCTCAACGATCCTCCCGAGCAGGGATGATTCGGCTTGTGAGAACACGCAAACCCCAGTCGGGAGAATCACCGTGCAGGTGAACGCTACCACACAGCTGCGCCGCGTCGAAGTGAGCGCCCAGAAACTGGCTCTCGCCTCGCGCAGACACCGCCTTGCTCAGCGCGGTGGCGGACAAGCTGGGGCCCAACGCCACGCTGGGCTCCGCCCCGAGCGTGCACTCGCCCGAGGTGCGCCACGAGCCGGGACGCGTGGTCGGCCACGAAGCATCAACAACTCCGACGCAAAGCGAGAGCAATTAGTCTGAAGGGCGCGGCGGCAAACCACAGCGTAAGACTCGGAATATCATCATCGGTCAGGCGCATGCTCTGTGGCAACACAACGAAGGACATGAGAACGTCCAGCATGAACAGCGCACTCGCTATCCCCAGCAGACCACCCAGCTTCCCCAACCCCACAGAGACAGCCAACGCCACCGTCGTGCCGACGAGATAGGCGACGGCGATTCTCTCAAAGCGATTGACCGACAACGAGACCACTGAACTCGTATACCACGCTGAGTTCGCCGCAACTTCCGCCGCGAGGACGAGAAACAGCCCCCGCTCAAAGGGAACCTGGCCTGCGGTCCATATGCGCAGAAGCGGCTCGGCGAGCACCAAGAGGGCCGCCATGGCCAACAGCATCAGCCACACAGAGGTGACCAGCGCCATGCGGTGCAGTTTGCGAGCCCGCGTGATGTCCTCTTCTCCGAACGCGCGACTTAGCTCGGGCCACGCCGAGTTGTTGATCATCCCCATCATCTGCAGGGGGAAGCGAGTCATTGTCCGATAGGTCGAGAACATAACGACGGCAGGCCCGCCCGCCAACCATCCGACCACGAGAACGAACCCCTGGATGCTCAGGGCATTGCCGACCGGAAAAGCCATGAAGGCCAGTGCGGGTCGCAGCAAGCGCTTGACCTCGCTGCGGGAGCTTGCCCGGACACCGAACGACAGCCAAGGACTGCGCCGCCTCAATCCGGAGGCCAAGGCAGCGGTGCCAACAAACCGAACCACCAAGACTGAAAGCGCTACGGCCACGAACCCACCTCCGAGCAGCAGGCAGGCCATCGACGCGACGAACTCCCCAAGACGAACCACGTTGGCGAGGAACGTCCCCTGAGCGTAGTTGCCATCACACCGGTATCCCCCCTGCACCAGTCCGGACAGCAGACCGACAACAACTTGACCCCAGAACACAACGATAACGAGAGCCACCCCAGCACCGCTGATGACACTGACGGGCAAGAGTCCAATCCCCGTCTGCAGGAGAATCACAGCCCCGGCGGCCAACCCCGATACGGCGCCTCCAAGCAGTAGTACCACGAGCGTGCTCTGGAAAGTCCTGACCGCAGCTTCCCTGCGCTTCTGGGCGACGCTCATGGTCATGTCATTCGCGGCCGCGCTGGCGAAACCGAAGTCACTCATGGAGAGGTACGCGGGAATGGCAGACAGAATCAGCCACTGACCGTACTTATCCACCCCCCAGAAGTGAAGGAACAGGGGGACTCCCGCAAGCTGAATGAGTACAGTGACAGCTTGGCCGAATCCTGTCGCATAGAGACTGCGTATGATTCGCGACTTCGTGCTCACTGCAGCGGAGTGGCACTCGACCGGGAGCGTGCAGCGGCGGGTGAAGCGCCTCGAGAGTGACCTGACGTGGACGGCAGTCGCAGACTCGCTGGTCTGCACCCCGCCTCCAAAGCCACGCACGGCATGCTACGAAACTGCAGCCACATGCCCATCCCTTTCCGTCCCGCATCGAGTCATGCTGCCTCCGGATCTGCGAACGGCAAGGGGCCGGAGAGGGGGTGACACGCCAAGACGCTGATAGACCTCATGCCGTGCGCCCATCCGATGAGGATTGACGGCAGGCGATCTTCAAGCACCGCCGGCCGCACGGCTCACCTATCATCGCTGTGAAAACAAGCGCGCTAGATGGTACATGTGCGCCCGTGGTGGCGCTCGCCACGGGCGGGGCCGCAGAGCGCATCGACCTCGGCGCCCATGAGCGCCTAGGCCATCTTCTCGACCATGGTCCGCAGGAGGTCGACGTCGCCCTCCGCGAGAGCTCGGCGGCGCGCCGGCTGCGAGCAGACGGCGGTCTCGATTTCGCGGCGTAGTGGGTCGACGGGGCGATTGGCAGCACGCTGCAGATCGGCTCGACCCCGTACGTGCCCCGGTGCTCGTCGATGAAGGCCGTCAACGCTTCGGCTGGCTGTCGAGCTCCGCCGCGAAGAAAGCCGTCGCCGCCTTGAGGATCGCGTCGGCACGGCGCAGTTCGCGGCTCTCGCGCTCGAGCTGCTTCATTCGCTCACGCTCGGTTGAGGCGAGGTCGCCGCACAGGCCCTCGTCGGTCTCCGCACGGCGCACCCACTTACGCAGCGTCTCAGCCATCGTACCGAGCTTGGTCTTCGCGATCGAGATGATCGCCGCCCACCGCGAGGGGTACTCGCGTTCGTGCTCGAAGACCAGGCGCACGGCCCGCTTCCTGACTGCCTTGGGGTATCTCGTCGATCTGTCCATGCCTCCATCCTCTCAAGGCCTGGGGCCTCCGAGTAACCCCGGGGCGGTTCATTGCCTACCGAGGATGCCGCGGAGAAAGTAGGTGGCCCCTGTCACTGTAGACCACATCTGAATCCGCCGGGCAGCGCGTTCAACCCGTGGATGCGAGGTCTGCAGGCGGTCCCCCCCTCCCCTCGCGCTCTCGAGGGCGCAAACAACCCTACGCGCAGCAACGGAATCCCCCACGGCCTCCAACCACAGAGCATAGTTGTCAAGCGCCACTAGAACATGCTCTGAGTCATCAATTCCCGCGTTGACCCCCGTTCCTTGCGGATGCACCCGATAATCGAACAGGCCCTTTGCGAGGTACCTCACTTCTCCAGTGCGCGCGGCTTCCAGGAGTAGGAACCAATCGGCTGCGTTTCTGGTCTTCTCGAGCAGGTCAGCCAACGGTTTCAGGAGTGACGTCTGAAACAGCGCACCACTGATTATGTAGCAGCACCCCTGAAGGTAGAAGTCAAAGGCGCGCTGTCCGTCAAGGCTACTGGGCCTCGATAGGTTCCCCGTGGCGCCAAGACGTTTTCCCAGTGAGTCAATGAATATGCGGTCGCAGAACAGACACATCGGATGCTCAAGGAACCGGGAGATCTCATGAACCATTGCGGAGTTGAAGTTCGCATGCCATACGTCATCTGACGAAGCTATCAAGGTGTAGGAGGAGTCAATGCCGACCTCTCCAATCAACCACGCTATATGCTCGCCATATGATTCTAGTGGCACGGGCGGCCGAACGACGTTCACATTTTGATGCTCACCGGCGACTTCCTGCAGTCGGACATAGCTTCCGTCTGTGGAATAGTTGTCTGACACAGTAATATTGGAGAATGGGTACGTTTGTTCTGTGAGTGATTTAAGGGCAACTTCGAAGTATTCTCCATTGTTGCGCTTTGGCAGCAGGCATTGGATCTTCACCTCGCTGGAGGTGCGCCTTCTCGGAGGCTTCGGTCTATTCATCTCAGCAAACTCCGCTGCCGCGTGACTTCCGCGTAGGAGCGGTGGCAATGTGGGCTGCAAATCGCGGTGTCTCGCGCACTGCTTCGCGTCACGCCAGCTCGCCTACCATCTTGCCTCGCAACACGCAATCATCCGTCCAGTAGTACTTCCATTGACCGAACCGCCCGGCCATAACCAGCCGCGACAGCGAGGAGCCGCTGGGCACCCGCCTTTCCCAGTCGGTAAGCGGCGACAAGTCATCCGGCTCCCTCTCCAAACCGTACTGCTCCAACCAGGTCCATATCTGGTCCAACGCAGGACGCGTATCGTGATCGAAGATGACGTTCGCCCAAGGTGAGTAGCGAATATGATGGTCAATGTTCCCCGGGTCTTCGCACTCAGACGGATCAACTAGCCCCATGTGAATCAGTTCTGCCAGCACACGTGGCCCCACTTCCGTGGGCGAGACTTCAAGCGGGCGGTGGCGGCTGAAATACACCTCAACCTGAACCCCGGTCCAGCCGGCCGGTGCGTTTGCTGCCGCGAGCCTCTCAGTGCAATTGATCCGAGTAGAAAGCTTGTCGCTGTCGTAGACATAGATCCAGTGCTCCGGGCGTCTTGTTGGATGTGGCGCTATCACATTCACCAGCAGGAGCTGAGAGCAACTGAGACTCAATGCCGCTTCTTGGATCATGGCAGGTACGTGCGCGCACATACCAACAAAGATGGGCAGCGGCAGCGTGTTGACGAGCGTGGAGTACGTGAAGCGTCGCCCGTCTGCGGTCCTAACGGTCCGCCGCTTCAAGTCCACGGACACAGCTTCTGCGCCAAACTCGATACGAGCCCCCGCGAACAGAGTTCGCGCGAAAGACTGGAAGCCGCACTTCCTCGGATAGCGAGCCCTAGTGATGTAGTGAGTCTTCCGCCCAAGTGGGCCCCGAGCGCCCTTGATGACATCGTCTATTTGAGCGTCAAGTACGCGTGTGCCTACCCAGTCTGTAGTCATGTCTGCCGGATCGCGAGTCCAGTACTTGCGCGTATAGGGGCCCGCGAAGGTTCGTGTGAAGACTTCACCGGAGGAGCTTTCCAGCCACTGCCGGTAGTTGGAAGTTGGGGGAACCTGACGGGAAGAGTGACGTGCGGCAAGGAGAGAGGCGAGGCATTCGCCTCTCAGGGGTTCTGGCACCTGATAAAGCGCCGTTTGAGCAGGATGCTCAACCCAATGACCCTCGAAGTAGTTGACGGTTGTCACGTCCAATTCGTGAAGATCACCGTCTACGCTCGAGGCAAACAACTCACGGACATATACATTCTTGGTGAAGGACACATGAGGCCCCGGATCCCAGACGAAGCCGTCTCTGCGGTCCACTGCGATGTGTCCTCCAGGCCTGAGGCGCTTCTCAAGCACAACGCAGTTATCATGACCAAGATGGTACGAGCAGGAAGCGCCGGAGAGACCTGCACCCAGTATCAGGATCATGAGCGGCGCTCACCTTGTCGGCGCCCGAGGATACCGCGTCGGCAATCATGCATCCGTCACCTCGCGGACCGGGTACGGTTGTGCATTGATATTGCCCTTCACCTCTCGCCTTCAGCCATCGAAGTCGCACTCCCGTCACTGTCAATCTGTGGCACAAACCGCATCACTTCATTGGGGCGATACGGCAACGCGCCTATTTGCAGTCGACCCCGTGCCTTCCACCGCTTCCACCATCGCTCGGAAAAGGCCCGCACGGTCACGGGCTGCCCCGAGCCCACGTTGCAGACACATGGGTCGCCGGGACAAACGTCCTCGCGCACAAGGGCGCGCAGGAAGGTGTCGGCCACATCTTCTACTGCTATGAAGTCCCGCACTTGCTCGCCCAAAGTCATCCGAAAATCTCGGTCCTCTTCAGCAGCCCTTCGGAGGGCCGGCCAAAGGTTCTCTTCATGCTGGCCCTCACCGTAGGCGGAAAAGATCCGTAGGTAGCAGAGCTCAAGTCGCATTTCGACGGCGTACCCGTGCAGGCAGGTGAACAGCGCCGCTTTTGAGGCCGCGTAGCCGCCAACAGGAAGCAAAGGTGCGTCCGCGGGGATGGCGTCATAGCGGTGGGCTGATCGGCCATATTCGGCGGAGCTACCGGCAGCGACTATGCGAGCTATGCCGGCCCGCGCCGCTTCCTGCACAAGGGTCATAGGCGCGTTGACGTTCCACTGAATCAAGTCCTGCCACGAGGCTCGCTGCGGGCTGACGCCAGCCGAGGCAAAATGCACAAGACCGTCGAATCCTCGAAGCTGCCGGGCACTTACACAATCTAGCGAGACATCCAGCCATTCCGGTTCGGGGTCGGAGCCGATTCTGGGCCGGCTCCCCACCCTGCGCAGAGCGGTTACGTCGTGTCCGTGTTCAATCGCAGACCGAATGAAGTGACCACCGACGAACCCCGTGCCTCCGGTCACGAAGATCCTCATGCCTCACACCGCACAACGTGGACGCTAGGCAACTCGGGAGGACAGCCACCGGAACGAACTGCCCAGCCATCCTGCGCTGGGCGTTGCGGCAATCCTGCGCCAATGATGCCGCTGCCACTGATGAGGACCAGCGGCACGCTCACGGTGTGCCCCCGACGTAGGTGAAGGGGCTCTGGAACTCCTCCAGTCGCGGATGCCGTGCGTCGCGGTGCGAGAGAAGGGGCTCGCGAATCGGCCAGTCAAAGGCAAGCGAGTTCCACAGAAGCCCCGAATCGTGAACAGCCGAATGCACAGTCGTAACCTTGTATTGCATGATGCTCTCGTCCCCGAGGGCAAGGAATCCGTGCGCCAGTCCGGAGGGAACATACACGCTGATCCCGTCTTCCGCGGAAAGCAGATGGGATACGCAGCGCCCGTACGTCGGCGAACCAATCCGCAAGTCCACGACCACATCAAGCGCTTCTCCGGCCACATAATGCACGAGCTTGGCGTGATCGGCGGGCGGGACCTGGAAATGCATGCCCCTCAGAACTCCGCAGGCGGAGACCGAATAGTACTCCTCGCGCCAGTCAGTCCGTAGACCGAGATCCGTGAACCTGGCATCGTGGTACGTCTTGACGAAGCGGCCGCGTTCGTCCTGCATGATGTCGCATTTGACGAGGTAGCAGCCCGGGAGTGTCGTCTCTGTCAATTCCATCACGTCTTGATCACGAGACGGCTCCGAAGAATTCCTCGAGCCTGCAGCCCAGGTAGTCGAAGTGGTCGGCTTCAAGAGCAGGGTACACACCCAGCCAGAAGGTCCCGTTCATGATGCGATCGGTGTTCGCCAAGTCGCCGGCAACGCGGTATTGCACACCCCGATAGCACGGCTGCCGGGTCAAGTTGCCTGCGAAAAGCAGCCGTGTGCCGATCTTGCTCCGTTCAAGGAACCTGAGAAGTTCTAGCCGGCTGACCCCGACTTCCTCTCGCACAGTAATCGGAAAGCCGAACCACGCTGGGTCAGAATCGGCCGTCGCCTCAGGCATGATCAGAAAGCGCTCCAAGCCCGCCAGGCGCGCCTTGAGCAGGCCGAAGTTGCGCCTGCGTGAAGCCAGGAAGTCCCCTATGCGCTCCAGCTGGGCGACCCCGCAGGCCGCCTGCATGTCGCTGATCTTGAGGTTGTAGCCGACGTGGGAGTAGACGTACTTGTGATCGTACCCATCCGGTAGTCCGCCGAATTGCTGGTCGAAACGCCGGCCGCAGGTGTTGTCGTGACCTGGTGGGCAGTGGCAGTCGCGACCCCAGTCACGAAAGGATTCGAGTATCGCTCTCAGCTCGCTGAAACGAGTGAAGACCGCGCCGCCCTCACCCATGGTGATGTGGTGCGCCGGGTAGAAGCTCAGGGTGGCGATGTCGCCGTAGGTGCCGACCAGCTTCCCCCTATAGGTGGAGCCAAGCGCATCGCAACAGTCTTCCACCAGCCACAGGCCGTGCCGCTTGGCAATGCGGGTGATCTCGCCGAGGTCGAAGGGGTTGCCGAGCGTATGGGCGATCATGATGGCGCGGGTGCGTTTGCCGATCGCCGCCTCGACCAATGAGGCATCGATGTTGTACGTGGGCATCTGGACGTCCACGAAGACCGGCACGAGACCGTACTGCAGCAAGGGGTTGACCGTGGTCGGAAAGCCGGCCGCCACGGTGATGACCTCGTCGCCGGGCTTGAGGGCGCGGTCACCCAGCTTGCTTGAGGTCAGCGCGGCGACGGCCAGTAGGTTGGCCGAGGAGCCGGAGTTGGTCGTGAGCACGTGCGGCACCCCCAAGAAGGCACCCAGGCGTGTCTCGAAGGCCTCGTTGAATCGTCCCGTGGTGAGCCAGCCGTCCAGTGCAGCGTCCACCATCAGCTTGAGCTCGGGCGCGCCGATGACTTTGCCGGCGGGCGGGATCACGCTCCTCCCGGGCTCGAACGCCTTGGGCGCCAGCGCTATCTCGGCGTACTGTTCCACCAGTTCAGCGATCTGCAGGCGAAGCGCTTCGGGAGTCATGCGGATATCCTGTCCGGCACGGCGGTGTAGTCGGTGATCTCCGTCAGGCAAGCAGCGCGCATGTCCCTGCCCTGTAGCCAGTCGCGATGCCACTCCACGGTGCGCGCCAAAGCGACGTCAAGGTCCCATCGCGGCGCCCACTTCAGCCGGGCGCGCGCCTTGGTACAGTCCAGCTTGAGGAAGCCGGCCTCATGTGGGTGCTCCTGGCCGTCCAGCTCCCAGCTGGCTCCTTCCCCCCAACGCTGGACCATGCACTCCACGATCTGCTGCACCGGCCAGGCGTCACCATCGCGCGGACCGAAATTCCAGGCTTCCGCATATTCCTGGGCACCCTGCCAAAGCGCCTCGGCCAGAGTCAGATAGCCGGACAGGGACTCGAGCACGTGCTGCCACGGGCGGACCGCCTGCGGGTTGCGAATGAGCACGGGAACGGCTTCTTCAAAGGACCGCAAGATGTCGGGGATCAGGCGCTCTTCAGCCCAGTCTCCCCCGCCGATCACGTTGCCGGCGCGGGCCGACGCCACGGCCGGACCCTCGATGGCGCTGAAGAATGAGCGCCGGTAGGCGGAGATCAACAGCTCGGCGCAGCCCTTGCTGCTGCTGTAGGGGTCGTGCCCGCCCATGGGCTCATCTTCCGAGTATTCACGGTCACGTTCCTGGTTCTCGTAGCACTTGTCGCTCGTCACGCAGACGATGCAGCGCACGGTGCCGATGCAGCGTGCGGATTCCAGCACGTGAGCTGTACCCATCACATTGGTGGCGTATGTCTCTACAGGCTCGCGGTAGGAGAGGCGCACCAGCGGTTGGGCCGCCATGTGGATCACGATGTCGGGCTTGAATGCGGCCATGCTGGCCTGAAGAGAAGGCAGGTCGCGAACGTCGGCGATCTCCGACTCCATGCCCCCCGCCACCCGCGCGACCGTGAACAGCGCGGGCACGGTCGGCGGCTCCAGGGCATAACCCTTGACTCGGGCTCCGAGCGACTCCAGCCACAGCGACAGCCAGCTGCCCTTGAAGCCCGTGTGGCCAGTCAGAAACACACGCTTGCCTTGCCAGAATCCCGGCGTCATCGGCTGCCTCAGTCCCAGGTCTTCCAGGGCGCCCTGCCAGAGTTCCACAGCGTCTCCAGGAGATGCTTGTCGCGCAGGGTATCCATCGGCTGCCAAAACCCGGGATGCTCATAGGCCATGAGTTCACCGTCGCTGGCGAGATTCATCAACGGCTCTTGTTCCCAAGTGGTCGCGTCGTCAGCGATGTAGTCAAGGACTTTCGGCGAGAGGACGAAGAAGCCGCCGTTGATGAACGCCCCATCGCCTCCGGGCTTCTCCTTGAAGCTCTTGACTCGTCCGGCCTCGACGTCCAGCGCGCCAAAGCGGCCCGGCGGAACGGTGGCAGTCAACGTGGCTGCCTTCTTGTGGGCTCGGTGAAAGGCCAGGGTGGCCGAGATGTCGATGTCGCCCACGCCGTCTCCGTAGGTGAAGAAGAACGCCTCTTCAGACTCTACGTACTCGGCAACGCGCCTGAGACGGCCCCCGGTCATGGAGTCCTCGCCGGTGTCTACCAGAGTGACGCGCCAGGGCTCGGCCCGTTTTTGGTGCACTTCCATCCGGTTTTCCCGCATATCAAAGGTCACGTCCGACATGTGCAGGAAGTAGTTGGCGAAGTACTCCTTGACCATGTAGCCCAAGTATCCGCAGCAGATCACGAAGTCGTTGACGCCGTGGCTCGAGTAGATCTTCATGATGTGCCACAGGAGCGGCTTGCCGCCGATCTCCACCATGGGCTTAGGGCGGAGCGCCGTCTCTTCGCTCAGGCGTGTCCCGACCCCGCCTGCCAGGATGACAGCCTTCATGTGGGCTTGATGCCCAGCAGGGCTACATGGCTGGCCGCTCGATAGGGATTGCGACCATCGCCCCCCGTGTTCAGCACGTGGATCCTGTCACAAGCCTTCTGCACCTGCGCGTAGTTGCTGTAGACCGAATACGAGTACGCGAGTCCATCACCGCCGGACAAGGTGTACCCCCTGCCCCTGGTCTTGAGGAAGACGGCGCACCGCCACAAGCGAAGGCTGTTGAGTGACTGCTTGGTGCTTCGCGTGATGAACGATCCCTGCCCGAAATTGTTGCAGTCGGATATGAAGATCGTCGTCTTCGCCACCCGCAGCATCTCCGCAATCGCGACGTCTGGGTGACGCACGTGGTGGAGCACGCCGAAGCTGCAGACGAGATCAAAAGCTCCGGCGGGGTATTGCAGACCCATAACATCCCCGGGAACAAGCTCGGTCTCAGAAAGGCCTCTGCGGTAGCCGACTTCGCGCAATCCGTCCACAGGCTCAACGCCGACAACGTGAACGTCGGGCCTCTTCTGCTTGAGGTGCAGCACGGCTCTCCCGGTTCCTGAGCCGATGTCCAGAATGGACCGAACACCCAAGTCATCCAAGACTGAAGTCATGAACGACAAAGCAAAGTAGTGCTCGTCCCGCTCGGTGACATGGGCGTCGTCATACTCATTGGCGGTCTCTCCGTAATACTGCCGTTGCAGCGCGGCCTCGTTGTCCGAGCGATGCATCATTCTCTCATTCTCCCCCTAGCAACGCGCAAGCGACACCTTTCGAGAGGCGGACCGCGGGTCCCTGGGGTCCTCCCGTCGCGCCTCCGCGAGGTCCGCCCGCGCCAGTTCGGTGGACTGTTCGATGGTCACCCCCCGGGGCCGCCAACCGAGTCGTCCGCGCGCCCTGGTCGCCTCACCCAGCTCCCGGGTGACGTCAGCCCCCGGGATGCCCCTGCGGGGATGGATGATCTCCGACCCTCTCGACCTCCTTGTCCACCATCATGCGGACCAGCTCGGCGAAGGCAACCCGAGGCTCCCAGCCGAGGCGCGCGCGGGCTTTGCGGGCATCGCCTCGGGTCTCGCTGATGTCCACCGGCCGGAACAGCTCGGGGTCCTGTTTGACCTAGTCGCGGTAGTCGAGCCCCACATGGGCGAAGGCTTCGTCGCAGAACTCGCGCACCGAGTGGCTCTAGCCGCTGGCGATGACGCAGTCGTCGGAGATGTCGGCTTGCATCATCAGGCACATGGCTTCGACGCAGTCGCCGGCGAGGCCCCAGTCGCGGCGCGCTTCCAGGGAGCTTCACCCGAGCACCGTAGTACGTGTGCCGTCGCGAATACGGCTTGCGACCACCGTCCATTGTGTTCAGCACCTGGATGCTGCGTTCACAAGTCTCGACCAGCTGCTCAGTTGCCAAAGATCGAACACGAGTGAGCCAGGGCGACGGACTTTGGACGCATGGTCGAACTCCTCCACGCAGCTGGCGTCATTGGTGAACCGTGTGTGGTGGTCCTGGAACAAGTCGGTGCCGACCACCACGTCATCGTCGGTCGGCATCCGGCCCGTCGGGTGCGATCCACTGAGCCCGGCGCAGCCGGCGACGTCGCTTTGACCCGTCACGACCTCCGCCTTCCCCGCGTTCGTCTCTCTGACCGCGACCCTTCGTCGACATGTCGGCCCATTGTAGCTGCTCCAGCGTCACCGGCGTACTCCGCGCCCAGCCGAAGACCGATTCCTAGGCGGCTAGACTGCCCGCCCTGCGTCGGCTCCGACGAGTCCCGCAAGCCTGATGCAGCTCACTTGGTCCCGAGTACCGCCACGCTGCTCCCCATCCCTCGCATCCTCGGCACGAATGAGCAGACTGCGTCGTCAACGCTCCCCAGATGCCATGCCACCGACAGGCTGCAGCTTACGCCGAGCTTGCTTAGAGCGATGAGCGGGTATCGCGTCAAGGCCCCGTGCTGCACCACCGCCGCCTTGTGGAAAGCGCCCCACACGGGCTCGACACGGGCCTTGGTCAGCGGCCGGTCGAATACGCTTTCGGCAGGCTCGCGCCGGCCAAAGATCTTCGTCCCTAGCGAGTACAGCGGTGCCCTCCATGGGTCCATTGCCGCGAACGTGCCCCCCTCTCGCAGCACCCGCGCCGCCTCCGGGAGCGCCATCTCGGTCTGCATATGGTGGAGGCACCCGCCGGAGCAGATCGCGTCCACCGCGTCTGTGCGAATCGGGAGTTCCTCAGCCACTCCCACGATGCACCGCAGCCGGTCTCCCACCCCGACCTCCTCCGCCAGAGCCTGCGCGCAGAGCGCCTCTCCCAGCATCGGCGTGACCACCCAGGCCTCTTCTGCACCGGCGAGGAGAAACTTCACCGCGTGGGTGCCCTTGCCGCCCAGTTGAAGTACGAGGCGGTCCTGTATGGGGCTGAGGTGCCGGTAGCAGTCCCACTGCGCGAAACAATCGTAGACGGAGTCAATCCACCGCTCCTTTGGATGCGGGAAGGCATCCCGCTCGGCCTGGCTCGCTTCGAGCGCGGGGGCGACAGCTGCGTATGACTCCGACCGGGCGATGTCGCGGGCCTCCTGGCTCGCCACCTCGTTGTAGAATGCCATCTCCAGGTACGCCTCGGCGTACCTCGCGTCCGTGAGGTCGGGGGCGCGAGGGCAGCCCCCAGAGGTGAGAGACTCCGGCGCCAAGAGGATCGGAATCCCCTCGACGACAGGATACGCGCAGTTGAGGTCTGCCCTCAGCAGTACCCAAGGAGTGCGACCGACGGGGTCCGAGGCCTTCCCTTGCGCATCGCGGGCCTGTGCCCTCGGAACCAGACTCCCTCCCGCTCGCCGTTCTGCCTCTTCGAGGGAAACGAGCTCGAGCGGCATCTTGGTCTCTGGGCAAGCGAGTGAGGCGATGACCTCAGCAAGGTGTTCCAGCTTCACGGTTGCTCCTGTAAATGTGTCAATTCAGCGTGCTGGAACCGAATGTTCGACAAAGGGTCCCATATTCCCACGTGCCTCGCGAGCGTACCACAGCGTCGCGCGTGGCCGCAGGCCTGAGAAGGCCATTCTTCGTGGGCAGCCTCCACCGCACTCGATGACCTGCACGTCGCCGCCGACCGCCGCCAGGTTCTCGCGGCTGCCGGTGGAGAAGTTGTCGAGCACGCGGACGGCGTGGTCGCGGCGTAGCAGCTCGGCCGTGACATGCGAGCCGATTAGGCCGGCTCCGCCGGTGACGAGCACGGTCGTCAAGCTCGTCTCCCTTACAGGGCGACGCGAATGTCGGCGGCGGGCGCCGAGGGGCCGTACGCGCGTCAGGTGACGCCATCGTCCCGAACCCTACTGCACCGATGGACCGTCTCCGATTCTCTCGACCTCTTTGTCCACCATCATGCGCACCAGCTCGGCAAAGGCTACCTGCGGCTCCCAGCCAAGGCGTCTCCGGGCTTTGCTGGCATCGCCTCGGGTCTCGCTGATGTCCACCGGCCGGAGGAGATCGGCGTCTTGCTTCACGTAGTCGCGGTAGTCGAGGCCGACATGGGCGAAGGCTTCGTGGCAGAACTCGCGCACCGAGTGGCTCTCGCCGGTGGCGATAACGTAGTCGTCAGAGGTATCGGCCTGCATCATCAGGTACATGGCCTCAACGTAGTCACCGGCGAAGCCCCAGTCGCGGCGCGCCTCCAGATTGCCGAGTACCACTTCGTTCGCACGGCCGGCGGCGATCTCAGCAGCAGCGCGGGCGATCTTGCGGGTCACGTAGTTCTCCCCGCGGAAGGGGCTCTCATGATTGAAAAGGATGCCGCAGGAGGCATGCAGGCCGTAGGCCCGACGGTAGGCGCCCACCAGCGAGAACGCGTAGAGTTTCGCGGCGGCGTAGGGGTTCACCGGCCGCAAAGGGGTCCGCTCAGTCTGGGGGCTCTCTTCAGGCTCGCCGAACAGCTCCGACGTGGCCGCCAGGTAGAAGCGCACATGGTCGCCGCGTCGCCGAATGACTTCAAGGAGGCGGAGCGTGCCGAGTCCTGTGGTCTCTCCGGTGTACTCAGGGAGGTCGAAGCTGACCTGAACGTGGCTTTGACCGGCGAGGTGGCACACCTCCGCAGGCTCGCTCTTGTCCATGAGCATGGAGAGGCTCGACGTGTCAGTGAGATCGGCTGAGTGCAGGCGTACGCGACCGGGGAAGGCACGGCCGAGCTTCTCCACTCGGCTGCCGTGCAGATCCGCTGTGGGCCTGATCATGCCGTGGACGGTGTAGCCTTTGCCGATGAGCAGCTCAGTCAGGTAGCCACCATCCTGGCCGGTAATGCCGGTTACTAAGGCGCTCTTCTCAGGCATCGCGCGGTGATTTTAAGAACGCGTGCTTGCGAGCTTGGACGGAGTCACCCTTGTTGATCTTCCGCGGGTAGTAGTCCCCGAACGAGTCCATGCCGACCACCGAGTGATCGTCTGCTCGCCCACTGTTCGTTCGGTGCTCTTCGATGAACTCGGCGCAGCCGACGACTACGAATTGACCCGTCTCGACCTCAGTCTTCCCCACATTCGCCTCACAGATTGCGCCGCGTCATCGAGATGTAGGGCCATTGTATCTGCTCCAGCGCCAGGCGCGCATTCAGCAGCAAGCTGAACAACGATTCGGCTTGCAATCCGAACACTGACCGAGACCCGCCGTGAAGTTGACCGGGATTCGCTCGTAGTCGAGAAGGGCCGTGGGCGAGATGAGTAAGCCGAGGCTTGGACATCAACGACCGACGACGATAGCCCTCACCTATATACGGCGTCGTGAACCAGAATAGCTGGTCAAGCGGAGCCCCCGTCGGCCTAGACCGACGGGGGCTCCGCCAAGAAGGACGACTTCGGATATTCAGTTAACCCCGAAGGTCCCCGGGCTGAAGCCGCCGACGGTCCACTGCGCCGCCAGTGTGGTGCGATACACGACCAGGGCCTGGTAGCCGGTCCCGGGCGGCACGTTGAGATTGACGCTCGTCGAGTAGCTCGGCGCGCCGCTGGCGGCCACGGTCGCAGTCCAGTACCAACCTGCGGCATTGCTCCCGACCCAGACCTCGAAGACGCCGCTGGTGACCGCGGGGCTAGGCGTCCAGGAGACAGTCAGAGGAGCACCGGTGGCGTAGCTGCCGGTGCCCGTGGGGGCTGTGACGGTGATGCTTGACAGACCGCTCGTGACGTCGAAGGTCCCCAGGCTGATGCCGCTGACGGTCCACTGCGCCGCCGGGGTGGTGCGATACACGACCAAGGCCTGGTAGCCGGTCCCGGTCGGCACGTTGAGATTGACGCTCGTCGAGTAGCTCGGCGCACCGCTGGCGGCCACGGTCGCAGTCCAGTACCAACCTGCGGCATTGCTCCCGACCCAGACCTCGAAGACGCCGCTGGTGACCGCGGGGCTAGGCGTCCAG
>Ga0209539_1000721_pt1 | contig 18580 bp, 19 predicted proteins | sample BarGraNGADG00312_2_FD_184499 | JGI IMG/M metagenome (GOLD analysis project Ga0209539, IMG submission 184499) | Arctic peat soil microbial communities from Barrow, Alaska - Barrow Graham LP Ref core NGADG0011-312 (SPAdes) (version 2) | ecosystem: Environmental > Terrestrial > Soil > Wetlands >... | reverse complement strand
CTACGGTCGCCCGAGGGAGGTCCCCGAGCGTCTCGCCCGTGGCGGGGTTGATCACGGGACGGGTCTGTCGACCCTCGCCGCGAAGCCACTGGCCGTCCACCAGCAACGCGAGCTGGTCGGCTGGGTAGGCAACGTTTCTCACGGGACTGCCTCACTTTCCGTCGTGGGTCGTGCGTTCGGCCGCCGCGCGGGCAGCGGTGGCGTGCGTCGGGCGGTGATCACCTGCGCGGCCGGTGTCGGCGCGCACCGCGACCGGCCGCCGAGGACGGACAGCCACCCGCCTGCCGAGCGCCCCTGGCGGGGTGGTCGGCGGGCGGGAGTCGATCAGCCCTTCACCGCGCCCTCCATGATGCCCGAGATCAGCTGCTTGCCCGCAGCGATGAACAGGACCAGCAGGGGAAGGGTCGCCATGACCGCTCCGGTCAGGACGATGGAGTAGTCGATGTAGTAGCCGGACTGCAGCTGGCTGAGGGCCGTCTGGAGCGTCGGGTTGCTTGAGTTCAAGATGATGAGCGGCCACAGGAAGTCGGTCCACGCCATCATTAAGGTGAACAGGGACAGGATCGCCATCGCCGGGCGTGCCGCCGGGACCGCGACGTTCAGGAACGTCCGGAACTGGGCGGATTCAACCGGTCGTCGCAACACCGGCTTGTTGGAGTGATCGTAGGTGTTCGGCGAACGCTTCGGCGGGAGTGCGCCAGCCGAGCGTCTTGCGGGGTCGGTGGTTGAGGGCGGCGGCGACGGCCTCGATCTCCTCGGCGCTCCATCGGGACAGGTCGGTGCCCTTGGGGAAGTACTGGCGTAGCAGTCCGTTGGTGTTCTCGTTCGTGCCGCGCTGCCGGGGGCTGTGGGGGTCGGCGAAGTAGACCGGGATCCCGGTCTCGACCCGGAAGGCCGCGTGGGCCGACAGTTCCTTGCCGCGGTCCCAGGTCAACGACCGGCGCAGTTGATCGGGCAGATCGGTCATCGTCGCGGCCAGCGCGTTCTTCATCGCGATCGCACCGTAGCCGGCCAGCGCGGGACCGTTCTTCGTGCGCGGGATGATGCCGTAGCCCTCCTCGCGGGGCAGGTGGACCAGCATCGTGAACCTGGTGGTGCGTTCGACCAGTGTGCCGATCGCCGAGCGCTGCAAGCCGATGATCAGGTCACCCTCCCAGTGCCCAGGCACCGCCCGGTCATCAGCCTCGGCCGGTCGCTCGCTGAGCAGCACCTCCTCAGTGACATGGGCCCACGCCTTCTGCCGTGCCCGGGCCTGCGGAACTCGCAACGCCCGTCCGGTGCGCAGGCAGGCGACGAGCTCGCGGGCCAGCGCGCCGCGGCCCTGGACGTAGAGGGCCTGGTAGATCGCCTCCTGGCTGATCCTCATGGACGCATCATCGGGGAAGTCAACCGGGAGCCGGTTGGCGATCTGCGCGGGGCTCCATCCCTGCACCCAGGTGCGATCACCACGGTGCGGTTCGTTCCTGCCCTTCCACGCCGGGCCGTCCGGGCCGACGACCGCACCGTCAGCGGCCTGGACGACACCCGAGAGCCGGTCCTGGACGTACTGGCGCAGCCGGTCGTCGGTGACGAGCTTGGCGACCTTGGGCCGTCGGGCGCGCCGTTCGGCGTGCCACTGCGCGATCGACGCCTTGTAGTCCAGCCGGTAGGTGCGCGTGGACGCGTTGCGGCGCAGCTCGCGCGAGATCGTCGACGGGCTTCGACCGAGTCGACGGGCAATCTCGCGCACCCCGACCTGCTGAGCCCGCCACAACGCGATCTCCTCCCGGTCAGCGGACGACAGGTAACGACCCGACACAGTCGCAGGCAGACCCGGGTTCACGCCGCCAGCGTGCCGGAACCACCGGAACGCGACCGGCGAGGACACACCCGCCTCCACCGCCGCGTCCTCCGTCTTCACGCCGCGAGCGATCGCCGCCCAGAACCCGACCCGGTCCTCACGCCAGGCAACCGTCGGCCGTCCCGGTGAGGGGATCTGCCCCCGATACTCACGAACCTGCTTCTGCCGCGTCCCATAGGCCACCGCGCTACCTCCTCATCGAGGTGTTGCGACGACCGGTTGAATCCGCCCAGTTCCGATCAAGGAAGTTCGTCCGGACCCTGACCGTCAACCACCTGGTCGGATCCATGGGCCGGGTCGGCGCGGCCGGGAACAACGCCGCCATGGAGTCCTACTTCGCCCTGCTGCAGAAGAACGTCCTGAACCGGCGCCGCTGGGCCACCCGCGACCAGCTGCGCCTGGCGATCATCACCTGGATCGAACGCACCTACCACCGCCGCCGACGCCAACGAGCCCTGGGAAAGCTCACCCCGACCGAGTACGAGATGATCTACAACACCACCGCACACGCGGCCTGAGAACCACTCACCGGAAGTGACAACCAGACCGACAGCAGTCCCCTTGTCCCTTCGGTGGATGCAGGTGGGCCCCACCGTTGGAGCCCCACGTCCCTGCGTTGCCGTGGGTGCGTACTGGTGGAATCGCTCCCACCACCCAAGCGGCCCGTTCTGACGCGGCCCAACGCATTCACGCCGACCAGATCTTGGCAAGCGCTTCCCGGCCTGAACGGAAACCGTTATCCGATTGCTCTTTACCGGGCATGGCCACAGCGCGCCCGGCGGCGGCGTCAGGCCATGCGCTCGAGGTCCGCCAGGCCCACGGGCGCGAGGAAGCCCTCCCCCCGGAGGTACCGCCGGGCCTCCTCGGCCGCCCACCGTCCGAGGCGGAGGACCTCGTTGCCCACCGCTCCGGCAACGTGCGGCGTCAGCAGCACGTTGGGCAGGCCGTACAGCGGCGACTGCGGGTCCAGCGGCTCCGGGTCCGTCACGTCGAGCACGGCGGTGAGCCGACCGGACACCAGCTCGGCCGTCAGGGCCGCGGTGTCGACGACGGATCCGCGCGCGGTGTTGATCAGCGTGGCGCCGTCGCGCATCAGCGCCAGCCGGTCCCCGTCGACCAGGTGCCGGGTCGCGGGGATCGCCGGTACGTGCAGCGACACGATGTCGCTGGCAGCCATGAGCTCGTCGAGGCCGCAGAGCTGCGCGCCGAGCGCGTCCGCCTCGGCGGCCTCGATCGTCGGGTCGTACAGCCGGACGCGGAAGTCGAAGGGTCGGAGGAGCTCGAGGACCCGACGACCGATCCGAGAGGCCCCGACCAGACCGACGCACGTGCGGTAGTTGCCCAGGTCCCCCAGGGCCTCCGGCCGGATGACCACCCGCTCCTGGCGGTAGCGCCGATCGGCCTCGAGCAGGCGCTTGCCCGACACGATGATCATCGCGAGGGTGTACTCGGCCACCGGGAGGGCGTTGGCGTCGGCGGCGGTGGACACCACGAGCCCGCGGGTCCAGCACACCGGGTCGACGTGCCCCTTCACCGAGCCCGCGGCGTGCACGATCGCGCCGAGCCCGGGGGCCAGGTCCAGCACTGCGGCGTCGATCCGGGGTGAACCCCAGCCGGTCAGCAGGACCTCGGCCCGCCGCAGGTGCTCGCGGGCACCCGGTGCTCCGACGTCCTCGACCACGACGTCCCAGTCGACGTCGGCGACGGCGTCGAGCAGGGCCCGGGTGTCCGCGTCGAAGAGGTGCTGGGGGAGGTCGGGCCGCATGGCCAGGACGACGGTGGGGCGCCCGGGTGTCACGGGACCTCCTCGGTGAGCGCGGACATCGCCACGAGTGCCGCCGCCTCCTCGCGGAGCAGATCAGGACGGTCCTGCGGGACGAACTCCAGGAGCGAGTCCAGCACACGACCCTGCGATCGCACCACGCCGAACACCTCGTGCCAGAGGGCGGAGCGCGCGGGCAGGCGCAGCCGGTGGTTGCCGGGCCACCACGAGAACACGTGCAGGGCACACACCCGGTCGCCGAGCTCCCTCAGACCGGCCACCGCCTCGGCGTCCGGCATCCCCTCCGGCGGTTGCCAGTAGGTCCGCACGTCGGGCCGTGCGACCTCGTCCAGCAGACCGATGGTGGCAGCGGCGGAGTCGGCCAGGGTTCCCGCGTGGAACTCGGTGGCGACGACGACGCCGTCGTCCGCGGCGATCCGGCCCGCCTCGCGCAGCGCGCGGACGACGGCGTCCCGCTGCTCGCCACCCGCGCCGGCGGAGCCGACGACACCCGCCCACACCCGCACTCGCGGGGCGCCGAGCGCGACGGCGGTCCGCACGACCGCCGGCCACTCGCCGAAGTCCGTGACACCCGCCCTGAAGTACGAGCCGTAGGAGCTCGTCGACAGGCCCGCCTCGACCGTCAACGCCCGCACCTCGCGCGCAGTCCCCACATCGCCGGGTGGTACGTGGCGGTCCCCGCCCCACTCGACGACAACGAGCCCGGCGTCGGCAGCGCAGGCCACGACGTCCCGGGGGGCCATCTGGCGATAGGTCACCGAGCAAAGCCCTGGCCGCGCAGCGGTGGCTGGCCCGGCAGGCATATCGACCCCTCTCGGCTCGCGGTGTCGTCGCGTGGCCCGCAGCGACGGCTGGATCGTAGCGGGCAAACGCTATCCCGAACCTCGGCCGACCGCCCCCGAGCGACGCTGCGAGAGCGTGAAGCCCTCTCCCCCGGGAGGTGCTCCGCCACGCCGGGATGCCTCGCCGACGACGGCCGGGCAGGCAGCCCGCCGATGACCCGTCAGTGCCGTCTTCGCCACGGGGAGCTCGCGGGGGGCGCCGGGCGGGACCCGGCGCCCCCCGCGCCTTGACGCCGATTCCCCCTGCTCCTAGCCTTCTTCGGAAAGCGCATTCCCCGGGAAGGGCGACCGTCGCACGCGCGCGGGCGACGGTCCATGCCCAGACAGTCCTTGAGTTCGGAGACAGCCATGGCGTCGCCCCTTCGCATCGCGATGAACGGCATCACCGGGAGGATGGGCTACCACCAGCACCTGGTCCGTTCCATCCTCCCCATCCGCCAGGCCGGTGGGATCCTGCTGCCGGACGGCGGCCGCCTGCAGGTCGAGCCCGTGCTCGTCGGCCGCAACGAGGCCAAGGTCCGGGAGGTCGCCGAGCGCCACGGCATCGAGCACTGGACGACCGACCTTGACGGAGTCCTCGCCGACCCCGAGATCGACGTGTACTTCGACGCCCAGGTCACCTCGCGCCGGGCCGCGGCGCTCACCACCGCGATCAAGGCCGGCAAGCACGTGTACACCGAGAAGCCCACGGCCGAGACGCTCGATGCCGCGGTCGAGCTGGCGCGCCTCGCCGCCCAGGCCGGGATCACCGCCGGCGTCGTCCACGACAAGCTCTACCTGCCCGGCCTGCTCAAGCTGCGCCGTCTGGTCGACGAGGGGTTCTTCGGGCGGATCCTGTCCCTGCGGGGCGAGTTCGGGTACTGGGTCTTCGAAGGCGACGGCCAGCCGGCCCAGCGACCCAGCTGGAACTACCGCAGCGAGGACGGCGGTGGGATGACGGTGGACATGTTCTGCCACTGGAACTACGTGCTCGAGAACATCCTCGGCACCGTCCGCTCGGTCACCGCCCGTACGGCCACGCACATCCCGCGCCGCTGGGACGAGCAGGGACGGGAGTACGTCGCGACGGCCGACGACGCGTCCTACGCGATCTTCGAGCTCGCCGGGCCCTCGGGCGAGGAGATCATCGCGCAGATCAACTCCTCCTGGGCGGTCCGGGTCTACCGCGACGACCTCATCGAGTTCCAGGTGGACGGTACCCACGGGTCCGCCGTCGCCGGGCTCACCAGGTGCGTCGCCCAGCAGCGGGCGCACACCCCGATGCCCGTGTGGAACCCCGACCTGCCGGTCACCGAGTCGTTCCGCGACCAGTGGCTCGAGGTCCCGGCCAATGCCACCTTCGACAACGGCTTCCGGACCCAGTGGGAGGAGTTCCTCGCCGACGTGGCCGCCGGCCGCGAGCACCGGTACGGGCTCCTGTCCGCCGCGCGGGGCGTCCAGCTCGCCGAGCTGGGGCTGCGGTCCTCGGCCGAGGGCAGACGGATCGACATCCCCGAGATCACGCTGTGAGCGACCTGGACCGCCTCTCTCTGAACACCGCCACGACGAAGGCATGGACCCTTCGGGAGGCGGTGGAAGGGGCCGTGCGGGCAGGGGTGCCGGCCGTCGGGCTCTGGCGGGACCGCGTCCAGGAGGCCGGGCTCGAGACGGCGGCCCGCCTCGTCGCCAGAGCCGGTCTGCGCGTCTCCTCGCTCTGCCGCGGGGGCTTCCTCACCGCGGCCGACGACGACGGGATCGCGGCGGTGCTGGACGACAACCGCGCGGCGATCGTCGAGGCGGCCACCGTGGGGACGTCCGAGCTGGTCGTCGTCGTCGGGGGCCTGCCTGCCGCGAGCGCGCCGGGGGGCGCCGCCCGCCCCTACCCCACCGGCAGCCGGCGGGGGGAGGCCGGGGACGCGAGCACCCCCGGACCCGCGGCCGCCGATCCGGCACGGGACGTCGTCGCCGCACGGCAACGGGTCGCCGACCGCATCGCCGACCTGGTCCCGTTCGCGACCGCCCACGGCGTGCGCATCGCGCTCGAACCGCTGCACCCGATGTTCGCCGCGGACCGCGCGGTCGTCTCGACGCTGGGTCAGGCGCTCGATCTCGCTGCGCCGTTCCCACCCGAGGCGGTCGGCGTCGTGGTCGACACCTACCACGTGTGGTGGGACCCCGACCTGCAGCACCAGATCGCCAGGGCGGGGTCCGAACGCCGGATCGCCTCATACCAGGTGTGCGACTGGAACCTCCCGCTGGCCGCCGATCCTCTGCTCTCCCGCGGGTACATGGGTGACGGCTACGTGGACTTCGCCTCGATCGGCGGCTGGATCACCGCCGCCGGGTACACCGGCGACGTCGAGGTCGAGATCTTCAACCAGCAGGTCTGGGACACCCCTGGTGACGACGTGCTGACGACCGTCGAGGATCGCTACCGGCGGTACGTCCTGCCGAGCCTGGGTCGACCGGCGGGGTGAGCGGACCCGCACGCGATCGGGCGTGACCCAGGTCCGGCACCCGGTCAGTGGACGGCGCCATGCTCCCGGTACTCGCGCCACACGTTCTCGAAGAAGTCGTCCTCGGCCGGGATCGGTCGCCGAGCGCGCCAGGTGGACGTCACCTGGCCGGCGGGGTCCTCGCTCTCCCGCGCGGGCGGGCGCCACGCGACCTCCTGGACCTGGTCGTCCAGGGCCCCGCCGTCGAGGGAGAAGCGGAAGACCTCCGGGAGGTCCAGCTCGCGCTCGGGCCGGGGCCCGTGGCCTGCGCACGGAAGGCCACCCCCGGCGTCGGTGTAGAGCACCGACCCGCGCGAGCGTCCGCCCCTGTCCACGTAGTCGGCCATCGCGGACAGGTAGACGTACGCCGTGGTGAGGATGTCGCGGACGAGGAACGTCCGGTCCACGGCGCGGCGGGAGCGCCCGTCGGCGCTGACGGACTCCCGATAGCCCGCCAGCCACGCCCGTACCTGTGCCAGCGCCTCGGCGATGGACCGGGCCGAGCGAACCGGCCCGGCCTTGGCGCTCATCAGCTCCCCCACGCCCCTCAGCAGGTCACCGGTCGTGTCCGGGGCGCCCGCGGCGGCTCGGCCGGTGGCCCCCGTCACGAGGTCGACGGCGTCGTGCAGCACCGGGGCCGCGGCACCGGCGAACTCCGCCATGTCGACCGGCTCGCCGCGGCGGCGGGCCGCGATGAACTGCGCCGCCCTCGTCGCCCCCACCTGCCCGCTGTTCAGCGCTGCGCCGCCGGGCCGGTAGACGCCGTGCGCCCCGGCCGCCTCCCCCACCGGGAAGAACCCGGCCACGTTGGACTGCCACCAGGCGTCCACGACCAGGCCCCCGTTGTTGTGCTGGGCGCAGACGTCCACCTCGAGCATCTCGGTCGCCAGATCCACCCGCGGGTTGCGCTCGAGGTAGAACTCGTAGGCGGGACGGTTCAGCTGCTGCAGGCGCTCGATCGGGGTGCCGACGAGAGCACCGGCCCGCTCGAGGTAGTCCCGGGCCTCGGGGCTGAGCGCGGCCGGGTCGAGGTCCGGGTGCACCGGGTTGCGCCGGAAGTCGAGGAAGACCCGCCGGCCACGGAGCACCGTCTCGCGGTAGACCAGCAGGTCGACGAGGGAGGAGCCGTCGACGGCCTTGCGCACGTCGAACGGCCACTGGTAGCCCTTGAGGAAGACCAGCGAGAGCAGCCGGCCGTAGTCGTCGATCGCCTCGGTGAGGAACTCGCGCTCGTCGCCGCCGTCGGCGTCCGTTGAGACGAACCGGGGCATCACCTGCAGGTAGCTGCCCGAGACGTTCCAGCGGGGGTGCGTTGACGCGAGGCCGAACTGCCACTCGGTGACGTTCTTGCCGTGCACACCGGCGCGATAGGCCGCCCCTGAGGCACCCCACTGACCGTGCGGGAACACCCGCGTGGCGTACAGACCTGCCGGGCCGCCGGTGGCGAGGACCACGCTGGTGCACCGGAACAGCAGGAAGGGGAGCGGAGCGTCCTGCCCGGGCTCGGGCAGCCGCAGGTCGGTGCGCAGCACCAGCACGCCGGCCACCTCGGGCCCGTCGGCACCCTCCCGGGTGATGACGTCGACCACCCGGCACTGGTCGAAGATCGGGGTGCCGTTGGCGGCAACCCTCGTCTCGAGGTGCTCCACCATGCTGCGCGAGGTGTACGGCCCCACCGACGTCGCCCGACGGCGGGGGTCGTGGTCGGTCTTGTAGCCCACGAACTCCCCGTACCTGTTCTGCGGGAACGGAACGCCCAGGTCGCACAGGTGCAGGAACGCCCGCGCGGACACGGCAGCCTCGGCGAGAGCGGTGTCACCGTCCATCGCGCCGCCCGCGAACAGGGTCTGCGCCATCTCGTGCACGGAGTCCCCGTCGGCCCCGGACAGGGTCAGCTTGTAGTACGTCTGCTTGTCGGACCCGGCGTTGCGGCTCGCCCCGGCGCCCACCTTGTCGGTGACCATGACGACGTCGTGCTGGCCGAGCTCCCAGAGCCGCTCGGCCGCACAGAAGCCGGCCGACCCCGTTCCCACCACGACGGTGTTCGCCGTGACGACCGGGACCTCTCGTCCGCCGATCGTCACAGATTCCGGTGCGGGGCTCGCCATCGTCTGCTCCGTCGTCTCGTCACAGGGTGGGGATGTGCATGCCGCCGTCGACGTGGAAGACCTCCCCGGTGGAGTACGGCGTCTGCCCCGAGGCGAGCATGGAGACCGCACCGGCCACATCGGCCGGCCGGCCCCACCGCCGGATCGGCGCGAGGCCCTCGGCGAACAGGGTGTCGTACTTCCCGGTGACGGCCGCTGTCATGTCGGTGGCGATGACGCCGGGCCGGACCTCGTACACGACGATCCCCTCGGGGGCGAGCCGGACCGCGAAGAGCTGCGTGGCCATGCCCACCCCCGCCTTGGACACGCAGTACTCCCCGCGGTCGGTGGAGACGGCGGTGGCCGAGATCGAGGACACGTTGACGATCGTCGCCACGGGCCCCTCGGGAAGCGAGCCGGCCCCCCCGCGGAGCGCGATCACGCGGTTGGCGAAGGTCTGGGTGAGGAAGTACGGACCTCGAAGGTTGATCCCCATGACGCGGTCGAAGCTCTCGGGGGTCGCCGCGAGCAGGTCGGTGCGCATCGACGGCGCGACGCCCGCGTTGTTCACGAGGACGTCGAGCCGTCCCCATGCCGCGACGGCGTCGTCGACGTACCGCTGGTGGTCCTCGGGCTCGGCCACCGACCCACGCACGTAGCGGACGCGGTCCGCCACGCCCGCGAGCTCCCGCAGCTCGGCGAGCAGCTCGGTGGGCTCCGCGCGCGTGGCGAGGACGGAGACGGCGAAGCCGTCGGCGAGCAGCCGGCGGGTGATGCCCAGCCCGATGCCCCGGTTGCCCCCGGTGACCAGCGCCACTGCCGACATCGTGCCTCCACCCCCGAGAAGTGTTCCGCGCCACGGCGAGAGCGACCACTGGGCCGCGCGGCCGCAGCAGCGGGCCACCGACAGATCCTGGCACGCACCCGACGGCGTCGGCAAGCGCTTTCCAGCCGACCGACCGACGACGCGACGAGCACCGTCACCCCCCGCACGGCGACGCCGGCGCTCTCCAGCCTGTCCCGATTCATTGGAGCGGTCAAGAAGACGGATCGGTGTTCGCGTTCGCATCCCGACGGGTCGCACCCCAGCCCTGACCGCCGCCGCTCGGCGCCCCGTTGCGCCCCGTTGCGCCCCGTTGCGCCCCGCCATGTCTCGCGTCGTGAACTCGTCCCGACGGGCTTTGTCTCGCCATACGGGACGCCTGCAGTTCACGATCCGGCTGCCCGGTGATCAGGGATTGGGAACTGGCAGGTCAAGCGACCGTCAACACGCATGCAACGGCTTGCATGGCCGGACGCTTCGTGAACTGCTCCGACATCGGCGGGTGCAGCAGGGTCACGGTCAGGTTACGGTTCGGTCACACGTCAATGTCACTGCGAGAGCCGTGACCGGCCCCCGGGCCGCTGGTGCACCGCCACACCCTGTGCGGGTGAGACGGCCCCGCATCGCCCCCGCTCGCGACACCGTGAGCGGGGGCGCACCATGCCGACGTGCAACTGGCTCGGGCCCCTGGCTTCCGGCGCTGCCCGCACCCGCCGGAACGCCCCCTGGCCTACCCTCGCAGCATGACCGAGGACGCACGCCGCACCACGTACCTGCTGGTCGACGGCGAGAACATCGACGCGACGCTCGGCGGCTCCATCCTCGGCGCCCGGCCGGCCCCGGAGGAGCGCCCGCGCTGGGAACGGGTCCTGGAGTTCGCTCGGTCCGTCTGGCGTGGGGATGACGTCGTCGGCCTGTTCTTCCTCGACGCCTCCAACGGAACCATGCCGATGGCCTTCGTCCAGGCGCTCGTGGCGATCGGCTTCCGCCCCATCCCGCTCGCCGGCGCGCCCACCGAGAAGGTGGTCGACATCGGCATCCAGCGCACGCTCGACGCCCTCGCCGACCACCCCGGCGACGTGCTCCTGGCCAGCCACGACGGCGACTTCGCGCCCCAGCTCGGGGAGCTCCTGGCACCAGGGCGGCACGTCGGCGTGCTGGCCTTCCGGGAGTTCACGAGCACGGCGCTGCAGCACCTGACCGATGGCGGCCTGGAGGTCTTCGACCTCGAAGGCGACGTCGGCGCGTTCAACGTGGTCCTGCCACGCCTGCGGATCATCCCGCTGGCCGAGTTCGACCCGCTGCGCTACCTCTGAGCCGCGCAACGGGCTCCGGCGCGCCCCGCCCGACCGGTCCGACCCGCCCGACCCGTCCGACCTGGTGGCGCCGCAGCTGACGACGGCGGACCATGTGCACCATGGACGCCCCGACCCCGCCCGCGGACGAGCAACCCGGTGACGGGCGCCGCGAGACCCCTGCCGAGCGCCTCGACCGGAACTGGAACGAGATCCTCCAGGAGCTGCGGGTCACCCAGACCGGGATCCAGATCCTCACGGGCTTCCTGCTCACCGTGCCGTTCCAGCAGCGGTTCGCCGATCTCACCGCCGACCAGCGGCGGATCTACCTGACGCTGCTGGTGCTGGCGTCGGTCACGACCGGCCTGCTGGTCGCCCCGGTCAGCCTGCACCGGTGGCTGTTCCGGCGCGGCGCGAAGTCGACCCTTGTCACCGAGGCGGACCGGCTGATGCGGGTGGGGCTGGTGTTCCTCGCCGTGGTGGTCAGCGGCGTCGTCCTGCTGGTGTTCGACGTGGTCACGACCCGGCCGGTCGCCCTGGGCGTCGCCGGCGGCCTGTTCGCGCTGCTGGTCGGCGGGTGGTTCGTGATGCCCGGCATCCTGGCTCGCAAGACCCGCCGGATCCCCCCGCAGGCGCCGGTCCCGCCGGACGAGACCGTGGGGTGACCGACGCGCGATCGGCGCGCCGGCCACCCGCGTCCGATCAGCGGGCGATCGCCAGCTTGAGCGCCTTGGTGCGCGCCGCGTCGCCGAACGTCTCGTACGCGTCGAGCATGTGCTGCAGCGCGAACCGGTGGGTGACGAACTCGCCCACCGGCAGCTTGTTCTGCGCCACCAGCTTGAGCAGCATGCCGAGGGTGTCGGTGTTGACCAGGCCCATCGTGATCGCGAGGTTGGCGATCCACAGGTCGTTGATCGGCAGCTCGACAGGCTTGCCGTGCACACCGACGTTCGCGACCCGGCCACCGGGGCGGACGATGTCAAGGCACATCCTGAAGGTCGCCGGGATGCCGACTGCCTCGACCGCGACGTCGACGCCGTAGCCGTCGGTGAGGGCCATCACCTGGTCCTTCCAGTCGGCGGCACCGGAGTTCACCCCGTGCGTCGCGCCGACCGCCTTCGCCTTCTGGATCCGGTTGTCGTCGAGGTCGACGGCGATCACCTGGGCGGCCCCGTACAGACCCGCGGTCGCGATGACGGCAAGGCCGACCGGGCCCGCGCCGACGACGGCGACGGTGTCACCGGGCTTGACCTGGCCGTACTGCACACCGATCTCGAAGCCGGTGGGCAGGATGTCCGAGAGCAGGATCGCTGCCTCGTCGCTGACCCCTGCGGGCAGCGCATACAGGGAGTTGTCCGCGAACGGCGTGCGGACGAGCTCGGCCTGCGTGCCGTCGATGAGGTGGCCGAGGATCCAGCCGATGCCGACGGCGCCCTCGGACGCGAGGCAGTGCGACGGGTTGCCGCTGCGGCAGTACGTGCAGACGCCGCACGAGCTGATGCAGGAGATGATGACGCGGTCGCCGACCTTGTGGTTACGGACCGCCGCACCCACCTCGACGATGGTGCCGACACCCTCGTGGCCCAGAATCCGGCCGTCGGTGACGGCGGGCACATCGCCCTTCATGATGTGCAGGTCCGTGCCGCAGATGGTCGTCGTGTCGATCCGGACGATGGCGTCCGTCGGTTCGATGATCGTCGGGTCTGCGACGTCCTCCCAGGCCTTGTTGCCGGGGCCGTGGTAGACGAGTGCCTTCATGGGTCCTCCTAGGACGGGTTGCGCAGGAGGTGTCCTGCGCCCTCCACACAACGCCTCTCGAGGCCCGCGCGCAACCGGGCAGGGGCCCTTGACGCCGCCTCGCTCAACCCGGGCAACGCACCTCGGTCAGGCGTCAGCCATCTCCGGCGCGCCGGCGGCGTGGGTGTTGGCGAGATGCAGCACGCAGGTGTTCTGGTCGAACAACCGCTCGAGGTTGGCGACCACCAGCGGTCCCTCGTGGCGAGCCAGCACGCCCTTGGCGAGTCCCAGGTGAGCGCCGCAGACCACGTCCCGCCGGTCGGTCGGGACATCGGCGAACGGGCAGTGGTGCAGCGAGAAGTCCAGGTTCTCGCGGCTGACCTCCGGATCGAACCCGAGGTCCTCCAGGTGCCGCTCGAGTGCCGCGATCTGCTCCTCGATGTCAGCGGCCTCGTCATCCGACGACGACGCGCCGGGGCAGCCCAGCTCGGCCGCCCAGTCCATCCCCGCCAGCTCGGCGGAGGCTTCGGGGGACTCCATCGGCTTGCCGTACCCGTCCAGCAGCAGCCGCACGAGGTGGCTGCGCGCACGGGAGTCGACGGTGGCCGACGCCGCGCTGTCGACGGACCGGTAGAGCATCCGGGGGCGGCCACGGGTGGTGCGGTGCTCAACGTTGCGGACCACGAAGCCGCTGGCCACCAGGCGGTCCAGGTGCTCGCGAGTGGTGTTGACGTGCAAGCCGATCCCCGCGGCGATCTCCTCGACCGGGACCGGACCCTGGCGTTCGGCGAGCAGCCGCATGATGTGCATTCGGCTGCCGCAAGCCAGAACCCGCAGCGCCCGCAGCTGGTGGTCACCCATGCTCGCAGTATTGCCGGAACTTGACGGGTCTACCAGGGACCTTGGTGCCTGACGCCGCACGACGCAGCGTTCCGGGGTGGCCGTGCTCGGAAGCGCGGACGCGTCCGCGCAGCTCGGCGATCAGCTCGATCTGGTTGACGTGGGGCCGGTCAGAGCGGCTTGACGGCCCGGACGACCGCGCTGTGCATGCCGGTCGGCGCGTCGTCGAGGAAGCGGACCTCCGCGTCGGCGAAGCCGGCAGCGACCAGCCCGTCGAGGTACTCGGTGCGGGACAGCGCACCGGCGGTGCAGCCCGCGAAGTCGCCGAGGGCTGCCCGGTCGGCTGCGCTCAGGCGGTCCTCGGCCACGACATCGGTGATCCCCAGCCGGCCGCCGGGCACCAGCACCCGGAGCATCTCCGCGAGCACGGCCGGCTTGTCGGTTGACAGGTTGATCACGCAGTTGGAGATCACCACGTCGACGCTCGCATCGGGCAGCGGCACCGCCTCGATGCGGCCCTCGAGGAACTCCACGTTGGTGGCCCCGGCCTCGGCCGCGTTCTGCCGGGCGAGCTGGAGCATCTCCGCGGTCATGTCAACGCCGTAGGCGAAGCCGGTGGGCCCGACCCGCCGGGCGGACAGCAGCACGTCGATGCCGCCACCCGATCCCAGGTCCAGCACGCGCTCCCCCGGCAACAGGTCGGCCACGACCAGCGGGTTGCCGCAGCCGAGACTGGCCAGCATCGCGGCCCGCGGTACCTGGGCGGCGTCGTCCGGCCCGTAGAAGACGGCACCCTCACCGGCCGGCAGGGTGGACGCGTCGCCGCAGCAGGCGCTGTCCGTGCCGCAACAACCGGCGTCGGCGCTGCCCGAGGTGGCCTCGCCCCGGGTCAGCACGGCCCGCGCGGCCTCGGCGTAGTGGACCCTGACCTGCTCGACGACCTTCTCGTCCATCGCTTGCTCCTCGGGTAGATATTGATGACCTTCGATGGAGCACATCCTGACGTCACATATCGACACTTGTCAATATGTGAGTGATACTGGGTCCATGACCGTCCAGCCCGTCGCCATCGCCTCCTCCCGCGAGCTCGCCGAGGACGCCTGCCCGATCGACGCCGTGGCCTGCTGCGCACCGCTGCAGACCGCGCCCCTTGCCGCCGACGACGCCATCGGGCTCGCCTCCGTGCTCAAGGCGATCGCCGACCCCGCTCGGCTGCGCGTGATCTCGTTGCTCGCGGCCGACGAGGGCGGCGAGGCCTGCGTGTGCGACCTCACCGTGCCGCTCGGGCTGAGCCAGCCCACGGTCTCCCACCACCTGAAGACCCTGGTCGACGCCGGCCTGGTCCAGCGCGAGAAGCGCGGGGTGTGGGCGTACTTCTCCCTGGTGCCCGGTGCCCTGGACGGCGTCGCGCGCCTGCTCAGCACCGCCGGCGTCAGCACCGACCGCCCGGCCGGCGGATGAGCGGGCCGGCCGCACGGCTGGCCGCACGGCTGAGCACCCGGCCCGGCATGGACCGGTGGATCGGACCGGAGGACGGGGTGGTCGTCGCCCAGGCGGTGGCCCTGACGGCCCTGGCGTGGCCGGGACGCGGACGCTGGCAGCTCGCTGCGCCGGTCCGGGCACTGGCCGTGTGCGGGCTGGTCGGCGGCGCGGTGTTCGGGATCGCTGCCGGGTCGGCCCACGGATCCCGGCTCACCCCACGGGTGGAGCCGCCCCCGGACGCCGAGCTGCTCACCGACGGGCTCTATGCGGTCAGCCGCAACCCCATCTATGCCGGGCTCCTGGTGGCCGGAGCGGGCTGGGCGGTGCTCCGGCGCCGACCGGAGCCGGTGCTGGCCTGGGTGGGGCTGCTCGCCACGCTCACCGTCAAGGCCCGCAAGGAGGAACGGCGACTCGGTGCCCGGTTCGGCGACGTGTACGACGAGTACCGACGCCGCACACCGCGGTTCGTCGGCCTCCCCCGCCCGTGAGACGGGCGCCCCGCCCCGCACACCGCTCGCGCCGGCCCGCACCCCGCTCGCGCGAGCCCGCACACCCCATCCAGCGGAGCGTGTGACCCGAGCGACTCAAGTGACGGGTGAGACGTCACTCCAGCACCATCAGTCCCAGCGTCACCACGGTCCGCCGATTCTGCTCACCCGCACCCGTTCCGGGGTCCACCGGCGCACGCAAGACGGCGCCTCCGCGGCCTACTCGGCGGCCGTCCAGGTGGGCGGCTCGTCCTTGCCCGCCTCCTCCAGCGCCTCGGCCTCGGCCTTCGTCGCGTGCACGACGCCGTCGGCGTGGTTCGGGGGGCCGTAGACGGTGTACAGGATCAGCGGGTTCTCGCCGGTGTTCACGAAGTTGTGGGTGTGGCCGCACGGCACCGCGACCAGGTCGCCCTGGGTCACCTTGCGCGTCTCGCCCGAGACGATCGCCTCGCCGGTGCCGCTGACGAACGTCAGGATCTGGTCGGTGTGCTCGTGGACCTCCTCGCCGATCTCACCGCCGGGCGGGATGGTCATGATCACCAGCTGGGTGTGCTTGCCCGTCCACAGCACGCGTCGGAAGTCGGTGCTCTGCTCCGCGACGGTGGCGATCGTGAAGTGCTCCATGAACGCAGGTCCCCTTTCGATGGTCGGTCCGATCATCGTTCCGGCTCAGCGCCCGGCCCGCCACCCCGGGGACGACGTCGGCGGCCCCGGGTCAGCCGCAGCGCCCGGCCCGCCCCGACGTCATCGGCGGCCTTGGCCTCTCGCTTGCGGCTGGCAGCGGTGTCCTTCGGCGGCAGCTGGATGGTCTGCTCGGCCTCGATGCCGGCCTGCAGCTCGCGCGCTCGCTCCATCTCGGCGTTCAGCTCGGCCCCGAAGAGCAGGGCGTTGTTGGTCAGCCACAGCCACAGCAGGAACACGACGACGCCGGCGAGCGCACCGTAGGTCCGGCCGTAGCTGCCGAAGTGGACCACGTACAGCCCGAAACCGAGCGTGGCCAGCGCCCACACCAGGATCGCCGCGAGCGACCCGACGCTGATCCAGCGGAACCTCGGCTGCCGCACGTTGGGCGTCGCGTAGTACAGGATCGCGATGGTCAGGACGACCAGCACGACGATGACCGGCCACTTCGCGATGTCCCACACCGAGACCGCGAGCTCGCTCAGCCCCACGACCGACCCGATCGCCTGCGCCACCGACCCGGAGACCACCATCGCGGCGCAGATGATCGCGACCAGCACCAGCAGGATGAGCGTCACCAGCAGCAGCACCGGACGCAGCTTCCAGATCGGCCGGCCCTCGTCCACCTGGTAGATCCGGTTCATCGCCCGGGCGAAGGCGTTGACGTACCCCGAGGCGGACCAGAGCGCCAGCAGCAGGCCGCCGAGCAGGGCAAGTCCCGCGCCCTGCTGCGAGGCCAGGTTCGCCACCATCGGCCGGACAGCCGCCAGGTCCAGCCCGGGGGCGATCTGGTGCACCGTGTCCATCACGTCGGTGACGATCTGCTCACCGTTGCCGAAGACCCCGAGCAGCGAGACCAGAGCAAGGGCGGCGGGTGCGACGGCCAGCACCGCCCAGTAGGTCAGGGCGGCGGCCAGGTCCGTGACGTCGTGGGCCCGGAACTCGCGGAGGGTCTTGCGGAGCGCATACCGCCAGGTCGGACCCGTGAGGTCCGGCGGGGAGCCGGGCTTGCTGGGATCGTCCGGCGGAGGCGCGTCGGCGTTCATGACCCGAGCATCGCCTGGTAGCGGCCCGCTGTCGCGCGGAGGTGCGCCGCTGCGGTCAGCCGATCACCTTCGCGCCGAACAGTGCGCCGACCGCCCACGTGACGGCCATCGCTGCGGCGCCGCCCACCAGCAGACGGCTCACTGCCCGCATCGGGCGAGCGTCGCCGAGCCGGGCACTGATCGAGCCGGTCACCGTCAGGGCCAGGATGACCGACGCGAACGTGACACCGATCCGCGCGCCGGGTGCCGCCAGGACGACGGCCAGCAGCGGCAGCGCGGCGCCAAGGGTGAAGGCGATGGCCGACGCCAGGGCCGCGTGCCAGGGGTTGACCCGCTCGTTCGGGTCGAGACCCAGCTCGGCGTCGACGTGCGCGGCGAGGGCATCGCGCGCAGTGAGCTCGGCGGCCACCAGGCCGGCGACCTCGCGGCTCAGGCCTTTCTGCTGGTAGATCCCGGCCAGCTCGGCAAGCTCGGCCTCGGGGTCCTCGGCCAGCTCGCGCTTCTCCTTGGCGATCAGCGCCCGTTCGGTGTCGCGCTGGCTGCTGACCGACACGTACTCGCCAAGGGCCATCGACACCCCGCCGGCCACCAGGGCGGAGACTCCGGCGATCAGGATGGCCTTGCGGTCGCTGGTCGCCGCTGCCACGCCGACCACCAGGCCCGCCGTGGAGATGATGCCGTCGTTGGCGCCGAGGACGCCGGCGCGCAGCCAGTTCAGGCGCGCATGCAGACCGGCCTTGTGCGGCTCGTCGTCGTGGAAGCCGAGCGCGGCGTCAGTGGGATCCATGGGCCCGACGCTAGACAGCCGCGGACGCCAACGCCAGCGAAGCACGCCTCACCGCGGCTCGCAGATGACCAGCGGGATCCGGCGCCCGGTCCTGCCCTGGTAGTCGGCGTAGCCCCGGTATGTCGCCACGACGCGCGGCCACAGCTCGTCGCGCTCGGCGTCGGTCGCCACCCGCGCCCGCATCCGGACCGGCGTCCGCCCGCGCTGCACGACGACGTCGGGGTCGGCCAGCAGGTTCCGGTACCACTGCGGATGCTGCGGGCGGCCGCCGTCGGAGGCGACCAGCACCAGTGCGCCCGCGCCGAGCGGGAACGCGCTCAGCGGGGTGGTCCTCGGCAGCCCGCTGCGCCGGCCGCGCGTGGTGAGCAGCACCTG
>Ga0209539_1000720_pt1 | contig 18580 bp, 36 predicted proteins | sample BarGraNGADG00312_2_FD_184499 | JGI IMG/M metagenome (GOLD analysis project Ga0209539, IMG submission 184499) | Arctic peat soil microbial communities from Barrow, Alaska - Barrow Graham LP Ref core NGADG0011-312 (SPAdes) (version 2) | ecosystem: Environmental > Terrestrial > Soil > Wetlands >... | reverse complement strand
GAGCGATAGATACCGTGTGCAATTCTCTTGTCCTGCTTGCAGGAACGGCAAACACAATTGGGTCCAACCCACACCCTCTTGACTGATCTGCTCATCGGGGCAACCTGTCCACATCTGTCCATGGAGAGTTGGCGGGCCTCGGGAATCTCACCCGAGCCAGGGCGCTCGCAAGCACACGAGGAGTCGACTGCCCGCCATTGGATGTACCATTTGCCATTTTTCTATAATCGTCTAACGTCATGTCCAGTCCTCAGTTAAGAACGCGCCAGCGAGGGCATTAATTTCAGCCATACCCTTGCCAGTCCACTGGTTATGCGAAACGCTTTTGTGCATAGCCTTCGGAATGTAGATAACGTCTGACTGGTTAATGTGGTGTGCATCACTGCCAGCAAAAGAAGAATTCAACGGAGTAAAACCAAGGGTTCGGCGCTTAGAGTGAGATTTGGCTTTTGATACTTTCTTGCCACCCCGCCACAACGCCACAGAAACTTTCAGACACATTTCTGGGGTATAGTGTCTCAGTCCCGTAAATGTGTGCCCCATCATTGCGGCAGAAATCTTGGCTCGCTTTTCTGGAGAACAGGGTTCCATTAACTGCCTACTCCGCGCCTGGATTATTTTTGCCCGAGTCTCGGCAGATATTTCCTTCCCCTTCTCACTTGCAGATATTTTTGCTCGCGTCTCGGGAGACGTCACGTGGCTAATTCCCATGTGAGACGCAGACAGCCTTGCACAGTGTTCTGCTGACATTGGAATTCCCTTGTTCCATGGAGTTTTTCCCATATGCCCCGCAGAATTCCTTGCCCTAGTTTCCGCGGTCCGTACATATACCCCTGTCGGCATTATCTACGGCCCCCAGACATGAAAAAACCTCTCACCGTACCATCCTGTTGGGGATAGGTATAGTGAGAGGAATCGTATATATCCGATAGAAACTGATGTTTCGCGGTTGCTGCCGCGGCCATGTCTCTCATCATTCTGCGGATGATATTATACCACTTTTCGGCACCCAAGTCAAGCCAGCAGAACGGTTTTTAGGCTGTTACCTCCTCGGGATAATTGAGAGGAATATGGAGATCGTGAACTATCGCGTAGCGGTCTCTTGCGTGGGCTGCCTCTTCCATCGTGTCCCAAATCCCGAGATACAGCCGCTTTCCATGTACGGTCATCTGACATTGCCACCGTTTGCCGGCTGGACGTGGACCATAGAGACCACACCCTGGATAGGTCCGGCGGTTGGGTTTACACTGAACGCTTGGCAATACGGCATACCTTACCTGATTGATCCCTACGTCCCGCAACTCGCGTGTTCCATCTGCATTGCGGACAACAACGGTCACGTGGTCAACAGCCCTTCCGGGTAGGCCACGCTTGACAAACCGACGACATGATTTTTCTACCTTTACCCAGTCACCGAGACCTGCAATTTCTAGACACGTTGGCGCGTTGTTGCTGATGACAGTGTAACCCGCAAGAATTGCTGCATCCACAAGAGAGGTCATGCAGACACCCGCTTTCTGAACTCACAAACAATGCTTGTGACATCGCGTGCGGTAATAGTTTCTGGTAACGTCGTAATATGGCTCAGATACGTTGGCACGTCGTCACCACAGGTGTAGAAACGCCCGTCTTTCGTGTACATAAAGTTGTCCTGGAGTAACCGATAGAGTTCGTCATCGCCGTTGGCGGTTGGAACCCACTCACCAGTAAAACCATTAGCGACAAATACCTCATAAGGAAAGCGACAACCCTTCGTGGGGAGATGCAGTTCTGCTGGACGCTCTTGTGCGAACAGATCATCAATCATTTCTGCCACCAATGCTTATACGGCGGTTCGCCAACAACGATCGGATCAAACACATATTCGGCACAATCCCCATGATTCTTCTGGAAACAATCATCTGGTTCCATCCACGCGGGATCGCCCGTAACGTAATTGAAACTCAGTCCCTTGGTTGGATGCCAGCAGGTAGCGGGAACGTCAAGAAGAACGGGACCGTTGTGCCATTTATAAACGGCAGGCGAATAGTGCCTGCATTTCGCGCAGATCGTAGGTTCGGTCATGGCTTCCCCCTTTCAAACCAAATCGTGGCACCATTGGGAAACTCTTTCAGACACTCCGCATTCCGCTTTCCGCTGACGATATCTGCGGTATAGAGCATCCCATTATTACACCCCGTCTGCGTGGGATCGAAATAGTAGAACGGACAGTCGAAACAATCCTCACCATTGGGAATCTGAAGATGACGCTCCATGAGTTTCATACCGTTTCCTCCTTTCTATAGTCTGGGCAATGGTCAACCTTGCTGCTATGTTTCATGCAAGCCTCAATCCCCTTGCAATCGGTACAGCTTTTCCCATTGTTGGCACAGTTAAGACAGACACAGGCGAAACAATCAACTTTCCCCTCACTGTCAAATTCCCATTTGCCATGCGGGGCGGGAACTTCAATGGGAGTACCCTGCTCAATCGGTTCGTCAAAGAGATTCCAGCCATCATCGGATTTCATCACTCACTCCCCTCTCCGCAATATTTCAACGGGAACATTTTTACGACGGCCCCAATGTGTTGCCTCATGTGTTGACCATAGAAAAATATCTAGGCGAAGCCCCTTAATGCTTCCGCCGGTATCAAGCACCTCGCATACGCCACCGTTGTTATATCCGGGAATCCGCACTAGCGAATGCATTGGAAGAATACTCAGATCAGCGGCGATCGCCCCAACGCGAACTTTCTGCCCTGACGCCATGGTTAAGGGGTCATTATCGGTCTCACAGACGCGAGGTGAGTAAGCGGTGATCTCCATGAGGTATACCCTCGCTATCGGGCTAGAATCGCGCGTAGTGGCATAATCCAAGTGGAGGGTTGCGGGGGCCTGGCGGGTAGCAGTTCTGAAATTAACGATGTCTCCCGCGCTTGCCGTCTCGGGTGCCAGAAGTAGAACCAGCATCCACACAACAATGATGGCGGCTGCCACAAGTATAGACAGGACAAAGGCAATCTCGCCATAGTCAATGAACCAGTAGCGAAGTCGCTTACGGAATGACCCCCTCATTTCCGCGCCTTCCGCTTGCCCTTCCGCTTCTTGACTACCGGCTTGGCGGGTTTGGCGTCATCAAGGCGCTTTCGCCATTGGTCAAGATAGGGAGCCTCAATGGGCTTGAACTGATCACTCATAGTTTTACCTCCATAATCTTCGCTCCCTTGCTTGCATTACAATGGAAACAAAGGGGCTGTAGGTTCTCAATAGCATTTGTTCCGCCTTTGCTAACGGGAATGATGTGGTCAACGGTAACAATCTGTTTGGTAAGTACCGTATCGCATATCTGACAATGCCACTCTAGTGTATCACGTTTAGCATAGAACGCTGCGGTGTCTAATTTTCCCGCTGCGCGCATTTCGTTATTTCGTTTAAGGGCGACCGTTTTTCTGATTGCGGTTCTCCCGGGGGTGTGCCGATTCAGTTTTTCTTTCGCAGAAAGCATCTCGCGATTAACTTGACGATACCTTATCCCAGATTCCTTGATTTCTTCCTTATGAGAAAGTCCATATTGTCTAGATTTCTCATTCATCTCTTCGCGATGTGCTGCATGGTAAATCTTGTCTTTAATACAAAACGCCGCCCGATGTTCTGAGCGACGCGTTCTTTCTTCCATATTATGTTTTTCCCTACGACAATCAGTACAATATCTTTGAACATTGCTTTTTGGGAGGTATTCTTTCCCGCATATCTGACACGTTCTTGCTTCGCACGTACATTTGCTCATTTAAACTCCTTCTATCCAAGGATTGGCAAGGAACGGGGATAGCCATTCCTCGCCATATTTATTATACCACAAACGTTGCGCGAGTCAAGCAATAGCGGGATTTTCTATTCACCCCAGACAGAGCCACCAGTTTCATAAAACAAGTCTCGTAAATTGGCATTACATTCCTCAATGAACATTGGGGTAATTTTCTGCGGCCTTGCAATTTCGCCTAGCAAATAGCCATAGTCCCCGCGCTCTTTTAGGTAGGGAGTTGCCCACAAGTCAAAGATGACTGGATCGTCATGAGCAGAGCCACGAGCCAAAACATGCTGCCAGCTGTGTATGCAGAGACCATTTCTTACGTCCCATCGAAGCCACGGGTACATTTGCTTTCTGAAATAGTGATGGCTGTTCAACTGTCGACTGGGATGGTCTATCAGCTCTTGCTCTGTAGGGACTTTCTCAGACTTGCATTCCGCAAACATCTTGACAATGGCGCTCCATATCAAGTCGTTTTCCTTCTTCAGCTTCTTGATATGAGCATCACGTAATCCCGATGGAGTCTGCTTGCGTTTCGGTTTAGATTCAACCCGTACGACTTCACCGGATATTTTACGCTTCAATACCGTACTCACGGTTTGACCTCCTTTGGCGTAGTCGTCGCCACGAATGAAACTCTGTCGGCCCATTCCGCCTTCTTCCCCTTGTTCCACTGGGCGACAGGCCTCAGGTAGCCAACCACGCGGCTGTAAACCTCTGTGCGGCTACGTTTTGCGGCTTCGACTAGGATTTCCCCGTTGATGTTGACAAGGTTATGCTCAGCATCTTCGTAGATACCACAGGAAACTTGGGTCATCCCGCCACCTCCAGCACAAGGGCGGCAAGTTGCTCTACATCTGAATTCTTGCTATAAGCGTCCAATGGTTCGTTCTCATCAAGGTCTCCCTCGCGCCATATCCGCCAGTGCCATCCGTAAACGCCAGGCATACCGACAAGATTTGCTTTGGGAAACCGTGCCTCTATCCATGCTATCAGTTCGCCAGCCGTGGGGGCGGCACAGAAAGCATCCTTTGACAAAAGGTCAGAGGGCCATACCACGCCACCTTCGCCCTCGCTTTCTCCATCATCGGCAAGAGTTGGATACCATTGAAGCGCCGAGTCCTGCGGAAACCCTGCGGCTTTCAATTGCTGACAGACTTCAAGAGTTGGGACTAACTGCTCAAGGGTCATGGCTGGCCTCCTTTAGCGCAAGAACGGAGGCGGGGCGGAACGCTATAATGGGAATCAACACGCACCGTTCATTCGGCCCCCACGGTTCATGGTCGCGCTCCAACCATATTCTCATACGTTCCTGCTCTGCCCCCTCTGCCTTTCCTGCTGCTCTTCCAAGTTTAATCCCCACCACTTCGGCGGCATTGATAACGCGGTCAAGGAGTTCTGTCGCATCAATTTCAATGTCGGCATTTAGAAGTGGCATAAGCCTCGCCCGCAATTGTATGAGATACCCATCAAGGGGCATACCCTCTCCTTCTTTGTGGGGAAGGCCAGCAGTGGATACAATATAGGCGTCGGTAAGCGTAATTGCCCCTTCTGCACGGACAGCGGAGATAAGGGAACGGATTGCTTGACCTATCCCAAGGGAAATGTTTTCATGGATTTCATTCAATAATCGCCCCTCTGCCATATCAACTTCGGTAAAATCGTCAAGCCTTTTAACCTTAGTCATGCTTGGCCTCCAATTTGTAAATCCAGCCAACAAATACTCTCATCTCACCGTCTCCTTTTGTGTGTGTTTATCGTCTCGGCTAAATTGAACATTACGACGCGGACATTTCTCTGTCTCGCCATAAGGACAGGACATTGAAAATCGAGAGAGTCCCGCAATGTTGACCATAATCTCGGGATGTTGTTCTTTTCGTCTCTCTGGAACCCCGGGATCGCTAGCAATCATATATTCGTGTTTACCCTCATGTGTTCTCATATATTCAGCATCACGACTGCGATCATTGAACAATTGCCGATTGTTCCAAGAACACTGGAACAGGTGAGTGCCTTCGGGTACTTCTTCGGGGGTATGGCCAATAACATTATGGCAAACGGTAGCAAAAAATGTACTATCAGGAATCTTCAGCAGTTCCTCGCGGATTACCGGCTCAGTTCCAGCAATATCCGCTCGAATCTCAGCAACCCTGTCCACAATTCCCCGGACACTTTCACCAATCGAACCTTCGATCATCTTTTTGCCTCCCTCATGTCGTCTTGTGCTTCCCGCGTTTTAATTCTAGTCGCTGTGTGTAACATTGCAAAGTCATCATCTGTAAACTTGACGCGGGGATCTCGCTTTGCTTCTTTAATCGCCCTCTGAAAAGCATCCGCTTTGGCATATTCATCGGTAAACCGTAAAAAGTCAAACGTAGGATTTAGCGCAACCCACTCTCTAAATGTCATTGTCTCGCGGGAAACTTCAACCTGATTCAGGTAGCGGTCAAAGTTGGCTGGGCGGAAAAGGGTAACGGGGTCAAGGTGACGGGAAAGATCAGTACCAAGCCATTCCAGACACTTCTTGTCGATGACGGTTTTACAATCTTCGACAGAGTAGTCCTTTAGACGCGCGGGAATGTCCCCTGGGTTCTTGAAGTTTCTTTTGACCTTTTCATTCAGGTATGCAAGAACTTCGGAAACTTCGGGGGACATCTCTGTCTTTTGTACTAAACCTTCTTTTAACACTGTACCAACCTTGTAAGGGGCATTTTCGCCGCCATTCATCAGCTGTTGAAGGGTGTCACTGGGTTGTAGCTGGGTTGTGCTTTGGGTTCTTGACTGGGTTGTCAACTTTGGAGTATGCTGGTAAACACTCCAATTGATGAAGGTTATCAGGCTTGGCGACTGGGTTCCCGACTGGGGTCTGCTATGGGTTATGGTTTTGAGGTCTACCAATTTACTAATAGCACCGCGTACAATCTGACGGGTACAGCCTTCGCCACATTGCTTAGCAAGGTCTCGTTGAGATATAACAAACTGCCCAGGAAGGAGGTGATAGAAGCGTCCATTATAGGCGCAATCATACTCCATTCGGGCAGCTAAAAAGAAACACTGCAAGAACACGCTACGTTCCGCGCAACTTAGGCGGTTGAACGTCTCGCTGTACAGTGTTTTGGTGTAGAGGGCTATCCACGATCCTTTGCTATCGGGCTTCATGGTGTTTTGAGGTACTTGGCACTACGAGACAGGGCTTTTGCGTTATCATGTGCCATACCAAGCATAACATTGCATTGCAGACACAAAAGCCCTCTCACGCGGTTTGTTTTGTGGTCATGGTCAACATGGAAATGGTCATGCAATTCTTTTCCACAAATGGCACAACGTCCATGCTGCTTCTTGTATAATCCAGAGATAACGCTTTCGGAAATAAAGTTTCGGATTCGGACAGTTGACGGCAGGGGTTTTCCCAGTGCTATCGTTCTAGCGTCTTTTTCCGCTTGCTGCTGTTTCCGCTTGCGTGCCTCGCGATCTTCCTTTTCCCTTTCGAGGTCTTTTTTGTCATAGTAATCCTTTGCTAAACCTTGTCCGTTGAAGAAAGCCTCTTGATCGAAAAACTCATTCATGTTTTGCACCCGACCTTTCCCGACCTTTTTGATGTGTGGCGGCCTGGGGTCAGGTCCAGTGTCGCGCAGGGGATCACTCCTGCACTAGCCGCCACATAATATTATACTCAAAAGGCCAGATGTGTCAACCCAGTAGCGCGACCCTACCTTCGCCTTGCCGGGGCAATGCACAATCCGATGATGAAACCAACGAGTGGACTAAGGAAGAATGAAACCCAGAATCCACCGGCCCAACTTCTGCCCTTCCAACTCCATAGCCCGGCCACCATAAAACAGAGAATGAACCAAGGAATGATGATGAATAGCTCCATTATACCCTCCTCAAATAGGTTTCTGCCCTCTGTACTTCCTGGATCTTGTGCCAAATCTTGACCGTCTCCCTGGCGGCCTTCCCGTAATTTTTAGCCGTGTGGACAAGGGATACTCTCAACTCGTGTTTTCTAAGATCGAGAACCTGTAGGGTGCTCATGTCACACCTGCAAACAGTGGCTCACGGTTTGGTGGGTTTGCGTTCATTGTGTGCTCCAATTCGGCACGGCTAAATGACAACACCGATTGGTCAACCTCAATCCGCTTGCGGTCAAGATCCATTTTTTCACGGGTTGCCTTCATCAATGCTTCGGCAATGTCTGCCCTTCGTTTGGAGTCTTTCACACGCTCAGTTACCCGCGCGTCAATCTCCCCAACAGTTTGCTTGTCTGCAGACGCCTTGACCTCCAAATACGTTTTTGCGTAAAGTTCTTTGTAGTCGTTGTCTGATTCCACCAGGGTAACCAGTTGCTTGCCATAGTTCACGACTTCCCGAGAGAGGTCGTCAAGGGCCTCTCTCATGTCATCCATCAAATCAGTTGGAACAAGATTGCGAGCGGTCAGCATGGCGTACCCACCAGTCCCCATGCCTGCGGGTCATCGACTACGCTCTGTTGACCGGCTTCATACAGTTGTTCCAACACCTCAGCTTGCGGGCGACCCTGTAGAAGAGCCACCATAGCGACGATTGTTTCCACACGTGGGGCTTGCTCTGTTGGGACCATTTCATCAACTCTCCCAAGTGACGTGAGCAATGTATTGACCAATTCCAGAAAGATGGTCGGCATGTGCAACGGCCTCAGCATGACTATTCCAGACAACTTTGTTGGTCTGATAGTGACTATCTTCAAGCCAACCGATGACAACCCACCCCTCATGCTTCGTGGGGACGGGAATGAGGTCGAGGTCAGATATGTGGTTTTCTTCTGGGTAGTACGAACCATTTGCAGCCCATTGAAAATTCCCTTCGCTCTCGTTGGCGTAAATAATTGTACCAACAACGGGAAACGGCGGATGGTTAACGTCTGTTGCCAGAATCCTCACCGCGCGCCCGTCGCGGGTTTGGTACTTCTTGCCCATTTCTATCATCACTTCACCTTCTTCTCTTTTGCTTTCGCTGCAGTTGCCACCTGGTACTGCTTGATGAGCACGACTCCAACCGCCTGCAGGTCGTCGTGCCCGAGATCATCCATCCCGTCTGGTTCCAGTAGGCCTTCGTCGACAATGGCCTTATGGAGCCGTACCAGCCAATCCTCGCGGGGGTAGGACTTGGTACCGTACACATAAGTCTCAGCGGGCGTGGCTGGTTCATCGGGTACTTCGGGAATATCGAACGGAACGGACGTATCCGCCAACTGCTCTTCGGTCGGCTCGGTCTCGGGTTCCGTCTCAGTTTCGGGCTGGAACTCTCTTGCCTTCTTGATTTTCAGTTGCAGCCACTCATACAGTGCATCGAATACCTTGTTGCCGGGGTCATTGTCGATTTCATAGAGCATTGTCGGATTGAACTGTTCCGCTACGGTCAGTCCACGCGGGCAGGCCATGATACCGGCGACATTTGCGAAGGTCTTCGCCTGACCGTCCTTGTTCTTGCCCTCTTTGTGCGCAACAGAGAGCATACAGGTCTTGCCAAGCAGTCCGGGCAAGTTGTAACCTTTCTCCTGTTCATCTGCCGTCAGGTCGCGCCCAATCCATGACTGGATGTCAACCTTCAGATGAGCGCTTGCGTAATAGGACAGGGTATACTCACGACCGATGACGCGAGGCTTGACGGTCTTTTCGTGGGTATCCTTATCTTCAAACTCTGCCGTCAGCTCGGGAATCTCCCATCCGAGTCTGATCTTGCGGCTCCATGCGCCCTCTTTACCAGGATACTGGACGTATTGGTGCCCGAGATCGACAAGCATATAGAGTCTGGCAGCATAACTACCAGCGGGTATAACATAGTCGTCTTGCGATTTGGTGTCAGGCGTGAATGATCCCATTATGCCATCTCCTTTGTTGTCTCCGTCAGCCAGTCGACTAGGACTGGAAGCGGGATACCCGTAAGTTGTGAAGCTCTGATAATTTGGTCAGAATTGATAGACGATTTTTCAGGGTGAGACTCTAGCGCGATATATGCGCTTTGCGAAAGTTCTAATACAAAAGCTGCCGTATCAATGGTACTCACCCCCCGCCACTCACGCAGTGGGTTTCTTGTCACCTTACTTCCATGCGAGTTCTTTACTGGGTTGGACAACTTTTCCATGGGATACCTCCTTCCGCGCTTTTTCAATCAATCGTGCGACCACAACTTCCAGTTCGTCAAGAGTTTGGGTATGACCGATGATGGTGACGGGCTTGCCAAAATGACAAGTGAGCGTCATCTCGCCTTCCCGTTCCCCGTTGAAATCGAAGCGCTCATAGTGATAGCCATGATCTACCGTGATGGGGTTCTCTTCGACTGCCGCTTTCTGTTCATTACTTAACATCCCGACACCTCCATGCCCGCCAGCCTGTCAGCACAATCCACGACTTGACAATTCCGGCACGTAACAGGACAAACCCAAGGGCAAGGTATCCGCTCCGGTTGTTTGCCAAGGTCTGAGTTCCAGTCAACATCGTCAGGCTTAACCTTCAATCCATCCATGAGCATTGCGTTGATACGGTCATACTTTTTGCGGTCGTGCTGCTTAAGGGACTCCATTCTAAAACCCGTAAGGACAGTCATTTGATGATTCTTCATCATGTCAATCTCCTTTGATAGATTTTTGAATCCGCAGGGGAAAGTCAAACCATGTGCTAAAACGGAGAGTGGAAACCCTCTCGCGTCCGCTACCTGCTTCATGTCGAATGCGCTAAGTTCGCTTACGGGTGGAAACCCTTGTTCCCCTTGCTGCTAATATCTTAATCCGATTCCACTTTTGTGAACACTCCAACTGTGAATGAGAAACGCTATATTCTTCACAATGGGGAATGGGTATAAGGAAACCCCACTCTTGCCGAAGTGGGGTTGGGTACGCTACGTCCGTATTTATTATAGCACAGATTTGGAAACCGTGGCAAATGTGTCCATTTATGCGTTGCATCGCGCCACGTCAACGCACAGCGAAGTAATCGTCAGAAACGGGTATATATTCACCTATTCGCGGGAAACCTCTAATTTGACCCCCTTTTCGCATACCTATGGTTTTCTCTGGAGATATTCTAGGGCAAGGGCGTTAATTCTCACCATATTTTTGTTTCCCCAGAGATCGTGATGGACGCTTTGGTGTAATTCCTTGGGGATATAAACGATATGGGTTTTGTCAATATGATGGCCCTCGCAATTTGGAAATGGTTGATTTAGCGGGATAGGGACATATTCACTTCTCCAATTACCCCTTGGAAGTGGAAAGCGTCCCAGTGACAACTCTCTTGCTTCCGCGATACAGGCAGAACAAAAGGCTTGTCCATTCTTTCTGGGGCGGTATTCTCTCCCGCATTGAGGGCAGATACGTCTCTCACATCTTTTTGTTTGATAGACGGGGGGCCTTTTTTCGCTAGAGGGGTGTTCCAATTGCCACCTATGGGATGTTTCCTTGCGTACGATTGGGCCACAATCGGGACAATATTTTTGCCAGTCACTATGGGCAATATATTCTTTTCCGCACCTTATACATGTTCCGTGGTGGACTACGCCCCTTGCAAGAGTTCTCTCCTGATTACACTTGGCGCATCGTTTTTGATTCGCAGACACGGGATAGTATTCTTGTCCGCATACGGTGCAAATCCGTGGTAAGTGTTCCATTTGGCTCACACTCCTTTGTCTCCTTTGTTTTGTGTTGGCGGCCCCAGAAAGGAGTCTGGTTTCAACTGGGTCGCGAGCCTAGTCTAGCCGCCGCATATATTGTACTCGGAATTGAACCCATGTCAAACAAGAACATGGTCCCCATTCTTGGGCCTAAGTTGGGACCAAGTTGTCTACTATGACAAAACTTGGCAGGTTACTATGACAAGTTGCGACATTCTTGTCAGAAAGTTGCGACATTTCTGCATCTCGTATGTCGTAACAATACCAGAAGCACCAGTATCGACATATCAAATGCAGAAGGTGTCCGGTCTGTCCCGAGGTGTCGGGAGGTGTCCGAAGGTGTCGAGAGGTGTCTAGTGACCATTTCGATATAATAATGGGGAACGGAATGACCCCTTTTGCATTATACGGCCCTATTTCTGCGCTTGACCACACTTTTGCGGGGCAACCCTTCGGAAATACCGGACACTTCAAATATTTCTAAGGAACATACGAGGAATCCTCGTGAGTTCGAGTAGGTGCATTTTTTGCATCAACTTGTCAAAAGCGTGCATAGCCGTACATGATGCATACGTTTCCGCAAATAATATGCAAATGGCGGGGGCAATGTGCAAATTGTACACTATGCCCGAAAGGTATAATTTCAGGTTGGGGATGTATACCATAGTGCGTATCTTTCTCAAAACAATAATAAGAATTCCGCTATTATCAGAAAACGGATATTTCCAATAATAGCGGTTGTGGCGGATACCTTAAGCGAATTCACGAACCGTGTAACCCACTATGTGTTACGCAAAGTGCGTCAAGTAGTCATGCAACTTCTGAAGCGTCTCGGGGCTATCGTCCACGTTTCCCAGTGCCATGTTGCATCGCCAGCACAAGAGGCCGCGAACCTTGCCGGTTTTATGGTCGTGATCTACGCACAAGCGACAGGGCTTACCCGCGCGAAGTGGCGGCTCTTTTCCGCAAGAGGCACACTTACCCCCCTGCGCAATGAACATTTCGGCATAGTCATCGGTTGTCAATCCCTGTTTGCGAAGTGCCATATCGTAAGCGTGCAATTTCTGATATGTAGCATTATATTCTGGATGCGCGCGGTAATGCTTTTTCTGCGCTTTCGCAACGGCAATCTTGCCGCTTGGTGTTTTCCGGTAGTTCCTCATGTATGCGTTTCTGCCCTCTCTCTCAAAATCTTCCATATCGCACTCTCCCACAATCCGGATATTGATGACTCTTGGATTGCTATATTTATTATACCACATATAGCAGAGAATGCAAGCATAACGAAAGGTGGATAACTCTAAAGGATAGTGCCGTTCTGCTCCATGAATACTAAGGTTTATGGGCAATTCTGGAACGGCGACTTGACATGAAAGTAGGCTACCAGTATAAAAAATGTATTCTGTCAACAGAGTTGTCAACCAGATACTAGGTAGTCGGCAAGGGCCTGCAAAAGTTTCAAGTCATCGTGAACTAGACCCAGTGTCAGATTGCATCTATGACACAGGAGCCCGCGCGCCCTTCCCGTCATGTGGTCGTGATCCACGTCTGCCGGAAAGGGAAGAGGTTTGCCGCAAATGGGACACACGCCGCCTTGAGATAGAAGGAGCGCATCATATTGTTCAGGCGTCATTCCATAATATCTTTTTAGAACATGTTTGTGGGCACTTCTTTTCGCGCTCGGGGTTTGGTTCCACCGACGTCTTTTCTCCTTCAACCCCTCTGGATTGTTCTCCTTTTCTCGTCGAGTACGGACCTTGCGACCGGCATTCTGCCGCATACTACGCTGGATGGGGCCGCACGTCTTGCAATATGCCTGATTGCCGCTCATCGGCTGATACTCATCGCCGCACTTCTGACAAGTCTTCATTTGATATTCTCGTTTCATGACACATCTCCTTCTGACCAAGGTTGGTAGGGAGTAGGGTCAGCTACCCCCTTACCATATTTATTATACCATAAATGCTGCACGATGCAAGGAAAACACTGCCCATCAAGCGGGATGCGCGCCGCTTATCTCCCACCATTAGCCCCCCATGGCCTGGTGCGTGGGATCCTACTTTTGGAAGAGGTGGGCAGGGAGTCGGGTCTAGGGGAACCCGTTGCTCTAGCTGGCTGGACCGGCTCCATTTAATCGCAGACTGTCGCCATCTGCGAACCATCGGTACTGCGTCACGCTACTGCGTCATTTACTCTGAAACGTGGATATCCTTTCGCGTTCCATCCAGCCTGATTCGCGGGCAGCCGCAATGGGAGGGGGCAAGCATCTTTTCCTCTGCATACGACTCATTCCATTGCACAAATGAACCTGAGTCAACGAGGAACTGCTTGTCTGCGCTAAGGGTCGCTTTTCCTGATGCGGATACATGGAGTCTATACTTGTCGACCGGTACGCCCGCTTGCATGTGGTTATGAGCGCCAATCAGCACGTCGGCCCCCTCAAAAATGTCTGAGAGTTTATAGACCCGATTCAACCGGCCACCGGGGGTTCCACCACCGCCCGTTGTGTGATGACAATAGGCAACATAGTGGACACGCGTTGTATCGGTCTTGCCCCCGTCGCCAGTCTTGCGTCCAATGTTCAATCGAAGAACGGCAGAGAATCTGGCATAGGGAACCTGAAGCTGATCACACAGATCCTCCATGAGGTCTTCATTGGCATAGCGCATGAGTCGCATTTCGTGATTGCCAATGATACCACCAATGATAAGATGCTTCACTGGCATGAGCCGATCCCGCATGTACTTCTTAGCTTCCCTGAGGTTCATGGATGCATCAAACGGACTGGATACCCCGCCCATGACCACCGTGTCGAACATGTCTCCCATGAGGAAAATGTACGCTTTCTCACGCTTTGCCCAGTCGACGTAGCCTTCGAACTTCGTATAATCAGTTTGACCGCTCCCCGCATGTACGTCTCCCAGCGGAAGCAAAAATACAGAGCTGCGTTTGTCACTCATTTCAATAAGTCGCATTACGTCCAGTCCTCAGTCAAATATTTTCCCGCGAGGGCGTTGATTACGTCCATATTTCTCCCAGTCCACACGTTGTGCGAAACGCTTTTGTGTATATCTCTTGGTATGTAAATAACATCATTCTGATTGATGTGATGTCCTGCACTTCCAGCAAATGGAGAATTGAGAGGATTGAAACCGAGCGCGCGACGCTTGGCTCTATGCTTTCTCCAAACAGTTGCCAGTTTCTCGGGGTTTTTTCTTCCCCAATCTCTTGCCCGCTTACACAATTTCTCCAGATGTGCGGCCAGATATTTCTTGTTGTATGCGGCCTTTTCCTCACGGTGTGCCGCATTGTAGATTACCTCATATGCAATATGGTGTGCGGCTCGATGGGCAATGTCTTCCTTTGGGCCACATTCTGCGCAATATGTTTGCGCTCCGCCCGTTGGCTGGTATTCTTTGCCACATATTTGGCATACCTTCATTTTCCAACGATAACTCATTTCTTCGCCTTCTTTCGCTCTTTCAATGCCTTGACCATAACCTCAGACACCTTGTACGTGTTGGTTTCGTCATCAAGGCATCCGACTAAATATTGATAGCAATGATAGACCTCGTGCGCGATTGCAAGTCGGGTTTCATACTGCCCCATTTTCTCTTGAATGAGGACTTCGATCTGCTGATACCCGCCACGCTTTTTCGGCAACAGGGTAACCCCCTCGGGTATCTGTCCGATGGGTTCGGCAACGTTCGTATAGGGTTCCAGTAGTTTCCTCGGAACCTTTTCAACCTTGATTACAACGGTCATTGACATTAATCACCAACCCCTTTCCCAACCCTTCTTATATGTTGGCGGACACCGGGGTTGGGTCCTGCGCCCGCCACTCAATATTATACCAATATATGAACCTTCGTCAAGCCAGGGGTAAGGTATCGGGGTCGGTTGGCGGCGTGGGGATATCTGAATTGGTGTCGCCAAGCTTCGCCCAGTCATCGCCAAAGGCCAGGGTCAAACCCGAAACTGACTGTTCAATGAGCTGTTGCGTTTGACCCGCCGGAAGGTGAAGTTGTGCATCCAGTTTCTCAAACGCTTTCTGGAACTTCTCACTACCCGTGAGAGCCTTATACGTATTCTGAACCACCTGTACAATTCCATCGGCAATGACCTGGTTATGGTCGGCAAGCGCTTTCAGTTTCTCTAACCTTGCCGTCTGAGAATTGAAAAATGCCGTAACTGCCACAGGAATTAGTGTTGCAATGACGGTACTGATGAGCGCGATAACTGCTAAAATAATAGGGTTCCAATCAATCATAGGTGCCTCCTATTTACTGAATAAGTTCTTAGCCCACGCCAGCATCTCTGCCGGAGTCATGATGTGTATTGCGGGTTTAGCCACGACAGGCTTGACCACTGGCGGCCTTGGCGGGATTATGGCAGGTTTCGCCACGGGTTCCCAAGCACCAAACGAAAGTTGTCTTGACTCGTTCAAATCCACGCTTGCCCCTGCCACAACTTGCCCATTGCAGTATTGGAGCAGGTGCGCATGGGGGCTGACTTTGCCGCCACTCCATGCATACGTTTGCCAATAGAAACGCGCAGACTGGACACTCTGACAATGTTCCACGACAGCATACGATCCGTACACGCCTACGCGCGCGAGGCCGATGACGCTTGCTATGCCTTTCAAGTAGAGGTCAATCACGGGCATCTGCGTTGTCGTCGCCTGAAAGTCCACGGCAAAATAGATTGGCTTGCTGTCGGGAAAGCCGATAGCGCGGGCAAACGCAAGCGCAATATGGCCGTCTGCCACACCCGACGCTGTACCCTCTTTTGCCCTTCCCGCGTATTCCTCATAGACAACGCACAATCCCAGTCCGGCTGCGCGAATTGCAGTTGCTTCAGTTTTAGAAACGCCCTTGCCCCCGGGGGATGGCGCGAACAGGTAACGGACGACGAAACCATAACCGGCCTTCTTGACGGCCGAAAGGAAAGGACGGCCCGAGCTGTAATCGAGGCCCTTCATTAGATCCTTACAAGTGCTTCAATAATGAACACGATGACCCCGACAACGGCTCCGGCAATCACCATAAGCAATGGCGTTGACATACTGGACTTGCCCTGGCTTTCATTCTGCGTTTTCTGGATAAGCGCAATGGCGGCGAGAAACGCATCATTCTTAATCTGCTGTTGCTGTTCTGCTTTTTCCGCGTTTTCCGCAATCTGGATCTGAATCTGTTGTAAGTTTTTCGCAAGCACATCGGCTGTGGTAGCTACAAGCGCTCTCTGTTGCTCGTTGAACGCAGACACCTGTGACGCCAGTGTTGCCTGCGTATTGAGCGCACGGTCAGCGGCGACCCTGACTGCCGTGGCGTCTACTTCACGAATGGCGTCCAGACGTTTGGATTCGGCAATGCCCATTTCTTTCAAGTGTTCGCTGAACAGGGAAAACCGCTCATCAACGCGACGCATCTCCGAATCGAACAGCTTGTTCAGTCCATTAACGGCGGTATCCATCAGCTTTATCGTGTTCGGTGTCGGATCTGTTTTTTCGTTCACTTCATGCCCCCTATCGCTCATCTTGCCCTCCTAACCCTTTGTTATCGTGGTCGCCCTTGCCACCTGAACCACATCTTGAACCACTGGCACCGGTTCAACTACCGGTTCAACTACTGCCACTTTCTGCAAGTTGTTCAGTTCTGCTGTAGCCACGTCCAATGATGCTTTCAGGACTGCCACCTGCTCAGTTTTCACAGCTACCTCTTTAGCTACCACTGCCGCCGTCTTGACTGCCACGATGTCTGTGTCTGGTAAGGTGACCCCGCCAACCGCAACCCTGAAGGCTTCGATTGCTTCGGGGGTTCCAGTAACGCGCCACACCCTGAGAGGTTCGGCTGCAAGGGTATCAAGCAAGCCAGCAGACTTGTCCAGAAAAGCGTTCATTCCAGCTCGTATGTACATTGCAAGCCCCCTATGTCCAGTCTTCGGTCAGGTATTGCCCCGCCAGTGCGTTCATTTCAGCCATGCCACGACCATCTGATTGACGGTGGTAGATACTGCGGTGCAATATCTTCGGCATGTAGATTACGTCCTGCGGATTGATGTGGTGACCTTCGCAGCCAACAAACCAAGAGTTCAAGGGATTGAATCCAAGTGCGCGACGCTTGGCCTTAGATTTACGGCTAGATACCGAGGAACCGCCCCTCCAATTTGCAACAGACATCTTCGCTCTCGTCTCAGGTGATGCTTTCAACCCACGATGCACGAGAGAATTTGTGGCTCGCTGCTCTTCGGTCATTGGGACGCCCTTATTCCAAGCAGGCATTCCCATGTTTGTCGCAGAAATCTTTGCTCGTGTTTCAGGAGACACTCTTTTCCCCATGAGGGCTGCCGATAACTTCGCCCGCGTTTCGGGAGACATGATGCGTCCCTTCCGCGCGACAGACATCCTTGTCCGCGTTTCAAGAGACAAAAGAACCCCCTTGTGTGCCACAGACAACTTCGCTCGAGTTTCATCCGATACAACATGATGTCCCATGTTATTTGCAGACAACTTCGCTCGTGTCTCCTGAGACACGATATGCCCCATTCTTGCTGCAGACATTTTCGCTCTAGTTTCGGGAGATATTGTACGCCCCATCAGGTTTTCCTTTTGAGAGCGTCTATCTGTCGTGACTGTTCCGACAAGCGAGACTGTAACGTATCTAGGGCGCGGCCCGCGGCCAAAGTCTTACCATTTTCTCTGTAGTCGATCGCATAAACGGTCATATCCACACCATCCCCATTGATGGTATCCCCTACCGAGAGGTCAGTTGATAACGGAACATCCCTTGTATATTGCTCTCGGGGAACTGACACAATCGGCAGTAGTCCATCTGCGTATGCCTGTGCGCCCGCCTCACTGCCGAAATCATCGGTTACCACATAGGCTCTTGACCCTGTTCCGGCGCGTACAGTGACGGGTAGGGGGTTATCTGCTACCAACACCAATGAGTCCACATAGTTGTCGTCAGCGAACGTGAGGACTATCTGAGTGAGGTTTGTAGGGTTGCCGGTACGTGTGAAATCAGACAGCGCAAGATTGACCGCCTCAAACAGGTTGAAGGCGGCGCTCCATGTGAAATAGGAGGATACCCAGGCATAGTCAGTGACAGTTTCTTGGAGTATGGCAATGATTGTTCCACCACCAC
>Ga0209539_1000719_pt1 | contig 18581 bp, 17 predicted proteins | sample BarGraNGADG00312_2_FD_184499 | JGI IMG/M metagenome (GOLD analysis project Ga0209539, IMG submission 184499) | Arctic peat soil microbial communities from Barrow, Alaska - Barrow Graham LP Ref core NGADG0011-312 (SPAdes) (version 2) | ecosystem: Environmental > Terrestrial > Soil > Wetlands >... | reverse complement strand
GCAGACCGGCAGGCTGGCGCACTGCGGGGCGTGGCCACTCTATCTACGAGAAAGGATCTGCAGTCGGCTCTTGGCCAGGCTCGAACGTAGACTTGATGACAGAGGGGAGATCTAACGGCTCGACCTCGAAGCAGGCACCTGGCAGCTCGATGAACGTGCAGGTACGAGGCTGAAGCGAGCACGGTTGAATTGTGGAGGGGGAATAAACGCCTTCGGGGTGATAGAATATGGCCCGTGGAAGGTTGTGAAGGCGCACAGGGCCGACTGTGAGCCCGGGAGTGAGAGGGAGTCCTGCCAGCCGGGGACCGCGGGGAGGCTTAGCCTGGGGAGAAATGCCGCACCTGATGCGCAACCGGTGCTGGTAAAAACTGGAAGAATCGGGGTTGAGTTGGAGTTAAGAGTTAAGGCTTACCTGTTGCACAGGAAAAGAGACGCGATTGCGCGCTGTCACACGGGGGACAGGCGATGGGCGGAGTGAGTACTGAGCGACTTGAAGAGATACTGTCCTTTTACGGCATCAACGAGTCGGAAACGAAAGCGCGGCAGCTCGCCAGGTACCTGGAGGCGGTGGAGGAAAAACGCGATTGGGCCGGGCTGGTCTCGAAAGGATTGGGCCTGAGGCCCGAGGCTGCGGTCTCGGAATCGGTTGCTGCGGCAGCGGAGTTGGGGAATGCAGCCGTGGCTTCGGTCGCGGACATCGGGGCCGGGGGAGGCCTGCTGGGCCTGGTGATCGCGATAGTGTGGCCCGGGGCGGCAGTGACGATGGTGGAGAGTTCCACCAGGAAGGCCGCGTTTCTCCTGGAGGCCAAAGGGGCACTCGGGCTCGAGAAAGTAAGCGTGATCAACAAGCGGGCGGAGGCACTGGCGGGCTCTCAGGCATTTGAGGCGGTCGTGTCGCGAGCCGCAGGCAGGCTTGCGGACCTTGCTCCGGTCGCTCTAGCCCTGGTCGAGTCGGGTGGCAGGTACCTGGCCCTGAAGTCCTCGGAGCCGCAAGGCGAGATAGACGAGGCGGGAGAGGCGATCAGAGCGTCAGGCGGCAAAGTGATCGACGTCTTGAGCGTCGACTATCCGCCCTCGATCAGCTTCGAAAGCGGAGCCTCGCTTGTCATCTTGCAGAAGTTGTAAGATATGGGGCGTTGACCCGATCTGGGGGATGATGTGCCCGAACCTGAAAACGCCTGGTCCGCGTCTGCGGATGCCAGAGTCATAGCAGTAACAAATCAGAAAGGCGGAGTCGGCAAGACGACTACTGCCATCAATTTGAGCGCGTGCCTGGCTTCGTCCGGCTACAAAGTGCTCATGGTCGACATGGACCCGCAGGGCAATGCCACGAGTGGGGTCGGCATAGAGAAAGCCAAGATCAGCGGCTGCGTGTATGACCTGCTGCTCGGCGATGAGGACGCCAGGTCGCTGCTGCTGCCCGGGCCGATCGAGGGGATGGACGTGCTGCCCTCGACGCTGGACCTCGCCGCGGCCGAGATCGAGCTTGCCTCCGAGCTCTCCAGGGAGAACAGGCTGCGGTCGGGGCTTGCGCCGCTTCTCGCGTCGTACGACTTCATCGTGATCGACTGCCCGCCGGCCCTTGGCCTGCTGACGATAAACAGCCTCGCCGCCGCGGGGGAGACGCTGATCCCCATCCAGTGCGAGTACTACGCGCTCGAGGGGCTCGTGTACCTCCTGCGCACGATCCAGCGCGTGAAATTGCACGTGAACCCGGACCTCATCATCGCCGGCGTGCTGCTCACGATGTCGGACACGCGGACCAACCTGTCGAAGGACGTCGAGGCCGAGGTCAGACGCGAGTACCCGCAGATGACTTTTCAGACCGTGATACCAAGGACCGTGCGCCTCTCGGAGGCGCCGGGCTTCGGACAGCCGATAATTCTGTACGAGCCCTCGTCGAAAGGCGCCTGGGCTTACACGGAGCTCGCGAAGGAAGTGGTGAACAGTGGCGAAGAGAGGACTGGGCAAAGGCCTGGACGTGTTGATCGGGTCGGCGGCGGCGGCGGAGGGGAACCGGCTTGAAGACATCCCCGTAAAGGACATCAAGCCCAACCCGCGGCAGCCCCGCAAGAAGTTCGATACCGAAGCTCTCGAGGAGATGACCCGTTCGGTGGAGACCTTCGGCGTCGTGCAGCCTGTCATCGTGCGGTCGGTGGGCACAGAGTACGAGCTGATCGCCGGCGAGCGCAGGTGGAGGGCGGCGACTGAGGCCGGCCTGGACAAGATCCCCGCGGTCATCAGGCAGTCCACCGAGACCGATTCGCTGGAGATGGCGCTGATCGAGAACCTCCACCGCGCCAACCTGAACGGCCTGGAGGAAGCGAACGCGTACCAGCAGCTCCTCGAGGACTTCGCGATCACGCATGAGGAGCTCTCGCGCAAGGTCGGCAAGAGCAGGGCTACGATCTCCAACACGCTCCGCCTCCTGCAGCTCCCCGCGCGCATCCAGAAAGAGCTGATGGACGGCCGTATCACCACCGGGCATGCCCGGGCGCTTCTCGCATTCCAGGACCAGCCGACCAAGCAGGACGCCATCTGCTCCCGGGTGATCGCGGAGGGCCTCTCCGTGAGGCAGGTGGAGGAGCTCGCGGGCGAGCCGGTGCCCGAGGTCGCCGCACCCGACCCCGCGACCCCACGGACCAAGTCGCAGCCTCCGGAGGAAGCGCTCCAGATGTTCTCGAGGCTGCAGGAAGTCCTCGAGACCCGCGTGCGGGGCTCGGTCGGCAAGCGGAAGGGAAGGCTTGTCATCGAGTTCCGCAACATGAGCGACCTCCGACGCATCGTGGACTCGATCGTCTCGAGCGCGCAGGAAGCCGCGGAAGCCCAGGACATCGACGAGGAGCTTGCCCCGGAGGATTGACCGACGACCCGAATAGTTATCCATATCAATGCATACTATTCATTCTTGCCTCAACCGTATTGATTCCGGCGAAGTTGCCTTGGCTTGCTTGTCGAGGTCAATGCGGCCGCACATGGCCCAACCGTCGAGCGCGTACGGCGAATACACCAGGGGTTCGGCGGGCGCGGCCTTGCCCGCGCGAGAACACTCATATATGTTGTCTTCTGAGAGAAAGGGATATCATGGGTAGCTCTTCCGCAGACAATAACGCCCGGGCAGACGTTCCCATAGTGGTTGTCGTCTATCACCGCGAAAAGGAGACCTCCAGCATGTTCCGTCAGCTTGCGCGCGTCACGGACGGATACGGCCTGGTGGTGGTCAACAACGGCTATGACGACCCCGACTCTTTGCGCGAGCTGAGCACCAAGGCTTATCTCGAGAATACTGACAACGTCGGGGCGATACGCGCGATCAATCAGGGCCTGGACGCGGCCCAGGGAGATTATGTCTGCGTCCTCCACAACGACATCCTCATCTTCGAGGAAGGCTGGCTCGACCACATCATCGCGTTCATGGACCGGAGGCCTGACGTCGGCCTCGTAGGGCTCGCAGGACGTCACACAATTAACCAGGATGGCACACTCGACTACGAGACTACCGTCGTGGACATGGCAAGGTACTCTGATAGTTTCAGGCCTACTTGGCGATTTACCGAAGTGGCCGCCATTGACGGGCTCGGGTGGGTGATGAGGAACAATGGCTTCCGGCTAGACGAAAGCTACGGGTTGATGCATTACTACGACATCGACCTTTCGATGCAGTTCCTCGAGGCCGGCTACCGGGTCTATTCAGCGTCGGTCGAACTGGACCACCTCGCGGAAGACCGCGATCATTCGACGCGCGCCTCGGAGAATTACCTCGATGCCATCGGCGGCGACGACATGGCCTATTTCGAGCGTGCCCGCGAGAGATTCCGGTCGAAGTGGGAGCACATGCTTCCGATCTGCCGGGGCTGGCGCGACGAGGCCTACGGCTACAACAGGGTCGACGAGCTTGCCGAGCAATACAGGACGTTGGAGAAGTACCTCACGGAGGGCTTCGACGCGCGAGGCAGAGAGCTGGACAAGGCGGCCGCTTACGCGCGAAGGGTCGAGGCAGAGATTGAAAGGAAGCAAGGAGAACTGCTCGCGGAAGCGATTCGCAACGAAGAATTCCGGATCGAGCTCGAGGTGGCCACCGACCAGATCAACCACCTGCGGGTGGACCTCGATGCCGCCCGCGCCGAGGCCGCGCCACCGGCGGGCAAGGTGCACAGGCTTTTGTATTACCTTGGACGTGAAGGATTCCGCTTGACAGCCAGAAGGGTCACCAATCGTTTGCGCGGCGGGGAGGGTGGTTCACCCGGTGGGCAGGAATGACGCATGAAACAGCATCTTCGTTCAGGCTCGGCTCGGGAGGCCTGTCTTGTCGTAACATTCCCGGGCGGAGCCTCCGACGCAGAGCAGTCGCTCGCAGAAATTATCGCTTTGACTTCACCGGGAAGGCTGATCGTTCTTGATGGCGGGAAGCCCTCGCTTTCCAGTTCATAGTCAAGGCTGTTCCAGCCGACGAAGCGGGACGCGTCAGCAGGCTCTCCGAGGACAAGATCAAGGCCGAGATGCGTCTCAGGTCGATGGAGCGCGATTTCAGGAACACCGCCGGGGAGCTCGAGGTCCTGCGCCGCTCCGAAGCCGAACTCAGGGTCGGATACGAGAAGCTCGAGCAGGAGCTCGCGAAAGTCGGCGAGTACGCCCACAGGCTCGAGGCGGCGCTTCAGCAGCGAGAGAGCCGCATCGCGGAGCTCGAGCAGGCCCAAGGCCCGAAGCATCGCCGGTGACCCGAGGCTTCAGATTCCACCGATCCTCCTGCGTTTCATGCGCAGACGCGCATACGGGAGCAGGGACCCCGAGGCGAGCCGGCTTGATGTTCTCTCGCAGTAGGCAAGAATCTCGGCCGCCGACTGCCCGGCCTCGCGATACGATGTCTCGAGGTGCTTGAAGCGATCGAGCTCCCGTTGCTTCGTCCGCAACTCGCTTCCGAGCCGTTGCTCCTCGTAAGACTGCAGCGAGACGGTGTCATATTCGATGCCCACGATCGCATCTTTCTTCCCGGACCACTTCTCCGAGGCGGAATAGACCGACATCTCGTAACAGGGAAGCTCCAGCCCCGACTGTGCGCAATAGCACTCCGCCAGCAACAGCAGGCCGAGCACGGAACCCGCCATCTCGTTGTCTGGAAGAATGTCGAGGAATTGTTCGCTCAGAGAATTCTCGACCAGCCGCCCTGATCGGAGCACTCTCCTCAGGGGCAGAGGGGGTGTCACGTTGTGCCGCGCCCGGCAGGGCTCGCGTTCCTCGGCGAACTCTCCATCAAGACACCAGGAGGGAAGCTTCTGCAGCAGTTCCGTGTTGAACTCGCCGATCCCCGCCTTTGATCCATGACGCACGTCGACGGACACGACACAGCCTTCGCCGGTGAGCCTTGCCAGCACGTCCTCGGGCAATTCACTTTCCGCGCCAGTGACGAGGATGCAGTCGCAGGGGGTGTCGGCTTCACGGGTACTGAAAGCCACATCGGGGACGTGCTCTCCGAGGTCAAATCCCTCGCCGGCGTCAGGGCCCCATCGAAGCCACGTCCCGCCCGGAAGCACTTCTCGATCCATCAGCAGGTACTGCCAGGCCGGCCCCGTGGCCGGATTTTCGTCGTGGATCCTTCTAAGTATGGCCTTGCCCTCCGGCGTCCCGAATTCGCTTACGGGCGGCGGCGGGCCGGGGGCGGAAGAAGTGACCGTGGGTTGCGCCGGCGGGCACGAAGCACGGTGGCGCGCATGCCTGGCGACCCTCATGCCGGCCCGCGCAGCTCGCCACTTGAGGCCCGTCTGACTCGGGCTCGCAGAGGCGATCACGGCATCGAGCCGCTCGTTCAACCGATAGTTGTACCTCTTGGATTCCTCCAGCTTCGGCAGCAGTTCCATCGTCGACCGCGCCACTTCTTCCAGCTTCCGATTGAGCTCAAGCAGTCTCTTCTCTCCATTGAACACCTCACGCCCCACGCGTTCGTCTGATTTATAGGCGCGAACTGCGGCACCGCCCCGCCGCTTGGAAAAGATCGACACGACACCCCCGGGGCCGATCACTCCTGAGCGCACGAGCATTTCTTCAAGTTGTCCGCACAGGCCCAGGAAGGCGACGTCCATTGGTGCCGATTCGTCGAAATGCTCGACTATCCCGTAGAACAGGTAGAGCAGAAGAGGGCTGAACAGGAACACTTCTTCGGACCGCTCGAAGCCCACGTCCAGCAGGGCGTCGATCTCACCCGAGCGCACCGCTTCGGACGGGTCATTGACGACCATCGAGATTATGGGAGGCCGGACGATCCACGGCATCGGTGCCTTGCTTGCGAAGTTGTAGTGGTAGGCGTCGGGGAGAACCGCGTAGAGGTCATTCATCAGGTCCATCGTGCCCTTCGGCCACTGGAACCGGGAGGCACCGATATAGTCATGGACGACGAGAATCCCGTCGGTGGCCAGGCTGTCATAGATGTTCTTCAAGAAGAAACCAAGGTTGTTGATGTGGTGGAGCACGGAGAAGCAGAATATTATGTCGAATGGGTCGTGGCCCAGGTTCTCTTTCTCCAGGTCGAGGACCATGAACCGCATGTTGCGCTCGCCCTTGCGCTCTTCGGCGGATGCGATTGCGGCCTCGGAAATGTCCACGCCCGTGAACTCCGAGCACAGGCCGAGGTCGTACAGCACGAGCTCGTTGACCCCCGATGCGCAGCCCACGGACAGCGCGCGGTTGAATTTGCGCCCGAGGCGATCTCTCACGATCCACTCATGGAAAGTAACCTCGGGATCACCGGAGACCCGCTCATCGGACAGGCGCTTGAGAGTCTCGGAATTGAGCCAGTCGAGTTTGGGACCATCGGCCCTGTTCAGCCATTCTTCGCTCGACCACGCTTTGCTGACCCTCTCTGCACGCTCTTTGTAACGGCCGCCCGCTTCAGGTTCATCGGTGGGATCATTGTTCATCAGGGCAGTTCCCGGGTTCTTTCACCGTTTGATACACCATGCTCAAACCTCGGCAGAATTAGTATGTTTGGTCGCCTTCGGTTACATAGCAGCTACTTTGACCGTTTCAGCGCGAGCTCGACCAGGCGTTCGACAAAGTCCGCGAAATACATTCCCGCTGCCTCCGCCGCCAGGGGCAGCAGGCTCGTCTCGGTCATACCCGGGCTTATGTTGAGCTCGAGCACGTAGGGCGTGTCATCGCGGACGATCATGTCGACCCGCGACAGGTCCTTGCACCGCAGCAGCTTGTGGACCTCGACCGCGATCCTCGCTGCCTCGGCCGCCACGTCCTCGGTCAGGCGGGCCGGCACGAAGTACTCCGTCTTACCCGCCGTGTACCGCGAGTCGAAGTCGAAGAACCCGGACTCCGGCACGACCTCCACAGCCGGCAGCGCCCGGGGGACGTCGTCATCGATCACCGCGACAGCGATCTCCGTGCCCCGCACGAACTCCTCGATCACCACCCTGTCGTCATAGCTGAGCGCCTCTATCAAGGCGGGGCCGAGGGCGGCCGGGTCCTCGACTATCTTCACGCCCAGGGCGCTGCCCTGCGCGGCGGGCTTCACTACGATAGGCCCTCCCAGCTTCTCCCACACCACTTTCAGCAGGGCGGAAGCGCCCATGTCTTCGAGCGCCGAGGATGAGATCGTGTAATAGCGCGGAGTGGGTATGCCGTTCGCGATGAACAGCTCTTTCGAGAGCACCTTGTTGAAGCCGATGATGCAGGGAAGCGGCCCCGGCCCGGTATATGGGATGCCCAGGACCTCGAGGAGCTCCTGGACCGTGCCGTCTTCTCCACCTTTTCCGTGGAGCGCGATGTATGCCAGGTCGGGCTTCTCGGCCATGAGCGTCGAGACCATGGACTCGTCGACGTCCACCTCCAGCACCACGTAGCCCCTCTCGTTGAGGGCGCGCGCGATGCGCCTCCCGGATTTGAGGGACACGCCCCTCTCGAGCGACCTGCCTCCCATGAGCACTGCTATCTTCGGCTTCATGCCATCTCCTCCCTTGCGGCGGGACTACTCTCTGTCCAACCCCAACGAATGGTAGAGCTCTATCTCCTTGCGGATGACCTTGCCCAGGCGCTTGAGGCCCTCGGCTATCAGGTCTTCGTCTGCGTAGCTGAAGTTGAGGCGCATCTGGTTCGCCCCGGACCCGTCGGCGTAGAACGCGGTGCCCGGCACGTAAGCCACCTTCTCGTTTATCGCGAGCGGCAGCATCTTCTGCGTGTCCAGGAAATCGGGCAGCGACGCCCAGATGAACATGCCGCCGCCGGGCAGCGTCCAGTGCGACCCGTCGGGGAAGTTCTTCTCGAGCGCGCGCAGCATCGCGTCACGCCGCGAGCGGTATATCGGCTTGAGGTTCTCGACGTTCCTGAGCCAGAGGCCTCGCCTGATGTATTCTTCCGCGAACATCTGGTTGACCGACGAAGAGCACAGGTCCGCCCCCTGCTTGAGGATGGAGAGCCTCTCGATTATCGGCGCCGGCCCGCACGCCCAGCCCGTTCGTATGCCGGGCGACACGATCTTCGAGAGCGTTCCCAGGTAGACCACGTTGGACGGGTCGATCGCCGCGAGCGGCGGCATCGGCTCGCCCTTGAAGCGCAGCAGCCCGTACGGGTTGTCCTCGATGACGAGGATGTTCCTGCGCGACGCGAGGTCGAGCAGCCTCTTCCGGCGCTCGAGCGACATCGTCACGCCGGCCGGATTGTGGAAGTTCGGCACTACGTAGATGAACTTAGGGTCCGCGCCCGACCGCGCGTCGAGCCGCCGCTCGAGCTCGTCGACCTGGATGCCTTCGTCATCCAGCGCAATGTGGATGACTTCAGGGCCGTTGGGCAGGAACGCGGACAGCGCTCCCAGGTAGGTGGGGCCCTCCATGACTATGGGGTCGTCGCGGTCGAGGAAGATGCGCCCCAGCAGGTCGAGCGCCTGCTGGCTGCCGGTGGTAACGAGGACGTGATCGGGTTCCGCGTGGATCCCTTCGGCCGCCATGACCTCGAGCAGCGCGAGCTTGAGCTCCTCGCGGCCCCCCGTCTCGCCGTACTGGAACGCCACAGCCATGCTCTTCTCCATCACGGAGCACATGGTCGAGGAGATGTCTTCGGGGGGCAGGCCTCCGATGAACGGCAGGCCGCCGCCGAAGGAGATGACGTCAGAGCGCCCGATAACACTCATGAGGTCCCTGACGGCTGAGGACCGCATGAGGCTCGAAGCCTCGGAATAGAGGCGCGAGTAAGGGTCGAAGATTATCTCGGGCGACATGGTCTGCGCTCCTGGCCGCCGGGCGTTCGGCCGGCTTCGGGATTTCAAATGAAAGTAACGCAGGGTCATAGGTATGTCAAACGCGCGTTATCCGGGAGCGCGCGCGGCCGCGGAGGGCCGGTCGCGCCGGGCCCTCCCCCGAGGCGGCCCCACCTGGCGGCCATAGGATAGTTGCCCTGTTTTGAAATATAATCAGAGGCCGGATGTCAGAAGGAGCGGGGGCGCTTATTGTTCAGCGAAGATCAGGCTTTCTCATTGCTCAAGAGGAGGATATTCCTCGATCGCGGCCTCGACTGTGAGCAGTACAAGGAGAACTACCTGAAGCGGCGGGTCGCCGTGCGGATCCGCGCGACGGGCGCGCGCGACTACCTCGACTACCTGCGCATGCTGCGCGCGGACCCCGAAGAGTACACCAGGCTCATGAACGAGCTCACCATCAACGTCACCCAGTTCTTCCGCGACCCGGACGTCTACACCAAGCTCAAAGAGAACGTGATCCCCGATCTGATAAAGGCGAAGGCGCGGATGTCATCGAGGACCTTGCGGGTGTGGAGCGCCGGCTGCGCCAGCGGGGAGGAGCCGTATTCGCTGGCAATCCTGATCGAGCAGGCGCTCGGGCACGAGTCCAAGCGGTGGAACGTGCGGGTGCTGGGCTCGGACTTCGACGACAAGAGCCTTGCCGTGGCGAAGTCGGGGATCTACCAGGACCTCGAGATGCTCACCGGGGTCGAGGCCGCGAGCTTCTTCGACATCACCGAGAAGAGCGAGGGGACGTTCTTCACGGTGAAGGACGAGACCCGGCGAAGGGTGAGGCTCGAGAAGATCAACCTTCTGGAGGAAGGCCAGGCGCGGCACTTCGACCTGGTCCTGTGCAGGAACGTCCTCATCTACTTCGGGCGGAAAGTCCAGACGAGGATAATAGAGAACCTCTCGAAGAGCATCGTCAGGGACGGGTATCTCATCCTGGGCAAGTCGGAGACCCTTGGCTCGGAAGCATCGGCCATGTTCAGGCCTGTGTTCCCGCGCGAGAGGATCTACCAGCTGACTTCCGAGGGAAGCGCGGGGCGCACGGCGCCCGGCAGAGCGGACAGGGGGACGGATGGGTAATCCGCTGAGCAAGGCCTGGCGGGCGCTGACCGTCCCGACCTTCAAGATGAGGATCGCCCAGACTTTCGTCGTGGTGCTGTGCCTCGTATCGGCGCTGATAATAGTCGGCGCCGTCGTGCTCGTCAGGAGCTCGAGCGCGAGAGACCAGGCCCAGAGCGGCGCGAGCATCAACACCGCCGCCGGCTCGCTGTCCGCGGCTTCGGCCAGTTTCTACACCGCGATGATCGCGCAGGCAAACGGTGACAACACAGCGGCACGCGCGGCCACCGACGATGGGGTCTCCTCGCTGAAGTCGGCGCAAGCGGACCTCCAGCAGGCGACAGGGACCGGCGCTGCGGCGCTTGCGCAACAGACAGCCGCACTGGCCGCCTCGACAGCCGGGATCGCCGGACAGGCACAGGCGGCACAGGCGGCGAGCCTGTCCGCCCAGCTGACGAAGCTCTCCCGGCAGGTCCTGTCCTCAGCGGTCAGCGAGGGCAAGGGCATCGTGCGATTCGGCATCATCGCGTACATCATCATCCTCATCGCCACCATCATCGCCGGCATGATCACAATGTTCGCCGCATACCGGGGGCTCACCGGGATCATCAAGAAGGTAACGGCTGAGGTCAGCGAGATCGCGCGCGGCAAGGGCGACCTCACCGCGCGGGTGAGCGTTCCGACCAAGGACGTGATGGGCGACCTGGCCGACTCGATCAACGACATGGTGTCGTCGCTCAGGGACTCGATGATCGAGATCAGGACCATCGCGCTCCAGCTCACGGGCTCGGCGGACTCTCTGGCGGGCTCCATCGAGGGCATGAGCTCCTCGATCGAGGAAGTGACCGCGGCGGCCGAACAGATATCCACCGGCAGCGAGGACCAGGCGCACAAGGTCGAGGACACTTCGCGCGCCATGGGCGAGGTCTCCCGCGCGATCGAGGGCATCGCCGATAAAGGGCAGGTCTCCGCGAGGCACAGCGAGCTGACCGCCGGGCTGGCGGAGCGCGGCGGAGAGGCCTCCGTCGAGGCCGCGCGGGTGATGAACGAGATCTACGTGTCGGTGAAGCACTCAGAGGTGCTCATGGAGGGGCTGGGGGAGAGATTTACGCAGATTGGGATTATAATCGACGTGATAACCGACATCGCCGACCAGACGAACCTGCTGGCTCTCAACGCGGCGATAGAAGCTGCGAGGGCCGGGGAGCACGGGAAGGGTTTCGCGGTCGTCGCAGGCGAGGTCCGGAAGCTCGCAGAGAACTCCAAGCGTTCAGCGGAGCAGATCTCCCACCTCATCAGGGAGATAATGTCGGAAACCAGCCGAGTAAGCGTATCTATGGCTCAGAGCACGGGCTGCGTGGACACCGGGCAAGAGGTGGCACAGAAGACCGGAGAGGCGCTCGAGGGAATCACGAACTCCTCCCAGACCGCCGCGCAGGCCGCCAGCGAGATATCAATGGCGATCCAGGGCATCGCGGCGAACACCGACCGGGTGTTCGGGGCGATCAACGACATCGCCGCCATCGCGCAGGAGACCGCCGCGAGCACCGAGGAGGTCGCGGCCACGATCAACGAGCAGAGGGTCTCCACCGAGGACGTGGCCGAGCAGTCGCTCGAGCTTGCGCGGCTCGCCGCGAAGCTGCACGAGCTGACAGATGGTTTCAAAGTATGAGAGGGAACGCAGGCCGTTCGAAGCGCATGCGCAAAGGGAGAAACGCAATTGGACAAGGATGAAGAGGCCAGGGAAACGGGCATGAAGCACAGGTGGGACCGCCTGTCGATGACCCAGAGGTTCGTGCTGCGGACGGGGCTCATATCCTTGCCGGCCGCCGCCGCGGCGGGCCTGGTGTTCGTCGGCGTACTCGTATCGAACAAGACGGCCGGGGCGTGGCTGGCTGGCGCCGGGCTCGGCCTGCTGGCGGGTATCATCGCGATGGCGTTCGCGGGCTCAGCGGCAGTTTCCATGTACGTTCGGCCGCTCGAGAAGCTGGAGCTTTTTTCGCGGTCGCTGGTGAAGCACGATTTCAGTGAAGACGTCGAGATGGGCAAACGCTCGGAGCTGCGCCCGATATCGAACGCCCTCAACCAGATGCTCGCGTCTATGAGGGGGCTCGTGAACGAGATGCACGGTGTCTCGGACGAGGTGGCGGGCTCCAGCAACCTGATGGCTTCCGTCGCGAAAGAGACCTCGGACGCGGTCCAGTCAACCGCGTCGACCGTCTCGGGCCTCGCGAGGGGTGCCGAGGACCAGGTCAACTCGATGATGCAGGCCTCCGCGACCATCAGCCAGATGGCCGAGGAGATAGACCGGGTCGCCGAGGCGGCGCGCGAGGTCGCGAAGTACAGCGTGGAGGCCAGGGTGACGGTCGAGGGCGGCGCCGACGCGATCGGGCGCGCCACCGACAAGATGGGCAAGCTCGTCCACACGACGGGCTCCAGCGCCAAGGCGATGCACGACCTGGGCGACAGGTCCGAGCAGATCGGCCTCATTGTGGACGTGATCACCGACATCGCCGACCAGACAAACCTCCTCGCACTGAACGCCGCGATCGAGGCTGCGCGCGCGGGTGAGCACGGGAAAGGTTTCGCCGTTGTGGCGGGCGAGGTCCGCAAACTTGCCGAGGGCTCGGCGCGGGCGGCCAACCAGATAGCGGGGATCGTCCGCGAGATACAGAGGACGATAAGCGGGACCGCCGACCTCATGGAGTCGAGCACCAAAGAGGCTGACGAGGGTGCGACCGTGGTCGGCGACGCTGGCCAGGCGCTCAGCAAGATCAAAGACGCGGTCGAGACCATCGGCGCCGAGACCCACGCGATATCGCAGGCCACCGACAGCATCGCCGAGGGCACCAACAAGGTGGTCGAGATCATGAGCACCGTGGCGAGCATCTCGGAGGAGTCCGCGTCCAGCACCCAGGAGGTCTCGGCGTCCATCGAGGAGCAGACCGCATCGATGGAAGAGATCTCCGCCGCCGCGGCGGAGCTCGCTGAGACGGCGGACAGGCTGCGCGTGCTGATCGAGGGAGTGAAGACGACCTGATGCCGGGGGAGGCGTGATGGACGATAAAGGATACGCTGTCGACAGTGAGATGCAGATCGTCGCCTTCAGGGTCGGACACGAAGAGTTCGGCGTCGACGTCAAGAAGGTCGAGGGCGTCATCTCGCTGGTCGACATCACGAGGATGCCCCGATCGCCCGAGTTCGTGGAAGGCATCATAAACCTTCGGGGTCAGATCATCGCGGTGGTCGACCTCGCCGCGAGGCTCGGGATAGAAGCCCCGGAGCGCGGCCCGGCGACCAGGATAGTCGTCGTCGAGGCGCAGGACGTAAAAGTGGGACTGATTGTGGACTTGCCCGAGGTGATCAACATCGACAGGGACGACATCGAGGCCTCGCCCGCGCTGGCGGCGGCCGACATCGAGTCGTCGTTCATCAAGGGCGTGGTGAAGCTGGGTGAGCGGCTTCTCATACTCCTCGAGGTGGACCGCGTCCTCTCCGACGAAGAGCGCGCGGGCATAGGGGAGATGGACCCCGATAGCGAGGAGCAGGCGGAGGAAGAAGCATGATGCGTGTCGCGGCATGCGTTGATTGTGCCATGGACAAGGGAGGAAGGAACTAATGGCCCCATCGGTTCTTATTGTCGACGACGCCCTTTTCATGAGGATGATGATCAAGGACATCCTCTCCAAGGACGGCTTCGAGATAGTGGGGGAGGCGGAGAACGGCGTGGAAGCGGTGAAGAAGTATGCCGAGCTTCACCCTGACCTCGTGACCATGGATATCGTAATGCCCGAGATGGACGGCATCGAAGCCGTGCGCCACATCATCAAGATCGATCCCGGCGCGAAGGTCCTGATGTGCAGCGCGATGGGCCAGCAGCCCCTGGTCGTGGAGGCGCTCGAGGCGGGCGCGAAGGATTTCATCATCAAACCGTTCCAGCCGGCGAAAGTAGTGGAGGCCGTGCGCAAGGCGCTGCACGGGGACGAGGGATAGACCGGAAAAAGGCGAGGCGCGTGGACAGAAAGATCACAGTTCTCATAGTCGACGACTCGGCGCTGGTCAGGCAGCTGCTGTCGGACATGATCTCGCAGGACCCCGAGATGGAGGTGGCTGGGATCGCGCGAGACGGCGTCGAGGCGATCAAGATGACCCAGGAGCTAGACCCCGACGTCATCACGATGGACATCCACATGCCGGAGATGGACGGCCTCTCGGCGCTCGAGTACATCATGAAGAAGTCCCCGAGGCCGGTCGTGATGATATCCGCGCTCGTCAAGAAAGGCGCGGCCCCGACGCTGAAGGCCCTCGAGCTCGGCGCGGTGGACTTTATCGCCAAGCCCACCCAGTTCCCGACGAGCGTCAACGAGGTGCGCGAGGACGTGATCAACAAGATCAAGGCCGCGGCCAACTCTCGCGCGAGGGAGATCTGGGAGAGGGCGCGCAAGGCAAAGCCACCGAAGAAGGTCAGGGTCAGGCGCGCGGCGCCCGGGGGCGGGCGGCTCGTGGTCATGGGCGCGTCGGCCGGGGGACCCAGAGCGCTTGCGGAGGTAGTGCCCTCGCTGCCGGAAGAGATCCCGGCGGCGCTGGTGATCGTGCAGCACATGCCCGAGCCTTTTACGGGGTCCTTCGCGGAGAGGCTGAACTCGAAGGCCCACATCGAGGTGCGTGAGGCTATCAACGGAGAGGAGCTCGAGGAAGGGCTGGCCCTGGTAGTCCCCGGCGGGCAGGACCTCGTCTTCGAGAAGATCGGCGGCGGGAAAGTGCGCGCGAAGCTCCTCCCGACCGTGGCGAGGCACGGCGCGAGCCCGGTGATCGACGTCACGATGGAGAGCGCCGCCCAGGTCTATGGTGACCGCGCGGTCGGCGTGCTGCTGTCGGGCATGGGCAGCGACGGCGCGATGGGGCTGGGCATGATCAAAGACGCGGGCGGCGGCACGATCGCCCAGAACGAAGAGACCTGCCTCGTGTTCGGCATGCCGCGCGCGGCGATCGAGAGAAAGCTGGTGAGCGACATCCTGCCGCTGGAAAAGATCGCGGAAGGGATAGTGTCGAAGCTGTAAGCCCGGGAGGGCGTCCGCATGGAGATGGATATCTCCCAGTATAAAGACCTGTTCATCACGGAGGCCCAGGAGCACCTGGACGCCCTCAACAAGTTCCTGCTGCAGCTCGAGAACGAGCCGGACAACATCGACGTAATCACCGAGATATTCCGCTCGGCGCACACGTTGAAGGGCATGTCGGCCACGATGGGCTACGACCAGCTCACCGAGCTGGCGCACGAGATGGAGAACCTGCTCGAGCACCTGAGGACCGGGGACATCGCGGTGACGACCGGGGTCGTGGACACCCTGTTCGCCTGTTTCGATACCCTGGGGGCGATCATCAACGCCATCGCGGAGGACCGCCCCGAGGAGATCGACTTCACAAGCCTCGTGTCGGAGATCAGGGCCGTGACGGAGGAACCGGTCGCGGCGCGACCGGTTCCGGAGGAACAAATAGTCGCGAGACCTCGGGTTACCGAAACACTCGAAGTGCCCGCTGAAGCAGCGGAACCTACAAAGCCAGCGGAAACCCCAGAAGTCACCGAAATCATCGAAGACGTGATCGTGGCGCCCACGGTAGAGGCCAAGCCTGAAGCCGAGGTCACACCAGCCGCCGCCCCCGAAGAGCCGCCGCCCACCCCCGAGCGCCGCCCCCGCGCCGAGCCCGGCGTCCTCGAGCTGGACGAGCAGGACATCCGGAAGTACGCGGCGATCCCGGGGATGCGGATCCTGAGGCTCACGGTCGAGCTCGACAAGGAATGCCTCCTCAAGTCCGTCAGGGTGTTCATGGTCTTTAAGAAACTCGCCCAGCTCGGCGAGGTGCTCGGCTCGCTCCCGCCGGTCGAGGCGCTAGAGGACGAGAAGTTCGAGAACAGCTTCCAGGTCGCCCTCGCCACGCCCGAGGTCGGCGCCCGGGTAGAGAAGGCGCTGCTGGCCATCGCCGAGATATCGAAGGTCACTATCGACACCATCCACGAGCCCGCCGAGGACACCAAGCCCAGCCGCGCGTCGTCGGGCGGCGCCGAGAAGGCGACCCCGCTCACGGTTGCGCGCAAGACCCAGAGCGTGCGGGTCAACATCGCGAGGCTCGACAGCCTGATGAACCTGGTGGGCGAGCTGGTCATCAACCGCACGCGGCTCGCGCAGATCGCGCAGAGCTCCAACTTCCCCGAGCTGAGGGAGGCGCTTGACCAGACCTCCAGGCTCACGGCGGAGCTCCAGGACGAGGTCATGAAGACCCGGATGGTTCCCGTTGAGCAGGTCTTCAACCGCTTCCCCCGCATGGTCAGAGACCTCGCGCGATCCGAGGGCAAGGAGATCGACTTCGTCGTCGAGGGCAAAGAGATAGAGCTCGACCGCACCATCCTGGACGAGATCTCTGATCCGCTCATACACATGATCAGGAACGCGATCGACCACGGCATCGCCCTCCCGGAGAAGAGGCGCGAGCAGGGAAAGCCGGCCCGCGGCACGGTGAAGCTATCGGCTTACCGCGACCGCAACTACGTCGCCGTGGAAGTTGAGGACGACGGAGAGGGCATCCAGCCGGACAGGGTCTTCGACCGCGCGCTGCAGAAGAAGCTCATCAGCGAGGACGAGCGAAGGGTGCTCACGAGAGACGACGTGCTGCGCGTGCTGTGCCTTCCCGGGTTCTCGACGAGAGAGCAGGTCAGCGGCGTGTCGGGCAGGGGCGTCGGGATGGACGCGGTGAAGTCCAAGGCGGAGGCGCTCGGGGGTTTCGTGCTCCTCGCGTTCGAGCCGGGAGAGGGCACGACCGTGACGCTGAAGCTGCCGCTGACCCTGGCAATCGTACAGGCGCTGATGGTGGAAGTCTCGGGGGAGACCTACGCGGTCCCCCTGGGCACCGTGCGCGAGACGCACGTGATCGCCTCCGAGGACATCAAGACCGTGCAGAGCCACGAGGCGATCTTCCTGCGTGACGAGACGATACCCCTGCTGCGTCTCGACAAGCTGCTGGAGTGCGAACAGCTGCTCAACGGCGCGGAGCCGTTCCCGGTCGTCATCACTGAGATCGGCACGAGGCTGATCGCTCTGGGGGTCCACTCGCTCATAGGGCAGCAGGAGATTGTGATCAGCACGCTCGACAAGTTCCTGAAGAGGGTCGAAGGGTTCGCCGGCGCGACGATCCTCGGGACGGGCCGGGTCGCGCTGATCCTTGATATCCCGAGCTTGATGTAAGTGACAGGTGCCGCAAGGCCGGTTGGAGAGGAATGCAAATGACGCCAGGCGATGAGAAGAAGTCCCTTTCTGCGATCCAGATCGACGCTCTCAGGGAGGTCGGGAACATCGGCGCGGGGAATGCCGCCATCGCGCTTTCCCAGATGGTCGACAAGAAAGTGGACCTGTCCGTACCGAAGGCCACGCTGCTGCCCCTGGTCGGAGTCCCCGACCTCGTGGGCGGCCCCGAGACCACTGTCGCGGGCATCTATCTGAGCATCGCTGGCGACTGCTCCGGCAGCATACTGCTGTTGCTGGAGAAAGAGAGCGCGAGCAGCCTCGCCGGGTTGATGGTCCCGGCGGAGACTCCGACGGCCGAGCTGTCTGTGGTCAAGCGGTCAGCCCTCCAGGAGACGGGCAGCATCCTTTCCGGTGCGTACCTGAGCGCGCTCGGCCAGCTGACCGGACTGTTCTTCAAGCCGTCGGTGCCGGGCTTCGCGATGGACATGGCCGGCGCGATCATCGACTACGTGCTGGTGGACCTCGGTGCGACCGAGGACATGGTGCTGGTCGTCGAGACGGACTTCATGGTGTCGGGCGTCAAGATCCTCGGGCACCTCATCCTTTTCCCGGACCTCGGGACGCTGGCGACGATCCTCGAGCGGCTGGGGGTGCCATTTGAGTGATGTCGTAGCCGTCGGGGTGGCCGAGCTCAAGATCGCAGACAACTCAAACATCCTCGCCAGCTTCGGCCTGGGGTCATGCGTCGCAGTCGCGATGTTCGATCCCCTGAAAAAGATCGGCGGACTCGCCCACGTCATGCTGCCGGACAGCCGCGGCAAGGGCGCCATCGAGGGCGCTACGGGCAAGTTCGCGGACACCGCGGTCCCGTACCTGGTCGATGAGCTGGTCAAGCGCGGGGCGCGCAAGAACGGCTTGCGGTGCAAGATCGTGGGCGGCGCCCAGATGTTCGAGATCCCCGGGGCGCAGAAAAAGGACAGCGCGATGGCCGTCGGCCCACCCACCCACATCGGCGCTCGCAACATTGAAGCCGTGAAGAA
>Ga0209539_1000717_pt1 | contig 18589 bp, 14 predicted proteins | sample BarGraNGADG00312_2_FD_184499 | JGI IMG/M metagenome (GOLD analysis project Ga0209539, IMG submission 184499) | Arctic peat soil microbial communities from Barrow, Alaska - Barrow Graham LP Ref core NGADG0011-312 (SPAdes) (version 2) | ecosystem: Environmental > Terrestrial > Soil > Wetlands >... | reverse complement strand
CACATCGAGCGGGACGGCTTCGAGGCCGACGACATCATCGCCACCCTTGCCCGGCAGGGCGCAGCCTCCGGCCTGAACGTGCTGATCTGTACCGGAGACCGCGACACCCTGCAGCTCGTGAACGACCGGGTCACCGTGCTCTACCCGCGCAAGGGCGTCTCCGACCTCGCCCGGCTCGACCCGGCGACGGTCGTGGAGAAGTACCTTGTCACCCCCGACCGCTACCCGGAGCTGGCGGCGCTGGTGGGGGAGTCCAGCGACAACCTGCCCGGCGTGCCTGGGGTCGGCCCCAAGACCGCCGCCAAGTGGCTGGCCGCCTACGACGGCCTGGAGAACCTGCTGCGCCACGCCGACGAGATCAGCGGCAAGGCGGGCGACTCCCTGCGCGAGCACCTGGACGGCGTCGTCCGCAACCGACATCTGAACGCCCTGATCGGCGACCTGGAGCTGCCGGTCGGCCCGTCCGACCTCCTGCGCCGCGCCTGGGACAGGGAGGCCGTGCACTCCCTGTTCGACGGCCTCGAGTTCCGCGTGCTGCGCGACCGCCTGCTGGAGACGCTGCCGGCGGAGGACGCCGAGTCCCAAGGCGGCTTTGAGGTGAGCGGGGAGACGCTCGCGACCGGCGGCGTCCGCGCCTGGCTGGACGCGCACGCGCGCTCCGGGGTTGTCGGCATCGACGTCACCGGACGCTGGCGGGCCGGTGCCGGCGACATCATCGGGCTCGCCCTTGCCGCCGCCGACGGCGCCGCGGCCTGGCTGGACGTCACCGGGCTGTCGCCCGACGACGACAAGGCCTTGTCCGACTGGCTTGCCGACGAGTCCGCCCCGAAGGCGATGCACGACGCGAAGGGCCCACTGCTGGCCATCTGGTCGCGTGGCTGGGACCTGGCCGGACTGGTCAGCGACACCCAGCTGGCTGCCTACCTGCTGCGTCCCGACCAGCGGGTCTACGACCTGGGCGACCTGACAGCCCGCCACCTGAAGCGCGACCTCGCCGTTGCCGGAACCGGTGCGGAGTCCGGCGACCAGGCGGCGTTCAGCTTCGACGACACCGACAGCCACGACGCCATGGTGCGGGCCCGCGCGGTCATCGACCTCGCCGCAGCCCTGGAGGCCGACCTGGACGCCCAGGGTGGTGCGACCCTTCTGCGCGAGGTGGAACTGCCGCTCACCCGCACGCTCGCCACGATGGAACGGGTCGGGGTCGCTGTCGACATCGACTACCTCAACCGGCTCTACGCCGACTTCGACGCTGCCGTCGTCGCCGCGGAGGCCGACGCGTTCGCCGTCCTCGGGAAGCCGATCAACCTCGGTTCGCCCAAGCAGCTGCAGACGGTGCTGTTCGACGAACTGGCCATGCCGAAGACGCGGCGCACCCAGACCGGCTGGACCACAGACGCCGAGTCGCTGGAGACGCTGTACGCGAAGACCGAGCACCCCTTCCTCGCCCACCTGCTGCGGCACCGCGACCAGATCCGGCTGCGCCAGACCGTCGAGGGGCTACTGAAGTCGGTGGCAGACGACGGCCGTATCCACACCACCTACGTGCAGACCATCGCCGCCACCGGACGGCTGTCGTCCACTGACCCGAACCTGCAGAACATCCCGATCCGCACGGAGGCCGGACGCCGGATCCGTGAGGCGTTCGTCGTCGGTGCCGGCTACGAGACGCTGCTGACCGCCGACTACTCCCAGATCGAGATGCGGATCATGGCCGACCAGTCCGAGGACGCCGGCCTCACGGAGGCGTTCGCTTCGGGGCAGGACTTCCACACGATCATGGCGTCCCGCGTGTTCGGGGTCGCGGCCGGCGAGGTCAGCGGCGCCCAGCGGGCGAAGATCAAGGCCATGAACTATGGCCTGGCCTACGGACTGAGTGCGTTCGGACTCAGCCAGCAGCTGAAGATCGAGGTCTCCGAGGCACGCGGCCTGATGGAGGAGTACTTCGAACGGTTCGGCCATGTGCGCGACTTCCTGCAGGACATCGTCGCCACCGCCCGGCGCACCGGCTTCACGGAGACCGTGCTGGGCCGCCGCCGCTACTTGCCGGACCTCACGTCGTCGAACCGGCAGCGCCGTGAGATGGCCGAACGGGCAGCGCTGAACGCCCCGATCCAGGGCTCTGCAGCCGACATCATCAAGGTGGCCATGCTCGACGTCGAAACAGCGATCGCCCAACGAGGGTTGCGGAGCCGCATGCTCCTGCAGGTGCACGACGAGCTCGTGTTCGAGGTGGCACCGGGGGAGCGGGACCAGTTCGAGGAACTGGTGCGGGACAAGATGGGCCACGCCGTAGAGATGACCGTGCCCCTTGAGGTCTCCGTCGGCGTTGGTCGATCCTGGCACGAGGCTGCGCACTGATCAGAGGAGGGGTTGTGTACTACAGCGTTTCCATCCACCACCCGGCGCCGGGCAAGCGCGAAGAGTTGATCGCGTCCATGCACCGCTACGGCGCCGCCATCACCGGCGCTCCCGGGCTCGTCTCCGTCAGCACCCTGCACGATGCCGAGCAGGACGTGCTGATGGGCCTTGCGGTCTGGGAGTCGGAGGCGGCGTTCCAGGCTTCGGTCCACCTCGCCCGGGAGGCGGTCGCCGACGATCCGTTCGACGAGTGGGAGGCCGAGCCGGTTGTCGGCTTCCGGCTCACGGAGGCCTAGCAGGATCCTGGTGGTCTGAGTCCCACAAGGCCTGCTCGAACAGCCGGTGGCGTGGGTTGCGTCCGATACGGATGGTGCCGTTCGGGCCGACCCGGTAGCGGTCGCCGTCCGGTGTCTGCCACCAGAAGATGCCCGGTGCGGGTTGTTCAAGGTGCCAGCCGGCATGGGTCTTGGCCCGGTGGGGTTTGCGCCAAAGCGGGCCGAGGTTCGAGGCCCGGGTCTGCCGCTTGCCGCCGGGACGATACGGGTGGGTGTGATCCAGGTCGGCAACGCGGGCGGTCCGGGACGAGAACGGGAACACCTCGTAGGTGTCGCGCAGCAGCACCTGGCGCCGGATCGGGTCAGGAACCTCGTAGGCGTCGGTGGCGACGTCGGCGTAGGGCCGGATCACCGGGGTGATCCGGACCCGGGAATGGCCAAGCAGATGCGTGAGCATCGTGGCGGCCAGCGGGCCGACACCCTCGACCCGCGCCGTCCCTGCGCCCCGCAGCAGGGTTTCCTCCGCAACATGGACATACAGGCACGCTTCGGGCAGCAGCCGCGGGTCGGTGGATGTGACCCCCGACCCGGTCACGCCGGCGGCCTCGGCGAGCAGCAATTGCGCCCGGGCCGGTGTGGCCAGGATGCCGACCGCTTTCGCCCGCCGGACTTCCTTCAGGTCACTGTCACCGTTCGCGCCAAGAACATCAGCAATCCGGTCGACCATCGCATCAAAGAAGATCGCATCCGCGGTATCAACACGAGCAGAAAGGTAGGCCGTGGACGGATCGTCGGTGGGCAGCTTCCGCACAAACCGGGCCGCCCGAGCCTCCCGCTGCAACACCGCGACCTTCTCGGCAGCGAGTTCGGTGAGCAGTCCCCGGGCCAGCTGCAACACACGCCGCCACGGCAACGTCGGCACCTTCGGCGCGAGCCGCTCATCCAAAGCCTGGGCCTGCTCAATCGTGAGGTCGAACCGGGCCACCTCCGCGGCCAGCAGGCAAGCCCTGTACATCGGAATCAGGCCACGGGTCGCCTGGAACCACAACAGCGGATGCCGCGTCTTCAGGTTCACCACATCCCGGATCAACCACGTCGCCGACGCCACCGAGATCCCCTTCAAGGCCGCAACCTCCAACGGCAGGAACTCATCCACGAGTGCCGTACCGTCCGCGCCGATCCGCACTGGCCGCGTCCCGACCACATCGAACCTCGCATCAGCGGTCCACTCATGCGCCTCAGCCAACTCCGCGATCGCCACAGCTTCCTCGACCTCAGCCCACATCCGCGCCTCAACGGCAGCACGCAACCTTACGGTTGCCGCAACCCTCAAATCGTTCACATGTTCTATTCTAGAGAGGGCCTCTGACAATGTGGGCCTGGACATACAGGAGCGGTGGAGTGCATGCACTCCACCGCTCCTGTCGCGTTCTGGTGCCGCCGACGCTCAGCGCAGGACGGCCAGGACCTGCTCCACCTCTGCGCCGTCGACGGTCCAGGTACCGGTGAGGATGCCCAGCGGCGTCCGGGCACCCGGAATGTGTGAACCATCCAGGACCCGCACCACGCGCATCGACTCGCCGGCGGCGTTCGACACCGGCACGATGCCGGAGCCAAGGACGGTCATGGACTTCTCGCCACGGGAAAGGTCGGCCTCTGTGTCGCCCTCGTGGATCACGCGCATCAACTCGACCATGTACACAGGGTCGCCCACGGCGTCGTAGACGTAGCGGGTGCCGAGCACCGAGTGTTCCAGCGTTCCGATGAGGGAATCGTCGGCCTCGTCCAGTGCCTCGGCCCGGTAGGTCAGCGGCACCTGGTAAGTGACGCCCTGCGAGCTCACCAGGATGGTTTCGATGCCGACTTCGCCGTCGGGGTCGACGAACCGGTACGAGGCCACCCGTGCCACGTCCTCGGAGTCGCCGACGAACCACTCCTGGGCCGGCAGCCAGCCGGCGAGCAACTCGAGCTTGGTGGGGGTCAGGGTTGCTTCGTGAATCTCGACGGTGCCGCTCATGGTCCTCCTCAGGGTCGGCTCATAGCCTAGCCCGCCGGGGCGCCCAGATTGACCCTCGCTCAACGCAAAAGCTAGGCTGACGGCTGCACTACGACCGGCCTGACCTCAGACCTAGTGGTCGGCACGCTTTCTTGGCGGTTAACCAAGCGTCAGCCTGGTCCTGCGTCGATGAAGGAGACGGTCGTCGTGTGTCCACAACTCTATTCATCAACCCATCGGAGCCCTACTACATGACCTCTTCTCCCGAGGCAGCTACCGTCGCGTTCGACGATTTCGACTCAGCCGAGGCTTTCCTTGCAGCGGTCGACGCGACCATCAAGTACTTCAATGACGGCGACATTGTCACCGGAACCGTAGTCAAGGTCGATCGGGACGAGGTCCTGCTCGACATCGGCTACAAGACCGAAGGCGTGATCCCCTCCAAGGAACTCTCCATCAAGCATGACGTTGACCCGTTCGACGTGGTCAGTGTCGGCGACGTGATCGAGGCCCTGGTTCAGACCAAGGAGGACAAGGAAGGTCGTCTGATCCTGTCCAAGAAGCGCGCACAGTACGAGCGCGCCTGGGGCACGATCGAGAAGGTCAAGGAAGAGGACGGCGTGGTCACCGGCCGCGTCATCGAGGTTGTCAAGGGCGGCCTGATCATCGATATCGGCCTGCGCGGCTTCCTGCCGGCGTCGCTGGTGGAGATGCGCCGGGTGCGCGACCTCCAGCCCTACGTCGGCATGGAGCTCGAGGCGAAGATCATCGAGCTCGACAAGAACCGCAACAACGTGGTCCTTTCCCGTCGTGCGTGGCTTGAGCAGACCCAGTCCGAGGTGCGCCACACGTTCCTCAACCAGCTCACCAAGGGCCAGATCCGCAAGGGTGTCGTCTCCTCGATCGTCAACTTCGGCGCCTTCGTCGACCTTGGCGGCGTTGACGGCCTCGTGCACGTCTCCGAATTGAGCTGGAAGCACATCGACCACCCGTCCGAGGTTGTCGAGGTCGGCGACGAGGTCACCGTCGAGGTGCTGGACGTCGACATGGACCGCGAGCGTGTCTCGCTGTCGCTGAAGGCGACCCAGGAAGACCCGTGGCAGACCTTCGCCCGGACCCACCAGATCGGCCAGATCGTGCCCGGCAAGGTCACCAAGCTGGTTCCGTTCGGTGCGTTCGTGCGGGTCGAAGAGGGCATCGAGGGTCTGGTCCACGTCTCCGAGCTGGCCGAGCGCCACGTGGAGATCCCGGAGCAGGTCGTCACCGTCAACGACGAGGTCATGGTCAAGATCATCGACATCGACCTCGAGCGTCGCCGCATCTCGCTGAGCCTCAAGCAGGCCAACGAGGGTGTCGACATCGCTGCCGACGACTTCGATCCGGCGCTGTACGGCATGTCGGCGTCCTACGACGATGCCGGCAACTACATCTACCCCGAGGGCTTCGATCCGGAGACCCAGGAGTGGAAGCCGGGCTACGAGGCCCAGCAGCGCGCGTGGGAGCAGCAGTACGCCGAGGCCCAGTCCCGGTGGGAAGCCCACAAGAAGCAGGTCGAGGAGGCCGAGGCTGCCGACGTGCAGGCTGCGGTCACCGATGCCAGCACCGCCGCGTACTCCGCGGGTGGCGCAGCAGACGATGTTGCCCCCGAGGGTTCGCTGGCTTCCGACGAGGCGCTGCAGGCGCTGCGGGAGAAGCTCACCGGCGGTCGCTGACCCAGCTGGACCGCGTGCCCCTCACCTTCGGGTGGGGGGCACGTCGTACTAGTCGCCCGTTCTGCCATGCTGGAAGCAGCTGGCACTCCGAGGAGGTCGCACATGGCTACGCAACCGACAGCCGTTGAGCAATGGACGCGTCGCGCGTTGGTCGGCTCCCTGTTCGCCGTCGGTGCGGTGGGCCTGCTCGGCTGCGGCGCTCCGAGCACCGGCAGCGACCAGTCGAGCGTCGATGATGGTGAAGACCCGTTGGGCGGTGACCCAACGGACGAGTCCACGCCGGGCTTCGAAATCGCCGTAGGAGATTACTCGGCCACCGTGGCCGATGGCTGGAAGAGCGTCGACGACGGCAAGGGGGGTGTGGTGGTGACCAGCGGGGCGAACCGGCTGACGGTGGCAAGCGTCACCATCCCGAAGACCGCTTTGGCTGTCGATGAGATCGCAGACCTCGCTCGGAGCCATGCCGACGGGTTCAATGGGACGTTCGCCGAGCCGGTCGATCGATCCTCTGCTGACGTCAAGCGGGCCAGTGTGGCCGGAACCGGGAAGTTCGGGGGGGCCGCCGCACGACTGTTGTGCGAACTGTGGATCGACGCGACCGGTTTTGCCCTCCTGACGACCCGCATCCTCACCGCGAAACCCGACTCTGCGATCTCAGAACAGGCGCAGGAGATGGTGGATGAGTTGAGCGTGGACTTCTGACCCTTGCGGGTCGGTGCCCTGGCGTCTTCTGCCATGCTGGGAGCCACCAGGCACCCCGAGGAGGACGCCCGTGACCCAGCCGCCCGTCCGGTACGAGAACTATCCGCCGGACGACACTGCGACCCCGGCCGGCTCGCCTGACGAGCACACCCCGGTCGTCCGGCCCTACGTCCCTGCGACGATCCCGCTCCCGCCCACGAGTGGAGGGACCAGTCGCCGGACCGTGGTGGGTCTGGTGATCGGCATTCCGGTCGCGGGGATCATCCTCGGCGCCATGGCCATGAACAGCAACGCCAGGAACGGCTCCGGCACCGGTTTCGACAACCCGGACAACACCGACAACCCGGACAACTCCGACGACCCGTACGGCACTGGCGACCCCGGTTCGTTCGACGAGGAATTCTCCGTCGGCAGCTACTCGTCGACCGCTCCGGCCGGCTGGACCGTGCACGACGACGGCAGTGGCACTGTCGAGGTGACCAACGGGGCGAACCGGCTGACCGCTGTCAGCATCGACACCGCGACCTCCACCCTCGCCGTCGAGGAGATTGCCCACCTGGCCAAGCGCCACTACGCAGGCTTCACCGGCAAGATCGGCGACCCTGTCGACCGCTCTTCTGCAGAGCTCCAGCACGCCACGATGGACGGCACTGGCAAGTTCCAGGGGAAGGCCGCCCGCCTGATGGTTGAGCTCTGGATCGACGAGGAGGGCAGCGGGCTCCTCGTGGCCCGGGTCCTCACGGCCAAGGTGGCGTCGGTCATCTCGGCCGAAGCGCAGGAAATGCTTGAGGATTTGAGTGGGGATTTCTGATGCTGGTCGGGCTTACCGGCGGAATCGGATCAGGCAAATCCCTTGTAGCTGAATTGCTTGCCGCCCACGGCGCAACGATCATCGACGCCGACGTTCTCGCCCGAGAAGTTGTAGCCGCAGGGACCCCTGGCCTCGCTGCGGTTAGCGAGCGTTTCGGTGAAAGCGTGCAGCGCGAAGACGGCTCGCTCGATCGCGGCGCCCTGGGCAGGATTGTCTTCGGCGACCCGGTCGCCCGGCGCGACCTGGAGGCGATCATCCACCCCGCCGTCCGTGCAAGGGCTGCGGCGCTCTCGGCCGCAGCGCCGCGCGGTGCGGTGGTCGTCCAGGTCATCCCGTTGCTGGTGGAGACCGGTCAGCAGGACAACTTCGACCAGATCGTCGTCCTCGATGTCGACCCGGAGGTCCAACTGTCCCGGATCATGCTGCGCGACGGGCTGGACGAGGCGGAGGCGCAGGCGCGGGTGCGTGCGCAGGTCACCCGGGAGGCACGACGTGCTGCGGCCGATGTGGTGCTGCACAACAATGGGACGACCGAGGACCTGGCCGCAGCCGTCGACCGTTTATGGGCCGAATGGAAAAGCGCAGGCGTGTAGCCGGAAACATCCGTCGGCCAGGTCTGGACTTCGGCGACCCGGTCGCCCCTATGCTGTGCCCAACGGCAACGCAGGAGGCCTTTCATGCATTGTTCACGCTGCCAATCCCCGGTTCCCGAGGTTGCGCATTTCTGTCACCGCTGTGGTCAGGACCTGGTGTCCGGCGACGAACGTGGCCGCCGCCGCTTCGCCGTCCGGCCCGATGAGCCGGTCGCGTCCTTCGCCCTGATCAGTTCGATCATGCCGCGAGAGGCCGGACGCCACCCGCAGACCTACCGGACCGCCTTCAGCATCACCCTTGTGGTTGCCCTCGTTGCGGCGATCTTCGGTGCGATGCCGATCGCTGTCCTGATCGCGGCGTTCGCGATCCCGATCGTGTACATCACCTACCTCTACGACGTGAACCTGTGGGAGGACGCTCCGCTGGCCGTCACCGGGCTGGCCTTCGGGCTGACCGGCCTTGTCGCAGCCCTGTTCACCGCGCTGTGGACCGGGCTGCTGCCGTTGACGACAACGTTGCGCGGGCCCGACGGCGACCTGTTGGGCGGGCCCCGGTGGGGAACGTTCCTGATCCTCGCGATCCTTGTGCCGGTTGTCGGTGAGGCGATCCGGCAGGTCGGGCCGGTGCTCCTTGCCAGCCGTCCGGCGTTCGACGACCTCATGGACGGCGTCACCTTCGGCGTGGTCAGCGGCGTGGCCTACGCCTGCTTCGACACCTTGGTCCGCCATTGGGCGCTTCTGACCGGCGGCCTCGTTGCGCCGCAACCGGCGCAGTTCGCCTCCCTTGTGTTCCTCGAGGGCTTCGTGAAGCCGCTGGTGATGGGTACGGCCACCGGCCTCGCTGTGGCCGAGTTCTCCGGGCTGGGCAAGGGCTACGACGGGTTCACGCCGCGCTACTTCGGCGGCGTCGGCCTTGCTATCGGGACAAACGTCCTCTACGCGACCGGCATCTACCTGCTCGGCTATGTCGGCAGCCCGAACGTCGCCCTGCCCCTGCAGGTGATGTGGGGCCTCCTGATCCTCGGTGGACTGATCATCCGGCTGCGGACGGTGTTGCAGACCGGCCTGATGGAAGGCGCACTCGAGGCGGCAGCCAAGGCTGAGCAGCCCGTCGATGCAGAACAGGGCTTCTGCGTGCGTTGCGAGATGCCGCTGCTGCCCGGCTCCGCCTTCTGCAGCGCGTGCGGCGTCTCCATGCGTGCGCGCGCCAAGGCGCCGGTGCTGGCGGCTGCCGCCGCGACGCCCACGGCCGTTGGTGACGCGCCACCTCCGGAACCCGATGAGGGGCAGACGGTCGTGCCTGTGGACGAGTCGGACGTGGAGGAGGAGAAATGACCCAGACGCCACCCAACGGCCCGCAGGTTCCAGGCGGCCAGCCACAGGTCCCGCAGCAGCCTCCCGTTCCCCCGCAGCCGGCTCAGGGCGCCCCGCAGGGCTATCCGCAGCAGCCGCAGGCACCCCAGCAGCCCTACCCCGGCCAGGGGCTCGGCCAGCAGCCGGCGGGCTACCCACAGCAACCCGCGCAGCAGCCCTATCCGCAGCAGCCGTCCCAGCCCTACCCGCAGCAGCCCTATCAGGGCCAGCAGCCCTATCAGGGTCAGCAGCCCTACCAGGGCCAGCAGGCGTATCGGCCGCAAGGAGCAGCGACCGGTGGTTACCCTGGCCAGCCAACCCCGCCGCCCTCCGGACGCGCGTCGTCGTCGAAGATCCTGATGATCGTGATCGGTGCCGTGGCCCTGCTGGTCGTCGCCGGCGGCGTCCTGCTGATGATGTCCAACCGGTCGACCCCGACGGTCGACCCGGTGAGGCCGTCTCCCGGGCCGGTTCCGACCGCAACGGCGAGCGCACCCCCCACGACTGTGCCAACCGATACGACCGATCCCACCACGGCTCCGACGACGACCACAGCTCCGACGACGGAGCCGACGACCCCGTCCAACGGGCTGATCGACCTGGGCAACGGTGTGATGTTCCTGCCCGCGGAGGGCTGGGAAGTCCAGGAGCAGGCGGCCGGGGCCGTGTCGGTGAGCGACGGCAAGGCCGTGGTCGTGACGAGGGTCGTCCAGCAGAAGAAGAACACGAATCCGGGTCAGCTCTGCGACGCCTTCAACCGGCAGGTGCTGGCCGAGGCGCCCGGGGCGAAGTTCGGTGAGCCGAAGGACCAGGAGGTCTCGCTGAAGAACCTGGGCCTTGCCAGCTGCCCTGCCGCCTACGTGTCCAGCTCGAACGGCAAGAGCCAGCAGATGCTGGTGGTCACCTTTGCCGCCGTGCGGACCACCGACGGGCTCTCCACGCTCACGACGATGCTCTTCACCAAGGACACCCCGGACGCCACATTCAACGACATCGACCAGATGCTGGGAGTGGTGCTCACCACGCAGTCCGCAGGCTGAGGCTACGCGACGGCCCGGAGCTCCCGGGTCGTCGCCGAGCTGCACCGGCGGACAGGCTGTCGGAGGCTCGGCCTATGCTCGTCCTCGTGCGACCAGTGACCGATGTGCAGCGCAAGCTCGCCCCCTTCAAGGTGGTGGCCGATTTCGAACCCGCCGGCGACCAGCCGGCCGCGATCGCCGAGCTCGAACGGCGCATCAACGCCGGCGAGCAGGACGTCGTGCTGCTCGGCGCCACCGGCACCGGCAAGACAGCCACCATCGCCTGGCTGGCCGAGCGGGTGCAGCGGCCGATGCTGGTGATGCAGCCCAACAAGACGCTGGCCGCGCAGTTCGCCAACGAGCTGCGGCAGTTCTTCCCTGACAATGCCGTCGAGTACTTCGTCTCCTACTACGACTACTACCAGCCCGAGGCGTACGTCCCGCAGACCGACACCTACATCGAGAAGGACTCCTCGCTCAACGAGGAGGTCGAGCGCCTGCGCCACTCAGCCACCAACTCCCTTCTGACCAGGCGTGACGTGATCGTCGTCGCCACCGTGTCCGCCATCTACGGCCTGGGCACGCCGCAGGAGTACGTCGACCGGATGGTCCGCCTGCGCACCGGCGACGTGATGGACCGTGACGGCCTCCTGCGACGGCTGGTGGACATCCAGTACGTCCGCAACGACCTTGCAGCCACCCGGGGCACGTTCCGGGTGCGGGGGGACACCATAGAGGTGTTCCCGATGTACGAGGAGCACGCTGTGCGCGTGGAGTTCTTCGGTGACGAGGTCGAGGCTCTCTCCACACTGCATCCCCTCACCGGTGAGGTGCTCAGCACCGACACCGAGGTGTACGTGTTCCCCGCCTCGCACTACGTTGCCGGCCCTGAGCGGATGGAGCGGGCGATCGGCGAGATCGAGATCGAACTGGCCATCCGCCTGGCCGAACTCGAGGCCAACGGGCAGCTGCTCGAGGCCCAGCGGCTCCGGATGCGCACCGGCTACGACATCGAGATGATGCGCCAGATCGGCACCTGCTCCGGCATCGAGAACTACTCCCGGCACATCGACGGCCGCAACCAGGGAAGTGCGCCGAACTGCCTGCTCGACTACTTCCCCGAGGACTTCCTGCTGGTGATCGACGAGTCCCACGTCTCGGTCCCGCAGATCGGCGGCATGTACGAGGGAGACATGTCCCGCAAGCGCACCTTGGTGGAGCACGGCTTCCGGCTGCCGTCGGCGATGGACAACCGGCCGCTGCGGTGGGAGGAGTTCGTCGACCGGATCGGCCAGACCATCTACCTGTCCGCCACCCCCGGTCCGTACGAGATGGCCAAGTCGGACGGCTTCGTGGAGCAGCTGATCCGGCCCACCGGACTCGTCGACCCCGAGATCGTGCTCAAGCCCACCAAGGGCCAGATCGACGACCTGATGGCCGAGATTCGGCTGCGCACCGAGCGGAACGAGCGCGTGCTGGTCACCACCCTGACCAAGAAGATGTCGGAGGACCTCACCGACTACCTGATGGAGAACGGGGTCCGCACGCGGTACCTCCATTCGGAGGTGGACACGCTGCGCCGCATCGAACTCCTGCGGGAACTCCGGCTCGGCACCTACGACGTGCTGGTGGGCATCAACCTGCTGCGTGAGGGTCTTGACCTGCCAGAGGTCAGCCTGGTGTCGATCCTCGACGCCGACAAGGAGGGCTTCCTGCGCAGTGCCCGGTCGCTGATCCAGACCATCGGCCGCGCCGCCCGCAACGTGGCCGGCCAGGTGCACATGTACGCAGACAAGATCACGCCGTCGATGGAATTGGCGATCGACGAAACCAACCGGCGCCGTGCCAAGCAGGTGGCCTACAACACCGAGCGTGGACTCGACCCGCAACCGCTGCGCAAGAAGATCGCCGACCTCACCGACCTGTTGTCCCGCGAGGACGCCGACACCGCAGGGCTGGTCAGTCGGGCAGGTGGACGACGCCAGACAAGCCCGGTGCCACTGTCCTCCGAACGCAACCGCGACCTCGGTGCGATGCCGTCCAGCGAACTGGCCGGGTTGATCAGCGAACTCAGTGACCAGATGCACTCCGCTGCCGCAGACCTGCAGTTCGAACTCGCCGCGCGCCTGCGTGACGAGATCGCCGACCTGAAGAAGTCGCTGCGACAGATGCTGGAGGCGACCCGCTGACCGGGGCGGCCATCCGCGTTGGCCAGGGACGGCCACTCCTGAGACAATCGCATCCTGCCTTCTGCGGCCGCCCGGCCCGAAGAACCCCACACTGGAGACTGTCTGCATGCACGTGACGATCGAGGTGTGGCTGATCACCATCGCCCTCATGGCTGTGGTGTTCGTGGTCGACCTGCTCGTGCTCGGGCGGCGCCCCCACGAGCCCTCGATGCGGGAGGCCGGGATCGCCATCGGCGTCTTCTCAGGGCTGGCCGTGCTGTTCGGGCTCAGCATCTGGTACCTCGCCGGGCCGCGTTACGCGGGGGAGTTCTTCGCCGGCTGGCTCACCGAGTACAGCCTGAGCGTCGACAACCTGTTCATCTTCGTCATCATCATGGCCAACCTGCGGGTACCCCGGAAGCTGCAGCAGTTTGCCCTGATGTTCGGCATCATCCTTGCCTTGGTGTTTCGGGGCATCTTCATCGCCCTCGGCGCAGCGGCCATCGAGCGCTTCAGCTGGATCTTCTTCGTCTTCGGTGCCTTCCTGATCTACACGGCGGTGCGGTTGTACCTCGACTACCGGGAGCCCGACGACGAGGAAGAAGCCATAGAGAACGCGGTGATGCGCTGGGTGCGGCGCACCTTCCCGTCCACCGAGGACTTCGAGGGGACGAAGCTCGTCGTCAAGGTCGATGGGAAGCGCCTGATCACCCCCATGCTGTTCGTGGTCGTCGCGCTCGGCACCACCGATCTGCTGTTCGCCCTTGACTCGATCCCGGCGATCTATGGCCTCACCCAGGAGCCGTACCTGGTCTTCACCGCCAACGTGTTCGCGTTGATGGGCCTGCGCCAGCTGTACTTCCTGATCGGAGGACTGCTGCAGCGACTGGTCTACCTGTCGGTCGGGCTCTCGGTCATCCTGGCGTTCATCGGGGTGAAGCTTGTGCTGCACGCCCTGCACGAGTACCAGGTGGATGAACGACTCGGCTTCAACGGCGAGATCCCGATCTGGCTCTCCCTGCTGGTGATCCTCGGCACGCTGGCCATCACGACGGTGGCGAGCCTCCTGAAGTCCCGCCGCGAAGCGGCTTAGGACAGCAGCGGGGGCTGCAGCCCCTCGGCACCGGCGACGTCGGACGCCGGCAGGCGACCACTGAGCCACGCCCAGAGTCGGGCATCGCTGCCGCTGACGGTGCGCACATCGCCACCCCTGCCGAGTTCTGCCACCAGCGAATCCGCTTCCAGCCGTAGCGAGGGCAGGTCGGCGTCGGCGAGCAGGTCGAGCACCCAGCGCAGCAGCCACGCCGCCGCAGCAGGGTCGACGGCGTCCGGGCCGAACTCGCAATCCAGGTCGATGTGGTGGATGCAAACCTCGTGCAGCCGGGCAAGCGGAATCACCGCCAGCGGCCAGTCCTTGCCGCGCAGGCGCACTGGCGCGTCCCAGTGCGTGAGCCGCTCGATCGTCTTTTGCAGGGCACCGGCAGTCGTGTCCAGGTCGATCTGGAGCTCCAGGCCTCCTCGGTCCGCCCCGCGCTCCAGTTCGGCCAGCCGCTCCGCCCTTGACGGCGCGATCGGCTGCGGCAGGCCCGCGTCCACAGCCTCTGCGATGAGTCGAAGGTGTTCGGCGTTCCGGGCCAGATGGGTCGCCAGGTGCGCGCGGGACCAGCCCGGCAACGGGCTCGGCTCGTGCCATTCCTCATCGCTGATGCCGATGGTGTATCCCAGCAGTCGCTGGGTGGCCTCCGGCTTCCACCGGTGCAAGTCCTCCACCGGCACAGATCCGGTGTACTGAGTCATGGGCACAACCTATGGCCACCCGGGCGTCGCGGGCCAGCAGCCCGCCACTGCCCGCTGCATTGTCGGTAGCACCATCTACCATGATCGGCGTGACTGACCGGCTGATCATCCGTGGGGCGCGCGAGCACAACCTGCGCAACATCAACCTCGACCTGCCCCGGGACGCTTTGATCGTGTTCACCGGGTTGTCAGGCTCGGGGAAGTCAAGCCTCGCCTTCGACACGATCTTCGCAGAGGGCCAACGGCGCTATGTGGAGAGCCTGTCCGCGTACGCACGACAGTTCCTCGGCCAGATGGACAAGCCGGACGTCGACTTCATCGAGGGGCTGTCCCCGGCAGTGTCGATCGACCAGAAGTCGACCAGCCGTAACCCGCGCTCCACGGTGGGCACGATCACCGAGATCTACGACTACCTGCGGCTGCTGTATGCACGCGCCGGGCGTCCGCACTGCCCCGAGTGCGGCGAGCCGATCAGCCGCCAATCCCCGCAGCAGATCGTCGACCGCCTGCTGGCGTTGCCAGAGGGCACCCGCTTCCAGGTGCTGGCCCCCGTTGTCCGTGGACGCAAGGGCGAGTACGTCGACCTGTTCCGCCAGCTGTCCGGGCAGGGCCTCGCCCGCGTCCGGGTGGACGGCGAGGTGCACCAGCTGCTCAACCCGCCGACGCTGGAGAAGCAGAAGAAGCACTCCATCGACGTGATCGTCGACCGGCTGGCCGCAAGGGCCGGCATCAAGCAACGGCTCACCGACTCGGTGGAGACGGCACTGGGACTGGCCGGGGGGGTGGTGTCGATCGACTTCGTCGACCTGCCCGAGAACGACCCGAAGCGCGAACGCCGCTACTCCGAGCGCCTGGCGTGCCCCAACGACCACGACATCTCGGTGGAAGAGCTGGAGCCGCGGCAGTTCTCGTTCAACGGCCCGTGGGGCGCGTGTCCGGCCTGCTCCGGCATCGGCACGCGCATGGAGGTGGACGTCGACCTGGTCGTCCCGGACCCCTCCCGCAGCCTCTCCGACGGCGCGATCTCGGTCTGGCAGACCCCCTACCTTGCCAGCTACTTCCAGAACCTGTTCGTCGCACTCGGCGAGCAGGAGGGATTCTCCGTCGACACCTCCTGGGATGCGTTGTCGAGCAAGGCCCAGGGCGTGCTGCTGATGGGACTGCCGCACGCCATCACCGTGCACAGCAGGACCCGTCACGGCAGGGAGCACACGTACCGCGCCAAGTACGAGGGCGCTGTGCCCTACATCCGGCGCAGGCACGCAGAGGCCGAGTCCGACAACGCCCGTGAGCGCTACGCCGGCTACATGCGCGAGGTGCCCTGCCTCACCTGCAACGGTGCCCGGTTGAAGCCCAGTTCGCTCGCCGTAACCGTGAGCGGGAAGAACATCGCAGAGGTCTCGGCGATGTCGATCGACGACGTGTCCGGCTTCATGCGCAACCTCGAGCTCACCGAACGCGAGGCCCAGATCGCCGAGCGGGTGGTGAAGGAGGTCAACGAGCGTCTCCGGTTCCTGCTCGACGTCGGACTGGACTACCTGTCGCTGTCCCGTCCGTCCGGCAGCCTTTCCGGTGGCGAGGCGCAACGCATCCGCCTGGCCACGCAGATCGGCTCCGGTCTCGTCGGCGTTCTCTACGTGCTGGATGAGCCGTCCATCGGCCTGCACCAGCGTGACAACCGCCGGTTGATCGACACCCTGCTGCGGCTCCGCGCGCTCGGCAACACCCTTATCGTCGTCGAGCACGACGAGGACACGATCCGCACGGCCGACTGGGCAGTCGACATCGGGCCGGGCGCCGGCGAGCACGGCGGCGAGGTCCTGGTGTCGGGCCCCGTCAGCGAGCTGCTCAACCACCCGACGTCGCTCACCGGCGCATACCTGTCCGGGCGCCGGACGATCCCGATGCCAACGTCGCGCCGCTCCGGCTCCGGCAAGGACCTCGTCGTGCACGACGCCACCGAGCACAACCTGCGCAACGTGACCGTCTCGTTCCCGCTGGGCAAGCTGATCTCCGTCACCGGCGTGTCCGGCTCGGGTAAGTCCTCGCTGGTCAACAGCATCCTGTACACCGCGCTGGCCAAGAAGCTTTACAACGCCCGAACGGTGCCGGGGCGGCACCGTTCGATCACCGGGGTCGAGCACATCGACAAGAGCATCCACGTCGACCAGTCACCGATCGGCCGCACGCCCCGCTCCAACCCCGCCACCTACACCGGGGTGTTCGACAACATCCGCAAGCTGTTCGCTGACACGCCAGAGGCGAAGGTTCGTGGCTACCAGCCCGGCCGGTTCTCTTTCAACATCAAGGGTGGGCGCTGTGAGAACTGCGCCGGCGACGGCACCATCAAGATCGAGATGAACTTCCTGCCCGACGTCTACGTGCCCTGCGAGGTCTGCCACGGCGCCCGGTACAACCGGGAGACGCTCGAGGTGCACTACAAGGGCAAGACGATTGCTGAGGTGCTGAACATGCCGATCGAGGAGGCGGCGGAGTTCTTCGCAGCGATCCCCGCGATCGCGCGCCACATGAGGACGCTTGTCGAGGTGGGTCTGGGCTACGTCCGGCTGGGACAGCCGGCGACCACGTTGTCGGGTGGCGAGGCGCAGCGGGTCAAGCTGGCTTCCGAACTGCAGAAGCGGTCCACCGGCCGGACCATCTACGTGCTGGACGAGCCGACCACTGGGCTGCACTTCGAGGACATCCGCAAGCTGCTCGGGGTGTTGCAGTCCCTGGTGGAGAAGGGCAACACCGTGATCGTGATCGAACACAACCTCGACGTGATCAAGGCGTCGGACTGGGTGATCGACCTCGGTCCCGAGGGTGGGTCACGCGGTGGGCTGGTGATCGCGGAGGGCACGCCGGAGGCGGTCGCGGACAATGCCGCCTCCTACACCGGGGCCTTCCTCAAGCCGATCCTCGCGGGCCGGCGGGTGCCGGTGGCAGGCGAGGAGCCGACCCTTCTGGCCGAGGTGGGCTGAGCTTCCGCTCAGCTGATCGTCAGGGTGTCTCCCTCGACCTTCACGGTTGCCTTGGTGAGGGCCTTCTGTGCGGGACCGGTGAGCACTGAGCCGTCGGCGAGGGAATAGGTGCTGCCGTGCCGTCCGCAGACGATGGCTGCGTCGGTCACCTGCTGCACAGGCAGGTTCTGGTGGGTGCACAGGTAGCCGAAGGCCTCGTAGGTGCCTGCCTTCGGCTGCGTGACGACGAACTGGCCGACAATCGTGCCGCTGCCCACGGGAACCTCGGACGCCTTGATGGTGGTGGCGCCGCTGCCGCCGAAGGCCGACGTGGAGGCTGAGCCGGAAGCGGCTGCGCACCCGCCGAGACAGAGCGTGACTGCGGCAAGGCCGGCCGAGTTGAGTACGACGCGGCGGGACGGAACGGGATGAGCAGTCATCGGGCCTCCTTGGTTGGTGCTCGAATGGTAGAACCTTCAATCAGCCCACGGCTGTGTTTGCGCTGTGAATCCGGGCAGGTGGCACAGCCACTGCCGCCGGGTCCGCCTGCGGGGCTAACATGCCGCCACAGGTCCGAGCAGGGGGAGTGATGGCCGAGCAGCAGCCACCGGCACCGCAACCGCCGGCGTCCGAACCTCCGGCCCTGGAGCGCAAGGACTGGCTGGGCGCAGGCGGCTCGGTGCTGGCGATCGCGCTGTCGGTCCTCGGCATGAACAAAGGAACCCGTTTTCCGCGGGTGGGCCGTTGCGCTGATGCTGCTCGCCGCGGCAACCGGGATCGCGGCGATCGTGGTGAGCAGGTACCGCCGGGTGACCACGTCCGCTGCCATCGTGCTGGTGGTG
>Ga0209539_1000714_pt1 | contig 18596 bp, 16 predicted proteins | sample BarGraNGADG00312_2_FD_184499 | JGI IMG/M metagenome (GOLD analysis project Ga0209539, IMG submission 184499) | Arctic peat soil microbial communities from Barrow, Alaska - Barrow Graham LP Ref core NGADG0011-312 (SPAdes) (version 2) | ecosystem: Environmental > Terrestrial > Soil > Wetlands >... | reverse complement strand
CCGTCGCGTTGCTCAGCGAGAGCGACCAGGCCATCGCGGCACCGATGCCGAGCAGGTAGATGAACATCGAACCCAGCAGGATCCACCACAACCGGGTGGTGACGATCTTGCGGTACTCGGTCAGCAGCGCAGCCCTCATCGCGTACCACCCGTGGCCTCGGCGTCGGCCACCCCGGGCGTCCCCGCGGTGCCGTCGTCGGCAGGACCATCCGCGACCGCATCCCGCGTCAACTGCAGGAAGATGTCCTCGAGGCTGACCCGGTGGGTCGACAGGTCATGCAGCTCGACCCGAGCGACGAAGGCGGCCGCTCCCACCTGAGCGGCGTCGGGACCACCCGTGATCACGGCCTGATGGGGCGCCGGATACGTCGCGATCGCGCTCCAGTCGTGGTCGTCGATCATCGCTCGGAGCGCGGCGTCGTCCGGAGACGTCAGCCGGACACTGGCCTCGGCCTTCGAGGAGAGCTCGCTCAGCGGCGACGCGTGCACCAGGCGTCCGTGAGAGATGATCACGGTGTCGTCGACGGTCTGCTCGACCTCGGACAGGACGTGGCTCGAGATCATCACCGTCCGTCCCTCGCTCGCAAGGAATCGCAAGAAGGTCCGCAGCCAGACGACGCCCTCAGGGTCGAGACCGTTGGCCGGCTCGTCGAGAGCGAGGACCTGCGGGTCGCCCAGCAGAGTGGTGGCGAGGCCGAGCCGTTGCCGCATGCCCATCGAGAACCCGCCGACGCGGCGGTGCGCGACCGAGCTCAGCCCGACGATGTCGAGCACCTCGTCGCAGCGCTTGTCCCGCACCCCGACCTGCGGCGCGTAGACCCGCAGGTGATCACGCGCCGTCCGACCAGGGTGGAAGCTCGCGGCCTCGAGCGCAGCTCCGACGACGCCGGCCGGGTGCGGCAGGTCGTGGTACCGACGTCCGCCGATCGTGGCAGTTCCCGCATCTTGGCGAGCAAGTCCGAGCAGCACGCGCAAGGTGGTCGTCTTGCCGGCCCCGTTGGGGCCGAGGAACCCCGTCACGCGACCTGGCTGCACCGTGAACGAGAGGTCGTCCACCGCCTGAACCTTGCCGAACCGCTTGGACAAGCGATCGATGACGATGACGCCGTCAGCGGGATCGAGCTTCCTCGTGGCGGTCACGGTCACTACTCCTCGGGCGTCTCGTCGTTGGTCTCCACGGGCGTCTCGGTGCCCGTCCGGTCGGCGACCACGGTAGCGCGAGCGGCCTGACCGGGGAGCGTGATCCGCATCGTGCAGCCGGGTTCCGCCGCGGCGACGTCGAGCGTCCCTCCGTGCAGGGCGACGGCCCAGCGCGCGATCGCGAGTCCGAGCCCGGTTCCGCCCGTGCTCGACTGCCCGGTCCGGGCCTGTGCATTGCCGCGCTGGAACCGCTCGAAGATCCGCTCGCGGTCCGCAGGCGCGATCCCGGGCCCGTCGTCCGAGACGTCGACGACCACGGAACCGCCTCGCCGATGGGCGGCCAGCCGCACCACACCCGCCGGTGGGGAGTGCCGGACCGCGTTGTGCAGCAGGTTCGCGAGCACTTGGTGCAGCCGGTCGGCATCCGCCGGCACGGCGAGGTCCTCGGGCCGCACGGTGATCTCGAACGTGACGGCCTTCTCGGCGGCAACCATCGATGCGTCGTCGACGGCCTCCTGCAAGAAGGGCTGGACCTCGACCTCGCGCAGGTCGAGCCCGATCGCTCCGGCCTCCACCCGGGAGAGGTCGAGCAGGTAGGTCACGAGGTTGCCGAGCCGTTCGGTCTGCGCGAGCGCGGCTCGCATCGTGTCAGGATCCGCTCGGCTGACGCCGTCGACGATGTTCTCGAGCTGCGCCTGAAGGGCGGCCACCGGGGTCCGGAGCTCGTGCGAGACGTTGGCGATCAGCTCGCGTCGCAGCGCGTCGGCGGAGGCCAGGTCCTCGGCCATCTGGTTGAAGGCGTGCGCGAGCTCGCCCACTTCGTCCCGGCTCGTCGAGCGCACCCGCCGGGAGTAGTCGCCATGAGCCATCGCACGTGCCGCCGCGGTCATCTCGCGCAGCGGGGAGGTCATTCCGCGCGCCAGGACCTGCGTCAGGATGAGCGAGACGACGATGGCGAGCGGCAGGGTCCGGGTGGGCCCGAGCCCGCGGTGCAGCCCGTACCAGGTGAGGAAGGCCGCCATCGTGACGGTGGCTGCGACCAGCACGCCTAGCTTGATCTTGATGGACTCGAGCGGGTCCAGCGGCCGGACGTCCCGGAGGTGTGGCCGCGCCGTCCGGGTGAAGCGCGCATTGGACATCGGCAGGATCCTCAGGTTCCGTCCGGCGGCTCGAACGCATAGCCGACGCCGTGCACCGTCCTGATCAGGTCCGCCCCCAGCTTCCGCCGCAGCGCCTTGATGTGCGAGTCGACCGTACGGGTGCCGCTCGCGTCGACCCAGTCCCAGACATCCGCGAGCAGCTTCTCCCGGGTGAGGACGGTCCGCGGGGTCACCGCGAGGGTGACGAGCAGGTCGAACTCGGTCGGGGTGAGATGAACCAGCTCGTTCGCGCGGCTGACCCGGCGTTGAGCCCGGTCGATCTGGACGTCACCCGCCACGATCGTCGGCAGCGGCATCGCGCCCGCCTCGGCGATCTGCTCGGCCCGGCTCACCCTCCGGAGCAGGCTCTTGGTGCGCGCGACGAGCTCGCGCATCGAGAAGGGCTTGGTCATGTAGTCGTCGGCTCCGACGCCGAGACCGACGAGAACGTCCGTCTCGTCGTCGCGCGCGGTCAGCATGATGACTGGTACGGGGCGCTCGGCCTGGATCCGGCGGCACACCTCCAGTCCGTCGATGCCGGGGAGCATCACGTCGAGGATGACGACGTCCGGCCGGAGTCGGGCGGCGGCTTCGACCGCGGTCAGTCCGTCGCCGGCGATCTCGGCCGTCCAGCCCTCGGCCGCCAGCCGGTTCGCGATGGCGTTCGCGATGTCCGGCTCGTCCTCGACGACGAGCACCGTCACCGCCGAAGGAAGCGGGTCGGCGTGAAGTCCTCGCGCCGCGTGGTCCTCACTCGCACTCGGGTAGCTCGTTGCCATGAGGCAAGAGTTCCACACGCCTCGCACATCGGTCCTCCGATATGGTCTTCTGCATCATGCCCTGCTCCACCAGAGGCCGGTGGCACCCCGACTGTGGACCCGGTGTCGGCGCCTCGCGCACGGCCAGAGTCGCGTCCGTGAGCGCACCAGCCGCGGCTTCGGCCCGAGCCAACGCGAGAGTGGGTGATCACCGGTGCTGACCGAGTGGCTGCTGGTCGGGTTCGGTGTCCTTCTCACCCTCGGCACCGCGCTCTTCGTCGCGGCCGAGTTCTCCATCGTGACGCTCGACCCCGGAGCGGTCGACCGGCAGACTGCTCCCGACGATCGTCGGGGCCGTTCCGTCCGGAAGGCGGTTCGCCGGCTGTCGACCCAGCTCTCCGGCGCCCAGGTCGGGATCACCCTGACGACCATCCTGGTCGGCTACACGACCCAGCCGGCACTCGCGACACTGCTGAGAGTGCCGATCTCGACGACTCCGCTGGCCCGGGGCGCGGTGGCCGGCGTCGCGGGGGCGCTCTCGGTGATCCTCGTCAACGCGTTCTCGATGCTGTTCGGGGAGCTGGTCCCGAAGAACATGGCGCTCAGCCGTCCCCTGGCCGTCGCCCGGGCCGTGATCCCGCCGCACCGCTGGTTCACGCTGGCCCTCCGGCCGGTGATCGCCGTGCTCAACGGGAGCGCGAACGTGCTCTTGCGTCGGGTCGGCGTCGAGCCGCGCGAAGAGCTGGCCGGGGGCCGATCACCGCAAGAGCTCGCCGCGCTGGTCCGGCGCTCCGCCGAGCTCGGCACGCTCGACGTCGACACCGCGCGGCTCATCACGAACTCCATCGAGCTGGACGAGCTGTCCGCGGTGGACGTGATGACGGACCGGCTCCGGATGGAGGTGGTCCGGCGCGATCAGAGTGCGGCGGATGTGATCGAGCTTGCTCGCCGGACGGGTCACTCGCGCTTCCCGGTGATCGACTCCTCACGGGACGACATCATCGGCCTCGTCCATCTGCGGCGGGCGATCGCGGTGCCGTACGTGAGACGAGCAGAAGTGCCGGCAGCTGCGCTCATGGTCGAGGCGCCGAGCGTCCCCGAGACGGTGCGCCTGGGCCCGCTGCTCGTCGAGCTGCGCGAGCTTGGTCTCCAGATGGCGGTCGTGGTCGACGAGTACGGCGGGACCTCGGGCATCGTGACGCTCGAGGACGTGATCGAGGAGCTCGTCGGCGACGTCGCCGACGAGCACGATGTTCGCCGCGCCCGCGTCTACCTGGTCGCCGACGGCACCTGGAGCGTCCCCGGCCTGCTGCGACCCGACGAGCTGACCGAGGCGACCGGCGTCGTCGTGCCGGAGGACGCGTCCTACGAGACCCTCGGCGGACTCGTCATGGCGAAGCTCGGGCGACTCCCCGAGCAGGGCGACGTGGTCGAGGTCACCGCGGCTCGACTCCTGGTCGAGCGGATGGACGGACGCCGGGTGGAACGCGTTCGGGTCATCGCCCGCCCCGGCGAGGACGCTGGGAGCGCCGAATGACCGGGGGAGCGGCAATCCTTCTCGCGATCGCGCTGCTCGCCGCGAACGCGTTCTTCGTCGGCGCCGAGTTCGCGGTCATCTCGGCCCGGCGCAGCTCGATGGAACCTCTCGCGGCGCAGGGCTCACGTCGGGCGCGCACGGTGCTGTGGGCGATGGAGAACGTCTCCCTGATGCTGGCCTGCTCGCAGCTCGGCATCACGGTGGCGTCGACCAGCCTCGGGGTCGTCGCCGAGCCGGCGCTCGCGGACTTGATGGAGGGGCCGCTCGACGCACTCGGACTGTCGCGTGCGGCTGTCCATCCGGTCGCGTTCGCCGTTGCGCTGCTTCTCGTGGTGTACCTCCATGTAGTGCTCGGCGAGATGGTGCCGAAGAACCTCGCTGTCGCCGGACCGGACCGAGCCGTGCTCCTGTTCGGCCCGCCGCTGGTCTGGATCGCGCGAGGGGTGGCCCCGGTGATCCACGCCCTGAACTGGACCGCGAACAGAGTCCTCCGAGTGTTCGGATTCGAGCCCAAGGACGAGGTGGCCTCGGCATTCACGGCGTCCGAGGTGCAGTCGATCGTGGAGCGTTCGCGCGCCGAAGGTGTTCTTGACGATGCGCAGGGACTCCTGTCCGGCGCGATCGAGTTCAGCGATCGGACGGCTGGCGATGTGATGCTGCCGGTCCCGGCCCTCGAGTCGCTGTCGCTCGGGTGCTCGGTTGCCGAGGTCGAGCACGCAGTCGCGCGGACCGGCTTCAGTCGCATCATGGTCACCGATGCGGCCGACACGGTGGTCGGCTACCTGCACATCAAGGACGTGCTGTACGCGGGGCCGGCGGAACGTGACGAACCCGTTCCGGACTGGCGGGTGCGAGCCCTCGCTCGCGTCGGCCCGGAGGACGAGGTCGAGGACGCGTTGGCGACGATGCAGCGATCGGGCTCGCATCTCGCGCAGGTCCGCGACGGGGCCGATCGGCTGCTCGGCGTGATCTTCCTCGAGGACATCATCGAGGAGCTCGTCGGCGAGGTCCGCGACGCGATGCAGCGTCGCCACGATGGGTGATCGAATCGTTCTGGGGAGGTTCGCGATCGGGTGCGACCTGTTCGTTTGTAGATTGGGTGAACTAATAGCGCAGGGTTGGTCGAGGCGCCTTGGGTGGGCTACGGTGGCGGAAACGTTCTTCGGAACTGGGTTCCGTTCGACCATGCCCTGGCGCTGGTCGGAAGCACCGAGTTTCACGCCGTGAGTGTCTGAGCTGGGGAGGTGTGGTGGAGCCGCATCGCGCTGCGCCGGTCGCACCCATCGCCGACTCACGGCGCGCTCGACGGATCGCCGAGCAGGAAGCCAACCCTCGGCGTGGTTCCACCTTCTCCCGCTGGATCCCCCGGATCGGCGTGCTCGCCGCGATGTCCGCCATCACCATCGTGGTGCCGCTGAGCGGCGCTCTGGAGAACGCGAGCGGAACGCTGGGCGGCGCCGCGGCTGCCGCGAACCCCTGGTACTCGGCCCGCTCCCTCCCGACCACGCTCGAGGTCGTCACGGCCACCGTGGCGCCCACGCGAGAGGATGCCGTGGTGCTCGCCGATGGCTCAGTCGTGAACCGCGATCTGGCCCTCGCCAGTCGTAGCTTCACGCGTGATCCGCTGCCCGGTTGCGACGCGCGAAAGCGTCCACGGGGCACCAACGGCCTGCTCGATGTCAATGACCTCTGCCCACTCTGGGATCGCTCGCAGCAGTTGCGCGCTGACGCGGCGGTCTCGCTCGCAGTGATGAACGAGGGGTTCCGAGCGCAGTTCGGTCGCGACATGTGCCTCAGCGACAGCTACCGCAACCTGTACGAGCAGAGGGTCACGAAGGCGCGCAAGGGTTACCTGGCCGCGACTCCGGGTGAGAGCAACCACGGCTGGGGCATCGCCGTGGACTTCTGCCAGGGGGAGACCACGACGTCTGCGGTCTGGAAGTGGCTGCACGCGAACGGACCGGTCTACGGCTGGGCGAACCCGGATTGGGCCCTCTCTGGTGGTTCTGGACCGCACGAGCCGTGGCACTGGGAGTACACGGCCGGCTGACTCAGGCTGGTGACAGGTGCGTGATCTCGGCGCCCAGCTCGAACCCCCACTGGCGCGCGCGCTCCTCCTCGCCGTCGGCCAGTGGTCCGGTAGCGCCGACCACATAGAAGCTCTCAGGTCCGACCGCCGCCTTGAAACCGAGTGCGCCGAGCCGGCGAGACGCGGCCCTTGCGGCTGAGCCGGGGAACCAACCCCGCCCGATTCGCGTGTCGAAGGCGGCTGCGCGAACGCCTTTGCCGGCGTGCTCGAGCGTGTCGAACCACTCACGCACCCCGGTCTTCGGCTCTGACACGGGGCTCGGGGCCCTGGTGACGGCGTCGTGGCGGGTGTTCGGGCGGCTCAGTCCGAAGGCGTGGGTCGGCGCGCCGACGACCAGCAGCGCGACCTCGGGCGCCAGGTGCAAGGGCGCGGAGCCGACCTCGAGCACCTCAACCTCGATCGACTCCGACAGCCCGCGTGCGACTGCCTCGGCAACCAGCTTGGTGTTGCCGTAGATGGATTCGAAGACGACAAGAGCGCTCATGGGGAGATCACCGATCCTCATCGTGACCGTACTGCCGAATGGCGGATCAGGCAGGTGCACCGGCGGAGGTCAGGCCTGCTTCTTGGCAGCCCGGGCAGCGACCCGGGGAGCCTTGACCTCCGCCGTGGTCGTGCGCTTGGCGCGAACCTCCTGGAACGTCGTCTCGTAGTACGCCGCAGTCATCAGGTCCTTCAGGTCCGCGAGCATCGGCAGCCGCGCCCCGGACGGTCACCGACTCGGTGATGTTCGCGAAGATCAGTTTGATCGCCTGCAGCGCCATGCCGTCGGTGAAGTCGTTCGCGTAGACCGAGACGAACGCTTCCGTCGCGTGCGTGAGGGCGTCGAAACCGGAGTCGGCAGCGAGCCGTGCGGGCATGTTCGCGGTCAGCACCGGGTCGACGATGGCAACCGTCGGCGTCAGGGCGTAGTCGGCGAGCGGGTACTTGCGGCCCGTCTCGGAGTCGGAGATCACCGCGAACGGCGTCACCTCCGCGCCGGTGCCCGACGTCGTCGGGATGCAGACGAGTTGGGCGAGGTCACCGAGCTTGGGGAAGGTGAACGCGCGCATGATCTCGGCGCCCTTCGTGACCGTCGCGATGCTCGGCTCGGGTTCGATGTTGTCCATGATCTGCAGCGCGACGTTGTTCGGGCGGCGGCGCAGGACGTCGATGATCCGGTCGACGAAGCCGCGCCGCGTCATCGTCGCGTCGGTGACGATGGTGACCCGATTGACGTCGGCCATGTCGGCGAGGTAGCGGATCGCGTTCGGCTCGAAGTAGGTCTTGGCGGGGACCTTGAACCACTGCATGTTGTTGTTCCGCCGTCCGATCCGCTTGATGTTGACCAGGTTGACCGCCGAGACGTTGTTCGAGACCGAGTTCCGGCCGTACGAACCGCAACCGAGGGTCAGCGACGGGATGAAGTGGTTGTAGATGTCGCCGATGCCGCCGAGCGACGACGGCGCGTTGCAGATGATCCGGATCGCCTTCACCCGGCGACCGAACTCGTGCGCGAGGTCGTCGCTGGTCGTGTGGATGGCGGCGCCGTGGCCCAGGCCGTGGAACTCGACCAACTGCTCCGCCAGCTGGATGCCCTGCTCCGTGGTCTCGGCTCTCAGCACGGCCAGCACCGGGCGCAGCTTCTCGCGGGTGAGCGGCTCGTCCTCGCCCACGTGGTCGACCTCGGCGAGCAGGATCGAGGTGTCGTCGGGCACCGTGAAGCCGGCCTGCTCGGCGATCCACACGGGGGACTTCCCGACGACGTCGGCGTTGAGCTTGGCGCCCGAGCAGCCGGTGTCGCAGGCCTCGACACCGAAGATGAAGCGCTCGAGCGCTGCCTTCTCGGTGCCGTTCACCCGGTACGCGTGCAGCGTGGCGAACTCGGCCATCGCCTCGTCGTAGATGACGGCGTCTCGATCCACTGCACGCAGTGCTCCGGAGCGCCGGCCGCCACCGCGGCGTCGCGCACGATCCGGGCGGCCGCCACCGAGCTCTTCTGAGCAGACGGGTGGAAGGCGAAGATGATCGGGTTCCGCGTCTTGAGCGCGATGAGTGACTTGAAGATCGCGGTCGAGGTCGGGTTCGTCACCGGGGTGGCGCCGCAGACGACGCCGACCGGTCCGGCGATCTCGGTGCTCCCCGTGATCGGGTCCTCGCTGATGACGCCGACCGTCTTCATGTTCGCCATCGAGTGGGTGACGTGCTCGCACGCGAAGATGTTCTTGACGGCCTTGTCCTCGAAGACGCCGCGACCGGTCTCGGCGACCGCAAGGGTCGCGAGCTCATCGTGCTGGTTGAGGGCGGCGACCGAGGCCTTCTTGACCAGGTGGTCGACGTCCTCTTGCGAGAACGATCGGTAGGCCTGGAGCGCCTTCATGGCATGGGCGACCAGGGTGTCGATCGCACCGACGACGTCGTGGCTACCCGTTGCCGGGGGGGCACGGCGGCCTCGGCCGCCTGGGTGGTGTTCGCGCTCATCAGCGGGCTCCCTCGTGGTGGCGGTCCTCGTGGGGCTCTCCGACTTCGGTTCCAGCAGCGACGCTAGGTCCGGGTTGTACGGAATCGTCAGCCAAAGGTCCCAGGAATTTACCGGGGGAGACGTGAGGGACGTCAGACCGCGATCGTCGTGGGGACCCAGGTCCCACGCGCGGGTTGATGAAGGGCAAAAGTGCAGGTCGCGACGACGTTTCCGCCGCACTCCGTGATCGCGGTCCTGGCTGATATGTGGTGCCCCCGACAGGATTCGAACCTGCGCTCCCGCCTCCGGAGGGCGGTGCTCTATCCCCTGAGCTACGGGGGCCCGGGACGGGGCTGAGACTACCAGGGAGTGACTCGCCGCTCCGCATCGGCTGACGGTCGTGGGGGCCGCCTCAGCCCTGTTCGAAGAGCTCCGCCAGATAGCTCGCGCTGTGCGCGAGCGCCTCCTCCGGGGCGCCGTTCTCGATCGCGGCGATGAGCTCGGCGTGGGCCTCGTGGTCGCTCAGGGGCCGTTCGAGGTTCGTCCGGATGTTCTCCCGGACCGCACCCAGCAGGCTCTCGTACAGGGCCACGAGGACAGGGTTGTGCGAGGCGTTCACGACGCCGGCGTGCAGCGCGAGGTCGGCTGCGGCGAGCGCTTCGACGTCGCCGGCGCGAACCGCCGCCGCCCGATCCGCCAAGTGCACGCGAAGCGACGCGACGTCGTCCGCCGTCCTTCGTCGGGCAGCCAGCCGCGCGGCCTCCACCTCGATCGCGCGACGAACTTCGAGGACGTCGCGATGGGTGGCTCCGGCGAACTCCCGGCTCATCACGAGGCCGAGCTCGGAGTCGGAGAGCACGTAGGTGCCGGAGCCCTGACGGCGGGCCAGCAAGCCGGCATGCACGAGGGCCTGGACTGCTTCGCGGACGGTGTTCCGGCCGACGCCGAGAAACGCGGTCAGCTCGGGTTCGGTCGGGATCCGGCCGCCGACCGGCCAGAGACCCGAGGTGATCTGCAGGCGCAGCCGTTCGACCGTGATGTCGATGAGTCCGGTGCGCTGTGCCATGCCGGCAGTACCCCCAAGTCAGGCCGTCGCTTGAAGTCAACACCCCTGCGGCGAGGGAAGCATCAGTGCGAGCGGGTGATTTCCGGCAGTTCGCGCCCCGGCGCGCCCTGGGCCGTGGACACTTGGAGCCGTGCCCCTCGAGCCGTGCGCTCGACGTATTGCGCACGACACCGCGGGAGGAGAGGGCGCTCATGAGCGAGACGGGACCGGCTGAGCCCTACTTCCCGGGGCCGTGGTCGCAGCCGGTGGGCTCGACACCAGCGACGTCGTGTGACGTCGCGCTCGGGCGGATCCGGCGCGACGGCACCGGCGGCCGCGGCCTGGCCGTTGCCGGGATCGTCTTCGGGTGCTTGTGGCCGACCGTAGTGATCGCGCTGGCGATCCTCGGTGGCGGCTCGAGCGCGTCGCAGTCCTCAGCAGACGGTGCGGTGCGGAGCGCCGGCGGGACGAGCGGCGCGCAGCCGACGCCTTCGACGCCGGGCTCTCTCGCGCCGAGTCCGGCAGGGACGCCGTTGACCGAGCTGGCCGATCTGCCGAAGGCAGTTGCCGACTACCGCACGCCGCTGGTCCGGGCGGTGGATCCTGCGGCACGGGAGGGAGCGCTCGAGGGGTATCGCGCCGTCTACACGGGCCCGACGGGCGAGGTTGAGATCGTTGCCCGCGGTTGGCTGTCGACGGAGGCCGCCAACACCTGGCTCAGGGACTGGGAGGCCGCCGCACCGCGCGGCGCATCGATCGAGCGCGGAGACGTTCTCGGTGCGAAGGGGAGCACCATCGGGCGGTCCGTTCTGGTTCGGGACGACACTGCCGTCGGTCACTGTGCGCTGGCCTGGCGCAACCAGTCCACGACCTTGGCGCTGACCGGGCCCTGCGGTGGCGTCAGCGCGATCTTCGGCCGATACCCGATCTAGCGGGGGTCGTCGCGCCGATACGCTGGAGGAGTGACCCCCGACGAGCTGTCCGCAGCCATCCGCGCGTGCCTGGCCGCGGCGATCGCGGACGGCGAGCTGGCCCTGACCCCGGACGCGCTCCCCGGGGTCATCCATGTCGAACGGCCTCGGCAGCGCGAGCACGGCGACTGGTCGACCAACGTCGCGATGCAGCTCGCCAAGACCGCCGGTGTCGCGCCGCGCGCCCTCGCCGAGGCGCTCGCTGCCCGGCTGCGGCGGATTCCCGGGGTCGCCGAGGTGGCGGTGGCCGGGCCAGGCTTCCTGAACATCTCGCTCCAGGCCGCCGCGGCGGGCGAGCTCGCCCGGAGCATCGTGCAGGCCGGGCCGAGCTACGGCCGCGGTGACCAGCTGGCCGGCCTGCGGATCAACCTGGAGTTCGTCTCGGCCAACCCGACGGGGCCGATCCACATCGGTGGCACCCGGTGGGCCGCCGTCGGCGACTCGCTCGCACGCGTGCTCGAGGCGGTCGGTGCGCAGGTGACCCGTGAGTACTACTTCAACGACCACGGGGCCCAGGTCGACCGGTTCGCCCGGTCGCTGCTCGCTCGCGCTCGCGGCGAGGAGCCGCCCGAGGACGGATATGGCGGGCAGTACATCAGCGAGATCGCCGACGCCGTCGTGGCCGGTGCCGCGATCGACGTCCTGGGCCTCCCCGAGGACGACGCACGGGAGTTCTTCCGCTCGCGCGGTGTCGCGCTCATGTTCGAGGAGATCAAGTCCTCGTTGCACGAATTCGGGGTGGACTTCGACGTCTACTTCCACGAGGACGACCTGCACGAGTCGGGCGCGGTCGACGCGGCGGTGGCGGAGCTCAAGGCCAGCGGGCACCTGTACCTGGCCGACGGGGCGTGGTGGCTCCGCTCCACCGACTACGGCGACGACAAGGACCGGGTCGTCATCAAGTCGGACGGTCAACCGGCATACATCGCCGGCGACCTGGCTTACTTCAAGGACAAGCGAGCCCGCGGTTTCGACCTGTGCATCTACCTGCTCGGCGCGGATCACCACGGCTACATCGCGCGGCTCAAGGCGGCTGCGGCGGCGTTCGGCGACGACCCGGACACCGTCGAGGTGCTCATCGGCCAGCTGGTGAACCTGGTCAAGGACGGCCAGCCGTTGCGGATGTCGAAGCGAGCGGGCACCGTCGTCACCATGGAGGACCTGGTCTCCGCTGTGGGCATCGACGCCGCGCGATACGCGCTCGTCCGCTCCTCCGCGGACTCGACCCTGGACATCGACCTCGACCTGCTGACCAAGGCGACGAACGACAACCCGGTCTTCTACGTGCAGTACGCGCACGCGCGCACGGTGAATGTGGGGCGCAACGCGGCAGACCTCGGCGTGGCGCGGGACGACGGCTTCGACCCGGCTCTGCTCGACCATGCCTCCGAGGCGGTTCTGCTGGGAGTGCTCGGCGGCTACAGCCGGGTGGTCGGACAGGCCGCGGAGCTGCGCGAGCCGCATCGGATCGCGCGCTATCTCGAGGAGCTGGCCGGCGCGTACCACAAGTGGTACGACCAGCGGCACGTGACGCCGGTGGGCGATGAGCCAGTGGGCGACGTCCATCGGACCCGGTTGTGGCTCAACGACGCGACGCGCACCGTGCTCGCGAACGGGCTCGGGCTGCTGGCCGTGGGCGCTCCGGAGCGGATGTGACCGACCTCGACTCGGCGGTGTGGCCGATGAGCGTGAGCCGGAGCGCGGAGGGGGTGCTCGCCATCGGCGGGACCGACGCACGCGCCCTCTCCGCCGAGTACGGGACGCCCCAGTGGGTGGTGGACGAGGCGGACTTCCGGGCTCGCGCCACGGCGTTCCGTGAGTCGTTCGAGGCCGCTTTCGCGCCGCTCGGCGTGGCGGTCGACGTCTACTACGCCGGCAAGGCGTTCCTGTGCACGGCGGTGGCGCGGTGGGTGTCCGACGAGGGGCTCAGGCTCGACACGTGCAGCGCGGGGGAGCTCGCCGTCGCCATCCGGGCCGGCGTTCCCGGTGTGCACATCGGAGTCCACGGCAACAACAAGTCCGATGGCGAGATCGCGTGCGCCCTGGACTACGGAGTGGGACGGATCGTCCTCGACTCGACCGCGGAGATCGCCCGGGTGGCCGATGCCGCGGCGGAGCGAGGGATTCGCGCTCCCGTCATGCTCCGCATCACGACGGGCGTGCACGCGGGCGGGCACGAGTTCGTCGCGACAGCGCACGAGGACCAGAAGTTCGGCGTGTCCATCGCAGGCGATCAGGCGCTCGCCGCGCTCCAGGGCATCCTCGCGCGTCCGGAGCTCGAGCTGCTCGGTATCCACTGCCACATCGGCTCGCAGATCCAGGACGTCGCAGCCTTCGAAGCGACCGCGCGACGGATGCTCGAGCTGCGCGCTGCGCTCGCCGCCGCCACGGGCGTCCTGGTGCCCGAGGTCGACCTCGGCGGCGGGTACGGCATCAGCTACCGCCCCGGTGAGCGTGGGTTGCCGATCGGGGTCGCGGCCCAGGCGATCGCGGAGGCGGTGGGTACGGTCTGTCAGGAGCTCGGCACCCCGGTACCGCGGATCTCGATCGAGCCAGGCCGGGCGATCGCGGGCCCCTCGACCTTCACCCTGTACGGGGTGGGTGTGGTCAAGCCGGTGACCCTCGAGGACGGCACGGTGCGGATGTACGTGTCTGTGGACGGCGGCATGAGCGACAACCCGCGCCCGATCATGTACGGAGCCGAGTACACCGCCGTGATCGCGAACCGGGTGAGCCGGGCCGCACCCGTGCTCTGCCGCGTCGTCGGCAAGCACTGTGAGAGCGGCGACATCGTGATCCGCGACATCGAGCTGCCAGGCGACATCGCGCCGGGTGATCTGCTTGCCGTGCCGGGGACGGGTGCCTACGGCCGATCCATGGCCTCCAACTACAACCTCGTCCCGCGCCCGCCCGTGGTGGCGGTGCGCGAGAACACCTCTCGGGTGATCGTGCGCCGGGAGACGGTGGCCGATCTGCTGGCGCTCGACGTCGGCTAAATCGGGGGCGCCTGGCGTGGTGCGCCCAGAGTGGGGCGCGGGGGAACCGGCGCGCCGTGTGCGCGTTCCACATCACTCCACTCGGTGAGACAAAGTCGTCGGTATCGCGGCTGGCGCACCCGTATCCTGGGACGGCTGCCCCGCGCTCGCGCCGGGCTGGCACAGTGTGATCGTCCCGAGCTCGCACGAAAGGCGGACCGACCGTGGTTGCACCGCACGATGGTGGGCCACTGCGCATCGCCCTGCTGGGCTGCGGCGTCGTCGGGACCGAGGTCGTTCGGCTTCTGGTCACCCAGGCCGAGGACCTCGCCGCGCGCGTCGGCGCGCCGCTCGAGCTGATGGGCATCCTGGTGCTCGACGTGACCGCCGACTTCGACCCGGTGGTCGACCGCACGCTCCTGACGACCGATGGGGCGGGCCTGGTCGAGCGGGCCGACATCGTGATCGAGCTGATGGGCGGGATCGAGCCGGCGCGCACCCTGCTGCTCCGCGCGATCGGTGCGGGCGCCTCCGTCGTGACGGCCAACAAGGCGCTGCTCGCCGCCGACGGCCCCACCCTCTATCAAGCGGCCGACCTGGCCGGAGTGGACCTGTACTTCGAGGCCTCCGTCGGCGGGGCCATCCCCATCGTGCGGCCGATCCGCGAGTCCCTCGCCGGTGACCGCATCCGCCGCGTGCTCGGAATCGTCAACGGAACCACCAACTACGTGCTGGACCGGATGGCGACCGACGGGCTCGATCTCGACGTCGCGGTCAAGGAGGCTCAGCAGCTCGGCTTCGCCGAGGCCGACCCGACCGCCGATGTCGAGGGCTTCGACGCTGCCGCCAAGGCGGCGATCCTGGCCTCGCTCGCCTTCCACACCCGGGTCTCCCTGGACGACGTCGCCCGCGAGGGCATCAGCGGGATCACCGCCGACGACGTCGCATGGGCCGCGCGCACCGGGCACGTGATCAAGCTCCTCGCCGTCGCCGAACGCCTGCCGGAGGGCGTCAGCGCACGTGTCCATCCGACCCTGGTGCCGCTCAGCCATCCGCTCGCCGGCGTCCGGGGTGTCTTCAACGCCGTCTTCGTCGAGGCGGAGGCGGCCGGAGAGCTCATGTTCTACGGACGCGGCGCCGGTGGCCGTCCGACGTCCTCGGCCGTGGTGGGTGACGTGGTCTCGGCTGCACGGCACCGGGTCCTCGGTGGCAAAGGGCCGATCGAGTCGCGCTACGCGGATCTCCCGGTGCTCCCACCATCCGTCGGGCTCAGCCGTTTCCAGCTCCGCCTTGACGTAGCGGACCAGCCCGGCGTGCTCGCCCAGGTCGCGCGGGTGCTGGCCGAGCACGACATCTCGATCGAGACGGTGAACCAGGCGATCCTCTCGGTGCGCGGCACGCAGCTCGCGGACCTGGTGATCTCCACCCACCGTGCACCCGTCGCCGCGCTCGCCGCCACGGTCGCCGCGCTCGGCGCCCTCGAAGTCGTCGACCGAGTCACATCCGTCCTGCGGGTCGAAGGAGAGTAGATGGCACAGCAGTGGCGCGGGGTCATCGCGGAGTACGCGGACTACCTCCCGATCGAGGACGGCGACACGATCGTCACCCTCGGCGAAGGCGGGACTCCCTTGGTGGCGGCGCCGGCCATCTCGAAGCGGGTCGGCGCGGAGGTCTACCTCAAGGTCGAGGGCGCGAATCCCACCGGGTCGTTCAAGGACCGGGGGATGACGATGGCGATCACGAAGGTCGTCTCCTCGGGCGCCACGATGGTGGTCTGCGCCTCGACCGGCAACACCTCGGCCTCGGCGGCGGCCTATGCCGCCCACGCGGGCTTGCGCTGCGCCGTCGTGCTGCCTGCGGGCAAGATCGCGGCCGGAAAGCTCGCCCAGGCGATCGTCCACGGCGCGGAGCTGATCGCCGTCGACGGCAACTTCGACGACTGCCTCGAGATCGTCCGCGCGCTCTCGGACAAGTACTCGGTCGCGCTGGTCAACTCCGTCAACCCGTACCGCCTCCAGGGTCAGAAGACGGCGGCGTTCGAGATCGTCGATGCCCTCGGTGATGCTCCCGAGATCCACGCGTTGCCGGTCGGCAACGCCGGGAACATCGCGGCTTACTGGATGGGCTTCCGGGAGTACGCGGCGGCCGGCAAGGCGAGCCGGACACCGGCGATGTGGGGATTCCAGGCGGCCGGTGCGGCTCCGCTGGTCCAGGGCTACCCGGTGCTGGAGCCCGAGACGGTCGCGACCGCGATCCGGATCGGCAACCCGGCGTCCTGGGACCTGGCCATCGCCGCGCGGGACGAGTCGGGTGGCCGGATCACCGCCGTGAGCGACGAGCAGATCCTTGCGGCGCAACGGCTCTTGGCCCGAGAGGTCGGCGTCTTCGTCGAGCCGGCATCCGCAGCACCGGTGGCCGGGATCCTGCTAGCCGCGGAGCGCGGTGAGGTCCCGAGCGGGGCGCGGATCGTGTGCACGGTCACCGGGAACGGCCTCAAGGACACCGAGACGGCGCTTCGCGGGTACGAGATCGCTCCCGTTCGGATCAAGCCAGTGGTTGAAGACGCCGCCGCCCTGCTTGGTCTGCTCTAGGGTCGCCTCACGGCACTCGGACGTCGGAGGCAAGGGGAGACATGCTGCTCGGATCGGACCACGTGCGGGTGCGCGTCCCGGCGACCAGCGCCAACCTGGGCCCCGGCTTCGACGCGCTCGGACTCGCCCTCGGCATCTACGACGACGTCGAGGTCCGCGCCGTCGGCTCGTCCGATCTTCTCGTCGAGGTCACCGGCGAGGGTGCGGGTGAGGTCCCGCTGGACGAGGAGCACCTGATCGTCCGCTCGTTGCGCTATGCGCTCGACTTCGTGGGCGCGCCGCAGGTCGGTCTGCACCTGCGTTCGCACAACCGGATCCCGCACGGGCGCGGCATGGGCTCCTCGGCCGGGGCTGTCGTCGCCGGGGTGCTGGCCGCTCGGATGCTCATCGCGGAGCCGGAGGTCCTCTACAACACGACCGCGTTCCTGCTCGCGACGGAGATTGAAGGTCACCCCGACAACGCCGCGCCGGCGATCCTGGGTGGCGCGACGGTCGCGTGGCGCTCGGCGGACGGACCGCACGCCGCGAGCCTGACGGTGCATCCGGACCTGGCGCCGATCCTCCTGATCCCTTCGACGAGGCTGTCGACCCGAACGGCGCGTGCGGTCCTCCCGGCCTCCGTCCCGCATGCGGACGCGGCCTTCACGGCGGGACGCGCCGCGATTCTGACCGAGGCGCTGTGCCGGCGGCCAGACCTCCTGATGCAGGCCACCGAGGAACGCCTGCACCAGTCGTACCGGGCGGAGGTGATGCCGGAGAGCTGGCAGCTGCTCAACGCCCTTCGCGAGCGCGACCTCCCCGCGGTGATCTCCGGCGCGGGCCCCACGGTGCTCGTGCTCGGGACCCGACCCGACGTAGAGCGCCAGCACGCCGTGTGCGAAGAGGTGGCGGTCGCGGTGGCGATCGACTTCATCCAGGATCCGGCTGCGCGCACGACGTGGCGGGTCGTGCAGCCCGGGGTGTCGGAGCGAGGTGCGCGGTCCATCCGGGTCGGCCCCGCCGCGTGAGGGCGGCCGAGGCACCCGCTCCGCGGTGCTAGTCTTGTTTCGCGTCCCTGGAATCTGCGGGAGCCCGCAGCGCGGTCATACCGCGCAAAGGACGCAATCTCGCCACCGACGACTCCGCCTAGAGGCGGAGTCGATCCGAAACGTGGCACTCACAGCTGCTCGGCGACTCCCTGCCGAGCGGAACCCGGCTGAGTAGCGCACATCGCGCCAGCCGCCGACGAGGGGGAAGGATCCTTCGTGACAGACATCATCAACGCCGCACCCAGCAGCACCTCAGGTGCAGCGGGCGGCGCTACCCGCCCGCCCGCCTTGTCCGCGCTCCGCCTGCCGGAGCTGCAGGCGCTCGCCGGCAACCTGGGCGTGGCGGGCACCTCCAAGATGCGCAAGAGCGATCTGGTGACGGCCATCCAGGAGCGCCACGACGGAGCGTCGTCGAGTGCCCGCTCGGCCGCACTGGAGACCCGCCGCACCAGCGAGGCGAGCGAGAAGACCGGCGCCGGGACCGAGCGCACCGGCAATGCTCCGGACCGCAATGCGGGTGACGACGGCCGTGGACGGCGCGGTGAGAGCCGGGCCGACCGCTCGGCGCGCGCAGCCGCCGCGGTCAATGTCGCGACCGGCGACGGGCACGCCGAGGGTGGCGAGCCCGCTGGTCGCACCGAGGAGGGCAACCGTCAGCGTTCGCGCGGTGGCAACCAGGGTGGCAACCAGGGTGGCAACCAGGGTGGCAACCAGGGTGGCAACCAGGGTGGCAACCAGGGTGGCAACCAGGGTGGCAACCAAGGTGGGGGCCAGGGTGGCAACCAGGGTGGCAACCAAGGTGGGGGCCAGCGCAACTCGGGTCAGCGATCCGGCGAGTACATCTCGGACGACGACGAGCGCGGCGGCCGACGTCGTCGGAGCC
>Ga0209539_1000712_pt1 | contig 18621 bp, 43 predicted proteins | sample BarGraNGADG00312_2_FD_184499 | JGI IMG/M metagenome (GOLD analysis project Ga0209539, IMG submission 184499) | Arctic peat soil microbial communities from Barrow, Alaska - Barrow Graham LP Ref core NGADG0011-312 (SPAdes) (version 2) | ecosystem: Environmental > Terrestrial > Soil > Wetlands >... | reverse complement strand
GAATCGAAGAGGATTTGCCCGCGCCTGAACCGGCAATGAACATCAGGTAGGTGGTGGTGTTGTCGTCGAGGTATTCGCGCTGAAACTCGTTGGGATCTTCTTCAATGTGGCCCGAGGGGTTCACGCGCCACAAGCACGGCTTCCCCTTGGCGTCAGTCAACATTTACGGTTTATCCCTTCTTGATTAAGCGTCTCGGAACTGTCACATATGAGTGCGTTACTTCATCCCAAGAACGCTCATAATAATACGGAGTAAGCCCCAAATCCTTCTTCATACCCTCATCCTTAGATGTGGGATCTGGCCCCACATTAAAATAAACGTGTTTATCGGGAACAGCAGAATCGGCGGGAATCCGCTTTTCAACCTTAGAATGGACTATCTCCATATTTAACCCGCGGTTCTTTATGATTCTCTCAATCACATTTCTTAATGATTTCGCTGTCATGGATGGCATCTACCGACTAAATTCCTGTCGACTTATTTTCGATCTGCTCGGGCCAATCAGGCAACTGTTCTTTCTCATCGTGTTTGGTTTCTCCGGCAAGGTCGAGTAGGAGCTTCGCAGCGGTTGTGATGTCTGCCGCCCTGAGCATGATCTTCTTCTCTTCCAGCAGTTCCGACCCTCTCCTGATGATCTGGATAAGCGTGGCCTTCGCTTCTTCGCACTTATTAGCCACCCCAGCGTCATACAGGCCCTTGAGGGCCAGGTCATTCAGTACGCCTTCCATAACGTTGACCCAATCATCCCAGTGTTCGGAAGTAGACCAGCCTTTGAGGGTGGAAAGTTTAACCCCCGCGTAGAAGCCAACCTTAAGAAGGCTTCTTTCCCGCCCAAGCATGAGGTAGCTCTCCCGACACGCTTCGTGCTGCGCGAAGGTATACTCCTGTCGGGTGTGTTCCTTTCTCGTGTTTTTTTCTATGGGTTCCTGCGGTAAAGCAGGGATGATTTCTGGGCGGAGTTTAGACATCGGCACCTCTTTGGGGCGGAAACGCACACCCTCTATACCTATATACACAAAGAAAGGGCACCCTTTTTCCCTCTTTTACCCCTCTTTGTGAAGACGGGCTTCACAGTCCTTCCGACACGCAGTCCACAACAAGCGGTCTCTATCCTTCCCTTTCGCCCTTTCCCTTTCTAGACTTTTTTTATTTTCCCCGCCGACAAGTAAAAGGGTTGTCTCCAGACCCCCCTGAAACATGACTTCCCTCACTTGTAGAGCCGCTTCTTTTTTTCCACCAACGACCCCTTCTTTAAAAAAGGCGGCCGTACCTATCCTCCTTTATGGTCTATAGGGAGGTTTCTAAAAGAACCATAAGTCCAGTCGGAGGGCTATATATACTACCCCACCCCACCCTCCATCCCTTGTAGGGGGCTGCATGGCGGGAAGGGAGGAGTAACACCCACCCTTGACCCTACCCACCCTGCCTACCCACCACCCAAGAGCCACAAGATCACCTACCCATACGCCCACCAGCGCCAGCGCACGTGCATAGTACAAGACGCGTGCGCCCAAAAGAAAAGGGAGACATGTATTCAATCATGGGTGAGTGTATAGGTGATAAGGATGCCCACACTGCACACTACCCGCGCCTGGCACACGTTGGAACAGACCGGAACACCCACCAAGACTACGCGCCCTCATGCCCGAAGAACCATAAGACTGGACACCCTACTTGACATGGTTACAGAAACCCGTATGATATGGACAGGCGAGCAGAACACACAGCCCGCGCAAAGAACACCAAGCACCTTCTAAACCAACGACGGCGACACCAACGGCGACCAGCCACCTAGCAGTAAGCGGATGAAGAATCGAAGCCACTAGGAAGCGGGCAGTAGTACGTTTGGCGACCCTTTACATAGTTGATACACTGACGGCAGGCGTTTAGCTTGCCGTGAACGTATCACAGAAAGACCCCAAAAGGGGAAAGGAGACACAAGATATGACAAACCGACTAAGAGCGGCAGGAGCAGGAGCAAAACCCGAAGAGGAAAAGTTCTACCTCAATACGGACCACATCAAGCTGATCCCCGTTGAAGATTTTAGGGGATTCTCGGTCGTTACAGACAATCCAAAGATCACCAAGAAGCGCAAAGGAGATACAAAAATGACAACAACATTCAATCGCGGAAACGAATATTTTGACACATACAACATCTACAACGACGAGGGCCAGCGTATTGGAATGCTGGAGGATCATTGCAGACAAGTAAAGAAACAGTATTTTGTCGGCTGGAAAATGGACACGCCAGACGGCAACACCGGAAAAACAGCGACGTTTGACAATAAGGAGGATGCAATCAAGTATTCAACAGGCGAATAGTTTTAGCTGATATGCTGACGGCTCTCGCAAGGGAGCCGTGAACGTATCGCATAGAACGAGCGCAGAAGCGCAAAGGAGATTGACATGGTAGAATTAGGAACAGAACGCGCACTGGCAGACAGCGGAGACGGCGCAGCACTTCGTCAGCTTGTATTCTTCTATACCTCACGCAATATTCACGGCTTCCTGTATGTCAGCACTGACCGCTATCCAAACCAGAAGCCGTACGTCTACACGAACCACTACGCAACTGAGGCAGACCTGCCCAATATGGCATGGGGCGCGTTCGCCTTTGATCTTGAGGGAGACATTGCGCAGGACATTCTGAAGAGTGACAACTACACCATCGCGGAAAAGATGAACCGCTGGTGTAATGAGGGAGAATAATGACAGTTAGGGAGATGCGCGACAGCATCCAACTTGTAATCGCTATGGCGGAAGTTGACTACATAACACGAAGGGATGCAGGGCGCAACCTTGATGCGATAGTTACCGCACTTGAAGAATTGAAACTTGACTACGCCGCCGCCACCTACCGCGAACCGCGCAACAATTGGTGGCAGTTGTTCTGGTGACTGCCTGACGAGCCGGAAACGGCGAAACACGGCCAACAGTAACACACCGCACCGTGTAGCAGTTCAGCAAGACCCCAGAGAGCCGAGAGGCTAGGGGAATAAGGAGTAAACAATGACAATAACCGCCGCAACACTCAAGGCGAAGATGCGCGTGTTGATCCACACATTAAATACCACAGATCTTGTGATTGAGTGGAACCTCTCCAGCGTCAAGTGGAACGCAGCAACCAATGAAGGCAAGCTGGACATTGCGCTGATTCGTGACTTCATGCTTGACGAGTTCGAGAGGCGCGACCCGAAAGCGTATAAGAACTGGTTTGAGGATGACGACCCCTCCGACGATCCGAGCAGGTTCTACAAGAGCAACGAGCCGAGCAAGTTCAAGCCAATGACCGCCTGACCGATTCACGGGAGCCGCAAGGTTCCCGCGAGCAGGCCAACAGCCTACCCTAAAGACGGCAGCCGGAGCCGAGAGCCGGACAAGGAGAACGACATGACTACACTAGCCGCACGCAAGCACTGGAAGGTTTTAGCACATCATCCTTGGACTTATGGCGCGACCATCGCCGAGAGTGTCAACGTAGATGATCCGACCGAACGCAGATTCACGGCCACCATTAGGGGGTTTCGTAATTGGAAGATACGCCAGGGCAAGAACACGCCAGACAGCGCTACGGCCGTTGCTGATGTCATCAAGCGCGTTGAGGCCATTCGAGACAGAATTGACGCAGGCGACGAGGTAGTATTTACCGAACCGAATGAGTACGAAGTGACCGCATGAACAGCACATTGGGAATACTCGCACGCGATCGGTTTGAAACCCTAGTCTCAAAAGCAATGATGGCCGATGAAAAAGGAAATACGGTAGAGAAACGGCGATACATGAAAGAGGTTGACGCGATGCTCTGCTACATTATCGGCGCCTACTCACTCGCTGATTTTGCATTTGTCACTGGAGCGGCATGAACGGCGCAACGCTTGCCGTTCTTCAAATCGAATGGGAACGGGCTTGGATGGCAGAGGACTTCAACAAGGTGACGCAGATCGACAACGCCCGCAAGATCATCGAAGGGCTGAAGAGGTAATGAGCGCTAGAGGGCCGCACGGCTGGCCAGGCGCATGGGAGGCAAGAGATGAGACTATGGACGAATACACCCGCCAGAGAACGGCGGGAGATTCTCAACAAACTTCTAAAGGAGGTAGTGGTATGAGCAAGTCAAGAAACAGATGGCTGTTTTTCGACAAGATTGAGGCCCCACGCTTTGGACGCAGGGCCAGATTGGTCAGGGCTGACCGCAGGAAGTATAGCTACATGGAGGGCGTATGGCAAATCTAAGAACACCGTGTGTATGGGCAGCCTATGACACCTGCCGCGAGTGCGGACTGTATGGGGAGTGCTACCCCCTGGAGGCTCAACATGGAGCATGATGTGCGAATCAACCACGACAAAAACCTTTTTGAGCTAGGCAGTGACATCTGCCGAATGATTGACGAACTGACCACCAAAGCGCGCGCACTGGGAATTATTGGGGAGGTGCAACATGGAGAGGCTTGAACAGATTGTCGGCGAGATCGCCAACTACGCCCCGCCCGAGGTCGTTCACAGCCTGGAAAAGAGAATCAGGGAACTGATGCAGGAGGAAAAGACAGACGCAGTATTCTACGCCCGCGAAGGCATCTACGAGTACCTGTACCAGTGCGGAACACTGGCGAGGCCATACTAACATGCAGTGTGATTTTAGGTCTTTTGAGACCTGCCGTGACTGCGTACAACTTTTGAACTGCGATTCCCTTGCAGCAGAACCAAGGGTTCCAAGCCGGAGTATCTGTGAAATGGCCTGCGAGGTGCAGGCGTCGGGTCTCTGCACTCCCGATTGGCTGGGAGAACACTGCAAGGACGCCGACCTGTACGACCGCATGAGAGACCAGCCAACCTATGCAGGGTGGGAGAGTCTGTGCAGGGAGATTGAACACTCCCGCCGCTGGCTCTTTGACGAGCTGCCAGAGATTACTACAATGGGAATATGGAACGACAAGACCGCCGCACTGATGGATTATGCAGGGCGGGTGAACCAGCCGGAGCTGCCGGCTAAAGTGTTGCAGTTGTGGAACTAACAGGAGGTAAAGTATGGACCCGATTTTTATACTGATTTGCCTTTACGTAATTCTCGACATGGCCTTTTTCTTGGGAGGCCTTCTTGTCGAGACCGTCACCGAAAAATTGAAGAAGTGTCTCGGGAAGTTTCGAGACGACAGGAGGTAAAAATGATAACACTCGACTTCACGGCCTTTCTAAAACTTCCCTGGTACGGGCAAGTCTTCACCTTAACCCTTGATGCCCTGGGAATAATCACCGCGGCCTACCTTATCGTTGCCATCTGCAAGGAAGTAGACGAAAACATTAAGGAAACCTGGCACATCTGGAAATCCTAACCGCCCGCCGCAACGCCTCTCCACTAGGGGGCCGCAGGGCTGAATAAAACACTTGGCACACTTTGTGCTCTTTAAGTACTTAAGTACTTCCTTTTTTAAAGACCTTATATAAAACAAATCTTTAAAGACAGTACTAGTACTTAAGTACTTTCTTTATGGAAAAATCAGTTTCTTTGTTCTGTTATCCTCTTGTAATTCCCCTTTTTTAGAAACAGGGTATGTACATGTCTTTACCTTGAAACCGCTCGGAAGAGCGGAACCACCGATGGTTAGTAACTAGAAAACCTTTCCACTGGAACGTAACACCGAAAAAAGACAAGTTCTTGGGGGGGGGTCGTATGACGGTTTTGTCATATGACGCTTTCATCATATTTCATATTAGGCCGTTTCTAGCCCCGTGGTTAACATTTCAAAAAAAGCCGTCCGTTTCCCCGTCTTTCTTAGTTTTGCCTCACCATGAACCCAAAACGGGGTCAGGCGGGGTAGTGTTTGGGTGGGTATGAGTGTACCGTCAAGATAGGGAGCAGAGGTATAGGGTGCCCAACGGCCCGAAATAAAGGGTTCACAATTTCACTATGTTGTGTCTTGCAGGAAGTACGGTTCCCCGTATACTATAGTTGTAGGTTTAATCCCTAAGGAGGCAATCATGCAAACAATCCAGCAGTACGCCGTGATGGTGAAGGACGACCTCTTGCCCGATTACTGCAAAATATCCAGAGAGGGCGAACGTGTGTTTCTTGTCAGTGGTCTAGCCTCGAGCGTTGAAGATTTGGTCAAGATGTTCAACGAGGCGGCGAGGTCGATGAAGAAATGAGCGATAAAGTTTTGGCGCAAACCATTGTCGATTGGTTTATGACTCACGACTGTACCGAGACGCAAGCCCTCAAAGCAACTATCAAAATTCTTAAGGAGGCAAACCATGACAAACGTTGAACCGCGAGTATACCGACCCGTTCATTATGACCCACTTTTTGTAAAGATTGAAACCCTGCTGAACCTCGGTGACGAGAGGGGCGCGATGGCGCTGTGGAACGAGGCCCTGAATACCCAATTTGAATCAGGTATCTCCTACGCCAACGAGAACCTCGGCGAAGGGCATCGGGAGAATTAGGCATGATAGAACTTGGTAAGCAATACGCGACTCGTAACGGTCGGCCTGTCCGGTTGTTGTGCGTTGATGGCCCCGACCCTCATTATCCCGTCATCGGGATTCCCGAAGGTGACTATGAAGGCGAACGGTGGACGGCAGAGGGTGCCATTCTTTATAACATCCCCGGCGATGATGAACGCGATTTGGTGGAGGTGACGGCATGATTGACATGACAAAGAAGTACCAGACCCGTGATGGGCGCGCGGTGAGGATTCTGGCAACAGATATGAAAGGCAGTGATGCGTCTATCATTGGTCTCGTTACAAACAAAAATGGAACCGAGTATCCCCAGTGTTGGAGAGCCAACGGAAGCAGCATGGAACTCGGCGTTTATGATTCGCCCGAAGACCTTATTCCCGTCCCCACGAAGCACGAGGGGTGGACTCTCGTAAATTATCTTGAACAACCGTTTGACGGCGACATATATATGGAAGAGAAATATGCACAAGACGAAGCCCTCCACTATGGCAGCGGGGTTCATGTCGCACACATCACTTGGGTTTCTGATGGTCGATAAGAAAAGATTAAGAGGCCCGCAGTTCCGCGCCGTTGAAGCGCTTGAGAAACTCGGCTCGTCTTTGGAGCACGCGCAGCAGGGAGACGGTTACGTTCTGCTCTCCAAACCCTTCCACGCAGACAGAACGCCAAGCGTTGAAATCTTCCGCGATGGGGGGTATCGGGACTGGGCGGAGGACACAACCGGTTGGGGCGAAATTGGCTTGAAATCCATCGGGACATATCTCGACCTTGAGGAGGCCGCCGAAGGGAGGTTTCAGAAGGTCTGGAACGAACTCGAACCCTTGACCACCGAAGGGAGAGAGTACCTGGAAGGCCGCAAGATTTCGACCGAGGGGCTGAAGTCGGACGGCCCCGCCGTGTGTTTTCCTCTCTGGCACGGCGACAAGATGGTGGGGATACAGCGCCGCTTCGTTGATGGCAGAACGCCTAAAAACAGGTGCTTCGCGGGGAGTGACGCAAGCGGGTTATTCTACCCCGTGTCTTACTTGGGGGGAATGGCAGACAACAACGTTATTTTCATCTGCGAGGGTGCAACCGATTCCCACACGATGGCCCCGTATGGCATGGTTGCGGGGGTGTTGTCTGCGTCCACGCTGTCGGGACTGCAAGAGGTAATTCCATCTGAAGGGCGAAAAATTGTTCTTTGTTTTGATGCCGACGCTGCGGGACGTGAGGCCGAGCGCAAGGTCTTGTCCATGTTCCCTGACCAGAAGTTCAGTCGTTTGGTGCTTGGCAAGTACAAAGACGTGAACGAAATGGTGTGCCAGCAGGGGCTTGAGGGTGCGCTAATGGAGAGGATAACCCGCGACCCCACCCCCGACTTGGAGTTCATTGAGGGTTCCCTCGCTTCCGCACCCGAGGGTCTTTGGCTGGGCTGGTGGCCACCAGAAGTACCGAAAGGTGCGCCGACCTCATTTGTGCCGAAGGATGGGTACAGTTGGTACGTTTTCCCACACGACATTGACCCGCTGAAAGCGCGGGAGTGGTGCTGGGGGCATAAGGTTTCTGGATACGTTGTTAAGGAGGTGTCCAACGACTAGAGAAGACATTATCAGTACCTACCAGCTCGCAGACTTCGAGGCCGCCCGCCTTCGCCTGAATGAGCTGCGGGAGACGGGAGTGCTAGAAAGCGACATGGGCTATGAAAGTTTAGAAGTTTTCCAAGCGCATACGGATTTTTTGGAAACGGTTCTTCAGGAAGCGAAAATCAAACGCTCGGACTTGAACGGCCTTATTGAAGTTTTGGAAAGCATGAGCAAGCAGGCGCACAACCAAATCAAATACTGTTCAATAACGCTGAGTCAACTTCAGAAGAGACAATAAGGAGGCGCAATGCCACAAACGGAAAATCACGTCTACACCGAAGAGGATCGCGATATAGTTTCGATGATGATCGCCGACGCCATTGCAACAGGAAAGACAAGCGGCGTCTATGAAGAAATCGCCGCCGAAATTGGGGTCGGCAATCCCGACGCCGTGCGGAAGTACGCCCGTTCCCTTGGCCTTCCCCCCATTCGCTTGAACAAACAGGCGCTCGAAGCCCTATGGCAACGCCCGCCTGTTCCTGACCTCGCAAGTCAGGTTCTCCACATCGAAGCGGAGAGGGCGGGCGTTAGTGGTGACAAACACGAACCCTTTATGAACCGTAATTTATTTTACTACTTTCTTGATGCCTGTCAAGGGTGTGACACAATTATCGACCTTGGCGACGATGGGCAGTATGACGCCTTTTCCAAGTTCGCTTCCCGCTCTTCTGGCTCGGATGACCTCGCCCAGACGGTCGAGTGGATCGAGCAGGACATTGACCTTGAACTCCAAGTGGCCGAAAGGGTCGTAAAGATTCCTGGCAACCACGACTACTTCCTCTCGCGCATTACCAATGGAGCACTCGGCCCGTGGGCGCTCATCAACACGTGGGCGAAAGCGAAATACGGAGACAGGGTGGTGTTCAGCAAGTTTCCCATTGCCTATCTCGCGCTCGGCAAGCAGAAGTGGGTACTTCATCATCCCGACAGCTACCGCGTCGTTCCTGGAAGCGTGGCGCGGGAGTTTGCCGATGAATATTCCTGCAATACCATTTGCGGGCACAGCCATGTCACCAATGAAAGCAACAGCAAGGGCGGATACTGTGCCATTGATGTTGGCGGGCTGGTGGACGAAAGACTCGTCCCCTACCGCTACTTCACCGACAAGCCGTACTCCAAGTGGGTTCCTGGATGGGTTGTCCTCACGCCCAATAACCATAGCCTTACCAAGATCGACCCGCTGGACGGTACATTTGGAACCTCACAAATGGTGAACTGATGAAGATAACGATGGAAGGGAAGTACCAGACCCGCGACGGGCGCGCGGTGAGGATACTGGCAACAGATTTCAAGGCTGGCGCGACGTGTATAATCGGCGCGATTACCATGACGGATACCAATGAAATTGTGGGTTTGTGGAATGTGAGGGGAGAGGAATTCGGTAGTTTCGATAAACTCGACGACCTTGTACCCGTCCCCACAAAACATGAGGGGTGGGTAATAATGGGGGAGGAGCGCCTTTGCTATACCTACAAGGAAGATGCTGAATCCGAAGCAGAAATGCGGCGAATACGCAGCGGAAAGAAGCAAGTTGTTGTTCATGTTACTTGGGAGGACTGATGAACGCACTCAATCCGCTGGAAGCCTTTACCAATCGGATGTCAGAGGAAGTCGCGGAGGGTCTTATCAATCACACCGACGCGGGCATGGTATTTCTTCTTGCCCAAGTCCTGAATGGCGCACCGACTGCCACAGAGCGGTTAGCGGGCGCTTGCTACCTAAAATCGCTGCATAGACCCGATCCTTCTTATTGGGGATTATGGCCTCGCCTAGACAGGACAGATAACTAATGGAAAGAGTTTTTGTTCATAAACACTGTCTTGAGTGTGGCGAAGAATATGTACCCAACAGTGCAACGCAGAAGTATTGTTCCACTTGCGCACCAAGGGCAAAACGTCAACGGCATGGGGTGTGGCGAGCCGTTAACTGTGACAAGTACCATGCAATGAATGCAGTATGGTCAAAAGAACACCCAGAGAACAAACGCGCATCTCAATCCAGGTGGAGAAAAGCGCACCCAGAAGAATACCGAAGGATATTGGCAGAGTGGGTGGCCGGTCATCCGCACAATCACTATGTATCACAGTTAAAATGGAATGCTGCGCACCCAAACGTCATTAAAGGACTGCGAAAGAAGTATAACTCCAAACGCCGTACTCTCGGCTTTAACCCCCTAAACTCTTTTATTTCTGGTTGCGAAGCACACCACATCAATAAGGACGACATCATCTACATTCCAAAAGCACTACACCACAGCGTTCCACACAGTGTCTGGACGGGAAAGAATATAGACAAAATGAACGCTCTTGCCGGTGCGTTTTTGACCGAGGATTGGACATGAAGGCTTGGGTTCACAGTGAGCACAAGTTTTCTGACGCCCTCGGCCTCACCCGCCTTGAACACTCGAAAACTAATTGGGGCGCAGTGTGCCCCGACGCACTTGGGGGGCTAGAGTATAAAGGCCCCCCGCTCTTGCTGGAATCCAAGTCGCGCAAGAGCGGCTTTCCCAAACTGATTCAGGACGCGATGAGCCAGGCCCTTGCCTACAAAGAGGCGAAGGGGCGGGTTCCAGTGGTAGGCCTGCACAGAAACGGCGGGCGTAAAAACGAGGACTGGCTTGTGATTCTTCAACTGAAAGATTTTGCAGAGATTATGGACAACCGAATATGGAGGGCCAATGAAGAGACTGGGTAAGTGGGTAATTCTTAGTGAGACGGAGTTCCGCGATAATCTGTGGCAGACGAACGAAGACCGGAACAAACAGTACGACACCGGCTTTCGCGCGGGCAAGTTCCATGCCTCCGGCGGGTATGGCAAATGCCTGGTTGCAACGAAGGCCAAGCTGAAAGAGGCGCAGGAGCAGATCGCTAGGTACAAGCCTATCGGAGAGATTTTCCAGCCGAGTGATGCTTTGGTTACGCTTCTGCAAGACGTCACGGGCGCGTCTGATGCTGACGCGGCAGCGGACTTCGAAGTCGTTGGGCAACAGGTGATACGAGATGGGGGAACGCCATGAAGTGGGCTAAGGCTCGCAGGCCCCTTTTCGGATACTATGAGGGGCAGGACGTTTGGATGGTCTTTTATGACATTGCCATCATTTCTGTCCTGCTGCTTCTTGCGATTCTTGTGATTATTACACTCTCGGCCCCGCGCAATGCGACCGCGGGAGACATCACCAACTTCAGAACTGCCCGACGTTTGGCTCCTGTAGTTCTTCGTTCAGACATACCCGTTTCACGCGTTTCTGTGCCCGTGGCGACAATCTTGTGCGAGGTGTCGGCCTACAGCCCTACTCAGTCAGAATGTGACGCAGCTCCGCTTATTACTGCATCAGGCCAGAGGGTGCGTGTCGGGGGTATCGCGTCCGACTGGGGCGTTTTGCCCGCCGGAAGTATCGTCACCATCCCGAATTACAACGGCGGCAAACCGTGCCAAGTCATCGACACCGGTTCTGCCATTAAGGGAAACAAAATTGATATCTTTCTATGGAGTTCACATGAGGCAATACACTGGGGCCGTAGAAAGAATGTCAAAGTCCAGGTGCTGTACAGGCCAAGGGTGCGGAAATGATCAGCCCCCTCTGGACGATCGCTGCTTTATTTTTGTTGCTGGTTTGGTTGCAAAATCGAGGGGGTGAGCATGGAGAGGATTGAGATCATAAATTTACACGTCGTTCGTGAGTATCATCGTGAGCTTGGGGTCGACAGGGAAACGGTCGTGGAAATTCTGGAATCCCTGTACGCCGCCGCTTATACGGAAGGGAGAATATGGCAAAAGGCTGAAATCCAGCGATGTGCACGGAAAACAAATGGCGACGGGTATATTCCATCCGGCTATGCAACGGGCGCCTACATCGTGCCAGGGTTCGTGCTTGACGAGGTGAAACAATGAGTGCGCGGAAGGCCATGAACGCGAAGTGTTGGGACTGCAAGTTTTACCTCGTCCTGAATGGTGTTTGTGTCTGCTGTGCCACAGCGAAGAATATTCCAATGACCATGCTGCCCATGAAGTGCAAGATGTTTGAAAAGGGGGTGGCTAATGCCAGAAAGAGTTAGTAAGAACGAGGAACTGGCCGTTCTTTCGTGGGCTGTTACCCACCCCAAAGATGATATTCCCCTTGTCCCCGCCGATTACTTCTTCCCCGACCATCAGTTGATGTGGAAACTCATCAAGGCGGGCTTCAACGACAAGGTGAGATTAGAGATTGAGCTTGCCAAGGTTAACAAGGCCCGCCTCGTGGACGAGCTGTGCGTGGAAGTTGTGGACATCGAACCCATCTGGAAGGACTTGGCGCAGAAGGCGCAGGGGCGGGAGTTAATCCGTATGCTGGAAAGCCAGCAGGAAAACCCCGACCCGCTTGCCATCGAAGCCTTTATCCAAGGCATGAGGACGGTTGGGTCGGTCAAACCCATAACCGAGTTGCTGAGTATGGAGGATATCGAAAACCTAAGCCGCATGAAGGTATACAAGACGGGCTTCGCAACCCTCGACAAGTTTACCAAGTTGATGCGGGGCGAGTATTGGATACTGGCGGGAAAAACCTCCCACGGCAAGACGCAGATGTCTCTCAACATGGTGGTGAACCTTTGCCGAGACCAGGGTGCGAGAGTGTTGTTCCTTTCTCTGGAGATGACCTACTATCAAATCATCATGAGAATTGTCAATATGCTCTACGACTTTCCACTGGAGCAGTGCAATTACGATAACCCTCTGTTTTTATCCTACTACTACAAACTCTTTCTTGAAAATGAGTGGTTGAAGAACCTATTGCTGCCAGAACAGCCGTCCGCTGAACTCTCTGCCATCCTTGGCTACATAAGGCAGGCGAAGCCCGACGTTGTTGTGGTTGACTATCTTCAATTGATCCAGCTAAACGGGATGAACGGGGAGGAAAAGATTGTGAACCAAGTCTCCACGACCCTCCGCGCTCGCGCACAGAAGCAGCCCATTATTATGCTTTCCCAATTCAGCAGGGGAATAACCCCTGACGAGAAGATGAGCATGGGCCGTTTGAAGGGGAGCGCCGCCGTAGAGCAATCGGCGTCGGTCGTGGTATTCGTGGAAATGGAACCAGACCCTAGTGATGACAGGAAGAAGAGGTGGCAATATCGGCTGGAAAAGAACCGTAACTGGGGTACGATTGCCGATTATCCGATTCCTTTGTACTCGTCTTGTGGGAAAATGACCGAGAGCGGGGCTACATAATGCCCACTGGAGTTTATGTCCGCAAAATGGATGCGTCTCCTGAAACTAGAGCAAAGATGTCTGAGGTACACATGGGGCACCCCGTCTCTCTAGAAACGCGAGCCAAGATTTCGTCGTCGCGGATGGGTTGGCAAGTGTCGTCCGCGACAAGGGCAAAGATTTCTGCGGCGGGGATGGGGAATACCCACGGTCTTGGTCATCACTGTTCAGCAGAGACTCGGGCAAAGATGTCTACCGCGCGCGCGGGGTATATTGCCTCTCCAGAAACGCGAGAGAAGATATCTGTGGCGAACTGGAAGGGGGGAAGGCTGGTGAGCGGCAGAAAGCAAGAGGCCAAGCGCCGCGCTCTCGGCTGGAATACCCTAAACTCTTGGTTTGCTGAAAGCGATGGACACCACATTAACAAGACTGATGTTATCTATATTCCCGCGGCAATGCACGACAGCGTTAGGCACAACATTTGGACTGGCAAAAATATGGAGAAGATTAACGCCATGGCGTGCCAGTGGTGTGGAAAGATGAGCGAAGGGGAGGTGCTCCAATGACTAAGGTTGAGGAACTGCGAGAGAGGGTGCTTGGCAATTATCACAAGATCGCAACAGACGAGAAGGGGTTATCCCGCATCATTGACATCATAGAGACGGTTGATGCCCTTATCTCTGCTGCCCGCGCAGAGGGCGAGGCCGAAGAGTTTGTGCCCATCGGGGGCGTGTGATGCAAAGACTTGGCTATGTGTTTCACTCCGACCTGTCGCTTGCCGAGGACTACGGCGGAATGGTGGAGGGATGGATGAATACTACGGGGCACACCGACCGCCGCGTGTTGTCTCAAGATTGCCTTCATGACCTCCTTGTCAACTGTGCGTGGTGGCAAGATAAGATGCGGGAGACCTATAATTCCTACCGAGGGTCGTATCTTCCCACCGTTGCCCTGCACGGCGACCTGCTAAAAACGGAGAATGGATATAGGACCGTGGAGAACTGATGTCCCCCTTCTGGGAGCGGGGTAGATGAAGTTAGGTAGTCATCAGTCAGTAGAAACGCGAGCAAAGATTTCCGCAGGATTGATCGGGAATACCCGCGCTCTCGGACATCGTTTGTCAGAAAATACCAAGGATATAATTTCTGCGAAATTGATGGGGAATACGTGTGCCCTTGGCCATCACTGTTCAGAAGGGACGCGGACTAGAATGTCCGTGGCACAGACGGGGCATCCCCCATGGAATAAGGGTGTGTCACCATCTGATGAGGCACGAGCGAAAATGAGTGCGTCGCATAAGGGTGTTCCCCTGTCCCCCGAAACTAGAAAAAGGATGTCCGAAGTGCAATGGAAGGGCGGAAGGTCGGTAGCTTTAAAAAAGAATAAGGCCAAACGACGCTCTCTTGGTTTTCACCCACTGAACGAATGGTTTGTTGGGAGTGAGGGGCATCACACGAATCAAACCCCTGGCGACGTTATCTATGTTCCAATGGCCATGCACGACGGAGTTAGCCATGATATTTGGACTGGACGAGGGATGGCCAAGATGAACGCCATCGCCTACAGCTATTTGTCCGAACAAGGGATAGTGGTGACACTGGAACAAATGAATAGACAGTGTGCGGGAGGTCAAAATGGAAGAACGAACGGAACTGTCAATCAGCCCAACTAGTATTAGCTTCTTTTTGGACTGCGGGCTTGCCTGGAAGTGGAAGTACATCGACCACCTGCCCATACCCGATGCGGCTCCCGCCCTCGCGGGGAGTTTCCTCCACAAGGCCGTGGCCGACTTTCTGACGGGCGGGCCGCTTCCCCTGTGGGGCGACCTGATGGACGAGGTGAGCGAGAAAACCGACGCCGACCCCTTTGCCGTCAAGGAACAGGCAGAGAAGCAGTGGGGCGTCTGGTCGGCAAACTCCCTTTTTCGAAGCCCCGACGGGGTGGAGATCGAGATACGGACAGACGACCCGACCCTGGGGCGGGTACACTGCTTCCTCGACTACGTTCAAGTTCCCGCGCTCGTTGACCACAAGTTTGTCGGGAAGCTGGGGCACAAGAAAGAGGCGCTGCAACTGGCCTTTTACCGCCGTTTCGCCCCCTGCACGACAAAGTGGGCGTATGAGTTGATTAGTCCAGAAGAGTACCACGTCCAGTGGGTCAGCGTCTTGGAGATGGACAAGGCCGACGCCCTGATTGACGCGACACTCGATTGCATCAAGGCGGGGGAATTTGTGGCTGCACCGAAAAGATATGGGAGAGACCCGTACTGCGTTTACTGCCCATTTTTAGAAAGTTGCGAGGAGGTGCAAAGATGAGCGTTGAAGAAATTGTTGCCAAGATTGTGAATCTCGCACTAGATTGTGGTGAGAATAGTGTGTGGACAAATGAGGCCAACGAAAAATTACACGACTTGGTTTGGGTGCTTCGTCAAACCTGCGTAAGTGAGGCGAGCATTGGCGTGCTCAACGTGGAGTGCGACAACCTGAGAGACGTCATGGTTCGCTTGGTACCAAGACACAACAAGGCGACGATTGAATGGACGAGGAAGTCTCAATATATGGACGGAGATTACGACCTTATCCCGAAGGAGATCCATGAAGCGGTCGTGGATGCAGCGGCAAAGACGCAACGAGGTTAAGTCTCCCAGGCCGGTCAAGGCCGCTAGGGAAAAACACAAGAAAGTCAAGCGGACGCGGGCTAGTGTAATTTAGCCCTTGCAGGAAATACGAAAGCCCATATACTAGTAGTATCGGGTGTGAGGGTAAGACGCGAGAAGCGCACCTCAAAAGGAGGCTCAAATGGCTGAGAATTATACCAGCAGGGAATGGACGGTGCAGGCGATCGTGGACAAGTACGGCCCGTCACCCAAAACGGGTTCAAGCAAGTTGACCTTCACGGCGACAGACGGGAATGTCAGTACCACCGTCAAGAAATGGTTCAAGCAAGGCGAGGAGCTGTGGACGCCTGGCAAGAAGTTCACCGCCGCGCTTGAGGAAGTCACCAATACCTACGGCACCGATCTCATGGTGAAAGAGGACAAGCCCGCTTTTGGTGGTGGCGGGTTCAAGAAGGACGACCCGCTCAAAGAGGCCCGCATCATGCGGGGGAATGCCCTGAACGCGGCTAGTTATTTATTCGCTGGAAAGGGAAAAGACCAGCAGGGCGCGATGTGGGCAACCTTCCGTGCGATGGACGAGTTCCTGAAAACGGAGAAGAGGGTGAGGATGTCCACCACCGAGCAGCACGCGGCCATCGTTAAGATGTTCAAGGACGATATTCCAAACGCCCGCGCGGCAGTGTGGAACAAGTTCGGGCGGGAGTATATCGAAGAGCTTTCTTTTGAGGAGGCCAGTTCTTTTCGTGGGGAGTAGCGACCCTCGACTTGCCCTTCTTCTTTGGACGTTCAGTGCGCACCTTGTAGACAAATAGGAAGTCCGGTTCGCCGTTAATTGCGACTAACGCTATGGGGGTAGCCATACGCCGGATAATAAAAAGGAGGCCCAACATGACTAGCAAGGTTGAAGCGTTACGAGCAGAGATAGGTACCGATTTTCGTTCCTTTGCTACATTTCAGGTAGTTGATGCCCTTATCTCTGCCGCTCATGCCGAAGGCGTGGCAGAGGGGGCAGAGCAGGTGAAATCGGAGATAAGGAAACGCTCAGAACACTATCATGGCGACCCAACGGTAGAGGGCGGGTCATATTATGTTGTTCTAGATGCCGTCCTCGCGCCCACAAAGGAGAGCACTTATGCTGAATGCTTGCGAGACTCTGTTACTGACATTATCAACGGCGAAGATATTGACCCAACGCCCGACTGAGGCGCAGCCATGACCCTTGAGCTGGAGGTGGCGGGATGAAACATATGTGCCGTTCTTGCGACAAGAGCTTTGCCGAATGCCAATCGAATCCCGTCTTTGCATCTGAAACAGATGACAGGGTTATTGACTGCGATATTTATGAAGAAACGGAGAACTATGACAAGATGAATGTAGAAGACCTGTTGCCTCTCTATAATTGGCAAATTGTCAGCAATACGATTAAGGGGATAGATATCGTCGACGCGAAGGCCGAGAAAATGTTCGCCTCCCTTTGTAGGGTTATCATCAGAGAGGCAAGCGTGGGAGTTGGAACGGTAGAGCGGGGAGGGGAAGAACCGTTGCCCGATGCTCCTCAGATGTTTGTTCCGTGGGAGACGAAAGACGGCGACTACGACCTCATTCCCAAGGAGACCCCGTGAAGGGGGATCAGTTCAAGCCGATTGATAAGCCCTATATGAAATATTGGCAAGAAGGTTTCGACGACACCCAACCCTGGAAGCCCAAGCAACGCCCGACGAAAGAATTGGACAAGGTGGTGGCACAAATAAAGAAGGGGGTTCCTCCCAAAAGGAAGAAACCCCCTGCGAATTAAGGGAGCCGAGCGTCGTGCTTGACCGGCGCTCGCCCCTGTGCGAGATACATCAACAATCCCGTTAATAGCATTTCCCCGTACGTTACCCCATCCTCAATGGCGCGGTACTTGATTTGCTTCGCCAAGTTCTCGTCGAAGATTAGGGCTTCGATCCGCCACACCGCCTTGCGCCGCTTGGCGTGGTCTAGTGCCGACTCTCGCTTCATTATGTCTCGCTTTATCATGATATCCTCCCCTGGAGTTCTCGGTACATGGCCTGAAAGGAAACAAACGACGCGCCCCGAGACACCAGTTCTTTTACGGCCAGTGCTTCCCTGACGTGGATGGAATCGGGAATGCTGATTTCCATGACGTGGTCGGGATACATCTCTCGCAACTGGCGCCGCATCTCCTGAACGAACAACATTCGGGGGTTGACCGCAGAGAGCAGGATGCCCGCCACTTTCAGCCCGCCGTCCTGACGCAGTTCCCGATTTACCTCTTTCATGCTTTTGAACAATGCGTCAAGTCCCTGGAGACAGAATTTGGAGGCGTCCACGGGAATCAGCACATAGTCCGCAGCGATGAAGGCGTTGATGCTGAAAATGCCGAGGTTGGGCGGGCAGTCGATAATCGTCCACGAGTCCTTCTCTTTTCGGCGTTTAAGCCAGCTACTCAACTTGAAGTACGCAGCGGCCCCTCCGCCGGTCTCCCAGAACGACAGGGAGATATCGGCCCCCACGAGGCTAAAGTTCTTTTCAAGGGGAACGGGCGCGAGTAAACCGTCCACGGGGTTCCCGTCTTTATCCTTATCCCACAGGAGTTTCACGTTGGCAGAATCCGGCAGGGATTCCGTAAAGCAGGACGTAAGGTTTCCCTGCGGGTCAAGGTCAATAGCAAGCGTTTCCCGCTCAAGAGCGGACATCTTTGCGAGGGAGAAGGCAATGGTCGTCTTCCC
>Ga0209539_1000707_pt1 | contig 18673 bp, 13 predicted proteins | sample BarGraNGADG00312_2_FD_184499 | JGI IMG/M metagenome (GOLD analysis project Ga0209539, IMG submission 184499) | Arctic peat soil microbial communities from Barrow, Alaska - Barrow Graham LP Ref core NGADG0011-312 (SPAdes) (version 2) | ecosystem: Environmental > Terrestrial > Soil > Wetlands >... | reverse complement strand
ATCAAGGACATCGCCCGCGGCGCCGCGGGCGGGACCCCGCACGAGGGGATCGGCAAACCCGAGGCCCTCAAGCACGGGCTGCACGGGTACTGGTCCCGGCGAATCACCGACGAGCACCGTCTCATCTACAAGGTGGCTGGCGACGAGATCCGCATCGCTGCCTGCCGCTACCACTACGGCACCTGATCCAGCCTGTCACCGACCGCGTCGGCATCCTGGCAACCAGCGTCATCGCAGACTCTTCTTGCACCGCGCGCACGTGCCCGCGGCGAGCATCTCGGGCGCCCGGTCGGCTGGCCAAGCAGCGCCTGCACCAGCCGGCGTTCCGCACCCGGGTGCTGCTCGCGTACGCGACCCGGTGCACGGTTTGCTCGCTCCACCACGGCGCCCTGCTCGACGCCGCGCACATCGTCCCGGACACGGAACCGGCCGGCATCCCGACGACGCCGAATGGCCTCGCCCTGTGCAAGATCCACCACGCCGCGTACGACCAGAACATGCTCGGCGTCAGCCCCGACTACAAGGTGTCGATCAACCGCGAGGTGCTCGCGGAGGTCGACGGGCCGATGCTCAAGCACGGCCTGCAGGAGATGCACGGGCGGACGATCACGCTGCCCGCGCGGCGGACAGACCGGCCGGATCGGGACCTGCTGTCGTGGCGATGGGGGAGGTTCAACGCAGTGATCGGATAGGACGACGCCGCGGCGGCTACTTTGCGCGGCGGCCCATCCGCATCAGCGAACACGGCTCGATCCAACCCGCGAAGCCCGTCCCCGGCGGGCGGCCGGTCTCTGGGGGAGACTTCGAACATGCCTCTGCTTACTGACGCACCCGCACCTCGCGAACTTCAACTGCTTCGCGATGTAGCCGAAGGCTTTTCCGCCAACCGCGGTGCCTGGCCGGTATGGCAGTACGTTCTGCTTTGCCAAAGCGCCGCTGACGCCGACGGTGACACGGTTCTCCGGGGCCTGCCCCAGTGGCAGTACAGCTACCGATCAGTCTGGACAGGATCCACGGACCCGCCCGCTCTTGAAGCGCGCGTCCACCTGACCATTCACGGCATGCTGCACTGCGGGCACCCGGGCGTTCAGGACCTCGTGTCGGCCTTCGTGGCTTGCATCCGCATCGCCAACGAGAGAGTTCGAGAGGTAGTCCCACTGCCGGACAGAGTCCAGGCGCTCTCGATCGACGGGTTTGATCTGACTACCGAAGCCAACTTGCGCGCGGGCACGGCAGTCTTGCCGGGTCAGCTGTGCGACGTGCTCAAGCATGAGGTTCCGACGTGGTCCGGGATAAAGGGCGAAGGCGACTCGTTCGCCTGGGACCTCAGCCAGGCTCGCCTACGCCCGTACCGCCACATCGCGAGCGGACAGGACTACCTGAGCGTGCTGGAGGACCTGGTCGGTACGAGCCGATACGCTGCCGCGGGTGAGCCGCTCCCACCAGCCGCGCTACCGCGGGCATTGGACCGGCTCGATCTGGTCTGGCAGCTGACGTTCTCCAAGAAGTTGCTCAACGTCCCCCGTGCGTCGCTACCGGTCGCGCTCACGTTGCCCGTGTCGGGCGTCGAGGAGTTCCACTCGAGGTGCAGCGCACTGGCCGACATCCTCGACGGCTTGGCCCCCAAGACAGGCGCAGAGCGTGGGAGAGACGTGTTCGAACGCATGAGCGCGCGGATCCGGGACAAGCTGGCGCCAGGCGCAGGCCGTGCGATCAATGCCGTCAGGATCCTCCGTTCCGCTACCGGGGTCCGCGATGGTCAGCAACACAACCGTGCACAGGCCAAGTACGAACCTGCTCGGCGCGCACTGGGGCTGACGGGATTCGGCGATGACTGCACTGGCGCGTGGGAGCAGATGCGGCAGCGGGTTTGCGAGGCGCTCGACGTCATCGCCGACGAGCTCCTGACTCACCTCGAAGCATCGCGCGAGCAACCCGACCGCTGAGCCAGTGCAACCGAACCTCGCCGCCCCATGCCGCCAATGATCTGCGGCAGACTGCCCGTAGGCACCCGCACGCAATCTCGGAGGAACCCCCCCAATGAACGGCTTCAGGAACATGGTCGGTTTCATCTGGTCGGTGGCGGACCTCCTCCGCGGCGACTACAAGCAGTCCGAGTACGGCAAGGTGATCCTCCCGCTGACCGTCCTCCGCCGTCTGGACTGCGTCCTCGAGCCCACCAAGCCCGCCGTCCTCGCCAAGGTCAGAGAGCTCAGCACCGGCAAGATCGGCAACGTCGAGCTCTTCCTGCGCCGCGCGGCCAAGCAGCCCTTCTACAACGTCTCCCAACTGGACTTCCGGGGCCTCCTCGCGGACCCGGAGCACATCGCCCGGTCCCTGCGCCTCTACATCGACGCGTTCTCCCCGGGCGCGGTCGAGGTCCTCGACAAGTACGGTTTCGACGGCCAGATCACCCGCCTGGATGAGGCCGGGCTGCTCTACCAGGTGGTCGCCCGGTTCGCAGACATCGACCTCCACCCGGACGCCGTCTCGAACTTGAAGATGGGCTACATCTTCGAGGAGCTGATCCGGAGGTTCTCCGAGGCCGGCAACGAGACCGCCGGGCACCACTTCACCCCGCGTGAGGTCATCCGCCTGATGGTCAACCTCTTGCTGACCGACGACGACGCCACCCTCGCCACTCCCGGAATCGTCAAGACGGTCTACGACCCGGCCTGCGGGACGGGCGGGATGCTCTCGGTGTCCGAGGACTGGATCCGCCAGCACAATCCCGAGGCGAAGCTCGAGCTGTTCGGCCAGGAGCTCAACGGCGAGACGTACGCGATCTGCCGCTCGGACATGATGCTCAAGGGCCACGAGGTCCAGAACATCACGCTCGGCAACTCGTTCTCGCAGGACGCCCACGCGGGCCGGACCTTCGACTACATGCTCGCCAATCCGCCGTTCGGGGTGGAGTGGAAGAAGGTCCAGTCGTTCATCGAGGCAGAGGCAACCCGCGGGTACGCCGGCCGGTTCGGCGCCGGCACCCCGCGCATCAACGACGGCGCGCTGCTCTTCCTCCAGCACATGATCTCCAAGATGAAGCCCGTCGCCGAAGGCGGCTCCCGCTTGGCGATCGTCTTCAACGGCTCCCCCCTGTTCACCGGGGCGGCCGGGTCCGGTGAGTCGGAGATCCGCCGCTGGATCCTGGAGAACGACTGGCTGGAGGGCATCGTCGCCCTGCCCGACCAGCTCTTCTACAACACCGGTATCTCCACCTACTTCTGGATCCTGTCCAACCGCAAGCGCCCTGAGCACAAGGGCAAGGTCGTCCTGCTCGACACCCGCGACCAGTTCACCAAGATGCGCAAGTCCCTCGGCGACAAGCGCAAGGAGATCTCCGCCGACCAGATCGACCAGATCACCCGCTGGTACGCCGACGCCCTGGAGATCGCCGCCGACCCGCCCGCCGACGGTCCGGCCCGCGTCAAGGTCTTCCCGACGACCGCCTTCGGCTACCAGCGCATCACCGTCGAGCGGCCGCTGCGGTTGCGCTTCGAGGTGTCCGACGACGCCGTCGCGGCCATCCGGACGAGCAAGCCGTTCCGCTCGCTCCCCGCCACCGCCGCCGCGCACCTGCTCGGTGCACTTGAGTCACTCCGCGAGGCGGGCGGCGCGACTCGCAAGGCCTTCGACCGGGCGCTCACCGCCGCGCTCAAGGCCCACGGCGTCACGGCGGGCACACCCCTGCTCAAGGTCGTCTGGGCCGCGGTCTCAGTGCCTGACCTCGAGGGCGAGCTCCAGACCGACCGCCACGGTCACCCGCTGCCCGACCCTGACCTGCGCGACAACGAGGACGTCCCCCTCGGCGAAGACATCGACGAGTACCTCGCCCGCGAAGTGCTCCCGCACGTCCCCGTCGCCTGGATCGACCACACCAAGACCAAGACCGGCTACGAGATCCCGTTCACCCGCCACTTCTACGTCTACACGCCGCCGCGTCCGTTGACCGAGATCGACGCCGAGCTCAAGGCTCTGGAGGCCGAGATCCAGCGACTCCTCGGTGAGGTTACGACGTGACCACGCCTGAGGTGCGGCTGAAGGACCTCTGCGACGATGCCGGCCAGTACGGCCTCAACGTCCCGGCATCTGAGTATGCATCGGCCGGAGTTCGCATGCTTCGCACGACCGATCTGAGCCCCAACGGCCGACTCCGCGACGACGTTGACCCCGTCTTCGTCGGCAACCCTCCGGGGGCGCGATTCCTACTCGAAGGCGGCGACCTCCTGCTGACTCGTTCAGGGAGCGTCGGGCGGTCGTTTCTCGTTCACGCGCTGTCTGACCCGACGACCTTCGCCGGGTTCCTCATCCGATTCCGGCCGCGCCCGTCGACCGACCCTCGATTCCTCGCCTATGTCGCGGAGTCCACTCCCTTCCAGGACGCGGTCCAGGCGGACGCGATCTCGTCGACGATTCAGAACTTCAACGCCGAGCGGTACGCGAACATCAGGGTGCCCAACCTGCCGCTCGACGAGCAGCGCCGCATCGCCGACTTCCTCGACGCCGAGACCGCCCGCCTCGATGCACTCCTCAATGAGCGAGCGAGACAACTTGAGTTGCTGAGTGAACGTCGCGCGGCGCTCCTCGTCGAGCTCCTAAGCGGAGTGAGCGATGGATCACGCCGGCCGAGTGGTTTGGATTGGCTGCCGTCGCTTCCCGACGGTTGGCCGGTCGTCAAGCTGACGCTCCTCGCTCGGTTGGGTTCCGGACACACGCCCAGCCGCTCGAAGCCTGAGTGGTGGGCTGCTCCGACGATCCCGTGGATCACCACCGGTGAGGTCGCACAACTCCGCGATGACCGACTCGAGACGATCACTGTGACCCGCGAGATGATCTCGGGGCTCGGATTGGCCAACTCGTCCGCCGAGGTCCACCCGATGGGCACTGTGGTCCTCAGCCGCACGGCCTCGGTCGGGTACAGCGCCGTCATGGGTGTCGACATGGCAACGAGTCAGGACTTCGCGACCTGGACCTGCGGGCCTCGCATCGATGCCTACTACCTCCTCTGGACACTGCGGGCGATGCGTCCTTGGCTTCTTGGCGCGCGGGCAATGGGCAGCACCCACAAGACGATCTATATGCCCGACATTCAGTCGCTCCGTGTACCGCTGCCGCCGATCGAGGAGCAGCGCTCCATCGTGGCGTCGGTGCGATCATCGCTCGCGAGGATCGACCAGATACACGACGCGCTCGCGGCCCAGCAATCACTGCTCGCCGAGCGCCGCCAGGCGCTTATAACCGCGGCTGTCACCGGCCGGCTCGAAGTCTCCGCCGCTCGCTCCTCCGGCCCCAGCACGTGCAACCCGATACAAGGAGCAGGACCCCGTGCCCCGGGACCAGCCGTCAATCGACCTGACCGATGATCCCGGCACCACCGAATTCGCCCGCCACGCCGACCTCCTCCGATGTGCCCGGCTGCGCGACGACCGGCCGGCTCGGCGGCCCTGCCGCCGCGGCCGCTTGCGACTCGGCTACGCCGCTCGGGTCCAGGCGGACGATGGTCGCCGCTCCGACATGTCGATAACGGTCCGGTACGCATGTAAGAACGATGACCTGGCATGACTTGCCTGCGAGTGCCAGCACGGCGCCCATGCTCCGAAGCTTGCCGGGGTCGGTATTGCCGAGAGCGTCGTCGAGCAGTAGTGGCACACCGCCCGCTTCGCTAACCATGCAGGCGCACGCGAGTCTGGACAGCAGACTGAGTTGTTCGCGAGTCCCCATGCTCAGCGAACGAAAGGCCACCCTCTGACCGTCGAGGATGCGGGACACGATCTGCAGGTTTGAGTCGAGTTCAACGTGAACGTCGCGGCCGAACACCACGCGAGCGAAGGATTCGATCCGCTCTCGGAGCGGAGCGCGGTACGCCTCTTGGGCGTGTGCGCGCGTGCCTGCCATGGTGTCGTATAGAAGGCGCGCCGCAGCGGCGCGATCCTTCCAACGCGCCAGTTCGACAGTCGTGGCCTCCTCCAGAGAGTGGGCGGCGATCTGCTCGTCATACAGGTCCTGTTCGCCGCGCAACTGCAGCCGTGCCCGCAACGCGGTCAGTGAATGCTCGTCCTCATGCAGCGCGGCGGTGGTCCGCCGGATGACCTCGCGGACGTTGTTCAGTTTGGCCTCGACGGCCTCCGGTGCGGCGTCGGCATAAATGCGCTCGGCTGCCCGCGCGTCTGTGTCGGCCACGAGGGCCTTGCTCTGGCACTCCGTCAACTCCTCGGCAACTTTCTCGTCAGTGGCCGATTCTCGAGCGAGGTCGACACTGGCTTGTAGCCGCTGGCGCTCCTCGGACACCGTCTGCCGCGCGGTCTTCAGGGCAACGAGCGCGATGCGGGTCTGCTGTTCCGCGGCGAGGGCCTCGTCACGCGCTTGTCGCGCGCTCCCTGCGACCTCTTCGAGCTCGGCAACCTTCTCACGAGCGGTCGCCGCCAGCTTGCGAGCGGCGCCGGTGTGAGGCGGCAGCGGAGGTTGCTTCGGCCGTGAAGTTTGGTAGTGAGAAATCCGCGCCTCATGGCTGGTGATCAGATCGTCCAGTGCCTGCTCAGTCAGGTCCCGCAGGTGCGTCAGCAACTGAGTGTTGGCTGTCTCCTGTGCCACGGCAGCATCATGGCGGTCAGCGGCAGTGCGCCGTGCCGCAGCCACATCAGCAACGCGGGCTACTTGGAGCAGTCCGGCGAGCGCGCTCATCGTGGACGCATACTCGGCCTGTACGCCGGCAAGGGAACGACCCGCGCTCACCGTTAGCCGCAGGTCCCCGGGCAGTTCGACCGTGCTCGCGTCCGTCACCGTCCAGGTGTGCTGTTCCCCAGCGGCGAGATCCACCGCTACACCATCCAGGCTCAGCCGCGTCGGAATGCCCGCGAGGAGGTCAACTCGCGGACCGTCCGTGTTCAGCCGTGCCTCGGCCTGGACGAGCTTCAGGTTCGCAGCGTCGATTCGCTCGAGCAGATCCGAGTTGACCGTGTTCGTAGCCAGAACTTGCGCCGCTGCGGCTAGCTCCTGACGGGCCTCGCGAACATGCTCCTGCCGTTCCCGCAGTGACGTCAGGTTGAATACGTCATGCAGGTGCGACATATCGTCGGCGGCGCGCAGCGCGTCCTTCCGCGCGGAGTCCAGCGCCTTCTGCTGCTCGGTGTCGGTGGTCCGCGCCGCAGCTAGCGTCCGCTCCAACTCAGGCAGGTCGGCAGCGATCCGGTCATGCTCGCTGGCGGCATCCAGTTCGCGCTTCTCCCCCTCCTGGACGTCGTTGATGAGCCCATGGCGGGTCTCAACCTGAGTGTGGGCGAGGGCCAGCTGCTGCTGCTCGCGTTCCGCCGTGATCCGCAGGTCGCGAGCGTGGTCGCCCAGCTTCTCGAGCTCGGCGAACTGAGCCTCAAGCCTTTCCCGCTCGGCTAGGTCCTCGGCGTTCCGTCGCTGCGTCTCCTGCACTTTCGCGGCGAGCGCGTCGCAGCGCTCAACGTCAGCCGCCATCTCCGCGAACTGACGCTCAATCGTGGTCCGGCGGGTGCTCGCGTCGACTGCGGCCTGCTCAAGCGCGGCGTGGGCCGCGACCGGCTTGTTGGTTCGTGTCCAGTACCTCAGCCACTCCTCAGTGACCCGGGTGTACAGGGTCTCTTCACGGTCCCCGCCGAGATCGGCGGCGGCGGCCGCATCCAATGCGACGGCCAGTGACGTCTGTCCAGTGAGGTCTGCCTGGTCGATAGCAACGCCCTGCTGCAGGCGCAGGGCTTTCCATAACGGCACGTCAACAGTCTCGGAAAGGATCTCCAGGACGCGGCCGTGTGCCTCTCGGCCGGCGAGCGATTCGATGGTCGGGGCAAGCACACGCAATTCCGTGGACTGCCGCTTGTGGAACTGCTTGCGGTAGATGAAGTGGTACGGCCCGGTCTCCACCTCCAGTTCGACTCGGGCGCCGACATCCCGACCGACCGGCCGAACCGACTTCACTCTGTCCGCGGTGCTGCTGTCCAGCGCGTCGAAGAGCAGATCAATGGCTTCAGCCAGACTAGTCTTGCCGACCTCGTTGTCGCCTTCGATGACCGTGACGCCGGTGGATGCAAAGGACACCTCGTGGTCGGTGACGCCGCGCCAATCGCGTATCCGCAGCTTGAGGAACCTCATCGCGCACCCGCCAGCCGATGCAGTAACGCGAGGGCGTCTCGGGCGACGACGTTCCCGTCACCCGCGGTGGCCTCGTCGACGAGCTGGTGGAGCGTTTGTTCGGCGAATCCAGACAGGCCGAGTTCATCGAGCTCGCCGACGTCTGGGAGCACAACCAGCTCGGTGTGGCGCTCCCATCGCTGCAGTCCGGCAAGCAGGTCGACGTAATGATCCAAGACCGTCTGAACTCGGCTGTAGCCGGCGAGCGTGAGTGCGCCGACCAGAGAGAACTTCACTACTGTGCGCTGCTTGTCCGGGAGCGCTGACAGCCACTGCTCGAGGTCACCGACCGTGTCGTCGGAGAGCTCGAACCGTTGACGCAGGAAACGCCACTGTCCCAGGCCCACGGGTTCGACGTGAACCGTCCCGGCGGGCTCATCACTGGTGGGGAGACCCAGGTCGACCACGAGAACGTTGCCCGGGTCGACTTCGTCGAAGTCCGTCACCTCCTGCGTGCCTGAGTACCAGAGGCGCCCGGTCGCGCCCACGTTGGTGGTGGAGTGACGGTCTCCCAAGGCGACGTAGTGGACGCGCCGCGCAATCAACGACGCCTCGAGCTGGCTGCCGTTGATCTGGGCGGGGTTGTCCCGGTCAGGGTCCAGGCTGTCGACGACGCCGTGCCCGACCAGAATCCGCAGCACCGTCGGATCGGGGGCGAGGTCGAGACATGCCCGGGCCAGCAGGTCCTCCAAAGGCCGCTTGCTGCGCCATGGCGCGCCGAGCACTTCGACGCCGGACACGGGTCGCTCACTGTCGTTACCGGTAAGAAGACGTACATTGCTCGGCTGCCGCGCCGTGAAGTAGTCCGAGGTGTAAACCGACCCGGCGTCCAGCGGGTCGTGGTTGCCCGGCAGCAGCAGCACCGGCACCGGGATGGCGGCCATCGCCTCGCAGGCGCGGGCCACAACCTGCCGACTGACCCGACTTGTCTCGAAGACGTCGCCGCAGACCACAACGAATTCGCAGTCTCGTTCGGCAGCAACCCGACCGATGTCAGCGACCGCGTCGATGCGAGCCTGGCTGTAACGCGCCTGACTCTCGGGTGAGAGGAAATGCAGCGTCATGCCAAGCTGCCAGTCGCTGGTATGTATGAACCGCGTCATGGAACCTCCAGGCGTCGCTGAGCGGATCATAGCGATAAGCGTGAGCCCTTTGCATGGAAACGCGACCGACGATTTGATCGCGAGGAGGGCAGTGCTGCGACCAGCGGAGATCGCTCACTCTCCGCCAGGCGTCATCGCTCCCTCACCGCGCGGCGACGGAGGTACTCCTCGAACCCGGGCGCGGTGTAGAAGTAGCGTCCCTTGCCCTGCCGATATAGGACGTTGGCCTTGATCAGGCGGCCAAGGAGAACGTTGATGTTCCCGACCGACTTCGGGGACCGTCCGCCGATCTCGCTGGCGAGGAGCGGTGGGTACGAGCATGCAGTGGCGTCGCTGAGGAGGTCCTGTTCGCCGGGAGTGAGTGAGTCGACCCTGGGGGCGTAGAAGTCGAGGTCCAGGCGACGGTAGATCTCGTTGTCGATGGCATCGAGGAGTTCCGTGGTCAGCGTCTGCTCCTCAACGTGGGTCGCCGCGTCCCACAGCTCGGCTCCCTAGAGCTGGATGAAATTGGGGTAGCCGTCGGCGGTGCGGGGTACCCGATCAACCACCGCGTCGGTCGCCGTTCGGCCCGTGCTCTCCAGCGGGACGGTGAACGCCTACCGCGCCTCAGGCGCGGGCAGGTTGATCGTCAGGGTGGGTAGCCCTCAGAGCACGAGCTCCACCGGAAGTCCTTGCCGCTGCAGCATGAGACAGCCACCAGGAGCATGGACATCGGGTGGTCCCCGCCGAAGAGCAGCACCACGCCCTCGCGGCCTGCCCTGCTGGCGGCGCTCACCGTTTCCGCGAGCGACTGAGCTAGAGCCGTCGTCCTCGTGGCAAGGTCGCCCCCGAGGGACCACTCGAAGCCCTCGATCGAGACGGAGAAACTCCGGCGGGCAGTCTCGACGAACCCGCCGAGCGCGTCCTTGAGTCGGTACGCCGCAAACATCGCGGACTGCAGCCGCTCGAGGTGCCCACGCAGCAGCGCCGTCAAACGTTCATCGCCGTTGTGACGCGGCTCCAGCTCCAGCAGTGCAGCGGCCCATCCGGCCTCGGTGGCGACCTCATCAAACCGCCGCAGGAGCACCGTCGTGCCGAAGCCACGAAGGCCTGTCAGCCGCAGATTGGCCGGGATCTCGGGCGCTTCGGCCAGGTGTGGCGCGGAATCGTTTGATCTGCTGGTCACGCCCCGCCAGGTGGACCGGTTGAAGGCCACGACCGGGGCGGTACGTGTTCTTCCTCACTTGTCCTGATCCGGCGTGCGGCACCTAAAGAACACTGCAGCGAATCTGTAATGTGCGCCAGACCGGGCAATGCCGTGCGGCCCCCATGCCGGCGGGATGTGACCTACACCTGTCAACCTCTCTCTGGTGAGTGCCGACAACTGAGGAAGAGACCCCAACGGACGAGGTGAGGCGCAGTGACGAGCGGATACGCCGTCGTCGACGTGGAGACCACGGGCCTTTTCCCGGGCGGGCATGACCGCATCGTAGAGATCGCCGTCGTGCAGGTCTCACCGCGTGGCGAGGTTGAGCAGGGGTGGGCCACCCTCATCAACCCGCAGCGCGACCTCGGGCCGCAGGCCATTCACGGCATCTCGGCCGCCGACGTGCTGCACGCTCCAACGTTCGACCAGGTCGCTGGAACGCTCGCCGCGCTGCTGGCCGGGCGTGTGTTCGTCGCGCACAACGCCTCGTTCGATCTGGACTTCGTACGGTCTGCCTTCGCCGCGCTGGGCTATGAGGTGCCGCTCGTTTGGTCGGCAAGCCTGTGCACGATGCAATGGTCTGACACTCTGCTCCCCGGCTCCTCACGGACCCTGGCCGGGTGCTGCCAGAGCGCCGGCATCACGATCGAGACTGCCCATGAAGCGCTGTCCGATGCCACTGCGACTGCGGGGCTCCTGTGCTGCTACCTACACGCCGCCGGGATGCCCGAGCCTGGACAGACCAACCCGCGCCGGTCGCTCTTCGGGGCGTCGGCCCCACCGTGGCAGGCGCCGTGGGCCGAGGCCATCGAGCTGGCCTCAACGGCGTGTTGGCCACCCATCCCGATGACTGCCATCGAGTGCGTCCGGCGCGGCGTCGCGGCCGAACGTCAAGTGCCGTTCCTGGCCCGACTCGTGGAGCACCTGCCCCACGCGGCCGGTTCTCTGGAGCAGGAGCAGTACCTTGCCCTGCTGGACCGGGCGCTGCTCGACCGCGTCTTGTCCGTGCGTGAGCACGACGCACTCGCTGCCACCGCCGATGAGCTCGGCATCGACCGGCGGACGGCCCTGGCGCTGCACCGCAAGTACCTCGGAGATCTGGCGCGGGCTGCGTGGGCCGACGGTGTCGTCACCGACGTCGAACAACTCGACCTGCACGACGTCGCCGCCATGCTCAGCCTCACCCCCTCCGACGTGGACAGCGCCCTACGGGTCGCCGCCAACGCGAGTTCCCGAGGCGAGCCGGTCCACGCGGCAGAAGACGCACCGTCGTCGGCCCGGTTCTGCCTCAACCTGGGTGACAAGGTGGTCTTCACTGGTGACATGGACGTGCCGCGCGAGGAGTGGATCGCGCGCGCCGCGCTCGCGGGGCTCGTCGCTCACCCAGGCGTGACCAAGAAGGTCGCGCTTGTCATCGCCGCCGACCCGGACAGCCTGTCCGGAAAGGCCCGCAAGGCCGCCGACTACGGCATCCCGATCGTCACTGAGCAGGCCTTCGCCCGTATGCTCGACGAACTCACCGCAAGGAGTCCATCACTATGACCGTGCCCGGCTTCCAGGACTTCATGCTCCCGACGCTTCAGGTGCTTGCCGATGGACGGACACGCCCGTGGCGCGAGGTCGCGGCATCGGTCGCCGAGACGTTCCGGCTGACGGACGAGGACCGCGCCACGGCCCTGCCGAACGGAAAGCTCGTCTTCGAGAACCGCGAAGCCTGGGCGCTGACCCACCTCGGGCAAGCAGGGCTCATCGCGCGCCCGGTGCGCGGTTCCGCGGCCATCACCGCGGCCGGTCAGGCAGCAGTCGCCGAGCACCCGCAGCGAGTCGACATGAACTACCTGTACCGGTACCCGACCTACCAGGAGTTCCGAACTCGGCGACACCAGCGATCGGACGACGAATCTGGCGAGTCCGCTCCCGACCAGGCGCCGATGGCCGCGCACGACGATGAAGCGACGCCAGAAGACCTCATGTCAGCCGCCGAGAGCGAGAACCGCGCGAGCGTGGAATCGGAGGTGCTCGATCGTCTCAGGGCCCTCGACCCCACTGCGTTCGAGCGTCTCGTCCTGAACGTGCTGACCGGCATGGGCTACGGCGGGAAGTCGGGAGCGGTCGAGCACACCGGGAAGATCGGTGACGGCGGGATCGACGGGATCATCCGCCAGGACCCGCTCGGCTTGGATCGCATCTATCTGCAGGCGAAGCGCTACGCCGAGGACCACTCAGTCGGCCGCCCAGCCATTCAGGCCTTTGTCGGCGCCCTGCACGGCCAGCAAGCGGATCGGGGCGTGTTCATCACCACCAGCACCTACAGCCGCGAAGCCGTCGAGTACACGCGCTTCCTGCGGGAGCGAATCGTCCTGATCGATGGTCGCGAGCTCGCTCGACTCATGGTGCTCAACAACGTGGGCGTGCAGGACCAGTCGACCTACGTCCTCAAGCGCCTCGACGAGGACTACTTCGAGGCGTTGTGAGCTTCAGCGTCGGCCACGGTGCGTGCCCGTCGTTCGCGTAATAGCCCTTGTCCGCAGGCAGCGGAGAGAGTAGGTTATCCGAACATGAGCCCCGAGAGCGGAGCGAGTGTCGCGAGCGGCGCGCCCGAGTCAACGGGCGAGGTACTCAACCGGTGCATCCGGCGCATCCTCGACCGCCTGCCTCCCGGATGGTCGGCTACCACCGAGCTCGAAGTCGCCACCGCGGCCAGTCGCAAGGCCGACGCCATCCTTCGCGTCCGCAGCCCCGACGGCGGGCAAGTTGAGCTGGTGCTCGAAGCCAAACAACTGGTGGAGCGGCGCGACATCGCTTCGATCCTCGGTCAGCTCGCGCCGATGACGGAGGCTCTGCCCAACGCCGTCGGTGTGGTCGCAGCGCGTTACCTGGCGCGCCCCGTGCGCGCGGAGCTTGCTGCGAGGGGACTGTCGTATGTGGATGCGGCCGGGAACCTGAGGCTGCTCACGTCGACGCCGGGGTTGTTTCTCAGCGAGCAAGGGGCGGACACGGATCCGTGGCGTGGACCGGGCAGACCGCGTGGCACTCTCAAGGGCCCGCCTGCGGCGAGGGTTGTGCGAGCACTCGTCGACTTCACCGCGGAGTGGAAGATCCGCGATCTCATCGCCATCGCCGGAGCCTCGACCGGGGCGACCTACCGAGTTCTCGACTTCCTCGAACGTCAGGACCTCGTGACGCGCGACCAACGCGGCGCCGTCCTGGTTCCCGCCTGGCGACCACTCTTGGAGCTCTGGAGCAAGGACTACGGCTTCATTCGCGACGGCCTCGTCACCACCTACATCGAACCCCGCGGACTGCCCGCCCTCCTCGAAAAGGTCGCTGTCAGCGAGCGCATCCAATACGCCGTCACCGGGACCATCGCTGCGGCCGAGTGGGCGTCCTACGCGCCTGCCAGAGCCGCGATGATCTACGTCAAGGACGCGGCGGAGGCGAGCGCAGCCTGGGGTTTGCGCTCAACTGACTCGGGTGTCAATGTCCTCCTCGCTGAGCCCCAGACGGATGTCGTATTCGAACGCACCGAGTCCAATTCGAGCGGACTCGTCATCGCCGCGCCCACCCAGGTCGCCGTCGACCTACTGACCGGCCCTGGCCGCAACCCCGAAGAGGCACGCGAACTCCTGGACTGGATGGAGCGTCATGAGTCCAGCTGGCGGAAGTGACCTGCTGATCCAGGCCCGAGCGGCGCTGCTGGATGCCCTCGAAGCGCTCGACGCCCAGCGTGAAGCGGTCATCGTCATCGGCGCTCAAGCTGTCTATCTCCACACCGGCGCCGCTCAGGTCGCTCTCGCGGAGGCAACGAAGGACAGCGATCTAGCCCTCGACCCGCGACTGCTGCACGACGAACCACTTCTCGAAAGCGCGATGCGGCAGGCGCGGTTCATCCCCAACCTCTCAGGACAGCCTGGAGCGTGGATCAGCCCACGAGGAATTCCGGTTGACCTCATGGTTCCGGACCAGCTTGCAGGACCGGGTTCACGCGGGGCGCGTGGAGCGCGGATCCCTCCCCACAGTCGCCGAGCGGCCCGGCGGGCAGTTGGACTCGAAGCGGCCATCATCGACAACAGCCTCGTCGACATCGGCGCGCTCGACCCCCGGGATCCCAGGGTCTACCGCGCGCGAGTCGCTGGACCGGCGGCCTTGCTCGTCGCGAAGCTTCACAAGATCGGCGAACGCACCGAGGCGCCGGACAGACTCGTCGACAAGGACGCGCACGACATCTACCGAATCCTCGTCGCAGTTCCCACTGCACAGCTCGCAGCAAGGCTTCGCACCCTGGCGGCGGATCCAATCAGCCGCGGCGCGACGAGCCGGGCATTGGAGTACTTCGATGTTCTCTTCGCGGCCGGCCCGAAGGCGATTGGCTCGATGATGGCGGGGCGCGCCGAGGAGGGAATCGGAGACCCAGAACAGGTTGCTCTCGCCGTATCCATCCTGGCCGCGGACACCCTCAATGCGATTCGCGACGGTCTCCCGTGACCAGAATCGCCTCGGGCTGGCCGTCTCGTCCTATCGTCGTCACCACACCCGTTGAGTCACGCATCCCGTGCGCATGGAGGACAAACCATGACCGCCCCACATGTTGAAGAACGGTTCGAGGCCGCGATCGAGACCTCGATGCTGGCCGCGGGCTGGCTCAAGGGTTCCGCGCACGACTACCGCCCGCAGCTCGGCCTCGACGTCGAGCAGCTCTTCGCGTTCCTCACCGCCACGCAATCAACTGCCTGGGCGAAGATCCTCGGCTACTACGGGGGCGATGACGCCGTCGGGCGCGTTAAGTTCGCCGAGCACCTGGCCGCCGAGCTCGACCAGCGCGGCCCCCTCGACGTGCTCCGCCACGGCCTCAAGGACCACGGGGTCAAGGTCTCGCTCGCGTTCTTCGCCCCAGCGTCGACGCTCTCCCCGGATCTCGTGGCCTTGCACGCCGCGAACCGGCTCAGCGTCACCCGTCAGCTCCGCTACTCGGCGACCAGCGGCGACGAGCTGGACCTCGCGCTCTTCGTGAACGGCATCCCGACCGCGACCGCAGAGCTGAAGAACCCGCTCACCGGGCAGGACGTCGAGCGCGCCAAACGGCAGTACCGCGAGGACAGGTCCCCCAAGGAGCTGCTCTTCGCGAAGCGCACCCTGGCGCACTTCGCGGTCGACCCGGACCTGGTGTTCCTCACCACTCGTCTGACCGGCACAACCACCCGGTTCTTGCCGTTCAACCTCGGCACCGGTGGCCCCGGGAACGAGGGCGGCGCCGGTAACCCTCCGACGTCGTCGGGGTACCGCACGGCATACCTGTGGGAGCAGGTGTGGGCTCCGGACAACTGGCTCGATCTGCTGCGCCGGTTCCTGCACGTCGAGGACCCAGCGGTGTCGGGCAAGAACGCCAAGTCGGGCAAGGGCAAGAAGCCGTGGCACGCCCGGACGCTGATCTTCCCGCGGCTTCACCAGTGGGACGCCGTGCGCGCGCTCACCGAGCACGCGCGAGAGCACGGGGCCGGGCAGAACTACCTGGTCGAGCACTCTGCAGGATCGGGCAAGTCCAACACGATCGCGTGGCTTGCCCACCGGCTCTCCTCGCTGCACGACGCCGGGAACTCGAAGGTGTTCCACAAGGTCATCGTGATCACCGACCGCGTTGTGCTCGACCGGCAGCTGCAGGACACGATCTTCCAGTTCGACCACACCACGGGCGTTGTCGAGAAGATCGACAAGACCTCCGCGCAGCTCGCGGCGGCGCTCATGGGCGAGACCGCGCAGATCATCATCACGACGTTGCAGAAGTTCCCGTTCGTGTTGGAGTCGGCCGGGAAGCTCGCCGGATCACGGTTCGCCGTGATCGTCGACGAGGCTCACTCCTCCCAGACCGGGGAGACCGCGAAGGCCCTCAAGCAGGTTCTGGCCGAGGGTGTGGACGCGACCCTCTCCGCCGACGGCGACGCGGTGCTGGTTGCCGCCGAGGTTGCCGACGCCGTTGCGGAGAGCGCGGAGGAGGAATCCGATCCGCTGGTGTCCTCTGCCGTGGCGCGCGGCCGGCACCAGAACCTCTCGTTCTTTGCCTTCACCGCCACGCCCAAGGCGAAGACGCTGGAACTTTTCGGGGAGCTCGGCGCGGACCAGAAGTACCGGCCGTTCCACGTCTACTCGATGCGGCAGGCGATCGAGGAGGGTTTCATCCTCGATGTGCTGCGCAACTACGTCACGTACGCGACGTACTACAAGCTGACGCGTACCGGGCCTCGAGGGACGTCGTCGTCGGATACCTCCGATCGCGAAGTAGACCGGCGCCAAGCCGTCGCCCAGCTAGCTCGGTTCGCGTCCTTGCACCCCTCGAACATGGCGCAGCGTGCGGAGATCATCGTCGAGCACTTCCGCGCCCACACCGCCGCGCGCATGGGCGGACGGGCGAAGGCAATGGTGGTCACTCGGTCCCGGCTGCACGCCGTTCGCACCCACGCGGCGATCGGTGACTACATCGCGCGGAAGGGTTATCAGGGCCTGCACGCGCTGGTGGCGTTCTCCGGCGTCGTCGACGACGGGGGCGTGGCCTATACCGAGTCGATGCTCAACGGGTTCAGCGAGGGCGCCCTGCCGGGGCGCTTCGGGTACACGGCCGCAGACGATCCCTTGGCCGGCACTGCGTCCGCGGACCAGGACCGCGAGTACCACGTGCTCGTCGTTGCGGAGAAATACCAGACGGGGTATGACCAGCCGCTGCTGACGACGATGTACGTGGACAAGAGGCTCGAGGGCGTCAAGGCTGTGCAGACGCTGTCGCGGCTGAACCGCATCCACCCGCTCAAGTCGCAGGAAGACGTGTTCGTGCTCGACTTCGCCAACGAGGCCGCCGACATCGCCGAGTCCTTCAAGCCGTTCTACGAGACGACGATAGCCGAGCCATCCGATCCCAACCTGCTCTACGCCTCGCAGACCGAGGTGATGGGGTTTGGGCTCCTGGTGGAGTCCGAGATGGGCTCGTTCGTGACCGCGCTCCTCGCGGCGGACTCCGGTGGCGGTGCGCACGCGAAGCTGTACCACTTCACCGATCCCGCCCGGGACCGGTACGTGGCACTCCTCGCGGACGATCCGACTGCTGCCGAGGAGTTCCGCAGCACACTGCGCAACTACACCCGTGCGTACGCGTTCCTCGCCCAGGTGATCCCGTTCCACGACGCCGACCTCGAGCGCCTCTACCTGTTTGGGAAGGCGCTGCTGCAGCGACTGCCGCGGACGCACGACGGCGGGGTCGATATTGGCTCCGTTGATCTCTCGCACCTGCGGATCGTCAAGACCGGCAGCGTTGATGCGTCGCTCCACGACCACGAGGACCAACAGCTCCTGCCCGGCTTCACGGGTGGCGGACGCGGCGCGCAGTCAACCCCCGAGATGGCGCTGCTCGATCAGGTCATCGCTGCGATCAACGAACGCCTCGGCGGCAACCTCACCGACGCCGACAAGGTTTGGGTCCAGCAGAGCTTCGAGTATGCCGCGGAGGACCCGCACATCCAGCAAGCCGCCCAGGCGAACACCGAGGACAACTTCGCGTACGTGTTTGACCCCCGGTTCCAGGGTCTCGTCCTCGACCGCCACGACGCCAACAAGGACCTCATCAGCCGCGTCTTCAAGGATGCCGAGACCACGGACTTCTTCACTGAGCTGGCGCGCAAGATCGTCTACGAGATGGCGCGCGAGGCCGGTCAAGCCGTCTAGGAAGGCGCTCAGTTTATGGACCTGCTAGACCTCAACGAGATCGCCCGAGCTATCCAGGCACATCATCTGTGTACGCCTCTCCCAGTTGCTGAAGCTGTTCACCCATCGGAAAGGGTCGAGGACGCCAGTGCTCGGCTCAGGGCCCACCAGTTCGACGCGGCACCCGTGCTCGAGGGGTCGGCGCCCATTGGCATCTTCCACGCGGCTCTTGGAGACGACGGAGCGACGGTTCGCGACGTCATGCAGCCTTTGACTGTGGCCGTGATGGTGTCGGCCGACACTGCCGTCGGAGAGCTTGTCCAGCATCTCTGCCAGGAGCCGTTCCTGTTCGTCCTCAAGGGCAGGCGTGTGACCGGATTCGTCACACCGGCAGATCTTGGTTCGGCGCGGTGGGCGCACGCTGGACCTCGGTATCGAGTTCGACATCTACTGACCCTCGCCCACCGAGATGCAGAGGCAGGTGACCGATGCCGGCTTCCGTGTCGTCTTCTGGGCCGGCCGGCCCGCAGCCGCGGACGAGCAG
>Ga0209539_1000704_pt1 | contig 18695 bp, 18 predicted proteins | sample BarGraNGADG00312_2_FD_184499 | JGI IMG/M metagenome (GOLD analysis project Ga0209539, IMG submission 184499) | Arctic peat soil microbial communities from Barrow, Alaska - Barrow Graham LP Ref core NGADG0011-312 (SPAdes) (version 2) | ecosystem: Environmental > Terrestrial > Soil > Wetlands >... | reverse complement strand
AAACATATTTTTCCTAATTATCCCTTAAGAATATAGTTCCAAATGCAAACCCCAAACCTTTTTAAAGTCGTGCTCAATTTTTGGATATAAACTTAGCAAACCAAATCAATCCATTGCATCTGATAATGGGAGTTGAGCAGTTCTTTAATTTCCTACCGCATTTCCGGATGAATGACCTTGCTCCGGATAAACAGGTCGATGCTTTTACCGGGATACTTGGTGCCCGGTCCGAACAAGCGCGGGACTGAATCACCCTTCGTGTAATTCGTAATTAATTCGTGTCATTCGTAAATCAACGTTTCCACCACCACCGTTTAACGTTCGGGTTCATCATTTCCTCTTCTTCCGGGCAGATCATCCGGTAGATTTCGCCCCAGGATGGGAGCCCGCCGATGTTGCGGTCGTCGATATAGAGGTCGGCCAATATTTTTCGGCTGTCGTTTTCGTCCCATTTTTCTTCCGGATAATTTTTGTTGACGGCATAAAATTCAACCCCGTTGGAACGGCAGAATTCAACGGCTTCGTCTAAAAGCCGGCCTGAACGGTACGTCCAAAGGATCAACCGGTGATTTTTTGCCTGAAGCGCCCGCAGCGTTTCGAAGGCAAAGGGCCGGACTGGACCAATGTCCGGAAACCTGTGTTCGACGATGGTACCGTCAAAATCAATCGCAATTATCATTGAGATACGAATTACGGTTTCCTTACCTTTTTTTCCCGGTGTTTTTTCTTTCCCTCCCCCTCATCGGAATAATAAGATTTCTGGTAAGTCTCGTACTGGTAATATTTGTAATAAGTATTGCCAAACGTGTTGGATTTAATGTCGTTAACGATAAGCCCGATATTGTTCATCTTGTTACTTTCAGCCAACTGGTTGATCAATTCGATCTGATTCTTTTGCGTTACGCCATAACGGAGAATGAATATGTTGAGGTCGGACACCCGGCTAACAATAATTCCATCGGAGACAATAGCGACAGGGGCATTGTCGATGATGACATAATCGAATTGGCCGCGCGCCGTCTCTATCAGCTCCCGCATGGCAGGCTTACTCATGATTTCGGCCGGATTTGGAGGAATCGGTCCTGAGGGAAGGATAGACAGGTTTTCGACTTGTGTGGGAAAAACAACCTGACCGAAGGTGTCCAATCCGATGAGACAGGTACTCAAGCCATGTTCGTTGCCTACATTGAATATCTTATGCAGTTTGGGTTTACGCATATCTGCCCCGATAAGCAGCACCTTCTTGTTGTTGAGGGCCAATATAGAGGCTAAGTTGGTGGAGTTGTACGATTTGCCTTCACCGGGATTGGTCGAGTGTATGGATATCACTTTCCCCAGCGGACCGGACAACATGAACTCGATGTTGGTGCGTAAGGTCCGGAACGATTCGGCGATGTTGGATTTTGGATTACTGAAGACGCTCAGATCGGACGTATCCGTATTGTGCATGATGTTTCCAAGGATGGGGAGCCGGGTATTGTTTTCAATGTCTTCCTGGGTACGAATCCGGGTATCAAAGAAATTTAGGAGCAGGATAAAGGCGACCAATGTAGCCAGGCCGATGAGAAATCCAAAGGTTAAAATCTTTGCCCTGGTAAGACTAATCAAAATGGCGGTTTCAGGACTGGCGCTTTCGATAATCCGCACATCAGAGATACTGGAAGCCAGGGCGATGTTGGTTTCGGCCCTTTTTTGCAGCAGGAAGGTATAAATTTCATTGGTCAGGGTGAACTGGCGCTGGATATTGATCATCTGCTGTTCCTTTTGTGGTAGTTTGTTGAGCTGTAAACTGATATGGTCCTGCCGCTCTTTCAAACTGTGGATCGTCTTGGTGGCATTATCGATCAGGTTCCGGAGATTTTCGTTCAGGCGGTTGCGGGTTTGGGTTAATTCCTTATCGAGCATCACCAAAGTAGGATTGTTGGGTTTGGCCGTAAAAGAGAGAACCTGACGGCGATTGAACAATTCGCCCAATTTAATCACCAGCGCGTTGAGTGAGACATCTTCAATCCCAACTACGGAAGGTGATACCAACTTGGTCAGGTCGGTTGATTTTTCGAGATAGGAAAGAACATTGCGGAAATAGTTGAGTTGAATCTGGCTTTTGGCCCTTTCCGATTCAATTTCCTTTAGGCTGTTCATCACGAGTGTCCCTTCGGCGCCCAGATCGATGATGTCGTTTTTGGAACGAAACTCGGTAAATTTAGTGCCGGCCCTATTGAGCGAATCGGAGATACCCGATAGTTGCGCGTTGATAAAATCGAGCGACCGGCGCTGTGCTTCGTTTTGAATTTCCATTTTCTGGGCGATGTAAACCTGAACCAGCTCATTCAGAAAATCAACCTCTTTTACAGGTTCTTCCCCGTTAATGGTACAGAGAACAATATCGCTTTTCTCGTCTTTTACTTCAGCGTTGAGCCTTCTTTGATAAGCCAGGGTTGTTTGCCTCAGATCGTTGAATACGAAATAATACTTCCCGTCAGGAGTGGCTGATTGATTCCCTTTTTTTATAAGGGTGAAATTAAAATAGGCATTTTGGAAAGGAGTTCCAAATTGGCCAATGGCTTCAAATTTTACCTTCGAGAGGAACCCCATGTTTTTAAATTCCCCATCGACCGAAATTTGATAGGAATCAGCGGAAGTGGGCGTAATATAAATGTTCACTCCGGCCGGATTAATAAAACCCTGAGGTTCCTGCACCTCAAACGGTTCCTGTTTGTAAATACCGTTCCAGAGGAAAATGTCCTCTTTGTACCAGTTTGTCCGCCACTTAAGGTTTACAAGGGTCTGGTTAATGGTGAAAGACGATTTGAGCGCTTCAATCTGGTTGTTTATTTTGGTGTTGTTCTGATCGATGGCCCCGGCAAACAATTCCTTCAGGTCCATCCCATTCGATTTTTCAGGAATGAGGATGGAACTGCTTACCGAATAAATAGGTTTTGTTAGTCTGGTATACGCGTACGCCCCAATCAGGCCAAGTGCGCCAAAAATCAAAAACCAATGCCATTGCCTGAGCAAAAGGAAAATTATTTTTTTGATGTCGGGACCGGTTTCTTGTTCCCTTAGTTCATTGAGGTTACCTATATTCTTCATATAAATATTGAAAAGTTATTGTTGAATGAATGATTGCGCATCGTCTCCCGGTACCTATCTGAGTACAAATCCCAGTACGGCAAGGAGCAATGATACAGAAGAAAACATGAGTGAATAAGCCTGGCTGTTTAACTGGAAATTCTTGTATTTGTCGGGTTGTACGATGACGTAATCGTTGGGGTGCAAGTAAAAAGCTTCGGACAGAAAGATATTTTTGGAGCTAAGATCAAGCATGAAAGATTGATTGCCATCGGCAGTTTTCCGGACAATCATTACCTTTTTGATGGTCGCGAAGTCTGTATTTCCGTTAGCCAAAGCCAGCGCTTCGATGACTGTGATGGAGTTGTTGTAATTGTAATAAACGCCAGGATTTCTGACTTCACCCGTAATCGTAATTTTAAAATTTAACAGTTTAACCTTTACAATGGCATCGTTAATAAATTCGTCAGCTTTTTTCTGAACGATGGATTCAGCCTGAGCGCCAATGAGTCCAGCAACTTTTATATTGCCCAATGTGGGAAGTTTGATAATGCCGTCCGTATCAATTTCGAACCCATAGAGGTAGGCGCTATTGGGTGATGAGAATTTCTGATAACCCTGACCGGAATTGTTTTCCATGCTTGATTCCGGATTAAAAAGGTTATTTACCTCCGCGTTCATCGTTTTGATACTGACATAAAGGATATCGCCCGGCTTCAAAATATGTTCAGTAGTTTGAAGGGGCAAACCCTTGAAAAGGTCATTGTTGGAAGCATCTTTCAGGTAAATCAAATCCTTGCTGCTTCGGCACGAGAATAAGGATACCAACGAAAGGACAAATAAAAATTTTAAAGAATTGTTCATGCTGATATTATGGTAATTTAAATTTAAAATTGAAGGTCCAACGGTATAAGTTTAAGCTGAAGTCTAAGCCAAAATCAACATTGCTCTTTTCACAGCTTCGCCTCCTCAGTCACAGGATGTGTTTGAGTTTTTATACAAAAAAAAGACTGAAAGCTCAATCTTAAGAGTTTAAGTTATTAGTCCGGTAATAAGTAAAATAGATGACAATGGATCGGTTGTACCTGTCATGGCCGTTAAGACCTTGTCACATCATTGTCAAATCGGTTCAACGAACTGGTCGTTGACTCATAGCTTTTCACACATATCCTATTAATCATCTCTATCAATTCCTTCTTTTTAAATGGTTTGGAGAGAAAATCAGCGCACCCTGCCTTCAAAGCAATCTCTTTTTCTTTGGGAAATGAATAGGCGGTCAGAGCAATGATTGGAATATCAGGGAATTGTTGTTTTAATATTTTCGTGGCTTCGATCCCACTCATAACCGGCATTTTCAGATCCATTAAAATAAGATTGTAGCTGTTCTTTAGTGCCAATTCAACTGCTTCTTTTCCGTTGGTGGCGCGATCAATTCTTTTAACATGATCTTTTAGCAGAATCTCGATATACTGATAACTGATCGGTTCGTCTTCGGCAATGAGAATTGTAAAATCCTTCAATTGTTTTTGTTCCTTTTCGAGCATGATGATTATATTAGGACTATGTTTCTTAAAATGTGAAGCATTAAACTGGACCGTTATGCAAAACCTAAAAATCAGGCTTCTCAAAAATTCTCCAGATTACTCTCATGTTATTTTTTGGATTGGTCAATAATTTTTCTCTATTCTCAATTACCTTTTCGATAGTTGCCACAACATCTGGAAAACGTTTACAATTAGGCCTCAAAAAACTCATGTAGGCATTATGGGCTTTGATCTCCAGAATTTTACCAACGAGCCCCCAATCTCCTATTTGCATTTTTTTCCGTAGCTCTTCCCCTTTTGACATTTCTTGCTGTATATTTGTGAAAGGCGTTTCACAAATATATTACCATATGACAACATAGGCAAATAAATTTAGAATAAATATTATCAAATGACAATAAATTATAGGATAGAACTAATAATCAACTCATTAAAATTAAATAATAATTCCTTCAGTATGCGTATTGGTGTTAATTCTACCGTTATTCATAACATTGTTAAGGGTAGAAATGCCCCAAGTTTTGATGTTTTACAAAAAATACTATCGTCATTTGACAATATCAATGCAGATTGGCTTATAACTGAAAAAGGTGAAATGATAAACAATAATAAAAGGATTGAATATGCAAAGTCATCAAATGATTCAAATGTAAACTTAGCCGAGCCCGAAAATCAGCTATCAGGTCCTTGCTCAAATTGTTCAGCCATGAAACATGCCCTGGAACAAACAGAAAGGGCCCTTAAACATGCAGAATCTGAGATTGAAGCGAGAAAAGAAACAATTTTACTCCTTACTGACAAGATAAACGACCTTACCGAAAAATTTGATGGCACCCGGAAGGATGGGCAAAAAAGAAAGGCAGCTTCCTGAAGATTTTGTCATCAAACTGCTATTGCCCCATCCCAACTCAATAGACGATTTAATTTATCACAAGTGAGATTTGCCAAATCAGGAAGTAAATTTCTGCCAAACAAGGAAGTAAAATGCTGCCAAATCAGGAAGTCGAAATTGGAATGTAAGGAACTTCTTCTATATTTGCATAGAATTAGTACCACATAGATTATGAGTGAAAGGTCTTATTTATTACGCTTGTGCGATCAAGAATTACAAATAGCGTTACAATCTTCGGGGGCAGTTTTGATTGAGGGAGCCAAATGTTTCGGGGTTAGTTTCTAAAACAATATAAATCGATTATTTTGACGATTTTCACAATCAGTAGGTTAAACCAAACTGCCAGAGTGGTATAGTGTTCAAATATCCCAGTTCAATGTCATCTTTTACGATATAAGCTTTATCAATACCTTGGATTTGCTTCAATCCTTTATTTTTCCCACCTACTTCAAACGTGTAATCACCAATCAGAAAATCAGCGACAGGGGATACTATTATGTCATACTTTACTCTAAGCTGATTCAGAAAAAACGTTTCTCTTATGTTTCCTGTATTTGAGTTATCGTTTGCTAAACTGTAAATCAAATTAGTATTGTCAAGGTAAATTTTATCCACCTTACCCAATCCCCTTATTCCTCCGGTAGTATCCCGTAGTTGTGCTATCATTCCGGCTTCTTCAATAAACAGACAATAATCAGTTATGTTATTTCGGCTGGCGGAAAGTGTAGTTGCTATACTTGTCATATTGGGTTTAAACGGCACACTTTTAGCTACAATGGCCAGCAATTGCTTCAATTTTCGGCCAGTGGACACATTCATCCCAGCATACAACGGAATATCTGACTCCAAAGTCTGATTAACAATTTGTTGTAGCCTCAGATCAAAGTCTTCCTCTAATGCAAAAGGATAATACCCTCTTTTCAGATAATCTTCAAAAAAAGGCAATGGATGTTTTACTCCGGGAAGTTCGGCTTTATGACCAAGAATTTCTTCCAAAGAATATGGCTGGACAGCTATTTGATGAAACAATTGCAAATACTCTCTGAAAGACAAACCTTGCATATTGTACATTACAGCCCTGCGACTTAAATCTGAGGCTCCTTTTTTGATATCCAACACCGAAGAACCTGTAAATACAACATTCAGTTCGGGATGATAATCATATATCAGTTTTAGTTCCTTAGCCCAGTCTTTGTATTTATGAATTTCATCTACAAACAGGTATTTTCCGCCACGCTTTACAAAAGCATCCGCTAAATCAACCAGCCTGTTATCGGCAAAATAAAAGTCTTCTGCCGTTACATAGAGTGTTTCAGCAGGATTCAGGTTCTTTTTAATATGCTGTAAAACCAGAGTAGTTTTCCCAACTCCACGTGGACCAGTAAGTCCAATCATACGACTTTTCCAATTCATTTCAGCATAAATGTAGCGGAAGAAACCGGTATCTGTCTCTCTTAGAAGCTTCTGAAACTGTTCAAATAATTTGTCCATAGCAGTTTATTTTCAGCAAAAATAATCAATATGCACTAATCAAGTGCATATTTTAACAAAAATAGCACTATTGAAGTGCAAATTGTGTTTTGCTCGATTCTGTTTACATCTGTTAGTCGTTGAGGTGTGGGGGCAGTTATTCTCATTTCAATAGCATGATGAAACGATCAATACAGGTTGGTTAAAGCGAAAATGATCGGCGACCGTGGTTTTTTTGTAGTTTACATCGGCAACAATGTTGATTAGAAAGATACTGATCGAATACCGGCCGTAGGTTCGGTGAACTTCTTTCACCTTTATTGGTTTTCAGTATATAAATATGATTTTTAAGGGTGTATAGAGCTTGAATGAACTAATTTTGTTATTTTTGAAGCGTGAAAACTTATTCCAGAAGCGATATTGAAAAAATTGGGAATGCAATTATTTATCTTGCTGAGAGGATTCCTGATTTATCTAAGACAAAGCTATTGAAGCTGTTGTACCTTCTTGAAGAAACATTTGCAAAAAAATATCAGTTGCCATTTCTTAATCTGGAATTTGAAGTGTGGCAAGCCGGACCAGTAGCCCGGGATATTTTTATCGATTTATCCGACGAACCTCTTTTGTTGAAGGACTACATCACTATCGAAAAGAAAGCCGATTCTACTTACATTAAACCTATTACCGGATTTTCTGATGATGAATTTAGTGATAATGAGATTGATATGCTCAACTTAGTTGTTGAACATTTCGGATCATTAACTGCAACTGACTTAGTCAAACGGACACATCAGAAAAATTCCAATTGGTACACTATCGCGAAAAGTAAGGGATTGCTCGATTTATTTGAGAACCGGTTGACCAACTCTTCTGATGAAAAGATTGATCTGACCTGGTATCTGGATGAAAAAGGCAAAGAAACCTTTGTGGAACAAAATCACTTCAATCAGTTACTCAGCTATATTAACGATTAAGGATGTACACGCCCGGAAATATTTTGTATTTCACTCCTTTTTATTTTCCCAATGGCGGAAAGGAAAAAAACAAATATTTTATTGTATTGGCTACAAATCAAGAAAACACCTTAATTGCAACACTTCCAACAAGTAAAGATCATATTCCTTCCAACGTTGAGAAAATTCATGGATGCATTGATTTGCCCGTGATAAATTTTAATTGCTACTATTTTGAAGCCAATAAACCCATCGCCGAAAGCGGATGGGGTTTCCCTTTAGAAACTTACGTTTATGGTCCACAGGTTGCAGAATTTAATAAAACCAATTTTGAAAATATCTATTCGGTTGAAGAAATAGATTATGAAATTGTGGGCAACCTTAAGGCAACTGAATTAACTGCCATTAAAAATTGTGTAAGAAATTCAAAAACCGTTAAGCGGAAAATCAGAAGAGTTTTAGGCGCAAAAATCTAAGTACATTGAATTCGTGATTGTACAAAATCTCATAATCAGGGGGTCGCAGGATCATGCCCTGCTGGGCCCACCCACTGAATCAAACACTTACAGAGATCATCTGTAGGTGTTTTTTGTTTTTGCACCTTGGTTTAACTGCCAGTTTAACTCAATCTCAAACAATTATTCATATTCTTGCAAAGAACTTCAAGCTTTTGGATTGCATTCGTTCCCTGTAAAATTAAAACTTAATTCGTTTCAATCTGAATTATTCCGGGACATTTTTTCAATTTGTTTAACTTTCTCTATTTTTGTCCCAGGCTAAATCACTACAAGATTTCTCAGTATGATTCCTTTGTCTTTTAAAAGAAAAGGAGTACTAAGTTGACTACTCCATTAAAATGTATTACTCTTTTTTCCTTCTACAGTTTGTATTGCGTTATAATCTTATAAGCTTTTGTTTCGCCTAACTCTCCAGCTTTGCTTAAATCTAAAAATGCGCTATCCTTTCGACCAAGATGGATTTTACATAAACCTCTATTGTAATAGGCATTTGCATACTTGGGATTAATCTCTGCGACCTTATCAAAGTCTTCAATAGCTCCCTTAAGGTCATATAGTCTACACTTTGCAAGACCTCTATTGTAGTAAGCATTAATGTTTTTGGGATTAATGTCTATGACTACTGTAAAGTCATTAATAGCACCAGCAAAGTCTTTTAAAATCCCTTTTACATTACCTCTATCCAAGTAGGCCAAATATGTTGCATTTAAATCTCCAATGTCAAGCTCTATGGATTTAGTGAAGTCTGCAATAGCTTCTGTATAATTCTGAAGTTTGGACTTTGCAATTCCTCTCTGCCAATATGCGAAAACATTTTTGGGTTCAATTTCTATTGATTTGTTAAAGCATGAAATTGCTCCTTTAAAATCTGCAAGAGCTAATTTACAATTACCTATTTCGTAATAATAATCTGAAGAATCATCGGGATCAAGCTCAAGGACCTTAAAATAATCAGAAATTGCACCGATATAGTCTTTCATATCTCGTCTTAATTCGCCTCGGTTTTGATAAGCGCTTATTTGAGTAGAATCAATTTCGATGGACTTAGAATAATCTGCAATTGCACCAAGATAATCTTTGATTTTTTGTTTCACTTTACCTCTGCCAAGATATGCCCAATATGCCCAAACTTTTTTTTCATCCAGTTCAATAGACTTAGTAAAGGCAACAATTGCACCATCGAAATCTTTAAGAGCAGCTTTTAAATCTCCATTGTTATAATAAACCTCAGCCTCATTATTGTTAATTTCTATTTGCTTAGTAAAATCATCTTCCTTAAATATTAAATCAACTATGCCGTCAAGCGTTACAAATAAATATTTCATTTGCATTATAAAAATCAATGCGGCTTCAAGATCACAACTAATTCCGCTGTCTTTAGTTAATGGTTGTTCATAAAAATTATAAACTATTTTAGAGGGGATAAAAGTTCTTTGCGGATTGTCAAAAATTGATTTTAGTTGTTGATCATATAGTTGGAATCTATTATTTAGAAATTCTGAAAAATCGCAAGGAAGGTGACTTAAAATTCCTTCTTTTCGGGCAAAATTAAAAACCGATTCAAAGTAATCTGTCTCAAACCGAGAATATAAATTGGGTTCTTTTTGCTTTAATTCCTTCAAAATATGAAGAGAACTAAAAAGTAAAACCTCAAATATTGCACCTTTTGATCTTTGATTCTTTTCGAGCATTATATCACCGGCCTTTACACAAGAGAGCATCATTAATTCCGCCTGGGTTTTCTTGGCCTTCCCAAACATTTTGTCAAATATTCCCATAGTTGTATAAATTAACTCGATCTTGATTTATGAATTCATAAATAACAATCTGGATTGAAGTAAGTCTGCCTGCCATTAGCCAAGACACTATTAGATAATGTGCTTATTTTGATTTCGTTTTTTGATGTCGTTGTAATTCAGTAAGAAATGTTTTGTATTCAACAATTGTCTCAAACTTGTATAAGTTATTAATTGTTAGATGAATGGTTGATTTACAATAAGAATTACTAAACCCGTTATATCCTATTTCTGATGAGAGTTTGACTCCCAACTTTTCGCACCATGTTTTTATGTGGTCGACTCTTTTTAATAAGTCGTCTCTTGTTAATCCACTAGCCGTAATCTGTCCGTGAAATATTTTGTTTCGGTCCTTGGCAAAATCAAGAATAATAGTAATGTCTTCATCATAATTGTCACCATAAATATCTTTAATTTGGTTTGACAGGATTAAGTTTATTCCCTGTATAAAGCCCTCAAAATAAATATCTTCATTTTCTGCAAGTGTACTTCGCAAGTCAGGTAAGGAATCTTTATTATAGTTGGGATTTTGAAATATTAAAAAAGTAAAAACTCTTCTCATTTGCTTTTCTGCCTTTATCAAAGACAATGTAAATGCATCAACCCCTCTTGTTTCAGAGGTTGATGCAAGAATTAAGTTAACTGTCTCAAAATCTTGGTTGTAATCCATATAATTTTCTTCATCATCTGTTTTCATTGCCTTGTATATAACTCGTTTATAATATAATAATTTCAAATTGAACAATCTCAATTCTATGGGAATGTAAGGTAAGCATCATACAATATTTAGTGGCAAAACTAATCCAATTTTATGTTTTATATTATACAAGAGACTTTTTATTTATGACGCTTTAAAGACTTGCATAGGGAAACTCTGATTCTGGGACATTTTTTCAATCTTTTCAAACCATTTCATTTTTTGTCCCAAAAAATTAAGAATAGACGACTGTAAATTATCTTAAATGCCCACAATATCAACTGGTGTAGGAATATACTCGATTGATAGTAGTTGTTATTATTATATATCTCGATCATCAATATTTATTTCTTCATCAATTGCTCGGTCATGATATCCACCATGTTTATTTGTGACGACAACGTGAAATCTCTTGAATAAATCAAAAAACTCTCGATGAGAAAATTCCTTCTCAAAATGCATATTAACGATGAAAGGCTCATCTCCTCTGGATTGTTCTTTATCTATACAAATAATATAAGCGGTAAAAAAATCGCTATAACCATGGTAAAAGCTTGCACCTATTGGATCATATCGTTCTAAATCAACATTTCTTGATTCTAAAAATTTTTTCAAATTGGAGTGGTCACTAATATCTGCTGCCGATGTTCCCTCGAAATCATTGTATTGTGTATTTGCTTTCATAATTTAAATTCTCTTTTGATTGTGGCTAACACGTCGCCAAAAGTTTCTTTAATGTTTTCTCTGGAAAATCGAATTTGTTGTATTCCGAATAAATTACTGAATTCCTCTGTTCCGTCTTCCAATAACACAATAGCCCTACTAAAACCTAGACAGCCCTGAAATAATCCAACTTCATGTATCACATTCTGTCTTGCTCTTAAAGTTCCATCTTCTGCCTCATCCTCACCAGTCATAACAAGTAAAGCAAACGAGCTTTTTGTTGTCATTTCGTCTAAAATATCTCTAATTGAGTGTCCTGCTCTGGCGCCCGTTTCGTAAGTTTCAATATTGTAATCATGCTTGTCAGCCAAATGATCTTTTAAGTCTCTCCATTGTGGATTTTTCCCATGTCCAATAAATATTACCGGCCTCTTTTTGTCTTCCTTAAGAGGGGGATATTTCGATGCCTCATAATTTTTTTCGAAAATCTCAAATATTTCCTCAATCTCTCCTCTTGTGGAGGCTCTTACGGTAACAGAGGTTTGGTAATGTTCGGAATATCTTATTCCAATGTCAATTTTATCAACATATTTATTGATTGAAGAATTATCATGTGGTTTTCTATAATCAGCGAAAAATTCTCCTTCATCATCATATCTCCACTCTTCATTCCCCTTAGCTAACTTATAAGTACTGCTAAGCTTTACTTCCTTAGAATATGCCTTCAGTCCTCTGTCAAAAGCATCTTTTATAATATCGGCTGAAAAAAGCGCGTGTTCAAAAGACTTAGTTTTTTCCATTTATTTACTATTAAATAATGCCAATTTTCATTTGTTTTATAAAACAAGACATATTCTCCAAATTTAAGTTAAATAAGTTGAAAAATGCCAATTTTATATTGTGAAATTAATATTTTTTTTATTTCAAGTCGTCAAACAGAGTTTTTTATGCTCAACTCTCGTCACTTGAGTAAAATTCCAATTCCGGGACATTTTTAAAACTTGTATAACCAACTTCAATTTTGTCCCAGGCTAAAACACCAAAATATTACTCCCAATGATTCCTTGAACTTTCTAAAAGAAAATGAATAATCTCTTGACTACTCCTTTAAAATGCTTTATTCTATTCTCCTTCTATTGGCAGTATTTCTTTATCATCTCATATGCTTCGGCCTTACCCTGTTCACCTGATTTACTCCAATCTTCGCAGGCTTTTGTTTTATTGCCTTGTTTAAAATAGGCTAGGCCTCTAAAAAAAAAGGAATTTGGTATCTTATCATTTAATGACAATGCTCGGTTGCAATCTTCAATGCAACCGCGTAAATCATTTAAGGCATATTTTGTTTCTTGTCTTGAATCGTATGCTACCCAGTTTGATGGGTCTAGTTCAATCGACTTGTTTAAATCTATAAGTGCTTCTGAATATTTTTTTAACTTGTATTTTGCCCAACCTCTATTGTTGTATCCCATTGAAAAATCAGGTTTTAGTTCAATAGATTTCGAATAATCATTAATCGCACCATTTTCATCCCCAAGTTCAGATTTAACCGAACCACGGCTGTAATATGCATAAAAAGAGGTTGGGTCTAATTCAATTAGTTTATTGAAATCCGCCAATGCACCTATATTGTCTTTTAAATAGTATTTTATCCATCCACGTTGATTAAAAGCAAACCCATCATTAAATGTGGATTCAATAAATTTGTTTAGATCGGCTAATGCAATCGAATATTTACCTTGACTTTGATATAATGCACCTCGATTTTTGTATGCTACTAAAAAATCTGGTTTTAATTCAATGGATTTCGAATAATCATTTATCGCACCATTGGCATCTCCGAGTTCTGATTTTACGACACCACGTCCGTAGTAAGGATCTGCAGAGGTTGGATCTAATTCGATTTGTTTATTGAAATCAGCCAATGCGCCCATATTATCTTTTAAACAATATTTTGTCCAGCCGCGATAATATAAAGTAAAAGAGTCTACCCCTTTTAAATCGATAAATTTATTGAGGTCGACTAAAGCTAATGAATAATCACCACGATAATAATAAGATGCACCACGATTTCTATATGAATATTCATAATCTGGTTGAAGTTGAATTACATTTGTGTAATCAATAATTGCCTGTGAAAAGTTTTGAGTACCAAAGTTTATTGCTCCACTTTCCCATAATTTTTTAAGTTTTTCATCTGCAACAGAATTAGTATTCGCAGTTTCTTCTTTTACAATCGTCGTAGTCTTCTCCGGTTCTACGACTGTTGCCGTATTGTTTCTATCATTTACATCTTTAACTCGTGTATTGTATTTATCAATTTCTTCCTTAATTGAAAATTCAACATTTCTTATCTCATTGTCATAGCGAGCAAGATCTTTTTCATAAAAGGTTTTTAAAAGTTTATAATAAACATCCATCGCACTTAAAAATTGATTGTCAGATGTTTGTTTTTTCAACTCAAATATCCAGTTGATTAAATTGTCAACTTTAGCTGCATTTTGATCATATCGTTGCTTCATCATTTTTGGAGCATACTCCAATTCCTCAAATGTCATTGGAGTATACCTTGCTCCTGGTGATAGGGTCGAAAACCGATTAATTTGGCTGTGTCCCAGAAAAATAAGGGAAAGAAATATAAGTGACAGACTGGCTTTTTTCATTGGATTTTTTTTAAAGTTGATATTTATATAAAGAAATCTATCCTAATTAATGCATTTCAGCTGATTGGAAAGTATGTTCGCATTCATTTTTATCTGATAGCTTCTTCTTAATCCATCGGTCAATTTGATTGCAACTACTTTGATATTTGATGCTTTTAATTTTACTACTTGAACGGAACTAAGCGGATAAATTCCATGTGCCATCTGACTATTTTCAATCTGTGCCAAACCACCATTCAAATATTGGAGATCCACCACGTTCCCATCCTCGAGCCATAGGTGAAGTTCAAAGCTTTTATCAATCTCTATTGCTGTATCTTTAAATCTAACTGTGAGGCTGACGTAAGGGCTTTTGTTGACACTCCCAGCACTTAAAGCAATCTGTGTGGTATTGTCATTTGCAACTGGTAAAGTTTGACATTGGAGTACTACTACGCCATCTTTGTTCATGTTCTGACAATTGCAATTATTTTGACCGAATCCCATTGAGGCCAAAAGAAGAAGTGGGAAATGCAAAATTAAACATCGAATTTTCATTATTTTAAGATTAGTATTGAAAAGAAATTAATTAAAGAGTTCAAAGTTTCGTAAAACTTTACTTTGTTGGTTTATTGACAGTATTGCCTAATTGCTTCGTTTGCCTTTTGATAGCCTAACTCTGATGCTTTGCTTAAATCCAGACAACCGCTTTCCTTTTGGGATAATAAAATTTTCAAAAGTCCTCTTCCGTAATAAGCTGGTGCAATCTTCGTTCCGATCTCTATTGTTTTGGTATAGTCAGCAATTGCTCCTTCGTAGTCACCCAAATTTCTCTTTGCATCACCTCTCAGTCCGTATGCAGATGCATTATTTGGGTTGATCTCTATTACTTGAGTATAATCTGAAATTGCGGCGCTGTAGTCCTCGAGAATAAATTTTAAAGTTCCCCTATCAAAATAGGCCACTGCATCTTTGGGGTTAATTTCAATTGCTATTGAATAGTCAGCAATTGCACCATTTGAGTCATCGAGATGCTTTCTTGCTTGTCCTCTATCGTAATAAACCACAGCATTCTTCGGGTCGATTTCAATAGACTTAGTATAGTCGGCAATTGCTCCCTTGTAATTTTGAAGATAATATTTTGCATGTCCTCTGTCAAAATAAGCCTCTGCATTCGTTGAGTCAATTTTAATTGAATTATTAAAATCGGAAATTGCACTATTGTAGTCTTTTAAGTTGTTCTTTGCAATTCCTCTAAAATAGTATGCGGCAACATCCATAGGATCAATCTCAATTGTCATTGTGAAATCAACAATTGATTCACTGTAGTCATTGAGAGTAAATTTAACAAGACCTCGCCAATAAAATGCGGCCGCATCCTTAGGGTTGATTTGTATGACATTTGTAAAATTGGCAATTGCTCCCTTGAAATCCTGATTGTTATAATTTGTAATTCCACGATCGAAATACTCTTTTGATGTTTGACTGTATCCCGTAACGGCAAATGAAAGAAGGAAAATAAACAAAACTAAGTGAAATGTTTTCATTGGCTCATATTTAGGATTAAGATCGTTCAAATTTAGTAAATTGTAATTATGATTGAACAATAAACATCATATATTTTAGTCCCAAGTAAAACACCAAAAGGTCACTCCTTTTGAATCCTTAGTTTATTATTAAAAGGAGAATCGGCTGACTGGCTCTATTAAAACGATTCAATCAACCCAAACGGTGCACCATTGTTGCCAAATTCTGTGTATTCTTGTTTACCGATTACATGTACGATAGGCAAATCAAAAAGTGATCATTAATCTAAAAAATAAAGAATGTTATTGTTGTCGTCAATCCTATAGCAAAAATAATCAACTGACAATAAAATAGACACCATGTTGCAATTCCTAGGAGGTTTGTTATTTTCTTTAACTTTTTCCTTATCAGAATATTTTTAGGCAAAGTAATTTGAGCTGTTAATCGGTAATCGGTTAACCTTGTCAAATTTATTAGTATTCCACAAATAAAACTCAGCGATAAAAGTCCAAGACCAAATTTAATTCCGCAGCTTAATAAACCAGGATTACTTATTTTTATATTTGCAAAAAAACCAATTACAGCAATATTAATAGTAAGGATTAAATTAGTCGTAAGACCCAACTGATTTATAGTCATACTTTGCCACCTAACAAATCTTTCATTTACGGACATATTCAATAATTATATAGTTCAATAAATTAATATGTATATCTTGTTAGTACTATGTGATGCAATCTCCCACCAAATTCAGCACCATTAATTACCAATTCATTGCCATTCATTTCATAAACTCCTTTAATTTGCCTGTTTTCAAATGTTTGTAATTTGACAATAGCACGTTTCTCAAATCTTATGAAACTGTTGAATTTCATATCCCATCCTTTTGAAGAAATCCATTTCTCTTCCGTATTGAAATATATATCCTCCTTGTATCTCCCATGTCCTTCATCCCAAAAACCAAAATTGGAATAGTTTGTCCATGTGTTAAGTATTTTGATTGTACCTGTTGCCCAATTTGAATCTTTAATCAGTTGTTCTCTGTCTATTGTATAACTTTCGACTTTCCAAGTGCCAACAAATTTCTCAGTATCTCCTTTGTCTTCACATGAACAAAAGAAAAGTATTCCAATAGTGAAAAAAAATAGTTTGTTCATTTCTGATAAATAATAAAATTAAGGACTAATAACTCTCAAAGATACCAAGCTGATTTACCATAACAAAATAATAACCAATATATTTTCATCCTATGCAAAAACACCACAAGTTCGTTAAACTCTAAGCAACTTCTTCAGAATGACGGCTAAGGATTGTCAAGGTTTGGAGCTCGCGACAACCCGAAGAGCTTGACCTTTACTATCATTCTTCTTGCCGTCATCTATCTTTGCTTATAGTTTTACGATCTAGGTCCTGCGAAGCCGCAGCGAGTTAGGCAATGGTAGTCGGACTAAGAGTAATCGAAGCCAATAGCGGCCTTTTTCAGCCTATATTGGCAAGGTTGCAGTCCGACTTGAGCGAACTGTTGACGAAGTGCCGTTTTCAGGCACAAGGAGCTGTGAGCGGAGAATAGCCTCTAGCAGGCGAGCCAATCAAAAAAGCATTTAATAAATCCCTGTAAAAAATGAGCAACGCGAATTCCTTTGCAGGGTTTCAGGGATTGATGGGATGATTACGAGTTAAGGGTGGAGCAGTTTTTTGATTTGAGTACCGAATGAAGCGAACAGCGAGAATGAAGTAAGTTGGCTTTGCAAGTTTTACGACGTAGGAGTAAATCCGGAGGACTTGACATTGCTAAGCCACAATCAAAAAATGTGAGCACCTTAAGGAGCGCCATTTTTCCGACAAACTTTTTGGTAGCGCTCAGGCTGGTGTCTCCATCTTTACTGAAAATGGTTCCGGTAAATATTTTACATTTGCTCCGGGGATTGGTTATAAGATTTCCGAAAAATTCGATCTTTTACTTAAATATCAATCAATAACCCCGTCAGGTGGCAGCATAAATTTTATGGGGGTTAGGGCTGGATTAAGTTTCTAGGCTGACAAAGGTTTTTCAAAATACTTGAAATTAATTACTAAAGAGAATTAAACCTGTCCCTGCCAACAAGAACGGGTTTTTTCTTCCCCTGCTACTTAGGATTTGCAACCTATTAGCCAATGATTTACAATCCTATTCTCTCCTAACCAAATATAAGGTATCATTTTGCAATAACCTACAATATTTTTAATGTTTTTGAGAGGCTCAGAATATCTACCTGCCTATTTCGCCTTTTCTTTGGTGTCCCTTATTTGTTCACTCACTATTTTCTCCGCCATTTCCCTTATTCTTCTTTCATATTCTTCTACATTTTGACGAATTCCCTTCATCAATTTTTTGTCACGGTCATAGTGAAATATATTTTCAAGTTTATACAAGTTCTCCGAATTAATTCCATTTAACGATTTGATATATCGATATTTCAGGTCATTATCCTTTAACTGGCTATTCCCATCGAATTGCCAAATATTTCCGCCTAATAAAACTAAAATGAGTAATGCCATAGCGATTATAGTAATAGCCGCCTTACTGTTTCGAAAATCCACGCTAAAAATGTGTTCTTTGCGGATAACCATATTTTGTGGAGACTTCAGCAGGTTGATCTTTTCATCGATTGGGGTAATTAAGGCTTTTAACTCAGTTATTACTTTTCTGAGACTGTCGTTAACCTTACCCAATGAATAGGCAGAATACTGAGCCAGGTTTGTTTGCAAAACCTCTATTTGTTCCGGTGTAAACTGCTGTTGGTTAATCCTGATTTGCAAATCTTCGATAAGTGATATTAGTTCCTCTGGATCAGAAGTTGAATCAGTCTGGTTATCTGGAATTGTCTTTTTGCCTATTTCATCTACCTTTTGTTTTAATTCTTCGAATAGGCCATAGACTGCTG
>Ga0209539_1000702_pt1 | contig 18712 bp, 20 predicted proteins | sample BarGraNGADG00312_2_FD_184499 | JGI IMG/M metagenome (GOLD analysis project Ga0209539, IMG submission 184499) | Arctic peat soil microbial communities from Barrow, Alaska - Barrow Graham LP Ref core NGADG0011-312 (SPAdes) (version 2) | ecosystem: Environmental > Terrestrial > Soil > Wetlands >... | reverse complement strand
GAAGACGAGATCGTGTCGCTGGTCGCCGTTGTTGACCACGGTGATGCGGAGGTCGTCGCCCGCCGGCACCTCGATCGTGGACGGCGAGAACGCCATGCCCTCGATGGTCACGGTCACTTCGGTGGTGTGCCCTGTGGCGACGACCGCCGCTACCCCGGCCTGCGGGGTGGCGATGGGCGGTCCGTCCGCCAGCGCGGGCCGCGCCAGGACAGCGGCGAGACCGACCGCGACGACGGCGACGACGCCGACGAGAGCACGTGCGCCGCGCTGCACCGGGGATGCTTCCTGGCCGGGCAAGGGTCGGGGCCCGGAGGGTCGCGTCGGGTCGGTCATGGTGTGCTCCTGTGCGTGGGCATGAGGTCGGGCGGCCTTGGTGGCGGTGCGATGAGGCCGACGACGCGACGGGCACGGGACTGACGCAACCCGGCGCGGGCCATCAGTGCGACATCGACGGCGTACGCGACCAGGACCAGGCCCCACCACGGCGCCAGCGGTTCGCCGCCTGTGGCGGTGCCCACGGCGAGCAGGGCGAGCGCCGTGTTGCGCAGTGTCGTGCGGGCGGGCCACGCGGTCTCCAGTACCGCCATTCCTGCACGGACCGCGCCGGGGCCGCCGCCGATCACGACCGGCATGAGGTAGCTCAGGGCGCCGTCGAGCACCTGCAGGATCCCGCCGGCGCCGAGGAGGGCGAGCCAGGGCAGGGCCGCGTTGCGAAGGGCGGCGGCGTCCGCAGCCACGAAGGCGTTCCCGGCGATCGCCACGATCCCGACCCCGGCCCACGCCAGGCCGCTGCCCAGCGTCCACCCCGCGAACGAGGTGGGCCCAGCAGCGCGGGCGGCTCGCGCCAACGGGATGCCGACCCCGACCGTCGCCGCAGCCGCGAAGCCGAGGAGCCCGATGCCCACGCCCGGCAGCCATCCAACCGCTGCGGCGGTCGCGGCCACGACGACGCCGGCGACAAGGGCGGGAAGCGCGGCGACGGCATCGTCCAACGCGCCGGGGTCGATGCGGGTGCGCAGGATGGTCGGGCCGAGGGTGACCAGCGTCCCGGTGATCGACAGCCCGATCCAGCCGCCGACGTTCACCAGGGCATGGGCCAGGGTGAGTTCGTCACGGGCGTCCAGCAGCCAGTCCGCCGCGCCGGCGGAGAACATCGCGACGGTGAGGAACCCGGCCAGGATGCAGCCGACCACGAGGAACGCTGCGGCCGCGACGTAGTAGCGGATCACGGCCGCAAACCGGCCCCCGAGGCGGCCGCGTGCCGCTCGCACGATGGCCAGGCCATGCCAGGCGATGATGGCGCCGATGGCTCCGGCACCCGCGATCGTGCCGACGACCTGCCCCGTCCACATCGCCACGACCAGCCCGACCAGGGCTGTGTGGAAGGCGAGCATCCTGATCGTCGCGTCGCGCCCAGAACGACGATCCCAGGCCGGCAGGTGAAGCAGTGCGCGGGTGAAGTACCAGGACCACTGCAGGACGGAGCTGGTCAGTACCCCGAGCGTCACGACGTGCACCGAGGTCCACAGCGGCTCAGGGAGCGTGCCGCGCGTCGTCAGCGTGATGGCGGACGTGGCGAGCGCCGCGAGGATCCAGGCGGTTGTCAACTTGTCGGTGCGTGGGCGCCTCGGGGGCCCGGGACGCCGCTCGGAGCCGGTCACGTCGTCGCCGCCGGCTCCATGAGTTTCGCCGTGCTACCGGGCCCGTTGCGTGCGGCCGATGCCGTGTGCGCGGTGCCGGTCGTGTCGCGTCTTGGGTGTCGACCGCCCACCGCGAGCGGCACGACCACGGCGCCGAGTAGGACGAGAACCGCGACCACGCCGAGCGTGCCACCCAGGCGCCAGCCGGCCTCGGCCTCGCGCGCGCCGGCCAGCACGCGCAGCAGCAGGCCGACGTGCAGCAACCCTGCGGCGAGCCACATCACCGGGTGGTAGGGCAAGGGTCGGCGAGCGAGCGCGGGGACGATGACGGGGGCGTGGGCCACCACCATGGACAGAGCGAAACCGATGGTCAGGGCATGGACCACCGTGTCGTAGCGGTAGCCGGACAGCGCAGGCCCACCGACCACCCACACGAGCGCCGCCACCAGGGCCCAGCCGTAACCGGCGAGCATGCAGGCGGCCATCAGACGAGGGAGGCCCGGCACCCGGATCGTCCTGCGAGCGACGTCGTGCACGGCGACGTCCACGACGAGGACACCGAGCGCAAGGCCCAGCAGCGGGTACCCCGCGGCCGGCGCGAGGAGCGATGCCACGAGGGACACCAGCACGGCCGTGGCCTCCGTGAGAACCCGGGCCTCGGTCCGACCGGAGACGAACGCCAAGCGCGCCAGCTCCAGCCGCTCACCGATGATCGTCAGCACGAGCAGGCCCGCCCACCACGGCACGATCGACGCGGCCTCGAGGCCGCGCGTCCACAGCGCCGCGCCGCCCAAGCCGGCGAGTGCTCCGAGCGCCTGGATCAGGATGGCGAACGACGGCTGCCGTCGCCACACCGCGGCATAGATGCCAAGGAAGAGCGCGGTCGCCGCGACCCAGGCGGCACCCGGCAGCAGTCGTCCCCCGGGCACCGGCAGGCCGACGACCTGGGCGAGAAGCAGGACGGCGCCCGCCGCGCTCGCGGCCGGCGCGGCATACCCCCAGCGGTCACGACGTGAACCACCGGAGCGCAGTGCGACCGCCCGCTCCAGCATGATCGCGGTGCCGAGGAACCCGAACACCATCAGGACCCCGTGCACGGCCGCGAGCGGTTCCGACCGCACCGGCGCGAGGGCGCCGAGTCGCAGCAACGCCGCGTCCAGCCCGGCGAGCGCCGTCACCCCTGTCACCGCGAGCAGCACGAGGCGCCCGGTTGGCACTCGTCCCGCGCGTCGGGAGGCATCGCGTGTCATCACCGGACCAATATAGAGGATCCTGATACTCTCAATTCGTGAACGGTCAGGACGAGGTCTCTGGCCATGCCCCGGCCGTGCCCGGAGGCGACGGCGTGGTGGGGGACGGCGCCGCCGATTGGCACGCTGCGCTCGCCTCGCCGGCACGACGTGACACCCTGGCGATCCTGCGTGCCGCACCGGGACCGCTGACCGCTGCGGCGCTCGCCGGCCGGCTCGGCCTGCACGTGACGACCGTGCGTTTCCATCTCGACCAGCTTGAACGAGTCGGGCTGGTGGCTCGTGAGAGCGAGCACTCCGGACGACGCGGACGACCGGCGGCGTCCTACCGGGCCGTGCAGGTCGACCTGGGCACGGCCCGTGACCAGATGATCGACGCCCTCGCGCTGGCCGCGGCGCGCGGCGGCCCCTCTCCGCAGGACGACGCACGCGCGGCCGGCCGGGGGTGGGCCGCGGGTCTGGCCGTTCCGCACGGTGACGCCCGCACCCTGCTGACCCGCGTGGCCGGGCAGCTCGGCTTCGACCCGGAGCCGGCCGACGGCGGGATCCGCCTGCGTGCCTGTCCGTTCCGTACGGCAGCCCGACGCAACCCCCAGGTCGTCTGCCAGGTCCACCTCGGCCTGCTCCAGGGGATAGCCGCCCGGGCACACGACGGCGACCAGGTCCGCATCGGTCTCGAGCCGTTCGCCGAGCCGCAGATCTGCCACCTCACCTTGACCGCAACACCCACCGCACCAATGACGAGGAGCTATCGATGAGCCAGCCCGTGGAGATCCTGCCCACCGCACCCGAGACCGGCTGCGGCTGTGGGGGACACGACGAGCCCGACCCCGTCCTGGACGTCCGGGCGATCCCGCACGCGGTGCGTCACGGCGCCGTGTTCGGAGCGTTCGACGCCATCGCGCCCGGGGGCTCGCTCGTCCTGGTGGCACCCCATGCTCCGCTGCCGTTGCTCGCCCAGCTCGCCCAGCGGGCACCGATCGACGTCGAGACCCTCGTGGACGGCCCCACCGAGTGGCACGTGCGGGTCACCCGACGCTCCGACGACGGGGCGTAGGTCTGCCGCTCGGGGCGCTCGCCCCGGAGTGGTCGCAGTCCGGCTCATCGGACAGCGGGTCGGGGTGTGAGTCAGTCGGAGCGTGGCGTGCCGGCGTCCGCTGCCGGTCGAAGGCTCTGGAGGGCGTCGCCGATGCCCCGGAGCGTGTCGCGGATCTCCTCGACCTTGCTGTCGTCGAGGGTGTTCACGATGGTGCCGAGGGCTCGGATGCGCAGGCCCTGGACCTGCTCGAGGGCGACCCAGCCAGCGTCCGTGAGTCGCCAGTCCGTTCCCCCCGGTCCTCCGCCCGGCGGGGCTTGGCCCGAGGCGACGAGCCCTTTCTGTGCGAGCGCCGTGAGTGCCGTCGCATCTTCGGTGGTCCCCACGGACATCTGACCGCAGTCCGCGAAGGCCATCAGCTTGCTGACCTGAGCGGGTGAGAGACCGGTCATGCGTTCGACGGTGCGTAGCAGCGGTTGGACGCGCCGGGCGGCCCGGTCGATGTCGTCCAGGAGGCTCAAGGTCTGCCCGAGTCGCGCGCCTGGTTCGCGGTCCATCGGCGCGGGACGCGGGGAGTGGGTCGATGCCCGGACGTCGGCGCCGACCGGGTCAGGCATGGTGCTCACCGACCGTCAGGATCTGCTCCTGGCGGGTAGGCCCGTCGTCCATGTCAGTGGTGGCGACGGGCTCGGCGCCGACGGTCTGGTCGCCCTCGATGGACAGGTGCGGCAGGATCCGGTCGAGCCAGCGGGGCAGCCACCAGTTGGCCCGGCCGATCCGGTGCATGATCGCCGGGACGATGAGCATCCGGATCACGAAGGCGTCGAGCAGCACCGCTGCAGCCATGCCAAGGCCGAGGAGCTTGATGGTCCGGGAGTCGCCGAAGACGAAGGCACCGAAGACGAAGACCATGATCGAGGCAGCAGCGACGATCACGCGGCCGGTGTCGGCGTGCCCGACGCGTACCGCCTCGTCGTTCCGGCCGTGCCGACGCCACTCCTCGTGCATCCGGCTGACCAGGAAGACCTGGTAGTCCATCGACAGGCCGAAGAGCATGGCGAACAGGATCACCGGCAGGAACGGTTCGATCGGGCCGGCCTTGCCGAGGCCGATCAGGTCCGCGGCCCATCCCCACTGGAAGACGGCGACGACGACGCCGAATGCCGCGGCCACGGAGACGAGGTTCATGACGGCCCCGACCAGGGGCACCAGGAGACTGCGGAAGGCGAGGACCAGCAGGAGCATCGAGAGCCCGATGACGACCGCGACGAAGAGCGGGAACTTGGCCTGGATGGTGGTCGCGAAGTCGTCGAAGGTCGCTGTCGGGCCGCCGACCCAGAGCTGGTTGCCGGTCTCGGCCTGGTACCGGGGGGCGACGTCGCCACGGACCCGGTCGATCAGGTCGCTGGTGGCCTGGTCCTGCGGGCTCGTGGTCGGCACGACGCGCAGCACGGCGGCGGTGCCGTCGGCGTTCGGCATCGGACCGACGACCGAAGCCACCCCTGGATCTGACGCGAGCTCCGCGGCGAGCGGTCTCAACGCGGTCGCATCACCGTCGATCAGCGGTGCGGCCGTGAGATCGATGGCGACCACCAGGGGGCCGTTGATCCCAGGACCGAAGCCCTCGGCGAGGGCGTCGTAGGCGGCGCGGGTCGTCGTGCCGGCCGGGTCGTTGCCCTGGTCGGCGGTGCCGAGTCGCAGGCTGCCGACGGGGATGGCGATCGTCAGCAGGACGACGAGCCCGACGGCCGCCAGGGCGATCGGATGCTTCTGGATGAGGCCGGCCCACTGTCGGAACCCGCCAGTCGTGTGCGTGGGCGAGGTGTGTCCCGCTGCCAGGTCCCGTCGGTCGCGACGCCCCAGGACGCGGAGTCCGAGGGCCCCGAGGAGCGCCGGGATCAGTGTGGTCGCAGCCAGGACGGTGAGCACGACGGACACCGATGCGGCGATTGCCAGGCCGTAGAGGAACTCCACTCCGGTCAGGAACAGCCCGAGCAGGGCGATCACCACGGTGATGCCGGCGAAGACCACGGCACGGCCTGAGGTGTCCAGTGCCGTCGCGATCGAGTCGTGCACCGGCATGCCCGAGCGCAGACCGCTGCGGTGTCGGTTGACGATGAACAACGCGTAGTCGATGCCGACGCCGAGGCCCAGCAGGATGCCGAGGGTCGGCGCCACGTCCGAGATGGTCGTCACGTTCGACGCCAGCCTGACGAGGCCGGTGGCGACCCCGAGTCCCGCCGCCGCCGAGACAATCGGCAGGGCCATGGCAGATGCAGACCGGAAGAAGAGCAGCAGCACCAGCGCCGCAAAGGCGACGCCGAGCAGCTCTGCGGGACCGATCTGCGGGTGGGCGAGCCCGGCGACGCCCTGACCGCCGACGGCGAACGAGACGCCGTTGCCCGTAGCGCCGTCGACCAGGGTGACGAGCGCCTCGAGGTCTGCCCGGGGCACCTCGATCCCCGCGGTCCGGTACTGGACGGTTGCATACGCGACCGTGCCGTCAGCGCTGATCTGCGCCGCGCCGCCCGGACCGTACGGGCTACGGACCGCCGCCACCGAGTCAAGGGCTGCGACGTCGTCGAACAGCTCCTGTGCCCGTTGCTTGACGGCTGCGTCCGTGGCCGGGACGTCATCGGTGCTCAGCACGATCGTGTCGGCGTCGCCCGACGCCTCGGGGAATCGCTCGTGCAGGAGGTCGACTGCGGACTGGCTGTCGGTGCCCGGCAGCGCGAAGCTGTTCCGGAAGTCCGTCCCCGCCCCCAGGGCAGCGAGCTGCACCCCGACGATCGCCACGAGCCAGAGCAGGCCGACCACCACAGGATGACCCGAGCTCCACCGCGCCAACAGCCTCATGCGTGTCTCCTGACTTGACGACCGGTAAGGACGAGACCGCTATCCTGAACCAGTCCTGACCGATCGTCAAGTCCGAGGAGGCCAGCGGTGCGTTCGCCGGAAGCAGGTGCGACCCGCGGCCGGATCCTCGATGTCGCGCTCGAGCTGTTCAGCCGTCGGGGGTACGAGGGCACCTCGATCCGGGACATCGCCGAGCGGATGGAGCTGACCAAGGCAGCGGTGTACTACCACTTCCCCTCCAAGGAGGACCTGCTGGCCGACGTCCTCAGCCCGGCCATGGCCAGGGTGGGTCGCGTGCTCGAGGAGCACGAGTCGATCGGTGGTGCCGAGCAGCGCAGGGCGCTCGTCACCGCGCTCGTCGACGTCATCGCAGAGGTCGGCCCACAGGTGGTGATGATGCTCTCCGACCCAGCAGTCGGCAGCCACATCCGGGCGCTGACGGGCGACAGCGGCCTGCCCCAGCGGGTCGGTCGCGCACTGCTCGGCCCGGCGGCGGCCGACGCGGGGCTCGAGGCGGCCGACCGCATCCGGGCGGCGTGCGCTGTGGCGAGCCTCCCGGCAGGTGTCGCCGCCTGGCGCCAGGACCACCCGGACGAGACAAGCCTCGACCAGGGCAGCAAGGACGTACTCGTCGAGGTGGTGCTCGCGGTGATCGGCCGCGACTGACGTCTCGGGCGTGCCGGCGGCACGGCGACAGCGGTCAGTGCAGCACGAGGGGGAGTGTCGCGAAGCCGCTTCCGGGGTAGTGGGCATTCGTCGGTGCGGTCGACACTTGTCTCGGCATGGCTCCACCCTCGTTTCCAGGGTCAGGAGCCGTCGGCCTCCCCAGGATGCCTCATGTTCTGGCCTGGGTGAAGACGCTCTGCCACAGGTGTCTGGTCATTGCGACGAACACGATCGCCCAGGCCGAAAAGGCCACCCAGAGCTCGACGCGGCCGATCATCCCGACAATCGGCAGCTGGTCTGCTTGGCCGAGGTAGATACCGGCGACGGCGTACATACCGAGCGGGAAGATGATGCTCCACAGCGTCGCTTCGTAGCGGAGCGGAACTCGCCGCACGACATGGCGCCACCATCCAGCGGCGACCAGAGCCGGGATCAACCATGTCGCGAATGCCCAGCACACCACCGCCAGGCCGGCGATGAGTTCTCGCGTCGCCTGCACCATCGGTGCATCCGCCATCTCGACGATGCGTGCTCCTGCGAGGACCGTGATCGCCAGGGCACCCATGGAGACCCAATATGGGGGGGTGAGCTCCTCCGGTCCGAACTTGTAGAGCATCAGCCGCAACGAGACGAATATCCCCGCAGCCGCGTACAGGAACACGCCGACCGACCAGGACATGACTGCAAGAAGCGCCAGCTCCCGACGTCCGGTCTGGAAGACGGGCTCGAGCGTGGCGGCGGCAATAGCGACCGACTGGCTCGCGACGACCCAGATGAACCAGGTGCCGTTCGCGTCCGCTACGATCGGCCGCTCCTTCCGCCCCAGCGCCGCCGTCCACGGCACGACATAGCCGAGCACGAGCCAGGAGATGCCGGGAAACAAGAAGCAGGAATGCGGTCGCCCCGTAGTGACCTTCGGCGCCGAGGCGCACGCCCAGCACATTGGTCGCGGCGACGAACGTGAAGAATCCGAAGCCGCGCCGCGGGTCGTTGAAGTCGTCATTGACTGCTTGTCGGTAAGCAACGAAGCGCCAGGCCGTCAGGGATACGAGTGCGACGAACGCTGCTGCAGTGATCGCCAGCAGGCCCCAAGAGATCACGGAGTAGCCTTCGAGCCTCATGCCGATGGAGATGATGCCGGTGGCCATGACGAGGGCGAAGTAGCCGGGCGTCAGGCTCTCGAGAGCGCGGTGCACTCGCCCGCTCAGCTCCGTGGTCACACGTCGCAGGCTACTGGCGCAGCCACCCGGCTCGCCCTCGATCCAGCAGGAGACCCCGAGGACGGGGAGTGCCATCCCTCGGGGGGAGTCCCAGATGTGGTCCGACGGGTCGGCGTCGGCGTCCCTCGGCTACCGCCGGGACGGTGCAGCCCTGGGCCCAGGCGCTGCTCGTCCGCTGTTGATTGATGTGGGTCAAGGCCGTCCGGCTGGGCGCGCGTAAGGTCGTAGCCAACACCTCGAGCGGGCGGATGCGCATCCTGAGAAGTGGGCGATGGCCATGAACGTGAGCACCACGCAGCGCCACCATGTGGTGGTCATCGGATCGGGTTTTGGCGGGCTCTTCGCCGCCAAGGCACTGAGGGATGTGTCGGTGGACGTCACGGTGATCGCCAAGACCAACCATCACCTGTTCCAGCCGCTGCTCTACCAAGTGGCCACCGGGATCCTCTCCGAAGGAGCGGTCGCCCCGTCAACGCGCGAGATCCTGCGCCGTCAACGCAATGTCGAGGTGCGCCTCGGGGAGGTGATCGACATCGACGTCGAGTCCAAGACGGTGACGGCCTGGACTCCCACGGGCACCGTGGAGACCCCCTACGACAGTCTGATCGTGGCCGCCGGCTCGACTCAGTCCTACTTCGGCCACGACAACTTCGCCGAGCACGCACCAGGCCTCAAGTCCATCGACGACGCGCTCGAGCTGCGCGGCCGCATCCTCAGCGCGTTCGAGTTCGCCGAGATCGCCACCGATCTCGACGCTGTCGCACCGTGGCTGACGTTCGTCGTGGTCGGCGCGGGCCCGACCGGGGTGGAGATGGCAGGGCAGATTGCCGAGCTGGCCCACCACACGCTGCGCAAGGACTACCGCCGAATTGACCCCGAGCAGGCGCGCGTCGTGCTGCTCGAGGGTGCCTCTACCGTGCTCGGCGCGTTCGGGGAACGCCTGGGGGCGAACGCCGCGAAGAAGCTGGAACAGATCGGGGTCGAGGTGCAGCTCAGCGCCGTGGTCGTCGACGTCGACGAATACGGCATCACCATCCTGAACCCCGACGGCAGCACCCGGCGCATCCAGAGCCGGACCAAGGTGTGGGCGGCCGGGATCGCAGCCTCGCCGCTGGCCACACATCTCGCCGCCCAGGCTGGCCTGCAGGTGGACCGGCAGGGTCGGGTACCCGTCGAGGACGACTGCTCATTGCCCGGCTTTCCCGAGGTCTTCGTCATCGGCGACATGATGGACGCCGGCGTGCCGGCCGTGGCTCAGGTGGCCATGCAGTCCGGCAGGTACGTGGCCAAGGTGGTTGCGGCTCGGACCGCCGGTGCACCGATGCGGGAACCGTTCACATATGTCGACAAGGGCAGCATGGCGACGATCTCGCGGTTCGCCGCTGTGGCGAGCGTCGGCAGGTTCCGATTCTCTGGGTTCGTCGCCTGGCTGGTCTGGCTGGTCATCCACTTGTTCTACCTGATCGGGTTCAAACAGCGGGTCACGACGCTGCTGCACTGGACGATCAGCTTCGTCGGCCGCGGGCGCGCCGAACGCGCCATCACCCGTCAGCAGGTCGTGGCGCGCCGCGCTCTCGACACACTGACACCGGCCCAGTCCGGTCGACCCGACCGGGCACGGTTTCCTCGCAGGTAGCGCAGCAGTCGCCCTGGCGTTCGATGATCGAGAACCAGACGTCGAACACGATCCGCACTTGGATCAGCCATCGTGCCTGCGGCTGGCCCTAGACGCGTCGGACGGTGCTGGTTGCGCATCAGTGGCAGCAGCGAGCCGTCAAGACGCTCGATCACGACGGCGGTCTCCTGTAGGGAGGCTCCGTTGTCGTGGCGGGTGCGTGTGTCGAGAGCTGGTTCGTGAACCTTCGGCCGCCGTTCGGAGATGCGCTGCACGTCCACGTCTGGGCCGAGCAGGCATGATCCGCGGAACCTTCGCCAACATCCGGCTACGCAGCCAGCTCGCACCCAGCACCGAGGGCGGCTGGACACGGGACTTCGCCCGGCCCGAACCGCTGGTCGTCACGATCCACGATGCGGCAGTCCACTACGCCACGGCCCGCGCGCGTCGGGTACCGCGCGGCGGTCGCCGTGCTCGTGCTGCATCAGATCGGAGCACTCCCGCGCGGGTGGGGACCGCACTGCTTGACCAGGTGCGGCACCCGCCGGTCCGAGCATCGTTCCGAGGTGAGGGGCCGGAGGCCCGCCCGGTGGCCCAGCCCGAATGGCGAGGTCGTCCCTGTTCTCGGGCGAAGGCCCGGCCGACGCACCGGCAAGTTCCGTTCGAGCAGGGCGTTTACCATCGGCCGCGTCCGCAGGCGACGAACCCGAAACCACGACCGAAGCCAGGTCGCAGACGTTCAACACTGCGTTCAGATCCCGGTCCATGACCAGGCCGCGCACCTCGCCGTGGTGCGTCCGCTGAGCAAGAGTCTCGCATCCGCGCCGGCGTATCGAGCGAGACGTCACGTTCGCCGAGGTCGCCCCTGAGGCGCACGCCGCGACCGACGCGGCGTACCACGCCAAGTGCGACCGATACGGAAGGTCGGTGGCCGTGACGCCCTCGTCCGTCGCGGTGGACGGTTTGACACGAACGGTCTTGTGTAAATCTGAACATGGGATGACAATCACGAAGAGGCAGCCTCGCTGCCCACCCTCCTTGAGGCGCGAAGCGCGAGGCACGGCCGGCAGTTCCGCCGGTCGCCCGAGCGAGAGAGGAACCGACGTGCGAATCGATTACGGGCACACGTTCCCGGTGGCACTACAGGCCATGCTCGGCCTTGAGAAGGCCGTCCACACCAGTGACCTGGAGCCGCTGCTGCTGGAGCTGGTCAAGATCCGGGCGTCCCAGCTGAACGGCTGCGCACACTGCCTGGAGATGCACACCAAGGACGCCCGCTCCCTCGGCGAGCTGGATGATCGGATGCACCTGGTGGCCGCTTGGCCCGAGGCCCCGTGCTTCACCGAGCGCGAGCGTGCCGCGCTGGCCTGGTGCGAGACCCTGACTCTGCTGCCCCGCGAGGGTGCGCCCGATGCGACCTACGAGCAGCTGGCCGGCGTGTTCTCGGACGAAGAGATCGTGGCGCTCACTCTCGCCGTGGTCGCGATCAACGGGTGGAACAGGTTCGCCGTCGGCCTGCGCGCCGAGGTCGGTAGCTATCAGCCTCGAGCACGGCACGAACCGGTGCAGCACGGTTCCCTGTCATGACCCCGGAGGACCGTCCCACGATGAAGGGAAGCACTGTGCCCCGACCCCTGTATCCCGCAGCGACGCCCGAGACTGCCGCCCGGCGTCGCGAGCTCGCCCCGGACATCCACAGCGCCTGGGACCGCTTCAGCTCGGCCGTCTTCGCGGCGGGGGCGCTCGACGAGCTGACCAAACAGCTCATCGCGGTCGCGGTCGCGCACGTCACCCAGTGCCCGTACTGCATCGCCGGGCACACCCGGCTCGCACGGATCAAGGGTGCCTCCGATGAGCAGGTGATGGAGACCGTGTGGGTCGCTGCCGAGATGCGTGCGGGCGGGGCGTTCGCCCACTCGACGATCGCACTCGGTGTGCTCGGTGACCTCAGTGACCACGAGCACTCGTCGAGCAGGCCGGCTGACGGCGCCGGTGTGCACCGACCCGTCACCATGTGATGGGCACGCAGCTCGACACCGTGCTCAAGGCGCGGGCCGAGCTCGTCCCTGCCCGGCCCGGGCCACAACGCCGTGTCAGCGCAGCACGAGGGGGAGTTCTGCAAAGCCGCTTCCGGGGTAGTGTGCGCGCGCCGGTGTGACATCCGCCGGCACCAGCTCGGTGGTACGCGCCAGCAGCTCCTCGATCAGGATCCGAAGCTCGAGGCGGGCCAGGGGTGCGCCGGGGCAGGCGTGGATGCCCTGGCCGTACAGCAGGTTGTCCGCCGGGTCGCGGTCGAGCCGGAACTCGTCGGGGTCGCCGAAGACGGCCTCGTCACGGTTGGCTGAGGCCCAGAGCACGGTGACCCGCTCGCCCGCGTCGAGGTGGCGCCCGCCGAGCTCGACCGGCCGGGTGGTGACCCTGCGATTGGCGATCAGCGGCGCGTGCATACGCAGGATCTCGTCGTTCGCCGCGCCGATCAACGCGGGATCGTCGCGCAGCAGCTGCTGGGTCGTGGGGTGCACCGCGAGGTGGTGCGCCAGGATCCCGACGCTCGCCGAGATCGTGCTCAGCTCACCAACGGTCCAGTTGCGCAGCAGGCTGACGAGCTCGTCGTCGGTCATCGGGCGGCCCCAGACCCGCTCACCGAGCAGGCGGGTGGTCAGATCGTCCGGTGCGGCATCGCCCGCCTGGCGGCGCGTGGTCAGCAGGTCGCGGATGTAGCCGTCGAACTCGACGGCGATGGCAGACATCGCCGGCCGGTCCTGCGCGAGCGTGGCCGCGCGGTTCTTGGCCGTCCAGCGCCGCAACGGCTCCTCGAGCTCGGCCGGCCAGCCGAGGAACGCGTTCTGCACCCGTAGCGCGAAGACCTCGGCGAGCTCGGCCATGAGGTCGGTCGGAACGCCACGCGGCAGGTCGTCGACGAGGTCGGTCGCGATCCGCCGACAGGACGGTTCGAAGGCGTCCATGAGGTCCGGGGTGAAGTACCGGTCGTTGATGCGCCTGAACTCGGTGTGCTCGGGCGGGTCCATCCCGTTGGGCACCGTCAGGCGGTGCGGGACCGCGTTGCTGAACGTCTGCGGGTCGTCGAGCACGCGCACCACGTCGTCGTGCCGCAGGACCGACCAGCCCAGGAAGTCGCTGTGTGCGACCGGGCAGCGCCCGCGCAGCTCGTCATAGGCGGCGATCTGGTCCTCGAGCACCGTCGGAGCTCGCGGGTCCCAGTCGGACGGCTGGTTCTCGGTCATCGCTCTCCTTGATCGTCACTGCTGCGTGGTGCCCACGGCGCCTGCGTCCCACCTGGCAGCGCCTGTGGTGAGAGGCGACGCAAGCGGGCTTCGAGGACCGGGTCGCCTCGTCCTCACTCGGTGTGGACGTGCCCTGGAAGTATCGCGTGACCAGCCACCAGCTCGGTGTCCGTGGGAATCGTCCCCAGCTTGCCAGCACCCCCTGGTGAACCCAGCGGCACCTCTAGGCCCGGCAGGCGTTCCTCGAAGAACCGGGCGTTGTCCGCGAGGTAGGGCACGAGCGGGGCCGGCAGGTCGTCCTCGTAGAAGATGGCCTCCACCGGACAGACCGGCTCGCACGCTCCGCAGTCCACGCACTCATCGGGGTGGATGTACAGGGTGCGTTCGCCTTCGTAGATGCAGTCGACGGGGCACTCTTCCACGCAGGCGCGGTCCTTGACGTCGATGCACGGCGCTCCGATCACGTATGTCACATGGTCCTCCTCGCTCTCGCGTCCTCCGCCGCGACGGGTCGCGTCGATCACGTGCGCACCCGCGGCGTCCGTAAACACCACAGTACTTGTGACAAATGACCGCTCGCACCATCAGGCCAGTCGCTGGACACCGCCGGGTGGCGGTTCGGCTCAGCCGCCGCGGATCCGGCTGAGCACGAGCCCGATCGGGATGCTGACGCCCAGCACCACCACGAGCAGCCAGTAGGCCCGGAGCAGGAGGGCGGGGCCCGTGGAGCGACGGACCGTGCGTAGTGCCAGCACCAGTGCGATCACCAGGGCGATCCCGCCGATGTCGACGAGCGCGGTCAGGTCGAGCAGGACGCCGGCCAGGACCGACCCGTTGCCGAGGTTCCACAGTGCGAGGGTGCCGACCGTCGAGACCCGCGACGGCGGGCGGGGTGCGAGGACAGACGACCCGAGACCGAGGCCGATCTGTGCGACACCGGCGACGAGCACGAGGTAGGCGGAGGCCCAGGACGACGTCTCGCTCGCGATCGGCGCGGTGACGGCGGCGACGAGGCCGCCTGCGACGACGCACACCACGCCGATCGCCACGAACGGTGTGGCAGGCGCCTGCCGTCGAGCGTCAGACCCGATGCCGGCCCGCTGCGTTGCGACCTCCGGTCGCCACTCTCGCTCCGAGCCCGATCCCGCCCTCATGGCGCCGATGCCCTGCGCACCTGAGCCACGCACACGCGTGGCGTCACGAAGGGCTCGAGCGACTCCGCCACGACGGCACCCCCAAGCTCGTAGAGGACTCCCTGCATGAGGCCGAGGTGCACGCCGCACACCACCCCGGGGTGCCGGGTCGCCACCTCCCGGAACGGGCAGTGCCGCAGCCGGAGCGACGTCATCTCCCCTTCTGTCGAGGTCTCGGGCTGGAACCCGATGTCCACGAAGACCCGATGCAGCGCGTCAACTGCCTGGTCCGCCTCGAGCGCCGCCTCGGACGACGGCCTCTCGACCAGGCGCCGGCCCCACGTGCGACCCGTAGCCACCGCCGCCTCGCGCGCGTCGCCGGCCGTTGCAGCCAGTCCGGCGAGCATCTCCGCGAGGAGCGCATAGCTGCGCTGATCCAGCGCCTCGGCGCGCGCCTCGTACAGCACCCGGGGTCGACCAGGGGACGTCCTCGTCTCGAACGTGCGCACGGCCAGCCCGTCCGCAGCCAGCGCGTCGAGGTGGAACCTCGCCGTGTTGGGGTGCAGCTCGGTGAGTGCGGCGATGTCGGCGACCGCGAGCGCCTCGGGTGAGTGCCGCAAGGACTGCAGGACGGCCTGGCGGCGCCACCCCAGCCGCGGCGCCGACGGATCGGACAACGGGGGATCGCCCGCACCGAGCCGCCGCGAACCGCCGGACTGCACCGCCTCTCCCACGCGGCTCATGGCGTGTGCGCGATCAAGTAGTCCCGCAGCGCCACCGCGTTGTTGTGCTCCCGATCCCGAGAGCTGAAGAGCAACGTCACAGGTTCCGCCAGAACGAGCGGCCGCCATGCGCCCGGGTTCGAGTCCAGCTCATCGAAGTAGCGCTCCCGGAACTCCACCCACTTCTGCGGGTCGTGCGCGAACCACTGACGCAGCGCGGTGCTCGGCGCCGCATCCTTGAGCCACGCGTCGAAGCGGATGGCGTCGCGCCGCACTCCCCGCGGCCAGAGGCGCTCCACGAGAAAGACGCGTCCGCTCGACGGTTGCGGGTCGTAGACCCGCGCCAGAGTGATCGCTCCCACGGCTGCTCCCTCGGTATGACAGGTGCCAATAGCGTCGGCATGGTGGTGCGGTTGGCACACACGAGCGCTCAGACGACTTTGATACCAAGACCGATAGTAGCAATTCGGGAGATCTGCCCGCCGCGCGACTGGCAGGCACGGCAGCCGCGACGCGGAGTCGACCGTGACGTGGCCGTCGGTGCGCGGTGTGGCGAGGCTTGATCTGCGTCAAGGAGGTGTGGCCACGATCCTCGTAGCTTGGGGGCAACTCGAACGAAGGAGAACCCCGTGTTCATCAACCGCATCGTCACCCTGCTGGCCGCGCTGAGGCCCGCCACCGTGCAGGCCCACTGCGACACCGCCGAGGGCCCAGCCGTCAAGGACGGGCGCAAGGCGTTGGCGACGGGCAACATCAACTACGCGCTCAAGTGGATCCCCGCCGACGGCGAGGCCGAGCTGCGTGACATCTTCGACAAGGCACTAAGGGTCCGCACTCTCGGGGTGGACGCCGCCGAGCTGGCTGATCGGCTCTTCTTGGAGACGATGGTCCGCATCCACCGGATGGGCGAGGGTGTCGGCTTCACCGGTATCCAGCCGGTCGGCACCCGGATCGACCCGGTCGTCACGGCGGCCGACGAGGCAATCGCCCAGGGCTCGGACGCAGTCCTGCTGCCGATGGTGCCGCAAGAGCGCCGCGCCGAGCTCGACAAGCGCTTCCACGCCGTGCTGGCTATCAAGGACTTCGATGTGGACGACGTCGCAGCCGGCCGCCGCTACCTCGCCGCCTACGTCAGCTTCTTCAAGTACGCCGAGGGTGAGGACCACGAGCACCACGGGCACGAGCGCCTCGTCCACAGCGCGCACGACCACGGCCACGAGCACTAAGACACCCACATGAAGCGCCTCGTCAGGGTGGTCGGCGAGTCCATGGCCCCCACCTACCGTTCGTCCGACCTGCTGCTTACGCGGCCGGTCGGACGAGCCGGGGCTCGGCTACAGCGTGGTGATGTCGTGGTATTTCGCCACGGCGAGCTGCGGATGATCAAGCGCGTGGTCGGTCTGCCGGGTGATCTCGTCGAGCTGGAGGCCGGTCGCCTGTTCGTCAACGGGGAGTCCGTCGATGGACGCCGTCGGGTGCGTGGCGCCTACACACAGACGTGGCGGATGCCTGGGGCGACCTACTTCATGGCCGGTGACAACCCAGCCGCCTCGGACGACTCCCGGGTCTGGGGCGAGCCCTTCGTCCCGATCGAGAGGGTCGAAGCAGTGGTGACGCGGCGGCTTGTGGGGCCGCGCCGCTCCAGGGGATTCAGCGCTGGTCGACCAGTTGCTGCAGCCGGTCGGGTTGCGTGATCGACACCGACCGTCCCGCGCCGATCACGATCAGACCCTGCGTGGCGAGGCTCGAAAGAGCCCGGCTCAGGCTCTCGGGGGAGGTGTCGAGCAAGGAGGCCACGTCTTTCTTGGCCAGCGGCAGGGTCACCGTGGCAACGCGGCGCGGCCAGGTGCCGGGCAGGCCGAGCAGGTACTCGGCGAGGCGGCTCTCGACGTCGCGCGAGGTCAGTGAGTTGAGGCGGTGTTCGGTATCGGAGAGGCGCTCGCTCACCGTCGCCAGCATCCGCAAGCCGATCTCGGGATGCTGCCGGACCAAGGCATTAAGATCATCATGGCGGATCACGCAGAGCTGGCAATCGTCCACCGCGGTGGCGTAGTCGTCGGGCCGTTGGCCCGTGAACACGGAGGTCTCACCGGTGAACTCGCCGGGCCCCAGCACCCGGATGAGCTGCTCGGAGCCGTTCGCCGAGAGCCGGAAGATCTTGAGGCGTCCTGTGTGCAGCACGATGAGCTGCGACAGTTCGTCGTCGGCAGAGTACGCGACCTCACCCGCCTTCAGGCGGGTCGGACGCGCTAGCCCCGCGACCCGTTGCTGATCGTTCGCCGACAGCCCGGCGAAGACGGGGACGCGCGAGACACATGTGTCGGCCATCTTCCAAGCGTAAGGACCGGGCGGCTCGTGGGCCCCCGGTCCGCAACACGAGCCGAAGAGATGGCGTGGACCAGGCCCGAGGACGGGGAGAGGGTCGTGTAGCTCAACGTGCTGTGCGACCCTCCTTCACATCCTGATGCGCTCGACGTCGGGTGCCGACCCGGCTGGGCGGTCGTGCACTTCAGCGCCGACAGGCTCGTGACGTGCGCACTCGTGGCCCTCCGGTCTTTCGTCACTCGGCGACGGGGGAAAGCGAGCCTCAGGGGCGTGACCCCCACGCACCCTCGACGACGTTGGGACGTGGGGCGTCCGTCAGATCGGCCGGTGACGCCGACACTGCGGAGCTCGCGGCCGCCGGGGTGCTGCGCTTGAGTCGACTCAGTAGGCTTCCCGGAGGACTTCGTCGTTGACGACTTCGCGGCGGCAACGACGCCCTGGCCTGGCTTGGCCACCCGCCGCACGGCACGCCACTCGGATCGCTTGGCCGACCTCGGCAGCCCGACGGACGCAGGAAGGACGACTACGACAACCACGCGATCGCACTCTGAGGGAGCCCCGGGAGCGCAGATGGCGATCAGGGGAACAAGGAACCAGGCCCTGTGGCTGCCGACCCTGGGGTTCTTCGGCGGCTTCGCCGGGGTGTCGGTCTTCGGGCCGCTCGTTCCGAAGTTCAAGGTCCTCAGCGACTTCGACTCCGGACGGCCTCGAACGCGGCCAGGGCCTTGTCGTCGGCGTCGGGCAGCGTGTGTAGGTACTTCTGGGTGGTCATGATCTGGGTGTGGCCCATGCGTTCCATGACGGTCTTGAGGTCGGCACCGCCGGCCAGGAGCCAGGAGGCGTGGGCGTGCCGCAGGTCGTGCATGCGGACGTTGAAGTCGACGCCCGAGCGCTGCACCGCCGGCCGCCAGTACCGCGTGTTGAAGGTCGCTCGTGAGAGCGGGTGACCACCGGCGACCTCGCGTGACGGGAACAGTAGGTCGTCGCGGGCGAAGCCGAGCTCG
>Ga0209539_1000701_pt1 | contig 18727 bp, 18 predicted proteins | sample BarGraNGADG00312_2_FD_184499 | JGI IMG/M metagenome (GOLD analysis project Ga0209539, IMG submission 184499) | Arctic peat soil microbial communities from Barrow, Alaska - Barrow Graham LP Ref core NGADG0011-312 (SPAdes) (version 2) | ecosystem: Environmental > Terrestrial > Soil > Wetlands >... | reverse complement strand
GCGGCGGCCCGAGCCCCTTGATCGACCTGGCCGATGTCGGTCTCGTCCTTCGAACCTTCGAGGACACGGACATCTACACGCCGACCGTCAGTCGCCTGGCCGGCCTCGTCCTGATCGACGTGCTAGCCACTGCGGTGGCTGTGCGCCGAGGGCCCGAGCACCTCGAGCGGCTGGGTGAGATGAAGGTGGCCCTGTCGTCCTTCCGCGGCAGCAGCGAACCAGAGCATCGGCCCGTGGCGTCGCTCGGCGGCGGAGGATGACGATGAGCGCGTCCGCCGATGCGGTGCTCGGTATCGACCTGGGAACCAGTCTCGTCAAGGCCGGCATCTACACCCTCGACGGCACGATGCAGGCGACGTCGAGCCACCCGATCGCACTGCACCGGTCCCCCCAAGGGCGCACCGAACAGGACCTGGATGAGTTCTACGATGCGGCGGCGGCCGCAACCAGGAAGTGTCTGATGGGCTCCGGGTTTGCTCCCGAGCGGATCGGCGCGATCGCCGTGGCGGGTCAGATGGCCGGAGTGGGCATCGTCGACGACAAGCATCGTCCGCTTGCCTCCTTCGACTCTTGGCTCGACACGCGGTGCAGCGACGTCGTCGATGAGCTGTCCAGCACTGTCGGCGATCGGATCACTGCGGTCGCGGGTTGTCCGCCTACCATCAGCATCGGCCCCAAGATGGTGTGGTGGCGACGCCACGAGCCGGCCTTGTGCGCTGAGGCGGCAGCCTTCGTGACCGCTGCCGGGCATGTCGCCGGACGCGCCGCAGGCTTGTCGGGCGGGAATGCCTTCATCGACCCCTCGTACCTGCACTTCACCTCGGTTGCAGATGTCGCACGGGGTCGTTGGGACGAGGCCCTGGTCGACGCCGTCGGCGTCGACCCCGACCTGCTGCCCACAATCGTGGAGAGCACGAGCATCGTCGGAGAGTTGACTGCGCAAGCCGCGCGCGACTTCGGGCTTCCGGCCGGGGCACCGATCGCGGCTGGTTGTGGAGATACGGCGGCCAGCGCTCTGGGTTCCGGCGCGACCGAGGCTGGACAGGCGTTCGACATCGCCGGCACGGCGGCGGTCTTCGGTGTCTGTCTGCCGCTGTTTGCACCCGACGCAGCCAACGGCACGTTGATGACGATGCGGGCTGCGCTCCCGGGACGCTGGTACTCCTTGGCGTACGTGGGCGGCGCCGGGCAGGTCATTGAGTGGATATGTCGCGAACTCTTGGGCCATGCCGCGCTCCAGGGGGCGGCCTACGCTGACCTGGCAGACGCGGTATCTGCAGTGGCCGCAGGCAGCGACGGCGTGGTGTTGTCCCCGCACTTCGCTGGCCGCATTACGCCCGTTGCCCCCGACATGCGCGGCTCGGTGATCGGCTTGTCTCCCGTCCAGGGCCGCTCCCACCTCGCGCGAGCCACGCTGGAGTCCATCGCGTTCGAGTACCGGGGTTACGCAGAGATCGTGCGTCGTGTTGCGCCTCAATGGCCGGTCAAGGAGGTCATCGGTATGGGTGGGGGCAGTCGCCTCGGCGTCTGGAACCAGATCAAGGCGGACGTCCTGATGACCCCGTACCGACCGGTCGTCGGGGTGGAACCCGGCACGCGTGGTGCCGCCCTGGTCGCCATGGCCGCACTGGGTCACGGCTATCCGGAGCTCGAAGCCTCCGCGTGCGGACCCGTCGTCGTGCCGGACCCCTCGAACCAGCCGGCGTACGACGCCGCATATGGGCGGTACCGGAGGTGGTCGGACTACCTCGTCGAGGGCTACCGCAGGGAGGCCGCCCACTTCCATGAGCAGCGAAACGGAGAGATGACCTGATGGCCAAGAAGCGACTGTGCATGATCGGCGCAGGTCGCGTCGGCAGGCTCCACACCCGGAGCATCGCCGAACGTGTCGGTCACCGCGCCGAGGTCACGGCGATTTGCGACCCCATTCGGCAGACAGCCGAGGAGCTTGCCGCCGACTACAGCATCGGGCTGGTGTGCTCCTCGTTGGAGGAGGCGCTTGAGCGCGGAACCTATGACGGCGTTGTCATCACGACACCGACCTTTACGCACCACGCACTCGCCCTGATAGCGGTAGAGGCAGGGCTGCACGTCCACCTCGAGAAGCCGATGGCGATGAACCTGCTCGAGTGCGAGGAGATCAGCGCCGCCGCCAAACGTGCCGGCGTCGCCCTCCAGCTGGGTTTCATGCGTCGGTTCGACCGAGACTTCGTCGGCGCCGCAGAGCTGCTACGCAGCGGCGCCGTTGGCGCACCGATGATCATCAAGTCGTTGACGCATGGTCCCGGACTTCCGCCCGCATGGGCAAACGACATCCGGACGTCCAACGGCATGATCGCCGAGGTCAACAGCCACGACCTCGACACGGTGAGCTGGTTCGCCGACTGTGATCCCGTCGACATCAGCGCCCGGGTCGCCAACTTCAAGGGACCCGACCGCGGTGTCTTCACCGAGAACTTCTACGACACCCTCCTCGCGACCGTGACCTTCGAGTCCGGAGCGATAGCCAGCATCGCCGGAGTGTGCCCGGCAGACTACGGCTACGACTCTCGCGTCGAGGTGACGTGCACAGGAGGCATGGTGCAGGTCGGCGAGATCGGGCCGGGCGGGCTAGCCAGCATCGCCGCCGGAACTTCTCAACGGTGTGAGGCAGTCTTCCGTTCGTGGCGCGATCGCTTCGCCGAGGCATACGTGCGCGAGATGGTCGAGTTCGTGGCCGCCATTGACGGCGCTCCCGTCCGCGTCGGAGCGGTCGAGGGAACGCGCGCGGTGGCACTGGTCCTGGCGGGCACACTCTCCATCCTGGAGCGCCGGACCGTTCGCCTTGCCGAGGTGGCCACTCCGGCTTTCGTCCCCTCGTGGCAGGCAGCCGGAAGGACGGGGGCCTGACCATGCAAGCAGTCGTCTACCGCGGGCCTCGCGACCTCGTCGTCCAGGAGGTTGAGGAACCGGAGCTCCGTCCGGGAGACGTCCGCGTCGCCGTCGAGAGCGCCGGCGTCTGCGGCACGGACGTCCGCATCTTCAAGGGCGAGCACTCGGCGTATGCGAATGGTGTTGGACGTGTGCCCGGTCATGAGATCGTCGGCCGGGTCGCCGAGGTGGGGAGCGGAGCGGTCCGCCCGGGGCTCGCCCTCGGTGACCTGGTCTTCGTCGCCCCCAACATCGGTTGTGGACGGTGCGCCCAGTGCATCCGGGGCAACGAGAACCTGTGCCGGTCGACGGAGGGCATCGGCATCACCCTCGATGGAGGGTTCGCGGACTATGTCGTTGTGCCCGCCAGGGCGGTGGAACGCGGCAACCTGATCGGTCTCGACGACTCGCGCTCGCGCCACGCGGCAGTCCTCATCGAACCGCTGGCGTGCGTTCTTCGCGGTCAGGACAAGGTCGACGTCCACCTCGGTGACATGGTGTTCGTCGGCGGGGGTGGGCCCGTCGGTCTGCTGCATGTCGCCCTGGCGAAGGCGCGCGGCGCGTCAATCGTCATGTGTTCGGAGCCGTCCGCGGTGCGCCGCGAGGCGGCTCGGAGGGCGGGTGCGTCTATCGTCGTCGACCCCACCGGGTGCGACCTCGCAGAAACCGTGGCAGAGGTCACCGACCGCGCCGGCATGGACGTGGTAATCACTGCGGCCCCGGTACACGACCTGCAGACCGCCGCCATCGGTCTCGCGGCACCCGGTGGCCGAGTGCTGTTCTTCGGCGGCCTGCCCAAGAGCCGCCCGACCGTGGAGCTCGACACCAATGCGATCCACTACAAGGAATTGATCGTCGCCGGGACGACCGCCTCCACCGTCGACGACTGTCGGCGAGCGGCCGAGCTGGTGAGCAGAGGCCTCATCGAGCTCGACTGGGTAGTATCCGACGTCTACGCGCTGGGGGAGTTCGCCCAGGCCATCAACAAGGCCCAGGACGCCGCGGCGCTCAAAGTAGTGGTCAGCCCGCACGCCACACCGGAGACGTCGCGATCATGAAGCCGCGCATGCTGCCTGTATACCTCGAGGAACACCCGAACGAGTCATTCCACGTCCAAATGGCCTACCTGAGGCGTCTGACGGGCGCGCTGGTCGATTGGCTCGACCCGGCCCACATCGACGACAGGGTCCCGGATGGCACCAGCGCGGTTGTCGTACCAGACCTCAGCGGTCGTGCGTATCGGATGGTCGACTCCTTCCGTCGTATTGACCGTCCCATCCTGATCATCACCTCAGAGTTCGGCACCGTCTCGATGTGGGACTGGGAGATCCGCGACCACCTTCGACGTCGCGGCGTCACCACGATCGCCCCGACGTCGCTGCAGGAGTGCGAAGACGTCTGCCGGTCACTCGCCACCAAGGAGGCGCTGGCCCGGTCGAAGATGCTCGCGTACCAGGATGACCTGGGAGCCGGGATGCAGCCCGACATCTTCAAGCGCTTCTACTGGTGGGAAGACGAGTGCGTCCAAGACATGCAGGAGGCGTTCGGCGTCACAATCGAACGCCGTAGCTTCAGGGAGCTCGCCGCTCGGGCGGCCGCCATCTCCGACGCGCGCGTCGAGGCCGCGGAGGCACGCTTCGCCGGCAGGACCCCCATCGTGGGGCTGAACCCACGCGGGCGCGCGGACGCCGTGCGACTCTACGTCGCGCTCGGCGACGAACTCGACGAGGCGGGCGAGGTCATCGCGGCGGGGATCAACTGTCTCAATGAGTCGGCAACCTCCACCACGACCCCTTGCCTAGCCTGGAACCTTCTCTTCGAGGAGCGCGGCCTCATCTGGGGATGCGAAGCGGATCTGACCTCCATGATCACGAAAGTCCTCCTGAACAAGTCGCTGCAGGTCCCCGTCATGATGACCAACCTCTACCCATTCCTCATGGGAGAGGCCGCCCTCAAGCACGAAGGTATTCCCTTCTTCCCGGATGTCGAAGAGCCGGAGAACCACATCCTGGTCGCGCACTGCGGCTATTTCGGCGTGGTTCCACAGTCCTTCGCCACTGAGTGGACGCTGAGATCGAAAGTCCTCAAGATCGTGAACCAGAATGCCAACGCCATCGACGCCCGGTTCCCTGAGGGGCCTACCACCATCGTCAAGATCGCGAGCGACATGCGCACCCTCGCGGTCGCCCCTTCTATTCTGTCCAACTACATCCAGTACAAGGATTCTGACTGCCGCAACGGCGCCATTCTTCGGGTCGAGGACGGCTACCGGTTTGTCGAAACGCTTCCCTCCCACCACGTCATCCTGGCCACCGGAGACCTGGGCCGCCGAATCGACGTCATGACAAGCGTGCTTGGACTTACCGTGGAGCGCCTATGACCAAACGCGTGGGTTGACGCTCTTTGAGTCGACCTGGTGCACCTGTCCTCGGCCCTCACTGGTGATCGGACGGCAGGTGCAGAATGTGTCTGCGATAGTTAGGAAAGGTACGGTGATGCCCATCTCTTCGAGCGCGCCAGGTGTTGACAGGACTAGTCACACCTGATAGGAATAACTTGGTGCAGATGAACGTCGCATTGCTCGCTCGGCGTCGTGGATCGGCAGTGAACGATTGTTATTGATACCTCAACGAGGAGGAAAGACATGAGCAGCAGTGACAAGCCGCAGCGAATGCTCGCAGCATCCGCATTAGGGGCCGAACTCAGCCGCCGCACGGTGTTCAAGTTGGTAGGCGCGGGAGCTGCCGCCGCCGCCTTGGCTTCATGCACGCCAGCTGGCACATCTACTGGTGGGTCGTCGGGTGGAAAGACTGTTGTCCGTATGTGGAGCTGGTACGTCGGACAAAAGGATGAGTTCCCGAAGGTCATCAAGGCGTTCGAAGCCAAGCACCCGTCGATCAAAATCGACAACCGTATATTCGGGACCCCGGATCAGTACCTGCCGGCGCTGCAAGCGGCGATTTCCGGTGGAGACGTTCCTGAGATCTTCGCACCGCACACGCGCGCGCTTACATACGGAAAGCAAGGCGTCTCTGCGGATCTAATAAAGGAACTCGGCTCGAGTTTCCTGAAAGATTTCTTCCCGGCAACCAACCAAGAATACACCTTGGGCGGCAAGCAGTACGCCGTCGGCTATATGGCCCAAACCTTTGGTCTTTTCTACAACCCGGATCTCTTGGCCGCGGCGGGTGTCAATGGCGAACCAGAGACGTGGGATGACCTCATCGCAGCTGCGGCCAAGATCAATGCCACAGGGAAGGCCACCCTGGCCTTCAGCGCCAATCCCACGGTGAGTGCTGGCGACTTCTTCCTGCCGCTCATCACCCAGGTCTCGGACGATCCTACCTACTTCCTGAAGCTCGATCAGCTGGAATCCGGGTTCAGTTGGGACTCGGACGTCGTGGTCAAGGCGCTTCAGCTCAATGATAAGATTGTGAAGGCAAAAGTCTTCCAGCCGCGGACAACCGGCACATCTGGGGTTCAAGCCGAACAGCTTTTCTACACCGGGGGCGCCGCCATGTTCTTCAGCGGATCATGGACTCCTCAGAGTTTGGTGCAAGATGCCCCGCCGGAATTCGGCAAGAAGTACAAGGTGATGAAGACTCCCGCAATCTCAAGCGGTGCGCGTCACTGGACGGCGGATCAGGCGGGTGCAGGCTGGTCGGTCGCAGCGGGCAGCAAGGCGAAGGACGCCGCTCTTGAGTTCCTCAAGTTCATGTACTCGGCGGAGCAGTATTCGCCCATGATGAACGGTTCGAATAGCATGCCGTCGACAGCGAGCGCCGCCGCGATGATTGAATCTCCGATCATCAAACTCATGACGTCATGGCTTCCCGACGGTTGCCCGCATATCCCATTCGGAGCGGGTTCCGCGGCTGGGCTGGAACCACTCGGAAAGATCTTCGACCAAACCGAATCGCCCGAAAAGGTCGCCAAGGAGATGCAGGCGGCCGTGCTGAACGCGCGCGGCTAGCCGTGGTCCCGAATATTACGCTCACGACGGGTTCGCGCGTCGATCGGGTGCGCCTAGCGCGCCAAGAACGACGACGCGCGCGCTCGTCGCATCGGCGACTACACTATTCTGAGTGGGTAGCGGGTTATACGTTCTTGCTGCCGACGGTAGTCCTTTTCGCACTATTCGTGGGAGGGCCGATCCTCTTCGCGATCGGACTCAGTTTTACCAATTGGGGCGGTTTTGGAGCCGCGACCTTCACCGGATCGGCGAACTACGCGAGAATGCTGCACGACCCGGTCGCGCAGCGAGCCTTCGTCGTCACCATTCTCTACGCGGTGGCGATGACCGTCCTTCAGACGGTCATCCCGCTGGTGGTTGCCGTACTGGTCGATTTTGTATGGAACGGACTTAGCGTCGTCGTCCGAACAATTCTCTTTATTCCGGCGATTGTGTCGTTCGTCGTTTCTGGGGTGCTTTGGAACCTTATCTACGATCCCAACATGGGCACGCTGAACCAGATGCTCAAAGCGATCGGCCTCGGACAGCTTGCCCAACCTTGGCTCTCTAATCCCGCCACCGTCTTACCATCGATCCTCGTAGTCTCGCTGTGGGGTGCGCTCGGCCTGAACATGCTGATCTTCTTTGCGGGAATCCAGGGTGTCGATCCGACGCTTTACGAGGCTGCTCAGGTCGACGGGGCGAGCAGAGTTCAGCAGTTCTTCTACATCACGATTCCGGGCTTGCGCGTCATTACGGCGATTGTCGTCGCGCTCAACCTGATGAACGGCTTCAAAGTATTCGACATCATCTACGTGATGACCGGCGGCGGGCCGAGCCATGCCTCGGACGTGTTCGGTACCTACCTCTACACTCTCGCCTTCGGTTCGACGTCTGGTTCGATTCCGCAACTCGGCTACGCGAGTGCCTTCAGTGTGGTTGTCATGGTCCTGTGCGGTTTCGCTGTTCTGTTCCAGGTCGGTCTAGCGAGGAGGGCGAATCGATGAGCGCAGCGTTGACGACATCGGAGCGAATGCCAGCAACTACTGCTCCTCTTAAGAGCGGGCGCAAGCGCCGCTTCCCGCTCGGCAAGTCGTTAGTGTCCCTCATCCTGATCGCTATCTGCGCGCTCACGATCTTCCCTCTGGTATGGCTTATCCTGACCTCGCTGAGGAAGCAGAACACGATCTTCAACGGGCCGTTTATCCCTAAACATATTAGTTTTCAGGCGTATCCGGAGGCGTGGAGCGCGATCAACTTCGGCCGGCATTTTGCGAACAGCGCGGGGATCACCAGCGCAACAGTTTTGGGCGTGTTGGTGTTGTCGACTCTCGCCGGCTACGCTTTTGCGAAGCTGCACTTCCCATTCAAGAACCTGATCTACGTTATGCTCTTGGCGACGCTGATGATGCCGGCCACGGCTTTGATCATCCCACTTTATCTCGAACTAAAGAAGCTCGGTCTCTTGAATTCGCAGATCGGATTGGTTTTGCTCTATGTGAGCGGCTCAGCGCCGTTCTCGATGTTTCTTATGCGCGCATTCTTTGAAACGCTTCCCGACGAACTGGTACAAGCCGCCCGGTTAGACGGCGCTGGTGAGTTCACAATCTTTCGGCGCGTTATCCTGCCTTTGGCACGGCCCGGCATTGCTGTGGTCGTCATCTTCCAGTTCCTGTCGACCTGGAACGAGTTCCTGTATGCTAACACGGTCCTGCAAAACACGGGTTCGCTGCCGCTGCAGCCCGTTCTATTCACCCTTATTGGCCAGTACCAGACCAACTGGCCGTTGTTGACGGCCGGACTGACTATGTCGATCGTACCGGTGATCCTCGTCTACGTCTGGATGCAACGCCAGTTCGTCGCAGGTTTGACGCTCGGCGCAGTCAAGAACTAGTCACCCTACAAAAGGAGCACGGGTAAGGGCATGGCTATCAGAAGCATTTTGATCAACGTTGCGGATGTTTCCCGTTCCGTCGACTTCTACACGCACTTCTTGGCAGCGGAAGTGGTCGGGGACACTACTTCGGATCACGCGGTGCTCGACGTCGTGTCTGCGACCGTCGAGCTCAGGCGGATCGACGAGGCGCAGCCATCGACCTGGGCGGCGGACGACCTGCAGCGGGGCTTCCGCCACATCGGGTTCAAGGTAGCCAAGGTAGATCCGTTGGTCGCCGTCCTCAAGGCCGGCGGCGTACCCTTCCATCTCGACCCGCTGAACGCGGAGGGCGGGGTGCGTATCACCTTCTTCTTCGACCCCGACGGGACGCTCCTCGAGCTCGTGGAGGGTGACCTGCAGTATTACGCCATCACCGATGCGCGAGGGGTCGCGGCGGAACGCGCGCTGGGTGTGCCCGAGCGCCCACGTTTCGACCATGTCGCGGTCACGGTCAAGAACTTCGCCGCGACACAAGGGTTCTACGGTCCGTTCGGCTTCACGCACATCGGCACGATCAACCAGCCTAATGATCCGCGCGGCTTCCGGATCAATTACCTCAAGGGCGGAGACACGGTTCTCGAGGTCTTCACCTACGACGCCGACAAGCGCGGACGGACGCCACAGCTCGATGCGGCGGGCTTTGTGTGCGCGCGCCTCACAGCCGCGCCGTCGGTGGAGCATGGGGTGCGAGTCGACACGGCGGCGGACGGCAGTCACGTTTACGCGGACGCGGACGGTTTCGCGTACTCGGTCGTGTAGTGAGGTGATTAGCTCGGCCGATGAGAGAGAATGGAGGCGGCCGCTAGGCGCGACCGGTCTGATGGTCACGGCGGTGTGCGCCGGCGGAGCTCCCCTTGGCAGCATGCCGGAAAACTTCGGCTATGAGGTGTCGGAGGACGACGCGGTCGAACTCGTGCAAGCGATTCTCACTAGCCCTATCCGCTTTCTCGACACGTCGAACGGATATTCCGAGGGACGGAGCGAACAACGAATCGGTCTGGGCATCGCCCGTTCGGGCGGCCTTCCGGCGGACTTCCTGGTCGCGACGAAGGTCGATCCAAGAGCCGGTGATTACTCGGGTGACCGCGTCCGGCAATCGGTTCGCGAGAGCAAGGAGCGCCTCGGTCTGGCACCGCTGCCCCTGGTCTACCTACATGACCCGGAGTTTCACGACTTCGTGAGGATGACGGAGCCCGGCGGCGCGGTCGACGCGTTGGTGCGGTTGCGCGAGGCAGGGGAGATCGGGCACATCGGCGTCGCAGGCGGTGACGTGCACGAGATGGCGCGCTACCTGGAGCTCGGTGTCTTCGAAGTCCTGCTCGTACATAACCGCTGGACCCTGGTCGACCGAAGCGCGGCCGCGTTGATCGAGCAGGCCAACGAGACCGGTATCGCCGTCGTGAACGCCGCCATCTACGGTGGCGGCATCCTGGCCCGTCCGCGCGGCACGAGCACGAGCTACGGGTACCGCCCCGCCCGCGAGGCGACATTGAACGCAATCGGGTGCATGGCGGACCTGTGCGAGCAGTGGAACACCGACCTTGCCACCGCGGCCATGTTGGCGTCGCTGCGCGACCGGCGGATCAGCTCTACCGTCATCGGCTTCAGCAAACCGGGCAGGTTGCAGAGCATTCTGACGGCCTCGGCGACCGAGCTGCCCGAAACGTTCTGGAGCGAGCTCGAACAGTTCGTTCCCGCTCGCGAGAACTGGCTCGACTTCCAGTAACGCGGCGAGCTTCGTCGCCTTTCCCTCAGCACATCAACGAAAGAGACAATGTCATGCCCCTGGTTCGCGTCGACATGCACACTTCCCTCGCTCCCCAACAGGCGCGACTCAGCGCCGCCATCCACAAGGGCCTGGTAGATGGCCTTGAGATGCCGGCCGATGATCTGTTCCAGATCTTTCGGCTCCATGATTTGGGCGAACTCGTGTATACGAAGACGTTCCCGAACGCGGATCGGACGGATATCGTCTTCATTCAGATACTCCTAGCCCGCATGTACAGCGCAGCGGACAAGCAGCGCATGTATCGGCACGTCGTCGACGAGCTCAAGGCAGTGGGCATCAAACAGGACAACGTGCTCATCGCGGTGACCGAGAACGAGGGCAGCGACTGGTTCGCGCCGGAAAAGGAGACATAATTGCATGACGCTGCGCAGACAGGACTTCCCGGCCGACTTCGTCTGGGGCACAGCAACGCGGCCTACCAGGTCGAAGGTGCGACGAGCGAGGGCGACCGTGGCCCGAGCATCTGGGACGCACTCGCCACCGACATGGAACCCGCCGTGTTGGCGCACACCTGCCACCTCTACGACGTGCCGTTCCGGTCCGTGCGAGGCATCTCCGACCTCTGCGGACCGCACGCCGACAAGGACTTCAAGACGCACGTGGACGACGCCGCCGACCGCTCCGCGACCAAGTGATCGGCACCCTGCGCGAGTTCGCCGTGAGGTACTGAGGGCGAGAGCGGCCGCGCTCGCGCGCTATCGCCCACGTCTCGGCGACGGCAAGGAGGCTGGCCCGGGCCGAGGATGGTCGGCCGGGATACGGAGGAGTGAGGTGACGATCGGGCTCAAGCGTTCGACCGGCAACGGACCGGGATAGCCCACCAGAAAGCCCTGGACGGCGTCCGCACCAAGCGCCGCCCACGCGCTCAGATCAGAGGCCGTCTCGATGCCCTCAACAACGAGCATCCCATCCATGCGGTGGACGAATGCGATGAACGCTTCTCCCAGGGCGCGGCGAACCGGACTGCTCGCGAGGTTCTGGGTCAAGGAGATGTCCAGCTTGGTGATGTCGGGCGCGAGTCGGACGATGTGGCGCAGGCTGGAGAACCCGGATCCGGCGTCGTCGACGGCGATCTGCACACCGGCCTGCCGGAAGCGCGCCAGACGTGCCGCGAGAATGTCGTAGTCGGCGACGATGGAGTGCTCGGACAGTTCGAATGCGAGCCTGCGATTGCCGCACCTGTCGATGAGGGCGCGAAGCCTGGGATGGGCGACCGTCATCGGCGAGAGGTTGAGCCAGAGTTCCACGTCCTCGGGGAGCTCGTCGGCTGCCGCGATGGCCGTCTCGATGGCGGCGAGTTCCAGATCGGTGCCGCGACCGGTGTGGTGGGCCGCGAGGAACCAGACGTCCGGTGAGCGGACAGGCTCGGCGACGAACCGGGTCAGCGCCTCAACCGCGATCAAGTGGCCGTCGCTGAGGGAGTAGATCGGCTGGAACACGGCGTGGAAGGCGCGCTGATCCAGCACGTCATGGATCAGGGGCACGAGGCTCAGGTCCACGCTTTGGGTCTCGGCGGCGGGACCGATGATGGCCTCGTGCAGATCCCGGGAGATGCGCTCCGCATAGAGTCTCTGGCGTAGAGCCATGGACCCGGAGGCAACCCAGGCGACGACCAGGAACATGGCCCCCCGCACGAGAGCGGCGCCCGGGGTCTGCGGTTCTCCGGTGAGCGTGTCTACCGGTAGCAGGGGCCCGGAGAGGACGCCTGCGGCCAGGGCAGTCGCCAGCGCACCTCGGATCCCGAAGGGCAGCGCCGCCAGGATGATCGGTAAGTAGAACAGGTGTGGCAACGCACCCTTGGTGCCCCCGGTATCGTAGATCACCGTCCAGATCGTTGCCAGAAGGGCCCCGAGGACGACTACGCCAGCCCACGCGGATACGGCGGAAATGCGCGACACGACCCGGTCGAATCGGGTGGATGTCCGGGCGTATGCGGGACGAGACGCGAAAGGCTTCGGACGACGGTTCTCGATGGTGGCGTTCACGGTAACGGCCCCTCGGTGCATCACGGCGCGTTACTGCCCCGTCGGTGGCCCATTCGTCAACCGGCTTGGGACGCATCGCGATCCGTATCCGAATCAGCATATCCGCCGGACGACTTCGGCGTGGGAGGTGACGACTTCCGCACCTTCCTGATGCGGGTTGCATAGGGAGCTTCCCGATGGCGATGGGTCCTTCGCCCCGGCCTCGTGGAGCGCATTCTCGGGGTTCGCTCGAACGCGATTGGGCGGATCGCCGCAGGACGCCGTCGCACGCCCGCGTCGGCGCACCCGAGGCGCCACGTTCACCGACCATGGGCGCATGGTCACCGAATGGTGTCGGGCCGCCGTCGACGCCACCGACGCCTTGGTGACCGGCAGCCAGGCGCTGTCGGCACGGGCGGCCGAGCATCTGAGGATCGGCGCCAGCCAGACGATCGCCGAGTACCTGGCGCCGTCCTGGCTCGGAGAGTTCCGCCGGCGGCGAGGGGAGCCGCCCGTCCAGCTCCGGGTGGCCAACTCGCAGGATGTGATCGCGGCGCTGCGCGCCCGCGAGGACGGCTCCGGCACCCGCGACCCGCGACCTGCGACCGGCGACCCGCGACCCGCGACTGAGCGCACTCCTTCAGCGCAGGCCCAACGGCGCGGCGAAGGCCGCAGTCGCCTGGGCCGACGACAGCACGTGAGTGGCGACGAGGCGGTTCAGGACGTGCCGCTCACGCACCCGCGCCGCGGACAGGTGATGCAACGGGTCGAACGCGGACGGCGCCAGCACGAGGCCCGCCAGCATGCTGGCCTGTGCCCACGACAGCTCCGCCGGCGCGACGCCGAAGTATCCGCGCGCCGCCGCCGGCAGGCCGTAGAAGCCGTGACCGAAGTACACGTAGGCGAGGTACATCCGCAACACCTCATCCTTGGAGTAGCGGACGTCGAGCTTCACGGCGAGCTCCGCCTCCCGCACCTTCGTCGCGAACCCCACGTCCTGGGCGACATAGAGGTTCTTCGCGAGCTGCTGCTCCAGCGTGGCAGCGCCGGTCTCACCGCTCCCTCGCAGCACCGCAATCCCGGCCCGAACGGCGCTGATCGGGTCGATCCCGGGGGTCGAGTAGAACCGGCTGTCCTCGGTGGCGATCAGCGCCTGTGCGACCCGGTCCGGGCTGGGCAACGCCACCAGCTCCGGGGCGTGCTGGGTGGCCAGGTGCGCTCGGACGAGCTCCTCGGCGTTTCCGACGCCGGGCGTCACCGGCCACATCGCGGCCATCGCCGCCACCGGCACGATCACCGCCGCGGCGACGACGCCGAGCATCCGCCGACGCCATCGGTGCCTCGTCCGTGCCACCCCGTCACCTCCTCGCACGCACCGAGCATCGGCTCGCCTCGGGCGTCGTGCCCGACTCTAGGCGCCCAACCTGTGCGCGCCGGGCCAGCATCCCTCGCGATCCGCCGGCGCGCGACCCTTCCCAGGATTCGCCCAGATTCGGCTGTCACGCTGGGCCGCCATGGATCCGCTTATCGTCGCCGCAGCCCAGTACCTACCCGTCCTTGTCCCTGTTGCGGCGGGCGGGATCTGGCTCACGCTCGCGCGAAACGAGAAGGTCGGGCTCGCGGCGCAGGCGCTGCTGTCCCTGGCTCTCGTCGCTGTCCTGATCCACGTGGCCGCCGCGATCCACGCCGACCCCCGGCCCTTCGTCGTCGACCCGTCGCTCACCCCGCTGTTCGCCCACCCGGCGGACAACGGGTTCCCGTCCGACCACACGGCGCTGTCGGCGACCGTCGCGCTCCTCGTCATGAGGTACCGCAGGGCGCCGGGTGCCGTCCTGCTCGCGGCGAGCTTCCTCGCCGGAGCCGCGCGCGTGGCCGCGCACGTGCACCACACGCAGGACATCGTCGCTGGGGTGCTGATCGCCGTCGTGACCGTGGCGGTCGCCTCCGCCGTCTGGCACTGGGCCCGGCCTCGGCTACCCGGGCGGCTGGCCGAGATGGCTGCGGCAGCCTGACGGCGGAACTGCCCGCTCGGCGGTGGCGGCCGTTCGACCCTGGCCGGTCCGCTCCGGCTGCGAATGTCGTCGCCTGGCGGTAGACAGGGTGCATGGCCCGAAACGAGCACCTCGACCTGCGCGCGCTTCCCGGCAGCGAGCGCGCCCCAGCCCTCGGCGCGAAGCAGGCGGGCACACCTCTGTCGGCGGACGCCCGGGTGGAGGCCACGCTGGTGCTGCGCAGACGCGCGGAGCTGGACGACGCAACGCTCGGTTCGTTTCTGTCGCGGCACGAGCTCGCGGTCGCCCACGGAGCCGACCCCGCGGACGTCGCCCTCGTCGTGAGCACCCTCACCGAGCTGGGCGTGGAAGTGCTGTCCACCGACGCCGCCTCCCGGCGGGTGCGGGTGGCAGGCACCGCCGCGCTGCTGGGCCGGGTGTTCGGTACGTCCCTCGAGGGCGTGACCAGCCGGGACGCCGCAGGCGACGAGGTCAGCCACCGGCACCGCACCGGGGGGCTTAGCGTGCCCGCGGCGCTCGACGGCGTGGTCACCGCCGTCCTCGGCTTGGACGACCGGCCGCAGGCCAGTCCCCGGTTCCGCACCGCCGCGTCGAGCACCACCAGCTACACCCCGCTGCAGCTCGGCACCGTCTACCGGTTCCCCGAAGGCACCGACGGCCACGGCCAGACCCTGGCGATCATCGAGCTCGGCGGCGGGTTCGCGCAGAGCGAGCTCGACACCTACTTCGCCGCGCTCGGCATCACCGGGCCCTTGGTGCGGGCGGTCGGGGTGGACGGCGCCGTGAACCAGGCGGGCGCGGACCCCAACGGTGCCGACGGCGAGGTTCTGCTTGACATCGAGGTTGCTGGCGCCTTGGCCCCCCAGTCGTCGCTCGTCGTGTACTTCGCCCCCAACACCGATGCCGGCTTCCTCGACGCGATCAGCGTGGCCGCTCACGCCAGCCCGACGCCCGCCGCGATCAGCATCAGCTGGGGGCAGAGCGAGGATGCCTGGACGGAGCAGGCGCGCACCGCGTTCGACGAGGCCCTGGCCGACGCCGCGGCGCTCGGCGTGACGGTCACCGCGGCCGCCGGTGACGACGGCAGCACCGACCGCGCCGCCGACGGCAAGAGCCACGTCGACTTCCCCGCGTCCAGCCCGCATGCCCTCGCCTGCGGCGGCACCCGGCTGGTCGCCGACCCGACGACCGGCGCGGTCACCTCGGAGACGGTGTGGAACGACGGCGTCGGCAGGGGCGCCACCGGCGGCGGGGTGAGCGAGGCCTTCGCCCTGCCCGGTTGGCAGACGACGGTCGGGGTGCCCAGCCCAGCCGGTACCGCCGGGCGTGGGGTTCCCGACGTCGCCGGGGTGGCCGACCCCCAGACCGGTTACCAGGTACGGGTGGACGGCAAGGACCTCGTCATCGGCGGCACCAGCGCGGTGGCTCCGCTGTGGGCCGCACTCGTCGCTCGGCTGGCGCAGGCCACCGGACACAGGTTCGGCCTTCCACAGCCCGCGCTCTACGACGCGGTCACGGCCGGCGACGTACCGCCAGGGTTCCGGGACGTCACCTCAGGCTCGAACGGGGCCTACTCAGCCGGGAAGGGCTGGGACCCCTGCACCGGGCTCGGCGTCCCCGACGGCACCGCCCTGTTGGCAGCGCTGCGGGCGGGCAAGCCGCCAGTCACCTGAGGCGGCGCCAGCGGGGCGACCCGACCAGTTCCGGTTGACGATCGTCAACCGGACGAACCGGCTGGACGCATCGTCAAGTGCCTTGCGAAGGTTCGCGGATGACCGACCACCACCAGTCAGCGCCTCCGCGGGACGCGGCAAAGCAGGTCCGCATGGTGCAACTGGATCCGGCCACGCGGGGAGCGCTCGCCGACGGAGACCTGGTGGCGGCGAACCGAGTTTCGGCCGTCGTGCTCACGCCGTACTTCGTCGACCGCGACTGGAGAAGCACGTGGCGGCGGCGCAGCAGGCAGGTCGGGACAGACCCGACCAGCGCAGCCTGGATCACCGGCGTCATCTGGGCTGTGAAGCGGCAGGTCGCCGTCGGTCGCTCCGGCTACCACGGGCCTCCTGACGCCAGCGGCTGGTCGAGGTGGGCTACCCGGTAGACCCCGCATATCGTCGGCAGGGGTACGCGCGCGCGGCACTTGAAACGCTGCTCGATCGAGCCGCCATCGAGCCCGAGGTGCACGTCGTGCGCGCCACGACTAGCCCCGACAACATTGCCTCAAGCCGCCTGGTCGCGCAGTACGGATTCATCGAAGTCGGCGAGCAGCGGGACGACGAGGACGGTCTCGAGACCAGCTACGAAGTCGACGCGAACTGAGCCGCCGCGCTGGCTGCCGCTGCTTGGGCGAACGTCAACCGACGCGGTCGGCCGGTCGGCGTAACCGTCCCGATGGAATCGTTCGGAAGAGACCCTTTCCCGCCGAGGTACTGAGTGCTAGACCGATCGCGCGCACCAGCACGCCCACGGCCCGCCCTGCCGAGGCAGATCGGGCCGTGGGGCACGGTGCAGGTGGCCGGAATCGAACCCGGCCAGGCGACTACCGTGCGGGCGCGATGTATTCGGCGAAGGCGACGATGTTGTCTTCATAGTGGCCGATCTTCGGGTTCCACACCCCACCGCAGGTGATCAACCGCAGTCCGGCGAAGTCGATGTTGCCGTATACCAATTCGGTCGGGAACTTTTTCTTCGGGAACTCCTCAACCAGGGTCACGCGGAACACGGCCATGCTGCCGTCCTTCCGCATGACGGTGACCAGATCATCTGGCTTCAGATTGTGCAGGTTGTAGAAGACCGCTGGCCCGGTCCAGTCGACATGGCCCGCGATGATCGCCGGACCCAGCTCACCCGGGGTCGGTCCACCGGTGTACCAGCCGGCCGGGAAGCCGTGCGGTGGAACCTCCATCGTCCCGTCGGCCCGCAACCCGAGGTCCATCAGTCGGGAGTCCACGCCGATCGCCGGGATCTGCACGCGGACCGGCGTGGACTTCGACATGTGCGCAGCCTCGACGGCGGGCGGCGCAACCGTGCTCGGCACGACGGCAGGCGGCGCAACCTTGCTCGGCACGACGGCGCTCGGCACGACGACGCTCGGCACGACAACTCTCCGTGCGCCGCCCGGCTCGCTCGAACAACCAGCGGTCGCGACAGCGATCGCGGCGAGCAGGGCGGCAACCGCCACCATCATCCTGGAGCGAGCCAAGCGCGGGCTACGGCTCTCGATGTGTTGGCGTTTCAGCTGCGTGTCCTAAACCTGGCGACGCCGCCGTGCGACGAGGACCGCCGTGCCACCGACCCCAGCGAGCACCAGTGCAGCGGTCAGCAGGTAAGGCCCAACGTCAGTGCCTCCGCTGGTGCTGCCGTCACCGGTGGAAACCGCCCCGGTCGGCGTGGCCGTGACCTGGACGGTGGCCCCCACCACGCACGGCGAGCTCGTGATGGTGTTCGACTGCAGCGAGACGAGGCCGTTGCGGGCCAGCACCCGGCCGTCTACGGTCGCGCCAGTGGCGAGGGTGATGCTGGTCAGCGCCATGACGGTCCCGACGAACGTGGAGCCGGATCCGAGCGTCGCCGAGCTGGTGACCTGCCAGAAGACGTTGCAGGACGAGGCGCCGTTGATCAGCTTGACCTGGCTGCCCGATCCCGTGATGAGGCTGGAGGCGGCCTTGAAAATAAAGACACCGTTCGGGTCGCCGCCGGCGTCGAGCGTTAGCGTCCCAGTAATACGGAGCACTCCGCCGGCGTAGACGCCGGGCTTCAGCGTCATTCCGGCGAGTTCGACCGGGACCACGGTGAACGGGGTCCGCCCCGCCGCATCGAGATACGCGGTGGTCAGAGCCAATTGGGCCTGCGCCGCGACGGGATCACCCTTGTGTTGGGCTCCATGGACGAGTCCTGGTGGGAAGCCGGTGACCGCGGTGCCCGGGCTGACCCCCAGGTTCGCAGAGATGACCGAGGGGCCGGTGTTGGTGACGGTGCGGCCCGCCAGGACCGAGAAGGACGTGGCCGTCCCCAACCCCACTGACGGCTGGGCCGCCGCCTGGGCGCTAACTGCGACCGCCACCAGCAGAGCGAGGGTTCCCACCGACGCGGCGCCGAGACGCGCGCGTCTCGTGCCCGGCAAGTACTGGGAGAGCTTCATCTTCGATCCTCCGATAGTCGGAA
>Ga0209539_1000700_pt1 | contig 18739 bp, 14 predicted proteins | sample BarGraNGADG00312_2_FD_184499 | JGI IMG/M metagenome (GOLD analysis project Ga0209539, IMG submission 184499) | Arctic peat soil microbial communities from Barrow, Alaska - Barrow Graham LP Ref core NGADG0011-312 (SPAdes) (version 2) | ecosystem: Environmental > Terrestrial > Soil > Wetlands >... | reverse complement strand
GGGAGCCGATCGGCACCATCGGCTTGGGCACCGACTCGGTGCCGGATCGCATGCGCATGCCGAGCCCGCCGCAGAAGAGGACGACCTTCATCGCGGTTCCTCCATCACGGGAAGGGAGTCAGGGAGCCGACGGGGGGCCGCAGACTCGCGCAGACTCGGCGCGACCGGTCTCCCGAACAGCAGGCCCTCGGTACTGCCCGCCTCCACGGCGCGGGCGTAGACCGGCAGCGCCCCGCGGACCGCATCGACGGTCAGGTCCACATCCGCGTCGGTGTGGGCGGCGGAGATCACGAACGACTGGGCGAGCACACCCCGGCGGAGCATCTCCTGGATGAAGAGCGCCCGGAACGCCTGCGAGGGCTTGCCCTCATGGTCCCGGGTGCCGAACACCAGGCACGACGGGCGCCCGGTGACGGTGAGGTAGTCGGACATCCCGGCCTCCGCCACGGCGGCCCAGACGCCGGTCCGAAGCCGCTCCCCCTGGCGCTCCATCACCGCGACCACGTCCCGCTCCTGGTACGCCTTCGCCACCGCGAGGTAGGCCGCCAGACCGGTCGTCTCCGCGCCGTGCGTCGTGGACAGCAGGAACGGACGTGGGGCGTCGGTGTTCAGCCCCCCCAGCTCCATGAGGTGGCGCCGACCGACCAGGGCGGACACGGCGAACCCGTTCCCGAGGGCCTTGCCCCACGTGGACAGGTCCGGGGTGACCCCGTACACGGCCTGAGCGCCGCCCGCGTGCCAGCGCATCCCGGTGATCATCTCGTCGAAGATGAGCACGAACCCGTCCCGGTCCGCGGCCTGGCGCAGACCCTCGAGGAAGCCCGGCTCCGGCTCGGCGGTCCCCGTCGCCGGCTCGAGGATGAGCGCCGCGACGCGCTGCGGGTACGCGTCGAGGAGGGCCCGGACCGAGTCAAGGTCGTTGTACCTGAAGCCCACCGTCAGGTCGCGGTACGCCTGCGGGATGCCGGCCGACATGACCGTCCCCCCGATGAACCAGTCGTCGGTGGAGAAGAACGGCTGCGTGGTGCAGATCGCGACGAGGTCCCGCCCCGTGGCCGCGCGTGCGAGCTTGACGGCCGCCGTCGTCACGTCGGACCCGTTCTTGGCGAACTTGACCATCTCGGCCCCATGCACCTGGCGGAGCATCTCCTCGGCGGCCTGAAGCTCCCAGAGCGTGGGCCGGGAGAAGCTCACCCCCTCCCGTGCGGCTCGGGTGACCGCCTCGACGACCGGCGCGTACCCATGCCCGAGCGTCACCGCCCGCAAGCCCATCCCGTACTCGACGAACCAGTTGCCGTCCGCGTCCTCGACCCGGGCACCGCGGCCTCGGACGAGCACCGGCGCCATCCCCTCCGGGTACTGGTCCGAGCCGCGAGCATAGGTGTGCGCCCCGCCGGGGACGAGCTCGTGCAGCCGCCGCTGAGCGCGTGCCGACCCGGTGAAGGACATCCCGGTGGCGTCGGCCCACCCCGGGCCCGCGATCGTCTCAGCCATAGCAGGCTCCCTCGTCGTGTCGGATCTGACGCCATTCTTCCTGACGGTCCGGCCGGTGAAAAGCCAGGCCCGCCCAGTTCATCCCTCTGGCCTAGCGTGCCGCGATGCTCTCATGCGGCCGGGTAGCCTGGCGGGATGGACGTCATCGAGACTCAGGTCGAAGGTCTTCTGATGCTTCGCCCGACACCGCACCGGGACGCGCGCGGCTACTTCTCCAGGACACTCGACGTCGACGTGCTCGCGCGCGCCGGCATCGACCCCACGGCGTTCAAGCAGGAGAACCAGTCCCGCTCCTACCAGGGTGTGGTGCGCGGCCTGCACGGACGTTCGGGTGCCGGCGAGGCCAAGCTCGTCCGGTGCGCCCACGGCGCAGTCCTCGACGTCGCCATCGACGCCAGGCCCGGTTCGCCGACCTTCGGACACGTCGAGACCTTCCTGCTCGACGACCAGCTGTGCACGCAGGTGTACATCCCACGGGGCTTCCTGCACGGCCACCAGGCGCTGACCTCGGTCACCGACTTCATCTACCGGGTGGACGACTTCTACGGCCCGCACGAAGACGTCACGGTCAGCTACCGCGACCCTGATCTCGCGGTGCCATGGCCCGCTCCGATCACGGTCGTGAGCGACCGGGACCGGGACGGGCTGTCCTGGGTCGACTACTGTGCGACCCTTGGGGTCGGCTGACCGGAGCACTCAGACGACGGGCTCGACCTCGCGCGGCATCGGGTCGAGCACCACCCACCGGCCGCCATTCTGCTCGATCTCCGGCAGGGCCATCCGCACCTCCGGCAGCAGGTCGGGGACGAACAGCAGCACCCTGTCGGGGCGGAGCTCGACCAGCGCGCGCGGGGAGACGATCGGAATCCGGTTGCCCGGCATCGTCCTGCCGTGCTTGGCGGTGGAGGCGTCCGCTATCGCGACGACGTCGGCCCGGGTGATGTGGGCGCACCGCAGAAGGGCCGACGTCCGGGACGCAGCGCCATACCCGGCAACCGCCGCCCCGTGCGCAGTCGTGCCCGCCAGGTACTCCTCGATGGCCGATGCCGAGGTACGCAGCGCGCCGTCCAGGCTCGCCGTGTGCGTGGGGTCCATGACCCCCTCGACGAGCTCCGTCCCGACGAGCCTCTCGACGTCTTTCGACACCTCCCACCTCGAGCTCTCCCTGGCGAACGCCAGGAGGATCGTGCCCCCGTAGAGGGGGTACTCCCAGGCGCCGATCGCCACGAGCCCGAACTCACGCCCCATCGCCACGAGGGCAGGCGTGGAGTAGTACGCGAAGTGCCCGTGCCGCAGGGCGTTCCAGATGCCGGAGCGGACGATCGCAGCGACCGTGTGGTACTGGAGCAGGAGCACACCGTCGTCCGCAAGGTGGCCGACCCGTTCCGCGAGCGCCACACGCTGGTCGGCGTCATGCATCATCCCGAAGATGTCCACGATCAGGTCGACCGGCCCATCGGTGACCTTGACCATGTCGCGACGAGCCAGCTGATCCACCCAGGACCCGCCGTGTGGACTAGGGTACTCCAGCACCCGGGCACCCGGTCGGACGAATCCTGCTGCCTCTGCTTGCGCGACGGCCGCCTCCGCCTGAGCCACGAGGGCGGCCGGTTCGACGCCACGAGGCTCCTGCGACGTCGTCGGGTTGCTCTCGAGCTGCACGAGCCCGCACGAGCGGCACTGGACCATCCTCAGCGGGTGCTCCGGGTCGGGCACCGGCGCGGAGGGCTCCGGGAACAGGTCCGCCGGGGGTTGCAGCCCGGCGTCGACCACCACGACGCCGGAACGCCCGGAACACCAGCGGCACGACCACTCGGGGTCGGCCACGGGCAGGGCCTCGTGCGGGACGGCTGTCGGACAGTCAGGCATTGGATGCTCCTCGCGATCGGTGCAGGGCCGTCCTGGGCGGCGGCTCCTCGGGGCGAGACGCCTCAGGTCGAGGACGACGTGGCCTTGGGTGCCGCGGCACCACCGACACCGCCACCCGGGCTCGGGCGATGGCAGCGCGGGCGACCCTTCAGCCGCCGGGCTCGAACACCTCCAACCGCGGCAGGGCCACCGCGAGCCGACCACCCCAGTCGCCGACGTACCGCAGCTGCGCGGAGATCTCGGTGCGCAGATTCCACGGCATGATCAAGACATAGTCGGGCCGGGCCTCGGCGATCGCCTCGACCGGCAGGATCGGGATGTGTGTGCCCGGCAGGAACAACCCCTGCTTGTGGGGGCTCCGGTCCACCGTGAAGCGGAGCAGGTCCGCGCGGATGCCGCAGTGGTTGAGCAGGGTGTTCCCCTTGCCCGGCGCCCCGTAGCCCACGACCGAACGTCCCTGGCGCGAACAGTCGATCAGGAAGCTCACGACGTCGTCGCGCACCGTGGCGGCCTTGGCCGCGAACCCCGCGTGCCCCTCGACGGTGCCCAACCCGGCCGCCGCCTCCTCAGCGAGCACCCGGGCCACCGCGGCCGACGGCTCCCCGGCGTGCTCGGTCGGCGCCGACCACGTCCGCAGGGACCCGCCGTGGCTGGTCAGCTCCTCGACGTCGACCACCGTCAGCCCGGCCGCGGCGAGCACACGCTGGGTGGTGAGCAGCGACAGGTAGGAGAAGTGCTCGTGATAGATGGTGTCGTACTCGTTGCCCTCGATGAGCCGTAGCAGGTGCGGGATCTCGATGCTCACGCTCCCGTGGTCGGCGACCAGCACCCGCAGGCCCTTGGCGAAGTCGACGATGTCCGGCACGTGCGCGAACACGTTGTTGGCCACGACGAGGTCGGCGCGCCCGTGCCGCGCCGCGATCCGCTCGCCGGTCTGCTCGCCGAGGAACTCCACGACGGTCTCGATGCCCCTGTCGATCGCGACCTGGGCGACGTTGGCGGCCGGCTCGACCCCGAGGCACCGGATCCCGCGCGCCCGGACGTGCTGGAGCAGGTAGCCGTCGTTGCTGGCGATCTCCACCACGAACGAGTCGGGCCCGAGGCCGAGTTGTCCGGCGGCACCGTCGACGAACCGGCGCGCGTGCTCGACCCAGGAGTCGGAGTACGACGAGAAGTAGGCGTAGTCGCTGAAGATCTCCTCCGCCGGGATGTACGCGGGCAGCTGGACGAGCAGGCACTGCCCGCACACCCGCACGTGCAGCGGGTAGAAGCTCTCGTGCTGGTCGAGCTGGTCGGCGGTGAGGTAACTCTCGCACGGCGGCGACATGCCGAGGTCGACAAAGGTGTGCTCCAGCGGGGTGCCGCACAGCCGGCACGTGGGCGTGGCCATCAGTCGACCGTCCCGGACGGCGCGGGCGAGGTGACCCGCAGCGTCTCGAGGTCGAGCCTGCCTGCGCCGACCAGCTGTTGGATGCGTGCCAGCCGCACGAAGCGGGGCCCTTCGAAGTCCTCGGCGCTCAGCCCGCGCTCCTCGGCGTGACCCCAGATCTCCCGGATTCCGTCCGGGACCGTCCACCGGGGCTGGAAGGCCGCCAGCTGGGTGCGGATCTTGGTGAAGTCCACCTTGTAGTCACGGGTGTCCGGGCCCGCGCCGGGGGCGAAGGACACCGGGGCGGCGGTGATCTGGCTCACCTGCTCGGCCACGGTACGGATCTGTACGACGTCCTCGTCCCGTCCCACGTTGAAGGCCTGGTCGTGCACCACCTCCCGCGGCGCCTCGAGCGCTGCGAGGAACGCCCGCGAGATGTCCTCGACGTGCACCAGCGGGCGCCACGGGCTCCCGTCCGACTGCAGTCTCACCTCGCCTCGCGTGTATGCGGTGCCGGTGAGGTTGTTCACCACGATGTCCGCGCGCAGCCGGGGCGAGGAGCCGTACGCGGTGGCGTTGCGCAGGTAGGTCGGGCTGAAGGCGTGGTCGGCGAGCCTGGAGATGCCCTCCTCCGCCAGGACCTTGCTCTCGCCGTAGGGTGTCACCGGCCGGAAGGGGCTCTGCTCGGTGACCGCGCGGGCGCCGCCGGCGCCGTACAGGGAGCAGGACGAGGAGAAGAGGAACCGGGGGACGCCCGCGGCCTTCGCCTGGGCGGCCATGTGCACCGCGGCACGGGCGTTCACCGCGTACGTCGCGTCGGGGTTGAGGTGACCGAGTGGGTCGTTGGAGATCGCGGCGAGGTGGACGACGGCGTCGAACCCCTCAAGGTCCTCGGGGCGCGCGTCGCGGATGTCGCCGGTCCGCTGCTCGTAGCCGGCGACCGCGGGGCCGAAGTCGCACCCGTCGTACCATCCGGCGTCGAGGCCCACCACGTCGTGACCTGCCCGCTGCAGGAACGGTGCGAGCACCGCACCGATGTAGCCACGGTCTCCGTCGATCAGCACGCGCATCGAGGTCGTCCTTCGAGGTCGGGGGGATCAGGGTACGCTACGAAGGCTCACCGACGTTTGCCGCGACGAGCCTATGCACTCCTCGGCCCATAGGACAGCCTCATTCAGGTGATCCGGGCTGGGTGAAGTTCTGGACGGTCGACGGAGACTGCCCTTGCCATGGGAGACAATCTCGGCCATGAGGGTGCTCCGCGTGTCCCACAGCGCCGTCGTCGACGCGTGGCGCGAGAGCGAGCGCCTCCTGCGCAGGCAGGGTCTTCGGGTGCGCATCCTGTCCGCGCGCACCTGGGACGAGGGTGGCCGGAGTGTCCGCCTCGTGGCCCGGCCCGGAGAGGATGTCCAAGGGGTACGCACCTTCGGACGGCACCCGGCCCTGTTCCTCTTCGACCCTCGGCCGCTCTGGCGCGCCCTGGGAGAGGAGTGGGACGTCCTCGACGTGCACGAGGAGCCGTACGCCCTTGCCACCGCGGAGGTGCTCGCCCTGCGGCGCCTCCGGCGGGCACTGAGCGGGGGCCAGCATGCCACTGCGCCCTACATCCTCTACTCCGCCCAGAACATCGCGAAGCGTTACCCGGTGCCGTTCCGCTGGCTGGAGCGCTGGGCACTGCGGGGCGCGTCCGCGATCTCGGTGTGCAACGAGGACGCGGGGCGGATCGCCCGCGCCAAGGGCCTGCGCGGGCGCGTCGAGGTCATCCCGCTCGGGTTCGACCCCGCCCTCTTCCACCCCGGCACGTCGGAGCCGCCCTCGGCCGAGTGCGGTCCGGGCGCCGAGGCGGGCACCGGGCTCGGGCCGGTCCGGGTCGGGTACGCCGGACGGCTAGCCCGGCACAAGGGCGTCCACGTCTTGCTCGACGCCGTCGCCGGCGATCCGCGGCTCCGGGTGGCGTTCGCCGGCGCGGGGCCGGACGAGGCGGTGCTGCGCGAACGCGCCCGGCCGCTGGGCGACCGGGTCGAGTTCCTCGGTCCCCTCGACACGGAGGACCTCCCGGCCTTCTACCGGAGCGTCGACGTGCTCGCCGTCCCCTCGATCACCACCCCCGGTTGGGTCGAGCAGTTCGGCAGGGTCGCCCTTGAGGCGATGGCGTGCGGTACCCCCGTCGTGGCGAGCGAGACCGGTGCCCTGCCGGACGTCGTCGGTGGCGCCGGCCTCCTCGTGGCGCCCGACGACCCCGAGGCGCTCCGCGCAGCGCTGGTCACGCTGAGCACCGATCCCGCCCTGCGCGACCGCCTCGGACGACTCGGACTCGCCCGCGCCGCGACGTCGACCTGGCAGGCCGTGGCCGAGCGTTACCGCAGGATGTACGAGGAGATCGTGCCGCGGCGACCGGCGCGGCACGCCGCGGCCACCGGAGGGTTGCCGGCCGCGCAACCGTCCACACCGGACCCCGCGACGGCCCGGCCCGAGGTCGTGGTGGTCGCATACGGGTTCCCCGACCTCGTCCGGACGGCCATCGCCCCCTTGGCGCGCAACCACCCGGTGACCGTCGTCGACAACTCGTCACTGGCGGCGATCCGGGCCGTCGCGGCCGATCTCGGCGCCGTCTACCTGGATCCCGGCCGCAACGGCGGCTTCGGCGCCGGGGTGAACCACGCGCTCGCCCACCGCCAGGCGCCGGGCACCGACGTCCTGCTGCTCAACCCGGATGCCACGATCGCCCCGGACGACGTCGACGAGCTGCACCGTGCCCTGCGGGCACGGGCGGACCTCGCCAGCGTCGGACCGACCCAGACCGACGGTACGGGGGCGCCCGCGCGCACCCGGTGGCCGTTTCCCTCCCCGGCCCGCGCGGTCGCGGAGTCCGTCGGGCTCGGACGGCGCGGGCGGCCGCGATCGGCCGGCGGCCGGGGGTACGTCATCGGCTCGGTCCTGCTGCTGCGCGCCGAGGCGATCGAGGACGTCGGCGGGTTCGACGAGGACTTCTTCCTGTACGCCGAGGAGACGGACTGGGCCTACCGCGCGCAGCGTCGCGGCTGGCGTCACGTCGTGGTGCCGACCGCGGTCGCCACGCACCTCGGCGGCGCGACCAGCTCGGACCCGGTCCGGCGCGAGGTCCATTTCGTCGCGGCTCAGGAGCGGTACCTGCGTAAGCACTTCGGCGCCGTCGGGTGGGCGGTCGCGCGGGTCGCGGGGATCATCGGTCAGGGCCTGCGGGGCGCCGTCCGGCCCGGACCTCCCGGCCACGAGGCGGCCAGGCGCGCCCGCCTGTACCTTCGAGGACCGGTCCAGGTCGAACGACGGATGATGGCGGGACAGGCGAGGGTGGACCACGATCTCCCGGAGGTACCGCCGTGAACTGGATCATCACGCTGCAACGACCGCCGTGGCTGACCACGACGGTCATCAGCACGGTCGTCGTCGCGATAATGCTCCTGCTGTTCGGCATGACGGCTCCGCGGAGCCCACTGCTCGCGCTGGCGGTGGCGGTCGTGGTCCTCGTCGTCTGCGCCAACGTGGCCGATCCCGCGGCCATCCCGGTGCTGGGCATGCCACTGCTGGTGATCGTCCTGCGGGTCGGTGGCGCATCGGTCAACCTCACGATCTCCGACGTGGCGCTCGCCGCGGCGTCCTGCGCCGCCCTCGTGCTCGCGCCACGGCCCTTCTCGCCGCCGCTGCGCACGCTGCTATGGCTCACCGGCACCTACCAGGTGGCCACGCTGTTCACCGTCGTGGCCAACCCCTACCTGGCGAACACCGTCGAGTGGTTCCACAGCGGGATGCTGGTGGCCGGCGGGCTGGTGATGGGGTGGGCCGTCGGGCGCTCCGGGCACGGCCGGATCGGCTTGACCCTCCTGCTCGTACCCTGCCTGCTGATCGCGGTGCTGACCCTCGCGCAGTCCGCGGTCCAGCTCCTCTCCGGCTCCACCGGACCGGTCTACCTCGAGTGGCCCTACGGCATGCACAAGAACTTCATCGGCTGCATCCTGGCGATGGCGTGCCTGATCCTGCACGCCAACCCCCCGTGGGTCGGCTGGCGACTGGGCTTCACCGTCCCGGCCTTCGTCCTGTGCACTCTCGGCGTCGTCGCCTCCCAGGCGCGCCAGGCACTCGTGGGGCTGGCCATCGCCCTCACCGTCGTCGTCCTCCGCCGCATGCGCGGGCGCCGTCACTCCCGGCTCATCATCGTGGGGAGCATCGTCGCCCTCGCGTACGCGATCTCGGTCGCCGCCGATCAGCTCGCCTCCGGCAACGAGTTCAACTCGGCCTACCAGCGGATCAGCTGGTACCAGGACGCGATGGAGGTGTGGGCGAGGAGTCCGTGGTTCGGGGTCGGCCTGCGCTGGTGGACCGCCGGACGGACCGAGTTCGGCTTCCAGCCACCGAACGCCGAGATCGAGGTGCTCTCCTCGGCGGGCATCTTGGGGCTGCTCGGCTTCATCATCCTGATGGCCGGCGCCCTCGCCGTCCTGTGGCGACTCAACCCCCGCTTCGGGACGCTCGCACTCACGATCATCCTCATGCGCCTCGTCCAGGGACAGCTGGACCTGTACTGGGTCGCGGTGCAGGTGTCGGTGCCGTTCGTCGTTGCGGGGCTGTGCCTCGGCGCGGAGGCGCTGCACGAGGCCGAGCACCCGGACGACGTCGTCCCGGCGAGGCACAGCGCCCGGCGCGTGATCGACCGCATCGCGCTCGACCGCCCCTACCGTCCAGCCGGGGTCTCCGGATGACCCACATCCTGCAGATCGCACCTGAGATCGCACCCGGGAGCGGCGTCGGCGGCGTCGCCCATCACCTCGAGGCGAACTGGCAGGCCCTGGGGGTCACGACGAGCCGGTTCACCCTGCACGAGGCGCGGGGCGACTGGCTCCCGACGCCGGGACCCGGGCTCCGCGGCCGGGTCGCACTGCTCGCCCGGGTGGTCTGGTTCTCCACCGTCGGAACGGTCCTGGCCCGCCGGCTCATCGCCCGGCACCCCGGGACCGTCACCATCTGCCACAACGACGCCCTTGCCGGCGACGTCTACGTCAACCACGGGAACCTTCGGGTCGCGATGCGCGCCCGGGGGCACTACCGGATGCGGATGGTGCGCAACCCCCTGCACCTGTTCACCACGGCACGGGACGGCGTCCGCTACCGGAGTCGCACCCACCGGTTCGTGGTCAACCTCACCGCGGACGAGGACGCGCTGCTGCGGGCCACCTACCCCCGGCTGCGACCCCGCAGCGTGGTGATCGGCAACGGGGTTGACGTCGAGCACTTCCGGCCGGCGACGCCCGACGAGCGCCAGCAGGCGCGGGCGACCGTCTGCGCGGGCAGACCGCTGCCCGACGATGCCGTGTGCGTGCTCTTCGTCGGTCACGAGTTCCGGCGAAAGGGGCTGCCGCTGGCGATCGGCGCCCTCGCTGACTCCCCCGCGTCGGTCCATCTCCTGGTCGTCGGCGGGACGCCGGACATGGTCGAGGAAGCACGGCGATGGGCACGGAAGGCCGGGGTCGCCGACCGGGTCCACCTCACCGGGCGGCTCGCCGAGCCCCTGAGCGCGTTCCACGCCGCCGACGCGCTCACCCTGCCGAGCGCCTACGAGGCAAACGCCCTGGTGGTCCTGGAGGCCCTGGCCTGCGGGCTCCCGGTGATAGCGACCCCGGTCGGCTACGCGCCGGACGTCGTCATGGACGGGCGCAACGGGTATCTCGTCGAGCGCACCGCACAGGCCCTGGCCTCGGCCCTCACCGATCTGGTGGCGGCGGACCGCGCGGCGCTCTCCTGGGCAGCCCGGCAAAGCGCCCTTCCGCTCTCCTGGGCGCACGTGGCGCAGCGCTACCTGGCGCTGGTCGCGAAGGTCGGTGAGGCTCGGTGAGGATCCTCCACGCCATCCGCTCCGACGGCTTCGCCGGCGTGGAGCGCCATGTCACCCGGCTCGCCGCTGCGCAGGCGGCCCGCGGGGACCGGGTGGCGGTGGTCGGCGGTGATCCCGATCGGATGCGCGCCGTGCTCGACGACTACGGCGTGCTCACGCTCCCGGCCATGACGGTGTCCGACGTCGCCCGGCAGGTCCGCAGTGCGATGGCCGGTGCCGACGTCGTCCACACCCACATGACGGCCGCCGAGCTCGGGGCGACCGCCGCTGCCTGGGCCGGTGGCCGCCGCACCCTCGGCGTGCCGATCGTCACCACGCGACACTTCGCCCGTCCGCGCGGGTCGGGTCCACTGCGCCGACCCACCGCAGCCCTGGCCCGTTCGCGGGTGCGGACCCAGATCGCGATCAGCTCCTACGTCGCCCAGCACATCGATGGGGAGAGCGTCGTCGTGCACCCCGGGGTGGACCGGCAGCCCGACGGGCCGCGCTCCGGCGAGCGTGAGCCCGTCGTGCTGGTCGTCCAGCGACTGGAGCCGGAGAAGGCGACCGACGTGGCGCTCCGTGCGTTCGCCGAGCTGCCGGCCCCCGGGTGGCGGCTGCTCGTCGCCGGCAACGGCTCGCAGCGGGCGCCGCTCGAGGCACTCGCCGCCCGCCTGGGCATCGCGGGATCCGTGCAGTTCCTCGGTGCCCGGGACGACGTCGAGGCGCTGATGCGGCGCGCCGCCGTCCTCCTCGCGCCGTGCCCGGTCGAGGGTCTGGGGCTGGCCGTCCTCGAGGCGATGGCCGCGGGCCTCCCGGTGGTCGCCTCGGCGGCTGGCGGCCACCTCGAGACCATCGGTGCGGTCAGCCGGGACGTGCTCTTCCCGCCGGGCGAGGCCGGGGCCGCCGCGACGGTGCTGGCCGCCCTGACCGCGGACCCCGCCCGCCGCGACGACCTCGCCGACGCCGGTCTGGCCTGCCAGCGCGACAGGTTCACCCTCGAGGCGCAAGTCGCCGCGACGGATGCGGTCTACCGGGGGGCACTGCGGTGAGCCACGATCGGATCGATCTGGTCGTCGCGTCCCTCGAGGAGTGGGACGAGGTCTGGCGTCGCAACCAGTACCTGGTCGCCGGTCTGCTCCGCGCCCGCCCGGCCATGCGGGTCCTGTTCGTCGAACCGCCGTCGGACCCGTTGCACGCAGCCCGCAGCGGCCGGCGTCCCCGCCGCGGTCGTGGGCTGCGGCGCGGGCCCGCGCTGGACGGGGTCGACGGCGAGCGGCTGTGGCTCCTCGAGCCGACCAAGCTCCTGCCGCGGCGGGTGCACCGGGGGGCCGATGCCCGGCTGGCGCGGGCCGTGGTCCGCGCGGCAGCGCACCTGGGCATGGACCCGACGCTCTGGGTCAACGACCCGTCGGCTGCCGCGCTCCTGGACCTGGTGGACTGGCCGGCGCTGTACGACGTGACCGACGACTGGACCGCGGCTCGCCGGGGCGAGGCGGAGGGCTCTCGGCTGGTGGACAACGAGCGGCGCCTCCTCGACGGATGCGCCGAGGTGGTCGTCTGCTCACCCGCGCTCGCCGAGCGCAAGCGCGGGAACGCCCGACTCACCCTGGTGACCAACGGCGTCGACCTGACCCGGTACCGTACGCCGGCCCTGCGACCGGCGGACCTGCCGGCGGGGCGGGTGGCGCTGTACGTCGGGACGGTGCACCGGGACCGATTCGACGTCGCGGCCTGCGTCCGGACGGCGCGCCGGTTGGCCGAGACGGGCTCCGCCACCGTGGTTCTGGTCGGGCCCACGCTGCTCGACGACGCCGATCGCGACGCCCTCCGCTCCGCCGGGGTCCTCCTGCTCGGCTCGCGCCCCTACGAGACCGTGCCGGCCTACCTCCAGCACGCCGACGTGCTGCTCGTCCCGCACATCGTCGACGCCTTCACCGACAGCCTCGACCCGATCAAGGCCTACGAGTACCGCGCGGTCGGCCGGCCGATCGTGGCCACACCGGTCGCCGGGTTCCGCGATGCCGGCTCGTCGGCGGTGGTGGTCAGCCCGGCAGAAGACTTCGCGTCCACGGTGGCCGAGGTTCTCGCCCGCACGCCCGGTGCAGGACTCGGCCCCATGGACGGATGCCTGCCGACCTGGGACACCCAGGTCAACCTCGTCGGCGAGGTCCTCGACCGGATCCGGCGACGTTCTCCCACACCCGGGTGACGGCCTCGGCGGTCCGGGAGATCGGGAAGCGCCGGACCACCTCGGCGTAGGCGCGTCGGGCCCGCCGCGCAGCGGCCGCGGGCTCGGCGAGCACCTCCAGGATGCCGCGTGCCAAGTCGGCCGGGTCGCCCGGCGCGACCAGCACGCCCAGCGGTTCCCCACCGGGCGGCTCGACGATCTCGGTCACCCCGCCGCCCCGGGTGGCCACGACCGGCACCCCACGGGCCATCGCCTCGACGATCACCTGCCCGAACGGCTCGGGTACCGGTGAGGCGTGCACGAGGACGGTGAGCCGGTCCATCTGGGCGACCGGGGCTGCCTCCCATCCGGTCAGCTCCAGCCGGTCGCCGACTCCGAGCCGGTCCGCCAGCTCGCGCAGGCCCTGCTCGTAGCCCGCCTCGGCGAACAGAGCAGCGCCGACCACCCGGAACCGCATCTGCGGGCAGCTCTCCCGCACGAGAGCAGCGGCCTCGATGAACTCGCGCTGGCCCTTCGTCGGGCTCACCCGCCCGACCAGTCCGACGACGGGCGGAGTCGGCACCGTGCGCGCCGGGCCGTCGGGGCGGATCTGGTCGCCGGACAGCCCGGGGTAGGCCAGGGTCCAGCCGCGAGGCAGCGGGAGGAGGCTGCGCGCCGTCGCGCCGGAGTTGACCACGACGTGCGCCGGGCCGCGACGAGCGACCGCACGGACCAGCCGGGCGAGCATCGCAGGCATGTACGTGTCGGTGACCAGGTCATGGACGTGCCAGACGAGGGGCCGTCGGGCTAGTGCGCAGGCCGGCACGGCCAGCAGGTCGGCCTTCATCGAGGTGCTGTGCACGACGTCCGGGTCGATCCGGAGCAGCAGCCTCGCGAGCCGGAAGACGAAGGGCAGGACCGCCAGTGCGGACAGCACGGCCCGGAGGGGGGAGCTGCCGGCGGCATGGCGATCCGTCCGGGCGATCCGGTGGTCGAGCGGGAGGACCCGGACCCGGACACCACTCGCCTCGAGCCGGGCCACCAACGGTCCGGGCGCGAACAGCACGGCCATCACCTGGACCCGGTCCGGGTCGAGCGCGGCGCACAACCTGACCAGCGCGAGCTCGGCACCACCGAGCTCGCCGGTGTGGTCCAGGATCGCGACCCGGACGGGCGCGGTCACCCGGAGCCCAGCAGGGCCATGCTCCCGTCGCCCTTCTTGTCGGAGGAGGAGCGGTCAGCGGAGTCGTGGCCCTCGCCCTCGGCGGCGTGGCCGGTGTACAAGTACGTCGTCGCGTAGGCAGTGCGGCGGCGGTCGTCCGCCCCGTCAAGGACCACGCCGAGGAGCCTGGCGTTCGCGGCGAGGAGACGGCCCGCCGCCTCCTCGACCGCGGTCAGCTGGGTCTCCCCCGCGGTGGCCGCCAGCAGCACGCCGTCGGCGTACCCCCCGAGGATCGCCGCGTCCGCGGCGACCAGGATCGGCGGTGCGTCGACGATCACGACGTCGGCGCTCGCACGCAGGTGGTCGATCAGGTCTCGCACGTCGTCGCTGGCGAGGTAGTCGGCCGGGTCGAGCTCGGTGAGCAACGCCGGGTGGACTCTCAGGTGCGGGATGCTGGTGGCGCGGAGCTCGATCCCGGACGGGTCGGGCGTGCTCGCGCCCGCGCCGGCCTTGTCTGCCTCCGGGTCGGAAGGCACCGCCGGCAGCATCGCGTTGAGGCGCGGCTGACGCAGGTCGCCGGAGAGCGCAATGACGCTACGGCCGCTCAGGGCGAACGACGCCGCGAGGTTGGCCGCGAAGAACGACCTCGGCACCTCCACGCCGGCCGACGTCACCACGATGACGGCGCCGTCCGTGCCTTCGACCGCGGCCTGCAGCGCGGTGCGCAGCTCGCGCAGGGACTGTGTGAAAGGCGTCGCCGTGCGGATGGCGACCGGGAGGTCCCCGGACGCCTCGTACACCCGAAGGGCTGCGGTGCTTGCCTGCAGTCGGGCCAGGACCGGGACGCCCGCCGAACGCCGCGCGGCCGCGGCCGTCCGGACCTTGGTGTCCAGGCCGCGCCGCGCGATCGCCAGGCCGACGCCGATGACCGTGCCGCCGAGACCCGCGACGAGGTAGGCGACCAGCGGTGACATGCTCGCGAGCCGGGCCGGTCCGGCGGCCTGCCGGATCGAGGCCGGGTTGGCGACGACCTGGGCTGCCGCGATCTGGGACAGCAAACCCTGGTACTGCTCCATGCTGGCGGCGTACTGCGCCTCGAGCAGGTCGGTCGTCGACCCGGATTCGTCGGTGCCGCCTCCCTGGACGTCGATCGCCACCCGGTTCTCCTCGATCGACGTTCCGAGGACCTCCAGGCGCGACTGCATCGCTGCGATGCCACGGTCGAACTGTGCTTGCATCTCGGTGACGTAGGCGAGCGCCGCCGCATCCGCCAGGGCGACCGCCCGGCCCGGGTCGGCGCTCAGCGCCGATACCGCCACCCGGTCCGTGGTGTCCTGGGTGTAGGTGCCGGACAGGGCACCGGTCACCTCCGAGACGCCGACCGGGTCGTCGACCGCCTCCGCGACGGCCTCCGCCACGGCGGTCCCGGACACCACGCTCGGATCGCTGTCCAGGGACACCCCGGCCGCGTCCAGCACTTCCGAGCCGACCAGCTGCACGGTAGCTCGCGAGCGGTAGACCTCCTCCTGGCGAGACAGGTAGAGGGTGGCCCCGACCACGGCCGCAACCAGCGACACGACGACCAGCCATCGACCGAACCAGACGGTCCTGAGAAGCTCCTGAAGTGTCATCCGTATCCCCACCGACGAGCCACATGCGTGACTACGACCGGCGGAGCTCCTCTCCGACTATCACCTGAAGCCTCCCGACGAACCGTGGTAGGCCGAACCCCCGCGCGTGACTGCTTAGGGCACCATGGTCCCACGCCCGCGTCAAGGTCCGCTCGACCGCCGGCACCACATCAACGGCCTCGGGCGTGTCGAAGAACTCCCCAGTCCTGCCCTCGACCACCGTGTCGAGGTATCCGCCGTCGCGCAGCACCACCGACGGACGCCCGAAGGACGCCGCCTCGAGCGGGGACAGCCCATAGTCCTCATAGGACGCTCCGATCAGTGCGGCGCACGCCCCGTACAGCCACCGCAGCTCAGGGTCACCCACGCGGCCGAGGAGGTTGACCCGCGGCTCATGACGCGCCAGAGCCTCCAGGCGCGGGCGGTCGGGCCCATCACCCACAACGACAAGTCGCACTCCGGGCAGCTGCCGGACCGCGTCGATGACGACATCGACGTTCTTGTAGGGCAGCAGGCGGGCGACGCACAGGAGGAAGCCGGGCTCGACGTCCACCACCGCGGCCACCGGCCCGTCGGGCGTGAGCGCGGGCGGCGGCGGCAGGATCTCGGCCTCGATACCGTACACTTGGCGCACCGCTCGCGCTGTCACCGCCGAGTTCACCACGTACCGGTCAGCACTGAGTGCTGCGCGCTGGTCCCACGCGCGAAGGGCCGGAGCGAGGACGCCCAGCGAGCGGGCTGCCATCCAGCGCCGCGAGCGGGCCCCGAACGACCCCTCGTGGGAGGACCCCAGATACCTCTCGGTCTGGTAGAGCCAGCGAGCCGGCGCATGGCAGTAGACGACCTTGCGGCCCGAGGACCGGTAGCCGTGCGCCCAGCCTGTCGAGCTCACCAGGAGCACGCTGGCGTCGATGCGAGTCGCGGACACGGCCGGGGCGAGCAGTGGGAGCGCAAGACGGTGGTGGTCTCGGAGGAGCCGAACCCGGTTGATCGGACTCGTCCGCAGGTCGAGCGAGGCGAACTCGGCAAATGTCCCTTCCGGCCGGTACAGAGCGGTGTACATGGGGGCGTTGGGGAAGCCCTGCGCCATCATGAGCGCGACGCGCTCAGCCCCGCCACGCTGCGTGGCGTAGTCGTGCGCGAGGGCGACCTGCTCAGCGGCCGCCATGACCACCGAGAACGACGTGCACGGTCTTCCAGAGGATCATCAGGTCCAGCGCCACCGACCAGTTCTCGACGTAGCGGAGGTCGAGCTTGACGGCCTCGTGCCAGGGGAGGTCGGCGCGGCCGCTGATCTGCCACAGACCGGTGGCGCCCGGCTTGACGAGCAGCCGACGGCGCATCGCCTCCTCGTACTGAGCGACCTCACGCGCCAGCGGTGGCCTGGGGCCGACCAGCGACATCTCGCCGCGGAGCACGTTGATCAACTGGGGCAGCTCGTCGAGGGAGTGCTTCCGCAGGAACCGGCCGACCCGAGTCACCCGCGGGTCGTCGTGCAGCTTGAAGATCGGTCCCTCGGCCTGGTTCTTGGCCAGCAGCGAGTCCAGGTGAGCCTCGGCATCGACGACCATGCTCCGGAACTTGAGCATGGAGAACTCCTCGCCCCCCTTGCCGATGCGCGTCTGCCGGAACAGCACCGGGCCCCGGCTGGTCAGTCGGATCGCGAGCGCGATCATCGCCATGACCGGGAGGGCCACCAGGAGCCCGGCCAGCGACACAGCGAGATCGAAGCTCCGCTTGACCAGGGCGCGCGCCCGTGAGGACTCCGCATGACGGACGTGGATGAGCGACAGGCCGGCGGTCGGCTCGAGCGTGACGCGGGGACCGAAGACCTCAACCAAGCCGGGCGCCACGACGAGCTCTGCCTGGGTCCGCTCCAGTGCCCACGACAACCGACGCAGGGCATGGCCACTGAGTTCCGAACCGGCGACGAGAACCACGTCGAAGTCGCCGTCGACGACAACCTGAGGGATATCGGCCAGAGAGCCGAGAACCGGGACGGCGGCCCCGGCGCCGCTCACGTCGTACCGGGGAACGCACGCTCCCACGACGTCGTAGCCGTGATAGGGGGCCGACTGCAGGTCCTCGGTCACGCGCACGATCGAGGCGTTGTCTCCGACGATCAGCGTGCGCCTCATCGCCTCCCCGAGTCCGCGCCGACGGTGCAGGTTCCGTCGCGCGACCAGCCGGGAGACAGCCAGTACGCAGACGATCAACGGGAGCGCGCCGAAGACGACTGTGCGGGGAACGGTGACGTCGAGGCCGACGGCGAGCAGCGCGAGTCCCGCCGCGGTCAGCACACCACCCCGCAGGATCGCCTGGAACTCCATCGGCCCATCCCCGAGCCCCGCCCGGTCGTACCCGCGCTCGACGGCAACCGTCACCACGAACATCAGGCCGATCATCACGCCCCAGGTCAGCTGGATGAGGGTGGCGCCGTGGATGATGAACAGCAGCATGGTCGGGATGAACGTGCACAGCACCACGTCGCGCGCCAGAGTCGACGCCTGGTAGAGCGCCTCCTGCTCGCGCCAGCTCAGCCCACGCGCCGGGGCGTCGTGCACAGCCGAACGCGGCACGAACGGGCCGTCCGACGCCCAGGAGAGGCGGGGGCCTACCGAACCGCGACGCCGATCCGTCACGCGGTCCGGCGTCGCAGCAATTGGGCTCGGGGAATCGACTATCAGACCCATGGTGCTCCTCAGGGCCGGGGGGTGGCCCGAGGCTATACCTGCCGGTCTGGGCGGTGTAATACATATTGTCCGTTTTCACCCGAATGGGGGAGGTCTGGTACGGGGAGGCGGAGTAGTGGACGGTCGGGACTGCGTCACCCGCGGTGCGCGCAGTCAGGCCGGGCTGTGGAAGCGCTGCTGGGCAGCGGTGAGCCCCTGGGTGACCACCATCTCCACCGCGTCGGCGGCGGCGTCGACCAGCCAGGCAAGGTCACGTCGCTCGGTCGCCGTGAAGTCCCGCAGCACGTAGTCGGCCGGGTCCATCCGACCAGGTGGCCGGTCGATCCCGACCCGGACCCGCAGGTACTCCCGGCTGCCGAGGGCGGCGCTGATGCTGCGCAGCCCGTTGTGCCCACCCTCGCCGCCACCGACCTTGAGCCGGACCTGGCCGAACGGGATGTCGAGGTCGTCGTGCACCACGATCAGGCGGTCGGATGCACCGCGGGTGGCCAGCACGGACGCCACCG
>Ga0209539_1000699_pt1 | contig 18756 bp, 14 predicted proteins | sample BarGraNGADG00312_2_FD_184499 | JGI IMG/M metagenome (GOLD analysis project Ga0209539, IMG submission 184499) | Arctic peat soil microbial communities from Barrow, Alaska - Barrow Graham LP Ref core NGADG0011-312 (SPAdes) (version 2) | ecosystem: Environmental > Terrestrial > Soil > Wetlands >... | reverse complement strand
ACCATTGCTGTTCGCGGTGCAACTTCACCATGTGATTTTATCTCACCGAAATATTTATTTATCAATAATTTAACTGAATCAGGATTAAAATCGCCTGCGAGTACTAAAGTGGCATTGTTAGGTCCGTAGAAATGTTCATAATAAGACTTCACATCATTGAGACTTGCATTTTTAAGATCTTCCATTTCACCAATCACTTCCCAGCTATATGGATGATTTGTGGGGTAAAGGTTTTTACTTATGACATAATCAGTAAAGCCGTAAGGTGCATTATCTTCACCTTGTCTTTTTTCGTTGGAGACAACATTCTGCTGGATGGCCAGTGTTCGCTGAGTTATGGAATTTATGAAAAATCCCATGCGGTCGGATTCGAGCCATAATATTTTTTCCAGAGCGTTTTTAGGGAACATTTCAAAATAAGTGGTTACATCATTTGAAGTGAAACCATTATTGTTACCTCCAACACCTTCAATGATCTTATCAAAAGTTCCAGCCGGAACATTCTCTGAACCGCCGAACAGGAGATGCTCAAAGAGGTGGGCAAATCCGGTTTTTCCCGGAGTTTCCCTGCTGGAGCCCACGTGGTACATTATTGCATAGGAAATCATAGGATCGGAATGATCGGTATGAAGTATTACCTGAAGCCCGTTTGGCATAACATACTTCTCATAGCTTATTTTCAGTTTGTCTGCCTGAGGAGCTTTACTGCAAGCTGCACCGATCAGAATAATTGTCAGAATAGCTAAGAACTTGATAAGATTGCGGATCTTGTTCATATTTAGTGGTTTAGGTTAAAGAAATTTATTTTAATTAAAGATGAATTGTAAATATTCCCAATTTTAAAAAATCGATTGCATTTATCCAAAAATAAATAATTTTCAATTCCATTTAACATCCACCAGACTTTTAGAAACAATTTTGTGTATATTTCCTGAAGATTTAATGACAATTTCAGATGAAAAGAGTATTACTATTAATTGTTTTCTCAGGAGTCGCATTTTTTGCGCAATCGCAAGATAAAACTACCGATTACCAGAAGCTGGCAAGACAAATATTCAAAGAACTGATAGAGACAAACACTACATCAGGATATGGCAGCTCAAAAGCTGCAGAGGCCATGGCTGTAAGGCTTAAAACTGCCGGATTTTCTGACAGCGACATTCAGGTTATCGGACCCGACCAGCAACATAAGAACCTTATATTTCGTTTCAGGGGAGAAGGGAAATTAAAACCTGTTTTATTCATTTGTCATCTGGATGTAGTTGAAGCTCTTCCTAAGGACTGGTCAGTTGATCCATTCACATTTCTCGAAAAAGACGGCTATTTCTATGGCCGGGGTACAACTGATGTTAAAAACGATGATGCCGGCCTGATCACAAATGTTATACGACTCAAAAAAGAAGGATTTAAACCCGACCGTGACATTATCATAGCTCTAACAGCGGATGAAGAAAATGGCAATGCTAATGGAGTTAACTGGCTTGTAACCAATCACAGAGACTTAATTGAAGCAGATTTCTGTATAAATCCGGATGGTGGCGGAGGAGATATGAAAAATGGAAAGACTGTTACAATGGCAATTCAGACCAGCGAAAAGATCTATGTATCATACCGGCTCGAAGTGAAGAATAATGGCGGGCATAGCTCTTTACCTGTAAAGGACAATGCCATTTACAGGCTTGCTTCAGGTCTGACCCGCCTGGCTGCCTATGATTTCCCTGTCAGACTAAACGAAACAACACGCAATTATTTTGAAAAAATTGCTGCCGGTGAATCAGGTCAGATCAAATCAGACATCCTTGCTATACTAGAGACTCCTCCCGATACTGCAGCGGCAAGACGGGTAGCAGCTTCATCGGCTTATTATAATGCTATGATGCGTACTACCTGTGTTGCAACTTTGATGAACGCAGGACATGCAGAGAATGCTCTTCCCCAATCAGCTCAGGCAATAATAAATTGTCGCATGCTCCCAGATGATAGTCCGGAAAATGTTATGTCGGTTCTGAAGACGGTTCTTGCAGATAATCAGATAACTGTCACATGTACTTATTCTTCGTTCACTGCCCCTGTATCACCTTTAAGAGATGATGTTACCAGCCCTGTAAATCAAATATCTTCATCGATGTGGCCGGGTGTAAATGTAACTCCGATTATGTCCACCGGCGCTACAGATGGTAAATTCCTGCGCCGGCAGGGCATTCCTGTTTATGGTGTTTCAGGCATGTTTGGTGATATGGATGATGTCCGTGCCCATGGACGCGATGAACGGATTGGAGTCAAAGAATTCTATGACGGAGTGGAGTTTATGTACAGGTTCATGAAAGCGTTAACATCTGAAACAAATCAAAATAATTAAAAGACAGAATAAAATATAGAGGAATTTGTTATTTTCACTGCTATATCTGCTGTCAGCAATTGCTTATACCCAGGAAAAACCTTTTCTGTCAAATATTTACAACTATCTCGAAAACACAAAAGTATTTGAATTGAACCAGGTAGAGGGTCATGTTCCTCTGGTTCCATATCTGACTGTCGATGAGGCCCTGAGGAACAACCGTGCCAAAGCAACCAGTTTGTTATCACTGAATGGAACATGGAAATTCCATTTTGCAGACACACCTGAGGAGACACCTGATAAATTTTTTGCAGAAAACTACAATGATAAAAAATGGGACACAATCCATGTTCCTTCAAACTGGGAGATGCAGGGCTTCGGAGATCCTCTCGTCCTCGAACAGCAAGCACCGGACCGATGGTTATGGTCATATGGCAGCTACCGAGTGGTACTCAGCTGGCCTTGATAATTTGAAAAAGATCAACGAATTGTTTGATGTCAGAAAGGTTGATGATAGTAATATTATTGTGGAAATAAAAAACCTGATGTTACTGGGAACAGGCAGAGGAGCATTCATGAATCATTATACTTACAATATTAACAGCAGTGGGAAATATCAATAGAACATTCGATAGTTCCCAATGGAGATCTGCCGGCCTGGCTGCCCAGGATAGGAGTAGATCTTATTCTCGATAAGAGTCTGGCTAATGTACAATGGTATGGCCGGGGCCCACAGGAGAATTATCCTGACAGAAAATCAGGATATAAAACCTCCATTTACAAAACGACTGTGACCAGTATGTATGAGCCGTATCTTATTCCTCAGGATTATGGACTGAGAACAGATAACAGGTGGGTCAGGATGACTGATGATAATGGAGTTGGTCTGGAGTTCAGGGGAGATAAATTATTTAATTTCAGTGCACAACCATATTCAACAGAAAATCTGACAAAAGCTTTGTACACTTATCAGCTTCATCCTTTTGATGGAATTACTTTTAATTTCGATTATGCTACAAGCGGGGTTGGATGCACTGCCCTGTCGGTCTTCACTGCTTACCAGGTGATGCCACAGCCTTACAGTTTTAAAATAACAATCCTACCGATTATTCCATAAACTCACTTGTGTTGAAATTTATGTATATGTAGTAGAGACGACCAATTTGGGCGTCTCTACATATTATTTTGGCGTGTCACTATATATTACGTGGGCGTCTCTACATGGTTTATTTTGTTTATTCCAACTCCACCTTCGCATAAAGGTTACTCGCTGATAGTTCAACTGCCTTTTTGAGATTTTCAGTTGCTGCATTTGTATTACCAAGACCCTTATAACCAAGTCCTTTCAGTAAATATGCATTTGAAAGCCGCACATTTTCAGATTCCCTTTCCCCGAATTTTGCAAAGAAATCAATCTCGGATCCTACTTTAATCTGCTTCTCTCCTTCTGAAATAAGTGCATTGAAATATTCTGTTGCTTTCTTTTTATTCCCAATTTTAAGGAAGCTCAATCCCTGATAATAGCGGATATAATTATTCTCTCTTAATGTTTGGGCTGATGATTGTACAAAAGCTGATGTTGCAACTTCTTTTTTCTCAAGCAGTTCATTGGCAAGACCAATATAATAGTTGATCTGCGGACTCCTCATATCACCTCCTTTACCTGCTGTTTTTGAATTTTCAGGTGTCCCGGTTGAAGCAAGAAATTGTTGCAGAGCCAGTTCATATTTCTTGCTTTCAAGATACTTTTTCCCCAGCAGCAGGTGGGCATCAACTGTAATATCCCTCACTCTTGAGCTACCTTCACGAAAATGGAAATTGCTCTTACCCAGGTATTCAACGGCCTTTTCAGATTGTCCCGAAAGATTCATAACAATAATTTCACGGACAAAAGAGTCATCCCGTTGCTTAACAATTTCATTGGACGACTCAAACAACCTGGCTCTCTTTTCTATAGGCGTATTGTTCATTTCATAAAGAGGATCTAATTCAGCGTAATATACAGGATCATCCTTTTTAACTTCTAAAGCTTTTTCATAGGCATATATAGCTTTTGGCAGGTCGCGTGAATGCTGATAATATCCCCATCCGAGATTTCTCCAGGCAATTGCCAGAGAAGGCTCCAGTTTTACAGCTTTCTCCCAGTATTCAATAGCCCTTTGTGGTTGCTTATCATAAAGCAGGTTTCCAAGGTAATAATATGGTTTTGCATCCTCTGGGTTATGTTTTGAAGCAAGTTTCAGAACTTTTTCAGATTCGAGCCTGTAGGGGAAACCATAGTCAACTGACTGATCTGATCCTTCCTTAAAATATTTTTCAGCCTCTGTTTTATTTCCGTTTTTATCCATGATGTATCCCAGCCAATAGCTGATTTCCTGGTTCTTTCCGTTATAACGTTTCAGAACATCTTCAGCTTCACTGAAAAACCCATCATTCAGATAACCGACGGCAAGTTCAATATAGTTCTGATCAAAATATCTCATTTTCCTGTTAAGCTCTGAAAGCAGTTTCTTTGAATTCTGCTGATCGCCTGTTTTTTTGACGAGAAGATAATTCTCATTGGCTATCCTGAAATCGAGAGGATCGCTCTTTAGAATTCCAGCAATTGTTGCCCTGGCACCATCTAAATCTCCTTGTCTCCTCTGGATTGAAGCTTTAAGAGTTATTGCACTGTTATTAACATTATTAGTTGATAAAGATTCATTTATCTGATCCAGAGCTCTTTCAAAATCACCTTTCAGACAAGATATTCGTGCAAGTTCGATATAAGCAGCTGAATGATAAGCGTAATCCCAGGACGCACGGTAAAGGGTGTCAATGGCTTCATCATAAAGTTCAAGCGATTTAAGAGTCAGACCCTGAAGGTAAAGCGCCTCACAGGTAGAAGGTCTGGTGTAATCTTTTGTAAGTCTTTTTATTGCTTTACCAAAGTAATTTCTTGCAACATCATATTCCCCGTTTCTGAGATGTATATTTCCAACGGCGATATTTGTTCTGATATCAGAGCCATCACGTTTTAATGCTTCATCAAAGTAATCCATTGCATTGAGTGTAGGATTGTAAAATTGCTGTATACGGCTGCCTGCGAGATACAATTCTTCCACCGTCGGAATATCTTTTGGAAGAGCAGGTCTCTTAACAGTCTCGGGGAGCTTATCGATCTTTTTATTCTCAATCGGGTGGTATGACACCAGAACTTCATTGTTTTCTGAATTGATCATTTCTGTTGAAAGATCAGTGAAGTTAAACAGTCCGGAAATTTTAATAGTTCCCGTAAAAGTTTTTTCCGGCGAGATCTCTAATATCTTTTCAAATACTACTTCACCCTTTCTTTTTAGAAGGATTTTCGCTTTACTTATCTTTTGTGTTGAATAATAACCCAGGAAGACACTATTCTCTTCTCTCTTTTCAAGATTTACAGCACCATTCAGGTTGGCGTATTTAAATCCCTCAATATCTTTTACAGGGTACCAGTATTGCTTAAATGTTTTTACCTCATATGGTCTGATCCAGCTGTAGTCAGGCTGATTATCGGAAAATGCTCCAACCATTATTTCTACATAGGGTCCGGAATCATCTGTCAATCTGGCTTCAGTTGCCTGGCCCGCTGCACCTGATCCCCATTCCCATAATTTTGCACCTTTTACAATATTATGATCACCAATATGAACTGTACCTGTCTCCTTACCATGATCATAACCTCCCATAAAATCCTCTTTGAGATCGTATGCAAAGTATGAGTTCTGATTTACCGAGTTTTTCCACCAGCTCAGATCGACACCTTTGGTAAAATCTTCACCATTATAAATCTCAGTTGAAATGGGCCAGTTTGTGAAACTGTTTTTAGCATGATATGTTGCTATCTGTACACTTGGTGGAAAGATCACCTGGTAATCGTTATTGGTATGTGCTGCAACGTTTGCCCAGTATAAAAAAGTATTTGTATAAGGAGTGGGATTAATTATTTTTACATCAGCCGAGTAATAGGATTTTCCCGGGTAAGCCGTTATCCCGATTGTCCATCTCATTCTGTGCCTGGGTTCAGTCTCACCTATCCAGATCGTTTTGCTTCCATCTGCATTTTCTTCAAGGTCGTAATCGACAGGCAGAAGAGTTGAAGCCCTGTGGTGATGAATGACACACCATTCTATTCCGCCTGAAACCCAGGCGCCAAGCATACCGATATTGGATGGTTTTATAACACCATTTTTATAAATGAAGTTATAACCATTGGTTTTGTCAGTCCCATAGTAAAGTTTCCCACCGAGTTCAGGTGTTACACATAGTTTAATGTATTCGTTTTCAAGGATCAGAGCCTTCCATGACTTATCCGATTTTTCGTTGGCAATGACATCGTTCATGCCGTAAGGATAAATGAATTTCGAGGCTCCCTGATACGATTCGCCCTTGAAGAACATCGGATTTTTATCCGGAGGACTGACTTTGTAAGTAGGTATGATCCATTCTTGTTCCGAAATCTTTACCTGTGCGGTTAAAGTTACTTTACTCATGAGCAAGATAAGAAAAAGGGCTGCCACATGGATTCTTAGTATAGGAAGTCTAAAATTCATAGCAAAAATATTTTATCTAAAAGTATGAAAATAACAGAATTCGGGTGGGTTGATTTTCAATTATTCCCCTTGTATGAACAAAAATGCAGTTTAACAGTTATAATATCAGCTATAAGATTTCGTTAATGTTAAACATTTATAAAACAATTAAAAGATATGAAAATTGCAATTATCGGAACAGGAATTGTTGGTAGGACCATTGCTTCCAAACTGGCAGAATTGAATCATGAAGTCATGATGGGGACGCGTAATGTATCAGATAAACTGGCCAGTACTGTAAAAGACAACTATGGAAATCCACCTTTTAACGAGTGGCTAAAGGTAAACAGCAAGCTTAAATTGGGAACTTTTACCGAGTCAGCTGCATTTGGAGAACTTGTTATTAATGCTACCAATGGAGGTAATTCTGTAACTGCATTGATACTTGCAGGTAAAAAAAACCTGGTTGGGAAAGTCCTGGTTGATATCGCAAACCCGCTTGATTTTAGTAATGGTATGCCCCCAAGCTTACTTTCAGGGTTAAACAACACTTATTCTCTGGCAGAAGAGATACAGAAAACATTTCCTGAAACAATGGTAGTTAAAACACTGAATACAATGTGGTGCGGTTTGATGGTTAACCCGAAACTGGTTGGTAAAGGGGATCATATTAATTTTATCTGCGGGAATGATGCAGAGGCCAAAACCAGCGTTAAAGAAATTTTGAACCAATTTGGATGGCAGGATAAAAACATAATGGATATTGGAGATATTACCGGGGCCAGGGCAACCGAATCTGTGCTTCCGATATGGTTAAGGGTAAGTGGTGTACTTAAAGGCGGAGCTTTTAATTTCAAGATCGTTCAGTAATTTAAGTATTTGTATCACTCAACCAGGAAAAAGCATAATGTATTGTAATTTAATCATTACAAAAAATCTCCCGGAAAATATTCCGGGGGATTTTTATAACTTTTAAATATTAAAATCTAATTCTAACTATTCGAGTTTCTGTAGATAGTCTGGATATTATTTCTTGTCAGAGTTCTTATAGTTAAAAGATAAACCTTTTTTCACTCCTTCTTTTTCAACAGTAATTCGGAAATGCTGTTCTACACTACTCTGATCACGATCATGATAATATTTGATGATTTCCTTGTCTCCAACTACTTTCCAGTCTTTGTATTGACTTTTAGCAAGTTCTTGCTGTACATTTGGAGGCATAACAACGTTGTTTGAAGTCTCTCTGCTTTCGACTAGTTGTCCCTCTGCAGAATAAACTGCCCACAAGTCATGTCCTTCTTTGTTTTTCATTGTAACTTCATAACGATCGAGCTTAATATCGGATGCTCCGACATCATAAACCCATCCATATTCTTTTAATGCATATGGGAACTTTGACCATGTAGCTGTATTATTTAAGTCAAGCTGGGTCTGAGCCCCTTTGAGAACTGCTGCAGGAACCTGTTCCTTTGTAATTGTAACATTTACTATAGGTACACGATCATTAGCATTAAAATCATGATCGATCTGTGCCAGCAATGGGAAGATAAATGCTGCGAATGCCAAAACTGAAATCAATAACTTTTTCATAATTTTCAAAAATTTAATTGTTAAACGATTTAATGTATAATAAACAATTCTGTGGAGTAAAAGTTTAACTAAATATGTATTTTGTTATAAAAATAATTTATTTACCCATATTATAATAAAATCTTTCGTGGATTATCTGGTCACCTTTCCATTTCTGTACAGCAACCTCTTCCATTTTGTTTCGCTTTCCATCCTTCATAGTTACATCCATCCATGATTCCACCATCGATGTTGCCTCTTTTTCGTTAGATGTTATAGCCGTTACACCGGTTCCATGAAACTCTTTGATCATCCCCATAAAGTCTAGCTGAAATTTTCTATTGACGGTTTTTCCTTTGCGGATTTCGCCTGTTGATTCCACCATCTCAACATCGTTATGATAATATTTATCAAATGCTTCTATCATTTTTCCATTTGCCATCATATCATAAATGTCTTTTGCTTTGTCGTAATAGTTCATTTATATATTTTTATTAGTTACTGATGAAGAAACAACTTAACAGGCAAAAAGGTTTAAAATATTTTTTTTATTTTTTTCTGTCCCTATCCACTTTCCATTAATTTACTCTCCAATATTCTTTATCACTTTTTAATTATTTTTTCTGCAGACTTTCTATATTTGTGACTTTCCTTCCTAATCAATACATTTTTAATGATTTATGATTATATAGTAATTGGTTCAGGATTCGGAGGCAGTGTTGCTGGATTGCGTCTTGTTGAGAAAGGGTATAATGTCCTGATGCTTGAGCAGGGGAAACGATACAATCCGGGTGATTTCCCGAAAACAAACTGGAACTTTCCAAAATATCTCTGGGTACCGGCACTCAGATTCTTCGGATTTCAAAAATTATCATTTTATTCTACTGCAAGTATCCTTAGCGGAACAGGTGTCGGCGGCGGAAGTCTTGTTTATGCAAATACCTTATATATTCCTCCCGATGAATTTTTTATTAACTCTTCCTGGCAACGCTTCGGCGACTGGAAAAACATCCTTGAACCGTTTTACGACAAGGCTTCATTTATGCTTGGAAGAAAAAAATACACCAGGCTGAATATCGAAGACAAGATTCTTGAAGAAGTGTCAAAAGAGATGAATGCCCATGATACATTTGATACAGTCAATGTTGGGGTGAATATCGACGGTTCAGAAATAGAGTCTGATCCCTACTTCAACGGCATAGGTCCTTTACGAAAGGGATGTATAGAATGTGCAGGATGCATGGTCGGATGCAGGGAAAATGCAAAGAATACACTGGACAGGAACTATTTATGGTTTGCAGAGAAAATGGGATTGGAGATCACTCCTGAAACAAAAGCAGAAAAAATATATTTCCATGATGATCTGTATCATGTTGAAACAAAGCGGATAACCTCTTTTTTCAAATGGAGTAAGAAAGTATTCAGGGCAAAAGGTATTATTGTTGCAGCAGGCGCCCTTGGAACATTGGAACTTCTGCTTAAACAGAAGTACAGATATGATACTCTGTCATCACTGTCAGACAAGCTTGGGTATGAATTAAGAACTAATGCCGAAACTCTCTGTGCCGTTTCAGGCGGTTTTGAAAAGCTCAATAATGGTCTGGCTATCACTTCTGTTTTCAGCCCTGATCCGCATACTCATGTCGAGATTGTAAAATACCCTGATAATTCGAATGTTATGAAATGGTTTTTCGGTCTTTCGGTTGCAGGAGCAGAAACATCGCTCATGAGAACATGGAAACTGATAGTTAAAACCATTTCACATCCGTTGCTGTTCCTGAAAACAATTTTTAATTTTAACTGGTCGACTACGACTGTTATATTCCTGGTAATGCAATCAGCTGACAATGCCATGAAGATGATCTGGAAAAAGAACCTGTTCGGTGGTAAAATGAAAATCGATAACAGCGGACACAAAAAAGTGCCGGCTTTTATTCCGGTAGGACAGGATGTTATGGAACGATATGCAAGAAAGGTGACAGGATTACCGCAGAATATTCTGCTTGAAGTGTTTTTCAACCGGCCTACCACGGCTCATATTCTGGGAGGCTGTCCAATGTCAGAAACTATAGAAACGGGCGTGGTGGATAAAGATCTCAAAGTACACGGATATCCAAATTTTTACATTACCGATGGTTCCGTAATACAGGGTAATATCGGTGTAAATCCCAGTCTGACTATTACTGCAATGGCGGAGTATTGCATGAAAAGTATTCCTTCGAAAGAAGGGACAGATGTTAAAGAAATTTCGAAACAATTAATTCTTCTTGAAGACGAATGGAAAAAGAAGAGGTCACTTTAATAATTGAGGCGCAGCGAAAATTTTTCGCCGCAGGTAAAACATTAAATTCAGAATACAGGCTTGAGATTCTGAAAAAGCTACGCTCCCTGATAATATTTCATGAACAGGATATTGTTGATGCTTTATGGAAAGATTTTCACAAACCGGAGTTTGAGGTGATAGCTACCGAATCGAGATTTGTTATTAAAGAATTGAACTGCACTATACGTAATCTTGGAAAATGGACAAGGTCAAGGAGAGTCAGGACTCCAATAGTACATTTTCTTTCACACAGTTATATTTCTCCTCAGCCTTATGGTCAGGTGCTGGTCCTTTCACCATGGAACTTCCCTTTTCAGCTCGCTTTTATGCCACTTGTGGGTGCTATTGCAGCCGGCAATTGTGTGATTCTAAAAGTTTCTGGCAAGGTCCCCAACATAGCTATGGTAATGGAAAAGATTTTGGACCAGTTGCCGAAGGAGTTCATTGCCATGATTAATGGTGATCATACTATAAATAACTATCTTCTTGAACAGAAGTTCGATTATATCTTCTTTACAGGAAGCCCCGGCATAGGAAAACACGTGATGCAAAAAGCGGCCGAAAATCTCACACCGGTGTCGCTTGAACTCGGTGGGAAAAATCCATGTATAGTAGCTGCCGATGCCAGACTTGATTATGCAGCAAAACGGATTGCCTGGGGGAAATTTATTAATTGCGGGCAAACCTGTGTAAGTCCTGATTACCTGCTGATTGATAAAAGTGTTAAGGGGAAATTCCTTGAGCTTATTTCAAAGGAGATCAGGTTGTTTTATGGGAGCGATCCGGAAAAGAGCAGTGATTTTGCCAGAGTTATAAGTTCTGAGAATGTAAAAAGACTTGCCGGGCTTATGAAAAGCGGTCAGATCATAACAGGTGGTACAACAGATTCAGTATCCAGGTACGTTGCGCCAACAATAATAATAGATGTAAAACCCGGGGACACGATAATGCAGGAAGAAATTTTTGGTCCTGTTCTTCCGGTTATTGACTTTGAAGTATTCGATGAGGTATATGATATCATTGAACAGAATCCTAAACCCCTGGCTACCTATATCTTTTCTCGTAATAAAAAACTTATTCATGAGTTTATGAGAAGAACCCGATCCGGTAATGCATGTATTAACGAGACTGTTATGCAGATAGCTTCTCCATATCTTCCATACGGAGGTGTAGGAAGCAGTGGTATAGGAAGGTATCATGGGAAAAGCTCATTTGAAACATTTTCTAATATGCGATCGGTTCTGTCCAAGTCTAATCTTATTGATATCTGGCTCAGATATCCTCCTTACTCAAAATTCAAAACAAAAATCGTCAGCTGGCTGATGAGTTAAGAGTTTTCTCCATGTTCCATACAATAATCACAACTGCCTATATTATTCCCAACATTTATGTTTATGTGCGTATAAGTCAGCTCTTTATCAACAAGGGTTTCAGGCTTTATTATACCCTGATCTATATTCTTTTAGCTCTGGTTTATCCGGTCAGCAATCTCATTTCTGAAGGTTATTCAGGTTTCCCGGCAAACATTCTGATAGCTGCAGCCGATTACATTCTTCCGTTTTACCTGTATCTGTTTCTTTTCATTCTGGTTTTCGATATTTTGCTTCTTTTCAATCGCATTTTTAAAATAATTCCTTATGAAAAGTTAAAGAATACCCGATTTAAAGTAATAGGATTATCACTGATTTTAATTCTTTCAATAGGAGTGGTTGTAGCGGGAATTATAAACTTCAATACAATCAGGACATCAGAATACCAGATTGATATTCCCCGGAAATCATCTAAAATCAGTCATTTGAAAATTGCATTCGTCGCTGACTTTCATCTGAAAGAGGCGACAGGCATCAATTTTGTTGGGAGGTTTGCTGAAAAAATTAAAATCATCAATCCTGATCTGATGATTTTTGGTGGCGACATTGTTGAGGGCGACAGGGAAAATGAAAACCTGGTCTCATTTGAGCAGGTCCTGAAAAGGATAAAAGCCAGATATGGCATTTTTACGGTACTCGGAAATCATGAACATTATGCACGGCAGGATAAAGGCAGTTTTTTCGAGAAGTCCGGAATGAAAGTTTTGTGTGATTCTATTGTTATAATTGACAGCTCATTTAACCTTGCCGGACGAAATGACAGCCATATCAGGACCCGAAAAGAGATAGGTGAACTGTTAAAATCTGCAACAGATTCTCTTCCTGTTATACTTGTCGATCATCGTCCCACAGAAATTGATCAGGTTAGCAGGACGTTGGTTGACGTTCAGCTATCAGGACATACACATAACGGGCAAATGTTTCCCATCAATCTGATTACAGGAAAGGTATATGAGTTAAGCTGGGGTTATAAGAAAATTGGAAACACTCATTTTTTCGTCACGAGTGGGATTCGTTTATGGGGCCCATCAGTACGTACAACAGGAAAATCTGAGATAATGGTTATTGATATAAACTTTACCGGAAATTAGCCTGAAGGTTCTCCACTCCCTTCCCATAAATTCTCTTATTTTTGACTAATAATTGATAAATGTTATCCCATGAACCAGGAAAAAGCCGTTGTAGGATTTATTGGTGCAGGAGGTATAGCTCGTTCCCATGCATATTCTCTAAATTCGTTGCGTTATTTTTATGACGATGCCCCGGATATTGAACTTGAGGCAGTTTGTTCAGCTACAAATAAAAGCCGGATGTCGTTTGCCAGACGTTTTGGCTTCATCAGCTCATATAAAATAGAAGAGTTTATTGCAGATAAAAAGATAAACACAGTTTTTATTCTGGGACCAAACAAAGTGCATTATGAACATTTGAAGGCAGTTCTTGGAATGACTGCATTGAAGCGGATATACCTTGAAAAGCCCGTTTGTTCAAATCTTGATGAAGAGTTAGCAATAGCCGGATTAATACGAAAACACTCCGGTATAAAAATTCAGGTTGGTTTTCAATTTCTCTTTGGTGCAACTATCAGGGAGATGCTTGATTTCTGGAAGTCAGGTAAACTGGGTAACCCTCTCCATTTCGATCTGAAATATTGGCATAGCGACTATCTCCGGAAAGAATATAGGGACCGAAGGGCATCGCGGCTGACACCGGCACCAGATGGGGGTGCTATGGCCGACCTTGGTTCTCATTCCTTAAGCCTGTTGATTGCATTACTTGGAAACCATTTGAGGATAACCGGTGCTTTACAAGGAGGCCGCTTTGAGGATGTCAAAAAGGATTCGGATCTGTTCAGCCTGATCTCTCTTTATGACGATGCCTCCAATGCAGTTGGTACACTATCGGCAAGTCGGATAAGCTCCGGGACAGGTGACTATTTTTCTTTTGAACTTTATGCTCAGAAAGGAGCTTTACGCTATTCCTCAATGTCACCCGACTATTTCGAGTTTTATATGGAGGAGTCTGATATCTGGAACAGGCAAATGATTGGTAGTAATTACAATCCAGTAATCAGTTTCCCTTCAGTACATGTTCCTCCTGGCTGGTTACGGTCTATGATTCATGCTCATTATGTTTTTCTTACTGGTAATGATCAAAAAGTTTTTGTTCCTGATATTGATCATGGGTTGTCTGTTCAGAGACTGGTCAGGCAAACAGCTGAGCAACTTAAAGTATTCAGAAAGTCGACAACCAGGGACTAGTTCCCTGTTGCTTGTTACTCGTCATATGTGACTTGTTAATATAGTTTAATACCTGATTTCGATTTTCTAATTCCTAATTAAAATATGTCAAGATTTTTTTTCAGATTCTCGACTTTTTTGTAAAATATTTCCGTTAAGATTTATTATCACTAAAACTATAAATGAATAAGTGAAAGTAGTTTCTAAATTCCATTTAAATACTTAACAGTTTCCAGAGACTTAATTACTCTTTTCCTGTCGGCTCCAGATTAATATACACCGGTTTATCCCTGTTGCAAACAATCTGTCCGTCAATATATTCTAATTCAGCTACCTGTATTGAGCTCCTCCTCATTTCAGTATTGTCTTTACCCTTATTCCCGGGTATACGCCCCGGATGAGTGAAGTAAAAAATGTATGCTCTGTCTCCGCTGACGACTATATCGGGGTGACCGCCCATTACATTGTCATCTTTTCCTTTTCCAGGTTCCTGCAAAATATTTTTTTCCTGCCTTTTCCAGTTTATCAGATCATCCGATGAATAGATCCCGCATCCATTCCAGTTATCAACTGCCATCCAGTGTTTCCCTTTCCAGAAAAACACATTTGGTCCTTCCCCGCCACGGTCACCAATTACTTTTTTCCCACTGTCAGTCCATTTATATAGATCAGGACTATCGGCAAAGTAAATTGATTTTCCATCCAGCTCATTATTATAATACATACGCCACGATCCACCCGGTAAACGGAAAACACAGGCATCGATACATCGTTCCGAAGACAGATCAAGTTTTGATTCAAATTTCCAGTTTATCAGGTTCTTACTGGTAAGATGAATGATCCAGCGCGGATGATTCCAGTCGGTAAAAATTCCGGGCACGTATGAGAGGAACATATGGTAAAGACCCTTATCTTCAACCACTTCAGGAGCCCAATGGGTATAATCAGTAAAGCGGTATTGGATATCGCAGGTGTCGCGGTATTTCCAAGTAGCCCCGCCATCTGCAGATTCTGCAATTCCAATAAGTGTGCCATGTACCCAGCTGACACCATCCAGCCCCGGGACATTTGCACGGCGGTTTGTGTAAAACATAAACCATTTTTTTTCATTCCCGTTCCAGATTATTGTAGGATCGGCCGCCCCGTCAAAAAAGGGATCGCGGTACAACGGCTTATCGGCAAGTTTACCATTCGTCTTATCCTGAGCATTCAGTCTGGCCGGTAACTGCAATAAAACCAAGACTATAAGATAAAGTATTGCCAGCCTTGAGTTTCTAGCCATTTGTTTGGATTTTGTTATTCATAAACTGATTATATGCAGAAAGTTTAAAACTCGATGATCTCCTCTGGTGTTAAATTTTTCTCCATGGTCGGGAAATGTGCCTGACCATGTGCTAACCGGAAGAGCACAAGGCCAGGGCTGTCGACAGTTAATCCGAAGCTTTGTTCCAATCAGCCATTCATGTTTGTAAAAGTAAATTTCAATATTTGGATTCTTTTTAAGCTGATTAATTTTCTATAAGTTCATTGATAATACTGATTGAATCTGAAATGCATTTTTCACAAACTGTTTCAAACAGATTATTATCTTTTGCGTAACGATGTCCCTCCTCAGTTTTTAAATCACAGTTCAATAACGATATACAGTCTGTAGTACCGTTAATCTTTTTAAATTTTTCACTGAATTTCTGAACCATCGAATAGGTCTTTTCTTTTCGCTCTATATTGTCTGCAAACTTATTACAGTTATAAACACCTAGTACCATGAACGATCCTGTTACGGCACCGCATGTTAGCTGAAGCCTGCCCATTCCTCCACCAAATCCGCATGCAACACTTAATGCCAGGTTATTATCAAAATTCAGTTTATCTGAATAAGCCGACAACACTGCCTGTGAACAATTCAGCCCTGATTTGAATGAATTTATTGCTTTTTCTTCTAATGCTTTCATATTATTGAATTTTTTCTTTAAAGATATTATAATCTTTAAAATAATAGTGGAGCTACTTTTGATGATGGATGAATTAAAACAGGATTGCGGGAAAGAAAATGTTGAATTATTGCCGATGGGTAGTTTTTAACAGAGTATTCAACTTTGGTATTTGACTGATTTTTTCATTGAATAATGCGAAACGTAATCGGAACTGTGACCAGCATATTTACTTTTCTATAATTTATCTCTCCGGGGATCCATGTTTCCGGGATTGACCTTACAATCCGCAAAGCTTCCAGGTCGAGAAATTTATTCGCTTTTTTCATCAGGTCTATCCCGGTGACCGTTCCATCTTTCAAAACAAGTAGTCTTACGACAACGACTCCTGCCATATGCTTATTATATGCATATTTAGGATAGCGGGCGTGTTCTGAAATAAAATTTATTAGTGCAGTATCACCTCCCTGGAACTCTGCAACTTTATCTGCCATATAAAAGACGTCTTTAATAAACTCAGAGTTGTTTAACCAGTACTTATTAGTAATCAACTGGTTCTCTGAATATATTTCCTCGGCTTTTAATTCGCCCGTTGAAGGGTCATATGCTTTCCATGGACCGGACTTTATAACCGGGAAAATTAATTTGCTGAAACCCTCCTGAATAAGAACCGGACCTATATAGTCTCTGATAAGATAACCGTTTCGAATCTTATGAAAGTACCTTTGGGTTTTCTTATTTGCCAGACTTTTTGAGCTGAGTATCACAGTACTATCTGTGTTCTTTCTGATCTTCGTCTGATATATCATCCACCATTCCTCATCTTTTTTCAGAAAAGTTGTTGAAATGAAAGTTCTATTTGATCTTTTCGTGATTTTTTCACGATAAACTGCGTTATCAGTAGAGTCAACTGATCTGCCTGAACGAGAATAAAATATTATGGTATCAATCTGTCCGGAAAGATTCAATGGAATAATAAATATCAACAATGCCAGGTATACTTTCATACAATCTAATGATGTTTATTATATTCAATTTTAGTGTAAAAAAGTCACATCACCAACTTTATCAAAATACCTTCCATCGATGTACCTGCCCTTTGCTTTCCAGACATAGACACCCTCAAGAGCTAAATTTCCATTTCCAAAATATCCGTCCCACCCCTTTTGAAGATCATTACTTTTGTATATGAGAACACCCCAACGATTGAATATCTGCAGTTTATATTCAATGATATTTTCAAAATGCGGTCTGAATATACCATCATTTATATTACCTTCCTGCCAATATCCTCCGGTAGGGCCTGATCGGTTCCAGACAAATGCATTTGGGAATTTTAATTTACCTTCATTGAATTTTACGTTAACGGGGGTTGCAAAGCTTGAAGAATCAACGCATCCATCTTTCGATGTCACAATCAATGTAATATTATAAGTTCCCTCTGATTCATATTTGTGCCAGGGACTTTCTTCAGTAGAAGTAGTTCCGTCTCCGAACCTCCATAATTGAAATTCATTGTAAGATGAAAAGTTGGAAAAAATAACAATCTGAGAATTATTTATTACATCTGTTGGGTATACATTGAAAACGACAACTGGATTCTGATAGACAGTAATTATAACAGTGTGTATCGATTGTCCTGAGATGTTAGTCACAGTCAGGGATACTATGTAATTGCCTGGAGTGTAATATGTGTGAGATGGATCCTTTTCCAGGGAAAACACCTTATCGCCAAAATCCCATAGATAAGATTCCCCGTTAAGGCTGTTATTAACAAATTGAACTTTCAAGGGAGAACAGCCGACAGTATCAGGTACAAAACTCGCTACAGGTAAGGCAGGCATTGTGACATTAATGTGAATAGTGTCAGTTGCCGAACATCCAAATCTGTCCCGGACTGTTTGATATTGTATGATATGGGTTCCAAGACCTGCTGCGCTTGGTGTAAAAACGCCACCTGTCACTCCTGCACCGGAGAATATTCCACCAACCGGGGTTGCATTTAATGTAACTGAAGGACTATTAATAAAAAAACTACCCACACGAGTTATAACCACTGTCGGCACCGGCATAACAGAAATCGTTATCTGATCATTATCGTTGCATCCATTAATATCGGTAATGCTGTAATTAACGATATGGTTGCCAACACCTGCAACTGCAGGATTAAAACTGTTGTCTGAAACAGCTCCCGACCAGACGCCGCCGGTATCTTTTGCAATTAATACAATAGCCGGATTATTAACGCACAAAGTATCTACAGGTGTTATTGTTGCATCAGGCGCCGGTACGACGGTAATAGTTATCTGATCTTCATCACTGCATCCATAAACATCGTTGATGCTGTACTTAATTATATGTGTTCCAATACCGGCAAGAACAGGATCGAAAAGGTTTCCTGATACACCCGGTCCTGACCATATACCGCCCGGATC
>Ga0209539_1000697_pt1 | contig 18781 bp, 15 predicted proteins | sample BarGraNGADG00312_2_FD_184499 | JGI IMG/M metagenome (GOLD analysis project Ga0209539, IMG submission 184499) | Arctic peat soil microbial communities from Barrow, Alaska - Barrow Graham LP Ref core NGADG0011-312 (SPAdes) (version 2) | ecosystem: Environmental > Terrestrial > Soil > Wetlands >... | reverse complement strand
ACAGGCCACGGTCGTCTCCAGCCCGACGGGCCCGGCCAGGTTCGCATACATCAGGAACGGGTAATACAGGGCGGTGCGGCAGACCCGGTCACCGAGCGTGATGATGATCCCCAGCACGTTGACCAGCTGCGCGATATTGGCGATGCGCACGCGGCCCGAGAGCCTGTGCATGGCGTTTAACACCCCGGAGGCGAACAGCGCATCGCGCAGGGTCCAGCGGGGGAACTGCAGCTGGACCGGGCTCCACCAGAGGTTCCACTCGTCGAAGGCGATGCCGACGGGACTTTGCTTGCCCAGCTCAGCCTCTATATCACCGCAGGCAGTCCGCAGACGCCGCTCGTACTCGATGGGCGATGCCACTATGGCCTTGTACATCCTGGAGGTGCCGCCCATCGCCCGGGCGATCCACACCCCTCCGATCCTCTCGGGACCGGGGAGGTAAACGTGTACCGATAAAAGGTCGATCTCTTCACCCGCGATCGACAGGACCTCGCGGTTCCAGTTCTTGTTGAAGTAGGCGTCGGAGCCGACGGCGACGTACTCGAGCCCGTCGTCCACCTCCCCCATCGCACCCTTGAACTCCAGGTACCTGGCGGCGTATTCGGCGGGCCTGGAGTGGCCCAGCGACCAGGGCGCGTACATCTCGTTGCCGATTCCCCAGGTCCTGACCCCCCAGGGCTCCTGGCGCCCGTACGACGCCCGGCGCCCGCCCTCCACAGTCGTTGCGGCGTCCCCGTTCATATACTCGACCCAGCGCGCTGCCTCGGCCGCTGACGAGGTGCCGAAGTTGACGTTCACGTACGGCTCCGCGCCCAGTCGCCCCATCAGGCTCATGTACTCGTCCGACCCGAAGACGTTGGGGTCTAGCACGCGGGTGAACGGGCCGTACCTGGACCAGTAGCGGTTGCGCCTCAGCGGCCTCAGCTCAACGGGCCCCACCCCGTCGCGCCAGTCGTAGCCGTCGGCGAACAGCCCGCCCGGCCACCTGATGACGGGTGGCTTCAGCGCGGCCGTCATCTCCACCAGCTCCTCGCGGAGCTTCCAGGGGCCCCTGGGATCACCCGGCCTTTCGTTGCGCAAGAGACCGCCATAAGTGCAGCGGGCCATGTTCTCGATGAAGTGCCCGTAGATGCGCCGGTCGATGGGGCCGGTCTCTTTCTTCGCTTCCACCCTGATGGTCGCCTTCAAGCCGTCACCTCTCCCCGCCGGTGTTGTAAGGGTCGACGTAGCGCCGTCTTCCTTCTTTGTAGATTATCCCTTCGCCCACCAGCACCAGCTTCAAGTCGTTCAGCATGATGTCCAGCGGGAAGGCGGGCTCGATCTGCTGCTTCACCACCAGGTCGCCGATCCACACCGCCCACTTGGCGTAGGAGATGCCCAGGTAGATGAGCACGTCCATCGACTGCTTCCACCTCTCGGGGTCGTCGAAGGCCACCTGCACCAGGTCGGTGGCGAGGCCCGCGTAGGCCTGCAGCGCCGACATGTGGTGTATCCATGCCGCAGCCTCTTTTCCCTCCGGGTCGAAGCGACCTTTTCGTCTGGCGTATCCCCGCGCGCTCGCTTCCGCCGTCGCCGAGAACAACCCCACGAAAGCCGACAGCACCAGCGAGCGCTCCCGCGCGAAGGCGGACCGGCTCGCCTGCGAGTGCCCCTCCCCCGGCGAGCCCAGCACAGCCCCGTCCGCGAGGGGAAGTCCCTCGAAGGTTATCTCGGCATGGGGTGAGGTCGACAGGAAGTTGAGCTCCATCGGCGAGGCGTGAAAGCCCGGTGATGCGGTCTCCACCAGGAAGGCCGTTAGCTCCTTGGTGCCATCCGGCTCTTCGCCGGTGGCCGCGATCACCACCAGCAGGTCCGCCACCGTGCCGTCGGTGATGTAGAGTTTCTTGCCGTCCAACGTGTAGCCGCCCCCGCCGCGCGTCGCCGTGGTGCGTATGCCCGCCGGGTGCGCGCCGGTCTTCTGCTCCGAGACCGCCGCGGCACCGACCCACTCGCCCGATATCAGCCGAGGGAGGTAAGAGCGCTTCTGGTCTTCCGTACCGTAGAGCTCGATCGACTTGATGCAGAGCGCCTGGTGGGTGATCCAGGAGAGGGTGAGGCCCATGTCGCAGCCGTCGCTCGCGAAGCGCCTCACCGCCAGGGCCAGGTCGACGGCGTCGCCCCCGCGCCCGCCAGTCTCCTCGCCCACGGAGATGCCGAACAGCCCCGCGTCCCCCATCGCGCGCCAGAGCGGGCGGGAGAACTCCCTGGTCTGGTACCTCTCCTTGAGCGTGCCTCGCACTTCGCCGGACGCGAGCGAACCGACTTCATCGAGTGAAGGTATCATCACTTGAGCCCCATCCCCGTTCAGACTCGTACCCGATGCATACGCTATTTGATGTCTGCCATCCCTGCTAAGCCGGCGGGACGCCAGCGCTACGGCCGTCGAGACGACGGCGCTACGCCAGCCTCTCTCCTATCAGCGGCGGCATCGAGGAGTAGACCTCCTCGACCTTGATGACTCCCGTCTTGAGGCCGGCGTGTTTTTCGAACCTTGCCAGGGTGCCCTTCACCTGGTAGGTCATCAAGTCCAGCGTCAGCACGTTGAGCGCGACCCGCCCGGGCAGGGCCAGGCGCTCCACGGCGCTGTTGTAGCCGGAGACCTTGAAGCGGATCTCGCGGGGATTGCGGAACATTATCCCGAAGGCGGGCACGACGTTGGGGTAGCCGTCGTCATCGCAGAACGCCAGCACCTTGATGGACATGATCCCGTCGAACTTGGCGCGCACCGGCTCCGGCGCCGTCACCCCGCCGAGGTCCGCGCCGTGCCCGATCCTTCCCCGGGTCCTGAGCGCCACGAACTCCCTGCCGACCGTGGCCATAGAGACCTTGGACGGAAGCTCCAGCAGCTTGCGCACCTCTATCGCCGCGACATTGTGTATGCCGGCGTAGGCGTTGTACCTGAAGAATGGGATGCTGTTGATGATGTCGATGTACTCGCCGGTGGTCGTCCAGGAGGTTACCTCACCCTTGAAGCCGCCCATCTCCAGCTTGGGGCTTATCGCCATGCTGGCGACCCGGCTGTTCTCCTTGAGGTTGGCGAGCGACTTGACCATCATGAACTCGCCGAAGACGACCTTCGACGGCTCAACCGGCATCTGGCTCACTATCAACGCGACGTTGGGCACGCCTTCGCCTGAGGCGGTCGCGAGGAACTTGGCGACCTCCTCCTGCTTGTAGACGTCCATCGACGCCTGGGGCAGCTCGACCACCTGTGCCTCTTTAACCAGCTCCAACGGTCCTCCTCCCACGACGGGCCGGACGCCCGCCTTAGTCCCCGGCCTTCTCCTTGGCGGTCACTCCCGCCCAGTGCACCTCGCATCCCGCCGACTTCGCGGTGGAGGACAGCGCCTCCATGTTTGCCTTTTCGATCAGTGGAGCCCCCTCGAGCTCCCAGGTCATATCCAGCCGCGAGTACTTCGACCCGCAGGTGTTGTTGAACGACAGCAGGTCCCAGCGCTCCACCGGCGGCATCTCCCGCTTGATGAACCCGGCGATGGCCTTGATGTTGTCCTCGGAATCCGTACAACCGGGTATGATGGGCGTCCTGACCCAGACGGGCTTACCCGCCGCCGCGATGGTCCTTGCGCTCGCCAGCACCGGCGCGAGCTCGACGCCTGTCAGCTCCTTATGCCTGGCCTCGTCCATCACCTTCAGGTCCACCAGCACCATGTCGGCGCACCCCAGCAGCCTTCCAAGCGGCTCGGGCGAACAGTAACCGCAGGTGTCCAGCGCCGTGGGGATGCCGGCTTCCCGGCAGAGCCCCATCAGCTCGGCCGCGAAGGCCGGCTGCATCGTCGGCTCCCCACCGGAGACCGTGAGCCCGCCCCCCGAGTTCCTGTAGAAGGCCTCGTCCCGGGCGACCTCCGCGAAAGCCTCAGCCGCGGTGATGTCCCTTCCGACCACCTCGATGGCCCCGGCCGGGCACGCCTCCTGGCAGAGCCCGCAGCCGTCGCAGGCCTCGCGGTCGATCTTCATTCCATCCTTGGTCAGCTCGAGAGCATTGACCGGGCACGCCTCCAGGCAGTCGCGCGCACCGATGCAGCGCACGTCGAACCACATGAGCTGTTTGCCGCCCGCGATGCCCTCGGGGTTGTGACACCAGACGCAGCTCAAGGGACAGCCTTTCATGAAGACGGTGGTCCTGATCCCGGGGCCGTCCTCGATCGAGAAGCGCTGGATGTTGAAGATCCTGCCGGTTCGCCCTCCGTTGTCGGCAGCGCGCGAGCCGCCCACCTCAGAGCTTGTGCGACTCTCTGGCGATGATCTCATCCTGGATCTCCTTGCCCAGCATCACGAAGTAGGCGTTGTAACCGGTCACGCGCACCAGCAGGTTGGCGTAGTCGGAGGGGTTCTCCTGGGCGGAGCGCAGCGTCTCCGGGTCCAGCACATTGATCTGCAGCGCGGTGCCTCCCTTCTCGCCGTAGGCGCGCAGGTAGGCGGCCAGCTTGTTCACCTGCTCCTGCCCCGAGAGCATGGAGGGGTTGAAGGAGATCGTGTGCGAGTCGCCGTTGGGCACGGACTCCAGTCCGAGCTTGCCCACCGAGAGCGCCACCGCGGTGGGGCCGTGCCTGTCCGCCCCGTCCACGGGGCACAGCCCGTTCGACAGGTAGGTGCCGCGCCTGCGCCCGTCGGGTGTGGCGGCGGTGGTGGGCGCGTAGGCGATCCAGTAGTTCCAGGACAGGTAGCCGCCCCGGTATCTCCTGCCGGAGGCTGTCTTGTGCTTGAAGACCTCCTCGGTCCACATCCTCGAAAGCCAGCGGGCCAGAGCGTCGGCGTCGTCGTCGTCGTTGCCGTACTTGGGCGCTTTATTCAGCAGGGTCTGTCGCAGCTTCTCGTGCCCCTCGAAGTTGTCGGCGATTGCTTTCACCAGCTCGGCCATCGAGATCGCTCCGTCCTCGTACACCAGTTTCTTGATGGCGGCCAGCGAGTCGGCGGCCGTGGCGAAGGCCACGCCTTCGACGGTAACGTAGTTGTACTCGGGGCCGGCGTTGGTCACGTCGCGGCCGGACTCGGCGCAGCCGTCCACCAGCGCCGAGAGGTAAGGGGTAGGCTCGAAGCCGGCGCGCAGCGCGTCGGTGTAGTCGTAGAACTCCATAAACCTTTCCAGCATCGCCTTGAGCTGCTTCTCGAAGGCGGCGCGGAACTGCTCCCAGGTCTTGAAGGAGGTCACGTCCCCGGTCCTCGGCCCCAGCCGGTCGCCTCCTGCCTGGTCCTTGCCGTTGAACAGCGTCAGCTCGACCGCCTTGGCGAGGTTGACGTTGACGTCGACCGTCCCCGACCTGTCGTTGCCCTGCAGCGTGTTCTCCAGGCAGCCTACCGGGGCGTAGTCCCAGAGCTCCTCCTCGGGGATCCCCTGCCAGCGCAGGGCGGCTTCCGAGTTCTCGTCGAAGTTCAGCAGGAATGGCGCGCCCTGGGCGTTGGCGATCATCTCCGCCACGCGCCGCAACAGGGCGTCCGGGGTCTTCGCGTGAAGCCTGACGTTGGGCTTGGGCTCCAGCAGATTCATCTCCTCTATCACCTCGAGCATCAGCCAGGTCAGGTCGTTGGAGACGTCCTCGCCGTCGGGCCCGTGCCCGCCAATCGTGATGAGCTGTCCATATCCGCTGGTGATGCCTCGCGTGCGTCCCACCCTGTAGATGTAGTCGTAGGCGTAGTTGGGCTTGATCCAGAAGCACTCCAGCAGCTCTTTGGCCTGCTCGCGCGTGAGCCGGCCTTCCGAGATGTCTTTCTGGTAGTAAGGGAAAAGGTACTGGTCGATGCGGCCCGGTGAGACCCCGGGGCCCGGGTAGGACTCCTGGGTCATGACCAGCATGTGGACGAACCACAGCGACTGCAGTGCCTCGTGGAAGGTCTCGGGGGGCTCCCAGGGCACCTTCTCGCATATCCGCGCTATCTCCTCGAGCTCGGACTTGCGCCTTGCATCGCCGGACTCCGCCGCCAGGCGCCGCGCCTCGTGGGCGTAGCGCGCGGCAAGCTCGTGTGCGCCCTCGCAGCAGATGATGAGCGCGTCCAGGAACTGCCTGTGCTCCTCGGATGCCGCCTCGGCCTTCAGGTCCTGGAAGTATTCCACCATCCCTCGCAGCCCCATCTTCAGGGCGCGGGGGTAGTCGGGGATCAGGTGTCCCGGCGTGGCACCGGCGTTGCCCATGCCGTGCGAGTTGAGCTCCTCGATGCCCTTCATCCACTTCTTAGTCCTCTTGCGCCACTCCTTGGCCTCGGACTCGTTCTGGGCGCGCGACAGCGCGGTGTTGAACTGGGCGCCCACGATGAGCTCGCCATCGAGTATCTGCACCGGCAGGTACCTGGAGACCACCTCGTGGAAGAACGTCGCGACCCGCACTACCTGTGGCCTGTCCCAGAAGCCATCCGGGAGCTCCACTTTTTTGGCGGCCAGCGGCAGGGTCTCGACAAAAGCTTTGTAGAACGGGATGAGGTCGGGAACGACGCCCCACAGCGCCGGCGACCAGACGGTGTCCCAGGGAGTACCTGTGGTGAAGGGCATGATCTCGTTGCGGAAGTAGTCACGTCCTTCGATGTCCACGTATTCGTCGCGCAGCCGCTGTACCCGGGGCGGCAGCTCGCTTGAGGGGTTCCAGAGTTCTTCTGCGGCAAGAGCGCCAGTATCAGCCATCGGATTACCTCCAATCCGCGAAACCGCTAGTTTCCGCCATAAATATAACATAGCGTGCCTGCGCGCACCTTGACCTTTGGCAAGCCTGGTTTGCCCCCCGGGGCCGTTTGGACATATATTCTTCTATTGCAGGAGGACGACCGGCGCGCGGTCAACAAGCGCGGCGATGAAGCGGCCGACAGGCCGGCAAGGGGTGAGCGGAATGGAAGGAAGCAACGACAGGCCACTCGCGATCACAATACTGTCCGCCTTTATGGGTCTGACCGCGCTCTTGACCGCGCTCTTCTGGATCCTTTTCTTCTCCAACAAGATCGAGGCCACCGAGACCGAGCAGGATGACGCGTTCGAGCGCGCCTTCCCGCTGGCCGACTCATGGATGATCGCGACCTCGCTGGTGGCCGCGCCCAACCTCATCAAGATGAACCGAAAAGGTTTCTTCGCCGGCGTCGCGTCGGGCAGCGCGATGATATTCCTGGCCTGCATGGATATCCTCTACTCGCTGGAGAACAAGAAGTACTGGCCCTTGAACGGCGACCGCGCCCAGATGCTGGTGATCCACACCTGGACGATCAGCCTCGGCGCGACCGTCCTCTGCCTCCTCTGGAAGCACCGGGACGCGTTCAAGGACTGATCCGCCTCTTGCTCAGGGCCCCGGTGGAGGCCAGTCTGTGGGTGGATGCGCCTGCTGAGGATAGAGGAACCCGGGCGGCGCCCCCGCCGTTCCCGGAAGCTGGTAGAGCTTAGCCGCAATGAGCGCCGCGATCGCCAGCGCCGCCACGTACACCGCGCAGATGATCAGGAACAGCCAAAGCCCGCTGAAGGTGCTCTGCGCCGCCGCCGATCCCGAGGCCACCGGCGAGCCTGCCGTGGTGGTCGATTTCTGCTGGCTTTCGGGAGCCGGCACTATTCCCGCCCCCTGGGTTCCCAGGTCCTTGACCCCGCCCGAGGAGGTGTCGACCCCCTGGGTCTCCGCCACCAGCGGAAAATGCTTGCCCTCGTCGGCCGGCACCGCGGTGGAGGTCGTCATCGCCGGCTGTGACTCGGTGCCCTTGGAGAACTGGTAGTGTCCGTCCGGCGCCTGCATCGACTCCATAAACTTCACCGGCGTGTTGCCGTGGAACGACCATGAATCGGAGGCCGGGTCCTGGCCCGCGGCGTATATCGCCCTCATCACCGATGCGGTGAGCATGGAGTTCTCCGTGCCCTTGCCGCTGGAGAAACCGCCCGCGGGCCCGATCTTGCTCTTGAGGAGCTTCATCGCCTGTGCCGAGATGCCCGCATCCAGCTGGCCGATCCCGGTAAGCGCCTCGACCGCGAGGCCGGTGTCGGCAACCACCACCGCGTCGGACTCCCCCCAACCCCCATCGGCACGCTGTTGCTCCACCAGCCAGGTGTCGCTCTTGGCGGGCGGCGCTTCCCCGGCCGCCGCCAGGGCGATCAGGCCCCAGCAGTGCTGCGCCATCGTGTCGCCGATATGCCCGTCGCTCTTCATGTGCGCCAGGATCAGCGAGACCTGGTTCCTACCGGCGAAGTTGCGAGGGTCGGCGCCGGCCTCGGAGAGCGCCAGGGTGTAGAGCTCGATGTCCTCGAGCTTGGTCAGCCCCGCGGCCTGCGACTGGAGGAAATCCACCGGGCTCTTGCCCGCGTTCTGCCAAGTTGAGACCTGCTCGCCCGCTGAGGCGCCCGCCAGCATCGCCCAGCAGGTGGTCGTTCCGTCCGACGCCGCGTCGGGCTCCGCGAAACCCCCGTCGCTCCCCTGGCGCGCCTTGATGTAGTTGAGCGCGTCCGGCGTTCCCGCCGCCAGGCAGGGCGAAAGTGAGGCGAGGCAGATCACCGCCGCCGCGAGGAGCGCCGCGACAAATGATTTTCTTACTGCGTCCATGGTTAGATGTTAAGACGTGTGGAGCTAGTGTACAAACAGCGCAGGTTGAAAAAACAGGCCGAAAAGTGCCTGACACCTATTTTTAACTTATTGGTATACTCAGGATATTCCTAAGGCTGGAGTATATATTGACCACCACCGGCGGCGACAGGACACCAGGGCCGATCAAGGCGTTCTATCCGATGATGATAGTGCCCGGCATCGTGCTACTGCTGGCGCCCGCCACCGTCGAGAGCATCATGAAGTACTTCGGCTTCCGTGAGAGCATGGGCGGGCTGCTGCAGGTCGCCTACTTCACCGGCGGCGTTATCGGCATCCTCGCCATCACCAGGTTGATGCAGCGCTTCTCGGTCCGCCAGATCGCAGTCTCCCAGGTGCTGCTGCTCTCGGTATCGCTGCTGGCCGCGTCTTTCTCGCCCGTGTACCCGATGCTGCTGGCGTTCTTCGCGATGGCCGGGTTCGCCAACGGCATCCTCATCGCCTTCCCCGGCGTATACATCACCAGGACCTGCGGCGAATCCAGCCCCCGCCAGCAGAACATCCTCTATGCCTTCTTCTCGCTGGGCGTGCTCGCCGGTCCCCTGATCGCCAACTGGATTATCGGCACCCACCACGAGCTTTGGCGCTGGGCCTTCAGGGCCCCGGCGATCATGATACTGCCTCTCTCCATCCCGCTCCTGTTCGCCGCCTTCGAGCCACTCACCGGGGTCATGCCGATCTCGCGCGAGACCATCCGCCGGACACTCGATTTCAACAGGCGGCTGTTCACCTGGCTGCTGGTCGCGCTGGTGTTCTACATAGCCGCGGAGAGCGCGGTCTCCATGTGGCTGATCACGTTCCTGCACCGCCAGGACGCCGTGAGCCTCAGCTCCGGTCACCTGGTGCTCACCGGGCTCTGGGCCGGGATAACCCTGGGGAGGCTCGTCTGCGGCTACCTGGCCGAGAGGATGGACCCGTTCCGGATACTGGTGTTCATAACGGGCGGGGCCGCCGTCACCCTTCTGATAACGCCACTTCTCGGCTCCAAAGTGGCCGCCATAGCGCTCTACCCGCTGGTGGGGTTCTTCTACTCCGGCATCTACCCGTTCCTGATCGGCTACGCCGCGATCTTCCCCCCCGCCGTCTCCTCCGCCGTCTTCACGCTGTACGTCGCGGCCGGGGCGGCCGGCGGTGCCGTCCTGCCCTACTTCGTGGGCCTGGTCAACCAGTTCGGCGGGCGTATCGCCGGGATGAGCTCGATCGCCATCCCTGTCTTCGGGGTCTTCGTCTGCCTGTACTGGTTGAGGTCACAGGTCTCCCAGACCGCCCTCGCCAGGGTTTCCGCCCCGGCGGTGGCCCAACCCGATATCGAGGCGTGATGGATTGAAGGACTTCGAGCTGCATGACTTCTTCCAGGCCGAGGCCTGTGACCTCTGCGGGGAGTGCCTCTCCCGCTGCCCCGAGCTCGGGGGCAAAATCGCCGATCCCGTGGGCGCCTGGAGCGACATCGTCGCGGGTATCGACTCGGAGCGCTCGGCCGCCGTCCTGGCGGGCTGCAGCACCTGCATGACCTGCAGCGCGGTTTGCCACGGGGACGCGAACCCCTACGGTCTGATCCTGTATCGCTGGTTCGAGCGCTCGCGATCGGCGGGCCTTCCCATGCGCGCCTCGCTGGTGATGCCGCTGGAGCGCGACAACGCCTGGCACCGCGTCATGGGCAAGCTCCCCGCCGAGGAGCGCCGGCTGCTGGATTCCTGGAGCGACTTGAGCCGTCCCGAGCTGGAGCCGCGCGCGCTATTCGCCGGCTGCAACCTTCAGATAATGCCTTTCATGGCCAGCCCCGCCCTGCTGGGAGACCTGCCGGTCTTCGGCCGCGAGGACCTCTGCTGCGGCGAGGTCTATTACAGAATGGGGGCGTTCGACAAGGTGGCGTCCATCGCGACGAACCTCACCGCCACCTACGCCGAGACCGGGTTGAAAGAGGTCGTCGCGTACTGCCAGGCGTGCTACAACGTCATGTCCAACATTCTGCCGCGCTACTTCGGGGCGCGATTCGGTTTCAAGGTGAGCTACTTCGGCGACCTTCTCGCCGAGCGCGTCCTGGAGGGCGAGCTGGCGGTCGAGGGCAAGCTCAAGGGACTGAAGGTGACGGTGCAGGACCCCTGCCACTCCAAGCTGCTGGGAGGCGAGCTCCGCGAGCGCCAGCGGCGGGTGCTCGAACACATGGGCTGCGAGGTGGTGGAGATGAGGCACAGCGGCGATATGTCACTGTGCTGCGGCCTGGGGCAGGGCGCCTCGCGCTTCAGCCCCGTGGACATGACCGTGGGCACGGTAAGGCGCCTCAGGGAAGCCAGGGCCACCGGCGCCGAGCGCCTGGTTGTCTACTGCAACTCCTGCGACCTGCTGTTCTCGGTGGGGACGCAACTCACCCCGTTCGTGATACCGGTGTGGCACCTGAACGAGCTGATCTGCGAGGCCCTGGGCGAGCCGGTCCCGCGCCGCAACCTGGCGCGGGCGCGGTCGATGGTCACGGCCCTGTTCGGACGGGGCGCACCCAGGGTGGTGTCGCCCCGCCGCTTCTACGTCGGCTCCTGATCGATCAGCGAGGCTTGACGTTCAATATCTTGTACTTGCCGTTCTCCTTGATCAGGCCGATGTCCCAGGTGGCTTTTGAGCCGTCGTCGAAGGACAGGTCCATCACCACGGTGGCGGTCCCTCCGCTGCGCACGCTGACGCTGGAGGTGTTGTACTTGGTGATCTTCCCCACCAGGGGTTTCATCTTGGTCGCGAACGCCGTCTCGGAGGTCTCCTTCTTGGTTGGCGCCGCCAGGTAGCTGTAGGCCAGCGACAAGTTGCCTTCGTTGAGCGCCTTCACGTAGTTGTTCGCCACGTCGGCCGGCGCCGTCACCGCGCCGACGAATACCACTACCCCCAGGATGAGCCCGATGATGATGAGCCCTATGATGCAGGCGCTCACTATCAGGGCGATCTTCAGGCCACGCGACATGCCCTTCTTCCTGGGTGCCAGGGGCGGCAGCGGCGGGATTCCCGGCGGCATGCCGGTGGGCGGCCGCATGCCCGGCGGCGCGGGCTGCCCGGGCATCGGTGGAGGGGGCATCTGTCCAGGCGGCGCGGGTGGCGCAGCCTGGGTGGGCTGCCCCGCTACGGCCGCGGGCGGTGACCCCGCTTGAGCCAGTGGCGCTCCGCAGCTCTTGCAAAACTCGGCGTCCGGGCCTGTCTCGGCTCCGCACTTCTCACAGGTTGCCATGTGGTCTCCTCTCCCTCCCTACTCCTTCCAGGGCGGCAGGTCCGTCATCGTCTGCACTGAAGGGTTGAGCCCGCACTTCGGGCATATATTGAGGTTGCCGGGGATACTGGTGCGGCAGTTGACGCAGACTTCGCCGCGGTCCTTTTTGGGGACGTCCAGGGTCACTTCTTTCTTCTTGCGCCGAATCTTCGACCTGGGAAGGTCGGTGATGGTCTGTGCCGTCATGGCGTACCCGCACTTCGGGCAGATCTCGTCGCTCTTCCGCGGGGCCTCCAGCGGCGCCTCTTTCTTCTGGCGCCGTATCTTCGCCCCGGGAAGGTCGGTGATGGTCTGTGCCGTCATGGCGTATCCGCACTTCGGGCATATCTCGTCGTTCTTCTTATCGTCGGGGCCCGATGCCATCGTCATGCTCCTCTTCTCGCTGACACTACCATTGTAATGGACACTATTAAGGCATAAACACCCCTCAAATGAAAAAGGCGGGAGGAGGTCCCGCCTTTTCCTTCTTCTGAATCGCCCGCCCGCGCGGGTCGTCTATGCCTCGATGATCTTCCAGGCCTCTTCCTTGTCCACCTCGGTGACGAAGGTTATGCCGCTGATATCGGAGGCTTCCCTGGTCAGCGAGCAGATGTCGTCTCGGGTGATGTATTCGAGCGCGAACTTCCGCGTGCCCGCCATCAGCTGGCGCATCCCCTGGGCGAGGCGCTCGTAGTAGGTGTAGACCCCGATAGCTCCAGGGTGCAGATTCTCGAAGTCGTCCCCGTAGGTGTCGCGCAGGTGCACGCCGGTGATGAAGACCTCATCCATGGTGGTGCCGAACCGCTCGATGTAGACAGGCAGGTCGCCCTCCAGAACGCGGTTGCCGATGGTCTTTCCGACCATCGCGGCGGCCAGCGGGCTGCGCGCCATCCCTATCGCCTTGACGTAGGGCGCGCCCAGGGCGAAGCCCTTGACGATCTGGTCCTCCATGGTGATCCCTCCGGCGAACACGACAGACGGCACGTACTTGCCCTTCTTGGCCAGGTGGTCGACGTACTCGTAGGTGAGGCTGCAGAGCTCGATGGTGGGGATGCCCCACTCGTTCATCATCCTCCACGGGCTCATGCCGGTCCCTCCACCGGCGCCATCCACGGTCAGCATGTCTATCCGATTGTCCGAGGCGTACTTGACCGCGCGCGCCAGGTCCACCGGACGGTAGGCGCCGGTCTTGAGGAAGACCCTCTTGGCACCCATGTCCCTCATGCTCTGCACGCCCTCGGCGAAGCCTTCCTCGGAGACCATGCCCAGGCGCGAGTGACGCTCGAAATCCTTGACGCCGCCCAGCTTGAACGACTCGATCACTTCAGGGTCGTCGGGGTCCGGCAGGACGATGTAGCCCTTGTTCTTCATCTCGCGCGCCTTCTCGATGGTCTTGAGCCTGACCTCGCCGCCGATGTCCTTGGCGCCCTGGCCCCACTTCAGCTCTACCGTCTCGACGCCGAGGTCCTCCAACACGTAACGCGGGACCCCCAGGTTGGTGTCCTCCACGTTGAACTGGACCACTATGTCGCCGTAGCCCTTGAGCTGCCAGTCGCGGTAGGTCTTGATGCGGCTCTCCATGTCGGGGGACTTCACGATCTTACCGTTCTTGATGACCGACTCGTCGTCCATCCCGCAAACGTTCTCGCCGATGGTGAGGATCGTGCCCGATATAGCGCAGCCGACGGCCAGGCCGTCCCAGTTGCGCTTGGCCACGAAGGTCGACCCCAGGCCAGGCACCACGAAGGGCACGCGCAGCTTGACGGGGTTGGCGTCACCGATGGTGGTCTCGATGTTCACCGCGGTGAAGACCGCGTGCTCGCTGTCGGCGGCCACACCCCGTGCGCCGACCGCTGTGCCCATGATGTTGAAGTGGGAGAAGTCGACCGGGTACTCCTTCTCGGATGCCGCGGTCATCACGCCGAAGGGCTGGGGGTAGATGCACTCGGGCCCGCGGATAGCCGACTTGCCGATCTCGCACATGCCCACGCAGCCTTCCACGCAGGTGGCGCACATGCCGCTGAACGGGCTCACACTGTCCGGTGTGCGGTTCTTCGAGAGCGTCGCCGCGGACCTGTTTAACTTGGTCATTGCCATCTGGTTCTCTCCTCCTTGTCTAGTCCCTCGACGGGAACGGATCCAGCTGGACAGTATCGAGGCAAGCGTTGCACAGCTCGCCGGGCTCCATGACGCCCATGCAGGGAAGCTCGCACACGGGGCACACGTAGAGGCAGGCGCCGCACTCGCGGCACGCCTCGGGAGTCTTGTGGAAGGGCATCGAGACCTCTCTCTCGACGCCTCGGCGGGCGAACCCGATCGCGCCGCCCGTCATCTGCTCGTCGCATATACGGACGCACAGCCCGCAGAGGATGCACCTGCGGTCCTCGCCCTTGAACCTGACCTTGGTCACTCCCAGCTCCGAGGCCAGACACTGCAGCGTGCGCGAGTTGGGCGTGGTCGCGAGCATCAGCTCGACTATCATCCTGCGCGCGTGAAGCACGCGCTCGGACTTGGTGGTTATCTCCATCCCGTCCTCGACCGGGCAGGAGCACGATGCCACCAGCCTGGAGCGCTTGCCGCGCACGATCTCCACCACGCAGAGACGGCACCCGCTGTAGGGGGTCAGCCCGTCCATGTAGCAAAGCGTGGGGATGTCAATGCCGTAGTAGCGCGCAGCTTCGAGGACCGTCCAACCTTCCTCTACCGCAACGTTCTGGCCGTCGATCAGGACATTCACCAGTTCATCACATCCTCGTCACGGCCCGCTGCTCGCAGACCTCGTAGCAGATGCCGCACTTCTCGCATTTGGCCGCATCTATCGCTTGCGGTTTCTTCTTCTTGCCGGTGATCGCGTCCGAGGGGCACTGCGCCGAGCACTTCATGCATCCGTCGCAGGCGGTCGCGTTTATCGAGTAGGAGACCAGCGCGCGGCATACGCCCGCGCGGCACTTCTTTTCAACCACGTGCTCGCGGTACTCCTCGGCGAAATACTTGATGGTCGAGAGCACGGGGTTGGGCGCCGTCTGTCCCAGCCCGCAGAGCGAGGTGTCGCGGACGACCTCCGCCAGCTCCTCGAGCAGCTCGAGCTGATCCATCGTCGCCCGGCCCTCGGTGACCTCCTCTACGATCTCGGCCATGTGCTTCAATCCTTCGCGGCAGGGCGTGCACTTGCCGCACGACTCGTCGCAGAGGAACTCCAGGAAATACCTGGCGACGTCCACCATGCAGGTGTCCTGGTCCATGACGATCATCCCGCCGGAGCCCATCATCGATCCCACGTCGTAGAGCTCGTCGAAGTCGACCGGTATGTCGATGAGCGACTCGGGGATGCAGCCCCCGGACGGCCCGCCGGTCTGTACCGCCTTGAAGGCCTTGCCGTTCGGAATCCCTCCACCGATCTCGTAGATGATCTCACGCAGCGTGATGCCCATCGGCACCTCCACCAGGCCGGTGTTGGTGATCTTGCCGACCAGGGAGAATATCTTGGTGCCCTTGCTGCCCTCGGTGCCGACCGAAGCGTACTTCTCGGCGCCCTCGTTGATGATGAGAGGCACGTTCGCCCAGGTCTCGACGTTGTTGAGGTTGGTGGGCCGCACGTAGAGGCCTCGCACCGCGGTGTGTATGTACTTCTCGCGAGGCTCTCCTACCCGCCCCTCTATGGACGCCATCAGCGCCGTGGACTCACCCGATACGAAAGCGCCTGAGCCGCGGCTCACGGAGATGTCGAAACTGAAAGGTGAGCCCAGGATCTCAGGTCCCAGCAATCCTTTTGCTTTCGCCTGCTCGATCGCGTGCGAGATGCTCCTGACCGCCAGCGGGTACTCGTTGCGCACGTAGACGTATCCGTGCGTTGCCCCGATGGCTATCGCGCCGATTATCATGCCCTCGATCACGCTGTGCGGGTTTCCCTCCAGCAGGCAGCGGTCCATGAACGCCCCGGGGTCGCCCTCGTCGGCGTTGCAGAGCACGTACTTGACACCGTCGACGCTGTGAGCCTTGCGGGCCGCCCTCCACTTGTTGGCCGCGGGGTAGCCGCCGCCGCCCCGGCCCCGCAGGCCGGCCTTGTCGACCTCTTCGATGATCCCTCCGGGTTGCATCTCGAACAGCGCCTTGGCCAGGGCCGCATACCCGCCGCGGGCGATGTAGTCGTCTACCTCGTAGGGGTCGAGCGCGCCGTTGGGTCCCAGGATCTGGCGGTTCTGCTTGGCGTAGAAGGGCACTTCCTCTTTGCTGGTGACGCGCGCGCCGGTGGCCGGGTCCTGGTAGAGCAGCCGCTCCACGGCCCTGCCGTTCACCACCGTCTCGGAGACGATCTCCGCGACGTCCTCCGGTTTTACCTTCTGGTAGAAGATGTTGTCGTCGCCGATCACCACCAGCGGCCCGCGCTCGCAGAAGCCGTGGCAGCCGGTGCCGCGCAGGACCACGTCGCCTTCGAGGCCGTGGCCCTTGAGCTCCACCCTCATGGCCTCGAGCACGTCCAGGCTGGAGCTGGCCTGGCACCCGGTCCCGGCGCAGACGCATACGCTGGTCTTGCCGGTGTAGCGCGCAACGGATGCCGCCTGGCGGTACGCTTGCAGCTCTTCGACGGATCCGAGGCGTCCCGCGGGGACCTCCTCGAAGGCCTCGTCCTTCTGATACTTCTTGAGAATCCGCTTCACCTTGGCAGCGGTCATCCCGCCGTGGTACTTGCCATCAACCACCATGATCGGGCCGAGGGCGCAGGCCCCCAGGCAGTTCACGGTCTCCAGGCTGAAGCTCGAGTCTTCGGTGGTCTCGCCGGAGCCGATCTTCAGGAACCTGCATATCTCGTCCAGGATCCCGCGCGAGTTGCGCACGTGGCAGGCCGTTCCCATGCAGACCGTCACGATGTGCTTTCCCTTGGGCACCAGCGAGAACGACGTGTAGAACGTGGCCACGCCGTAAACGTCGGTCATGGGGACCTCCATCAGAGTGGATACGTCCCTCAGCGCCTGCTCGGGCAGGTAGTTGTACTCCTTCTGGATCTCGTGAAGGATAGCGGAGAGCTTGCTCCGCTCGCCTTCATAGGACTCGACGAGCCCGGCGACGAACTCCGCTAGAGTCTTGGTGTCGGTTCCCCCCATGTCCACGCTCCTTGCATAAAAAAAAGAGACGAAGGCCACTTGACGGCATCGTCTCTGTGCGCGCACAACGTCGTGCGCAATCCGCGGGAAATACTATTTCATGAGTAGTGCGGCGTCAAGCAGTCCACGCCCGGATGTCCGGGTCGTTACTTGAGCCCTACCTCGTGCGCGAGGATGACCGCCTCGGCTATCTCGCGTATGGGCCTGCGGGTGTCCATCGACTTTCGCCGCATCGCCTGGAAGGCCTCGTAGCCGCTGATCTCGCGCTCCTCCATCAGGATGTCCTTGGCGCGCTCGATCAGCTTGCGGGTCTCTAGCTCCTCCTCCATCAGCTGGGCCTTGATAACGAGGTCGGTGTTCTCGATGGCCATCGCGGCCTGATTGGCGACGGTGGCAAGGATCGTCTTCTCCTCGCGGGTGAACTCGTGCGGCACCGAGGTGTAGCAGTTTATGACGCCGAGGACCTTGCCCTTGATGCTCATGGGCATGCAAAGCAGCGAGCAGAGGTTCTCCTTGAGGGCGACTTCCTTGTTGATGTAGAGCGGGTCTTCCTTCACGTCCCAGCAGACCACCGGCTCGTTCTCCTTGGCCGCGTGACCGCTCAATCCCTCGCCGAAGCGGACCACGGGCTTGCGCAGGTAGGCCTCGCTCACCGCCTGGGTGGCCTTGATCTCCAACTCTCCGGTCTGCTCGTTCAGCAGCATCAGCGAGCAGATGTTGGAGCTCATCACCTTGGCGGTCACCACCACGATCAGGCGCAGAATATCGTCGAGGTAGGTCTCGGAGGTGATCGCCTGGCTGATCTCCGAGAGAGCCTCGAGGTGGACGCTGGGTGTTGCTTCTTCAGGCCGGTCGTCGCGCGCCATTCGCTCACCACTCGTCCGTGGAGCCCTGGCCGCCGAAGGGACCCCAGTGCCAGCCGAAGTTGTACGTCCAGCGGTTGCCGTTACCGGAGGCGACGAAGCGGTCCCTCCGGGTGGAGTAGCAGTACAACCGGGCGGTCGTCGCCGTCACAGGCCCCACGTAAACCACGCCGCTCACCTTCCCCGGTGAAGCCCTGAAGTCTATGGTGTCGTCGATTTCGGTGAGGGCCGCGGGGGTCAGGCCCGCGTACGAGCCGTGCTCGTGGTAGTAGATCCGCGCGGCGTCGACCCCGTCCATCACGTGGTCGCGCGCCTCAAGCTGCGGCAGGACAAAGACGATGCCGATCGGAACCGCCACCGCGGCCAGGATGATCGGGATGATCAGGCCGACGATCCCCAGCACCATGCCGGCGGTCGCCATCCCTCCTCCCTTGACCTCGCCTTTGCCGCGCCTGATGGAGCCCTTGCCTATACCTGCGAAGATGATGGCCAGGACGGCGCCCAGGACCGGGAGGAAGGTGAATGCCCCGATGCCCATCACCAGCGCGGCCACGGCCCATGCGCTGGTCCTCTTCGTCGGTTGCTGTGGCGGCACCGGCGTCGGGAGTCGCTGCGGCGGGGCTCCGTCCGCGACCGTCTTGCGCTCGGGCTCGAGCTCATCGGTCACCGGAGCCTCCGGTGCGGGGGCGGCAGGGATCCCCTCAACAGGGGTTGCTTCCGCCTCGGGGGTCACAGGTAGGGAATCCGCGGGAGTGATCGGAGCCTCGCTCTTCCCCGAGACCCTTATGCCGCAGTCGGGGCAGAAGACGTCCTGCTCTCCGAACCGCGCGCCGCACTTACTGCACCACATCGAAGCGCCTCCTGAATCTCATGTCAATTAGTGCTCCGTCCCACAGATACCTTGGCATTCGAGCGCCGCTGCATCCAAGCCTGCTTCGTTCCGCTCGCTCGGAGTACTCAGCGAGTACGACTCGGTCGCGCGCCTTGCCCTTGGGGGCG
>Ga0209539_1000694_pt1 | contig 18837 bp, 23 predicted proteins | sample BarGraNGADG00312_2_FD_184499 | JGI IMG/M metagenome (GOLD analysis project Ga0209539, IMG submission 184499) | Arctic peat soil microbial communities from Barrow, Alaska - Barrow Graham LP Ref core NGADG0011-312 (SPAdes) (version 2) | ecosystem: Environmental > Terrestrial > Soil > Wetlands >... | reverse complement strand
CGACGCCCATGTAGAACGACGTGGCCGGGGCGCGCGGCGAGCTCATCATGCGCTCGAAGCTGTACTTGAAGTCCTGGGCCGTGACCTCGCGGTTCACCGGCGGCTGGAACTTGGCACCCTTGCGCAGGTGGAATGTGTAGGTGAGGCCATCGGCGGAGATGCCGCCGTTCTCCACGGACGGCATCTCGGTGGCGAGGCAGGGGATCAACACGTTTCCGGCGTCGCCGGCCTTGGGGTCGTACTGCAGCATGCCTTGGTAGATGGCGTGCTCGATCTGCCAGTCGATGACGTTCCAGGCGACGGCCGGGTCGAGGCTCGACGGCTCGGTGAGATACGCGAGCGACATCGTGCCGCCCTGCACGGGCGTGTCGGAGGACGACGGGCTCTGGCTCCCCGACGACCCGCCTCCGGACGAGCCGCCGCAGGCGGCGAGCGCCAGCGTGAGAAGCAGGGCGAGGGCCAGCGCCGGGGCGAGGGCCTTGCTCTTACGGGTCTTGCGTGGCGACATGGGCGCCTCCTGTCGTTGCCGGTGTCTCATCGGCGTACCTTTTCTATCGCTCAGCGGCGCCGCTGCTGCGGGTCGAACGCGTCCCGCAGCCCGTCGCCGACGAGGTTGAAGGCCAGCACCGTGACCATGATGGCGAGGCCGGGGTAGATGACGAGGTGCGGCGCCGAGAGGTAGTACGCCTGTCCTTCGCTGATCATCTGACCCCACGACGGCGTCGGCGGCTGTACGCCGAGGCCGATGTAGCTGAGCGTCGCCTCGAAGAGGATGGTGGTGGCGATGCCGAGGCTGGTATAGACGATGATCGGCGCCACGAGATGCGGCAGGATGTGGCGGAAGAGGATGCGGCGATTGGTGCAGCCGATGAGGCGCGCCGCGTCGACGAACTCCTTCTCGCGGATGCTCAGCACCTCGCCGTGGATGACGCGCGTCATCGGCGTCCAGTAGACGATGCCGATCACCAGGATGATGATCCCGATGCTCGGTTTGAGGACGCTCACCAGAGCGACCGCCAGCAGGTAGATGGGGAAGGCCATCATCACGTCGGTCATGCGCATCAGCAGCGTCTCGGTGCCGCCGCCGAAGTAGCCGGCCGTGAGCCCGAAGATCACGCCGAGGATGAGGGCGAAGCCGTTGGCGCAGACGCCGACGACCAGCGAGACGCGGGCGCCGTACATGAGGCGGCTGAGAAGGTCGCGACCGAGCGTGTCGGTGCCGAGCCAGAACTGGGAGGAGGGGCCGACGGGCATGCCCTGCATGGTGAGGCCCTCGTCGTACTGCTTGGTCGGGTCGTGGGGCGCGATCCACGGCGCGAAAATCGCGATCGCCACCAGGAAGGTGATGATCACGACGCCGATCATGGCGAACTTGTCGCGGCGGAAGCGCCGCCAGATCTCGCCCCACAGCGAGCGGTTCTCGATGAGCAGGGCGTCGGGGGCCCACATGCCGGTGGCGCCGATGCCCGTGGCGACTTCGGCGTCCGCTGCCGACGTGCCCAACCCAAGGTCGACCTCGACTTCGGGCTCGAGATGTGCGTCGCCGCTTCTGGAGGCCGCCACGCGACGCGCGACCTCGGGGTCGCCGGGAGGCACCGTCGCCATCAGGTCTCCTCCCTCTCCGCGGCCGGTGTGCCGGCGACCACCGCGAGGTCGTCCTCGCCGGCGCGGATGTGCGGGTAGTCGTCCGCCGTGATCAGGTGGCAGGCGGCCCAGTGCCCGGGCCGCACTTCCTTCAGCTTCGGGTCGTCGACGTTGCAGAAACCATCCCGGGCCGCGGGGCAGCGCGTGTGGAAGTGGCAGCCGCTGGGCGGCTCCACCGGGGAGGGCACGTCGCCGGTGAGCACCACCGGGCGACGCTGCTCCTCGGCCACGGGGTCGGGGATCGGCACGGCGCTGAGAAGGGCCTGCGTGTAGGGGTGCATGGGCTGCTCGTAGAGCACGGCGTTCTCGGCGAGCTCGACGATGCGCCCCAGATACATGACCGCCACGCGGTCGCTGATGTGGCGCACCACGCTGAGGTCGTGGGCGATGAACAGGTAGGTGAGCCCGAACTCGCGCTGCAGCTGCCGGAGGAGGTTGATGATCTGCGCGCGGATGGAGACGTCGAGGGCGCTGATGGGCTCGTCGCAGACGATGAAGTTGGGCTCCACGGCGAGCGCCCGGGCGATGCCGATGCGCTGGCGCTGCCCGCCGCTGAACTCGTGCGGGTAGCGGTTGAGGGTGTTGGGGTTGAGGCCCACCGTCTCGAGGAGCTCGCGCACCCTGACCTTGCGGCCGGCGCGGTCGGCGAGCTTGTGCACCAGCAGGGGCTCGCTGACGATGTCGCCGACGGTCATGCGGCTGTTGAGGCTGGCGTAAGGATCCTGGAAGATCATCTGCATGCGGCGGCGCTGACGGCGCAGGGCGCCGCCCTTCAGATGCGCCAGGTCGCCGCCCTCGTAGAGCACGCGGCCGGTGGTGGGCCGGATGAGCTGCAGGATAGCGCGCCCGGTGGTGCTCTTGCCGCAGCCGCTCTCGCCGACCAGGCCGAGCGTCTCGCCGCGGCGGATCTCGAGGTCGATGCCGTCGACCGCGTACACGGCGCCCACCTTGTGCTTGAAGACGATGCCGCTGGTGATGGGGAAGTGGACCCTGAGACCCTCGACCGTGACCAAGGTCTCGTTGCCGTTGCCGGCGGCGGCCGTCGCGTTCACGGGGACGGCGTTCACGCGGGCATCTCCGCGCCGGCGATGAGCTTGTCGCGGTGGAAGCAGGCCGAGAGGCGGCCGGCGTCGGTGGGGGACAGCTCCGGCGTCTGCCGCCAGCACTCCTCGGTGGCCAGCCAGCAGCGCGGCGCGAAGCTGCAGCCGGGGGGCAGGTGGGCGAGGTCGGGCGGCAGCCCGGCGATCGTCTGCAGGCTGTCCTTGCGCGGCTCGTTGAGGCGCGGCACGCTGCGCAGCAGGCCGACGGTGTACGGGTGGTGGGGGTGGCCGAAAAGGGCCTTGGCCGAGCCGCTCTCGGCGATGCGCCCCGCGTACATGACGAGGATGCGCTCGCACATGCCGGCCACCACGCCGAGGTCGTGGGTGATGACGATCACGGCGGCGTGGTACTCGCGGCTCAGCTGCTTCATGAGGCGCAGGATCTGCGCCTGGATGGTGACGTCGAGGGCGGTGGTGGGCTCGTCGGCGAGCAGCAGCTTGGGGTTGCACGAGAGGGCGATGGCGATCATCACGCGCTGGCGCATGCCGCCGGAGAACTGGTGCGGGTAGTCCTTGATGCGGCCGGCCGCCTTGGGAATGCCGACCAGCTGCAGGAGCTCGATCGAGCGCTTGACTGCGTCGGCGTGAGACAGGCCGAGGTGGACCTCGAGGCCCTCGGTCATGAGCCTCTCGATGCTGAGCACCGGGTTCAGGCTCGTGACCGGGTCCTGGAAGATCATCGAGATGTCCTTGCCGCGGATGTCGCGCACCTCGCTCTCGGGGAGCGCGACGAGGTCGCGGCCGAGGAACTCGATGGTGCCGCTGATGGTCGCGTTGTTGACCATGCGCGTGAGGCCTAGGATGGCGCTCGCGGTCACGCTCTTGCCGCAGCCCGACTCACCGACGAGGCCCACGAGCTCGCCGGGCGCTACCGAGAAGCTCACCTTGTCGACGGCGTGCACGATGCCCTCTTGCGACTCGAAGTCGACGGTGAGGTCGGTCAGGCGGAGTAGCGTGTTTGCATCAACCCCCATGCGCTCGCAAGTCTACCCTTCGCACTCCTCGTTGGCGAGACTGGCGCGGCGCTTTGACTCTAGTGGCCGCGGCTGGTAAGCATGGGCCATGAGGTCTGACCCACTCTCGCCCAGCCGCCTGCTGCGGGCCCTCGAGCTGTTCGGCCCGCAGGCGCGCCCGTACAACTTCGACGACCACTTCGACTGCTGGGGCCTGGTGCAGAGGGTCTTCGACTGGGTCGACGACGGCTTCGACATGAACCAGGAGGCTCTGGACGAGACGACGGTGGGCAACTGGCAGGACATCGGGCGGCGCGAAGAGCTCGTTCCCGGCGACCTGCTGGCGACTCACCCGCAGCCCGATCCCGAGTACCACGTGGTCTTCTACTGCGGGCGTGTCGGCGGGCACGATCTTGTCTACGACTCCTCGCCGCGGGGCTCGATCCCCGTCTTCGATCGCTGCGGTGGCCTGCTCGCCGAGCGCGAGGTCTTCACGAGGTACTCGCGCGCCACCGAGACGACCGACCGCCTGCGAGACGACGGTGGGGCATACCTGCGCTTGTGGCACGACGGCATGTGCTACTTCCACAAGGGCCTGCACGCGCGGCTGGTGGCCGACGGCGCGGCGGAAGAGCGCGACCTCGTCGCGCCGCGCCGCGCCGTCGGCCTCGACGACCTCCCGTTCTACTGCCGCCGGCGTCTTCCGCGCGACGCGCTCGGGCGCGAGCTCTACGACAACGTGCTCACGCGCCATCTCGACTACTACGTGCCCGACGGCGCGCCCGTTCCCGACGACCTGTACGAGGCGGTGATGGAGCGCGGCGACCGCGCCGCGTTCCATCACCGCCCGCCGGCGCCGCTGATCGTCGCGTCGCCGGGCTGGGGCGTCGCGCAGGGGCCGCTCACCGTGTCGTGGCGGTATGCGGACGGGGCCGTCGTGAGCGGCTGTCGCATCGAGGTCTGGGAGGAGACCTGGGATCTGTGGCGACACCGGCTGGAGCGTCACGACTGCGACGCGCCGCTGACGGGCTTCGAGGTCTCCGAGGAGGCGCTGCTGCCGGACCGTCGCTACGCCGTCGTCGTGTACGCGCGCGGCGCCGGCGGTTTCTCGGGCAGCGCCGTCGCGCCGTTCCTGTACCGGCCGGCGGCGGGCGATCCGCTGCTCGAGTACAACCCCGTGCGCCCGCGGGCGTTGCGCCCTGATGCCGGCGCGAGCGTTCCGCCGGGTATGTCCGTGGAGCTCGCCTGGGAGATCGCGGCGCCGGAGCAGAACCAGGTGAAGGCGGCCGTCGCCGTCTTCGAGGACGTCGGCTGCCTCGCGCAGGGCGCAGAGCGAGTGTTCGCCGGCGAGCAGGAGGGACCGGACGCGGCCGCCTGCCGCTGCGCCGTGCCGGCCGCGGCGCTCCGCCCCGGGCACTCGTACTACTGGTACGTCACGCCCACCAACGCCGGGGGCCACGACGCCTTCGCCCCGGCGGAGGGCATGTTCTCAGTCGGCGAGAGAGGGTGATACAGATGGCGCATGCTTCCGCCAGGGAGCTTGACCTGCGGACGGCGGCGCCGTTCGGCATCTCGCGCTGGACGCACTCCGAGTTCGCCGACTACGTGGTCGAGCTGCGCGCCGGCGAGCACGTGGGCCGCGGCGAGGCCGCGCCCAACCGCCGCTACGGCGAGTCGCGGGAGGAGGGCATGGCCGTGCTCGCCGACCTGGCGCCCGAGATCGCCGACCTCGAGGGGCCGGCCGGCGTGGAGGCGCTGTGCGACCGCCTGGCCGCGGACGAGGGCGCGGCGGCGCCGGCATGGCCGGCCCTGCGGGCCGGCCTGAGCGCCGCCGCTTGGGACCTCGCCGGCAAGCAGGCCGGCGAGCCGGTCTGGCGCATGCTCGGCTTGGAGCGCCCGTCGGTGCGCACCTCGTACACGATCGCCATCGGCGCGCCTGAGGAGATGCTTGCGCAGGCGCGCGCCGCGTCCGCGTTCGGGACGCTCAAGGTGAAGCTCGGCTTCGACGGCGATCTCGAACTCGCGCAGGCGCTCGCCCGCGAGCTGCCGCAGACGACCTTCCGCTACGACGCCAACGAGGGCTGGAGCCGCGAGCGCGCGGCAGCGTCTCTCGCGGCTCTCGCCGAGCTCGGCGCCGAGCTGGTCGAGCAGCCGCTGCCGGCCGCCGACGTCGAGGGCATGGCCTGGCTGAAGGAGCGCACGTCCGTTGCGCTTTTCGCCGACGAGTCCGTGCTCACCATCGACGAGCTGGACGCCGTCGCCGAGCTCTACGACGGCGTCGTCGTCAAGCTCTCCAAGGCGGGCGGCATCGCCAGCGCTTTCGCCCTCGTCTCCGCCTGCACGGGGCGCGGCCTGCGCGTGCTCCTCGGGTGCATGGTCGAGTCGAGCCTGGGCATCGCCGCCGGGCTGCAGCTCGCCGGCCTCGCGGACCACGTGGACCTCGACGGCGCGCTACTCCTGGCCGACGACCCGTTCACCGGCATCGCCGTGGAGGGCGACCTGCTCACAGCGTCGAACGAGCCGGGGCTGGGGGTGCGGCCGGCGGAGTAGAGCAGTGCCCGCGGAGCCTGCGGACCAGCCGCCGCGGCTCGGCGCTCAGGGCTGCCCGAGCGCCTCGTAGAGCGCGGCGCCCGTGCGCGACACCGCCTCGAAGCCGTCGTCGTCGTCGGTCATGATCGCCATGACCACCTGGCGGTGGCCTTCGCTGATCAGCGCGCAGTCGTGCGCGTAGCGGCCCGCGGGCGAGTCGTCGCCGCACTTGCCGGCGTAGCTCGCGGTCGCCGGTAGGTAGCGGGCGATGCCGTCGAGGTGCTCCTGCCGCTCGAGCGACGCCCAGACGGGGCCGGCTACGGCCGGCCCAAGGGTCTCGCCCGTGGCGAGCTCCTCGAGCAGCGTCGCGAGGTCGGCCGCGCTCGTGTAGTTCTCGCGCCCCGCGGCCACGGCCTCGGCGTCCATCATCAGGCGGCGCATGGCCGTCTGGCGGAGCCCCAGCTCGGCGGCCAGGTCGTTGACTCGGTCGCAGCCCACGAAGCCGGCCACGACGTTGGTGGCGTCGTTGTCGCTGACCGCCAGCATGAGGTGGGCGTAGTCGGCGAGAGCCAGCTTGGCGGCGTGGCGGAAGCCTCGCAGCACGCCGCCGCCGCCCACGCTGCTCCACGGCTGGAAGGCGTACGGCTCCGCCTCGCTGAGCTCTCCGCGCTCCACGGCGCGCCAGAACGCCGCCGCCAGCAGCACCTTGATCGTCGAATAGGCGGGGAGCTGCGCCTCTTCGTGGGCCTTCAGGCAGGCCCCCGTGGTGAGATCTTTGGCGACGTAGGCGATCATCGCCTAGATGGTCGCATGCGCGCCGGCATCCACATGGACGACCTCTCCCGTGATGGCCCGCGAGAGGTCGCTGAGCAGGAAGACGGTGGCGTCCGCCACCTCCTCCGCGGTCACGTTGCGGCGCAGGGGGGTGTGACTCTCGAGCAGCTCGAGCATGCCGCTGAAGTCCTTGATGGTGCGCGCCGCGACGGTGGCGATAGGGCCTGCAGACACCGCGTTCACGCGGATGCCGTCCGGCCCCAGGTCCGCCGCAAGGTAGCGCACCGCGCTCTCCAGGGAGGCCTTCGCCGGGCCCATGACGTTGTAGTTGGGCACCACGCGCCAGGACCCGGCATAGGTCATCGTGACGATGCCGCCGCCGCGCGTCATGAGGCGCCGCGCCTCGCGGGCCGTGGCGATCAGCGAGTACGAGCTGATGTCGTTGGCCTGAGCGAAGCCGGCGCGGCTCGTCTGCACGAAACTGCCCTGGAGGTCTTCGGCCGGCGCCCAGGCGATGCTGTGCACCATGCCGTCGAGGACGGGCATAAACTCTGCCAGCTCGTCGATGGCGCGCCGCACGGCCTCGTCGCTGCTCACGTCGCACTCGATCAGCGGGGCCTCGCCCAGTTCGTCGGCCAGGGTCTGCACGCGGCGCCTCAGGCGCTCGGCCTGGTAGGTGAGCGCCACGGTCCCGCCGTGCTTCTTGATGGCCAAGGCCACCGACCAGGCGATAGAGCGCGAGTTGGCGGCGCCCGTCACGAGGAAGTTCTTGCCTTCGAGCAGACCTGTCAACGTGCCCCCTAGGACGACGAGGCAAGTCTACCCGAGTCAGCGCGGCTTTTCGGCCAGCAGAAGGAACTGCCGCGCCCAGAAGTCACGGAAGACGTACAGCGAGAGCACGAGGCAGGCGGCGCGGATGGCGGCATAGCGGGTGAAGTACGGCTCGATGCGCAACACGTGGAGCCCGGCGCCCTCGAGCAGCCGGACCATGTCGCGTTTGGCGAAGAAGCGTAGATGCGTGCGGTCGAAGATCCCGGAGCTCCTGCGCGGCCAGCGTTTCATGAGCAGGTTGGCGAAGACCACCACGTGGGCCACGTTGGGCAGGGAGACCACGACGGCGCCGCCGGGCCGCAGGCGCGTGAGGGCGCGCGCCAGCACCGCCTCGGGCTCGGCCAGGTGCTCGAGCACGTCGCTGGCGAGGATGACGTCGAAGGGCTCGTCGCCCAGCTGCGCAAGGTCGAGGTGGGCGAGGTCGCCCTGCACCACGGCGTCGAGGCGCTTGCGGGCCTGCGCGGCGGCGCCCGCGTGCAGCTCGACGCCGACGACCTCGCGGGCGCCGGCGCGCTTGAGCAGGGCGCCGTTGTAGCCGCCGCCGCAGCCGAGGTCGAGAACGCGGAGCCCGCGCGGGTCGATGAGCTCGAGAAACGCGGGCTTGGCGTCGCTGAAGTAGCCGGGTCGCGGCAGGCGCGGGAGGCTCACGGCAGTTCCACCGTGGCTGGGTCGGTGCCCGCCGGCAGCTCGCGCAGGACGGCCGTCTCACCCTGGTACGAGTAGATGATCGGCTCGCCGGCGGCCAGAGCATCGAGAGTGCTCGTTACCTCGGTCGCGCTCGGGACTGGCGTGTGCGTCGCCTCCGCGTACGCCTGGGGACGCAGGAACAGCATTTGAAGCCGGCCTTCGTCGGCCGGCCGGTCGGCGACGCGCAGGCGGACCACGTCCGGGCCATCGCCCTTGAGGACCTTCACGACCACGAACCGCTGGAAGGCGCCGCTGGCCGCTTTTGCCTTGGCGAGCACCACCACTGCGAACAGGTCGAGCTGGTCGCGCAGGGCCTCCGCGTAGTCTCCGGCGCGGTCGGTGGCGGCCGCGCCGGCGCCGGTCAGGGGGCCGGCGGCCTCGCTCGAGGCTTTGGCGGCCGCGGGAAGCGAGCTGTTGACGCCGACGGTGCCGCTCTTCTGGTCGTTGATGACGGCGAGGCCGACGGCGACCGCGACGAGGGCGACTGCGGCCGGCGCCAGCACACGCAGCCAGCGCGACGCGCGGCTGCGTGTCTTCGCCGGCTCAGGCGCCGCGAAGAACTCCTGCAGCCCGGCCCAGCGCGGGTCGCTCGGGTCGGTGTAGCGCTCGTCGGGGCCGGGCACGGCGGCACGCACCTGCGCGCCCACCTGCTCGACCTCGGCGCGCACGGCGTCGAGGCGGCGGCGGAGGAGGCCTTCGTCGGCCGCCGCCGCGGCGACCAGCTCCGGGTCGTCGTCGAGCCCCAGCGCGAACGCCAGCAGGCGGTCGTCGTCGAAGGCGGGCGCGCCCGTCATCTCGTCTTCTCTCTCGTCAGCCATCGCGCTCGAACCCGCTCTCGGTGAGCGTGCGGCGCAGGTGCTTCATGGCGCCGTGCAGCCGCGATTTGACCGTACCCACCGGGATGTCCTGGGCCGCGGCGATCTCGTCCAGCGGCAGGTCGGCGAAGAAGCGCAGAGCCACACACTCACGAAGTTCCGGCGACAGCTCGGCCAGCGCCAGGCGCAGGGCGGGGTCGGCCGGTGCGGACGGCGCGTCCGTGGAGACCTCCGGGGCGATCTGGTGCAGCTTGTCCATGAGTCCGTGGCGTGTCTTGCGCCGGCGGCCCTGGTCGCGACCGGTGTTGAGGATAACGCGGTAGAACCAGGCCAGGAAGGTCTCCTCGGCCGGGATCTGGGCGCGATATACCTTGATGAACACTTCTTGCACGGCGTCGTCGACCTCCTCGCAGAACCCCTGGAAGAAGAGGATGCGGTGCGCCTGCGGCGCGTAGCGGCGAAAGAACTCGGCGCGCGCCTCCGGCTGCTCCCTGCGCAGGCGGTCTACAAGGCCGTGCGGCAGTTCTTCTATGGTCTTCCTCCGCAGTGAGAGACGCCGGCTCCGGCGGGCGGGTTCGCGTCGCCGGACGCGGCAAGTATAGCGCGGCGGGTGCCGCGAGGCGCCGCGGCGGCGCGCGCCGCCGCTAGAAGCCGAGGCGGCGCACCTCTTCTGCGAGGTCGTGGCCGCTCTGCTCGCGCACCCGGCGTTTGACCTCCGCCGCCAGTGCGACGATGTCGGCGGCCGTGGCGCCCGGCAGCGCGACGAGGAAGTTGGCGTGCTTCTCGCTGACGCGCGCCTTGCCGGTGGTGAACCCCTTGAGGCCGGCGTCCTCGATGAGGCGGGCCGCCGGCAGTTCGCGGCTGGGGTTCTTGAAGTAGCTGCCGCAGCTGGCGTACTCGAGCGGATGCTTGCTGCGGCGCAGCTCCGCGTCGCGGGCGATCTCGTCCAGGAGAGCGCTGCGCTCGCCACGATGCAGCTGGAACGTCGCCGAAAGGATGGTCAGTTCGGGCAGCTGCTTGAACAGGCTCGTCCGGTACCCGAAATCGAGCTCCCGCGGCTCCTTGACGTGCTCCGTCGTCCCGTCGAGCAGGTGCACGCTGACCAGCGCGTCGCTCATCGAGCGCCCGTAGGCGCCGGCGTTGCCCACGACGGCGCCCCCGACCGATCCGGGGATGTTGCCGGCGAACTCGAGGCCGGCGAGGCCCTGCCCGGCCAGCTCGGTGACCAGGCCGGGCAGCTCCGCGCCGGCCTCGACCGTCAGGAGCTCGCCGTCGAGCGTGTGGGCCTCGTTGCGCGCCAGCACGGTGAGGCCGGGCAGGCCGGCGTCGCCGACCAGCACGTTGGTGGCCCGGCCGAGGACCGTGACCGGCACGCCGGCCCGGCGCGCCGTCTTGACGGCGTGCGCCAGGGCGCCGGTCGTCTCGGCCCGGTAGAGGAACTCCGCCGGGCCGCCGACGCCGTAGGCGCAGAGGGGCGCGAGAGGGACGGCCTCTTCGAGGCCGGGCAGCTCGCGCCGAAGCGCGTCGCGCGCCTCGCGCCGCGGGATGTCGTCGAGCTCGCTCACGCGACCATGGTAGCAGCTTCACGGTGGGCGGGAGGGGGCGCCGGGAGCGCCGCCGCCCGCCCCATCCGCCCCGTCGGCGCCGGGCTGCAGGCCATGACGTTTGGCATCCGCCACGACGTTTGACATCCGGCAGGTCGTCCCATAAAGTTCCTAAACCCTAGCGAGAAGTAGGAATTAGAACGTGATCCACCTCTCGACGAAGAGCGAATACGCGATCAAGGCGCTGGTGCGGCTGGCGCTCGCCGACGGCGACGCGCCCGTGCAGGCGCGCGAGATCAGCGAATACACGGCCATCCCCGGCAAGTTCCTCGAGCAGGTCATGCACGACCTGCGGCAGGGCGGGCTGGTGCACAGCCAGCGCGGCAAAGGCGGCGGGTACGTGCTCGCCGTCGACCCCGGCACGGTCAGTTTCGCCGACGTGATCGACCTCATCGACGGCTCGCACGGTGGCAAGGGGCGAATGTCGCGCGGCGACCAGGCGGAGGCCCTGGTCGCGCCCGTGTGGAGCGAGGTGCGCGCCTGCACTCGCGCCATCCTCCGCTCGGCCTCTATCGCCGACGCGGCGGCACGGGCCAGCGAGACCCCCATGTACTACATCTGACAGGAGACGAGACGACATGAGCGACACCGAGACGACGCAGATCCCCCAGGGCTTCGAGACCCTCGCCTTGCATGCCGGCCAGGAGCCCGACCCGACGACCAACGCGCGCGCCGTGCCTATCTACCAGACCACGGCGTATACTTTCGACAGCGTCGACCACGCCGCCGACCTCTTTGGGCTGCGGCAGTTCGGCAACATCTACACGCGCATCATGAACCCGACCAACGACGTGTTCGAGAAGCGCGTCGCGGCGCTCGAAGGCGGCGTCGGCGCGCTCGCCTTCAGCTCGGGCTCGTCGGCCGTCACCTTCAGCATCCTCAACATCGCCGGGGCGGGCGACCACGTCGTCAGCGCCAACAGCCTGTACGGCGGCACGCACAACCTGTTCGTGCACACCCTGCCGCGCTTCGGGGTCGAGATCGACCTCGTGGACCCGCTCGACCCCGAGAGCTTCCGCCGCGCCATCAAGCCCAACACGAAGCTGCTCTACGCCGAGACCGTCGGCAACCCCAAGCTCGACACGCTGGACATCGACGCGGTCGCGGCCATCGCCCACGAGGCGGGCATCCCCCTGATCGTCGACAACACGATGGCGACTCCGTATCTCATCAAGCCCATCGATCACGGCGCCGACATCGTGGTGCACTCCGCGACCAAGTTCATCGGCGGGCACGGCACGTCCATCGGCGGCGTCGTCGTCGACTCCGGCGCGTTCGACTGGTCGCAGAACGACAAGTTCCCCGGCCTCGTGGAGCCCGACGCCAGTTACCACGGGCTCAAGTTCCACGAAGCGCTCGGGCCGCTCACCTACATCGTGAAGCTGCGCGTCAGCCTCCTGCGCGACATCGGTGCGGCCCTGTCGCCGTTCAACGCCTTCCTCTTCCTGCAGGGGCTCGAGACGCTGCCGCTGCGCATGGAGCGTCACAGCACGAACGGCTACGGCGTGGCCAGGTTCCTCGAGGACCATCCGAAAGTCGGCTGGGTGAGCTACCCGGGCCTGCCGTCGCACCACACGCACGCCCTGGCGAAGAAGTACCACTACCGCGGTCTCTATGGTGCGATGATCGGCTTCGGCATCGAGGGCGGCCGCGAGGCCGGTCGCCGCTTCGTGGAGAGCACGCGGCTGCTCTCGCACGTGGCCAACATCGGCGATGCCAAGTCGCTGGTCATCCATCCGGCGACCACGACGCACTCGCAGCTCACCGCGGAGGAGCAGCTCGAGACGGGCGTAACCGACGATTTCGTGCGTCTCTCGATCGGCATCGAGTCGGCCGAAGATATCGTCGCCGACATCGAGCAGGCGCTGGCCAAGGCCTGACTGGGCTGGGAGCGGCCGCCGGCAGCGGCGCCGCACCCTCGACCAGCGCGGGTGAACGCGTAGAATGGGCGGCGGGCGGCCGATGGGCCGCCCGCCGCCCACACGCCCGGGTCGTGATGACAGCAGCGAAGCACACAGACCGCAAGGAGATCGGCGACGTGGCCATGGGCCTCGGCGCCGACGCCGGCTCGGCCGGCATCGTCCGCACGAAGCACGTGACCTTTGATCAGCCGGGCCAGGAGCTCGCCCTCGAGGGCGGCGGCACGCTGGCGCCGTTCACGATCGCGTACGAGACCTATGGCAGGCTGAGCGAGCGCAAGGACAACGCCATCCTGGTGGCCCATGCCCTCTCGGGCGATGCGCACGCGGCGGGGCGTCACAGCGCCAACGACCAGCGCCCCGGTTGGTGGGACATGATGATCGGGCCCGGCAAGGGGCTCGATACGGACAAGTACTTCGTCATCAGCTCCAACGTGATCGGCGGCTGCAGCGGCTCCACCGGGCCGGCCTCGATGAACCCCGCGACGGGCCGGCCGTACGGCACCGATTTCCCCATCATCACGATCGCCGACATGGTCAACGCCCAGGCAATGCTCCTCGACCACCTCGGCATCGAGAAGCTGCTCGCCGCCGTCGGGGGTTCGATGGGAGGCATGCAGGTGCTGGAGTGGGCCGTCTCGCATCCCGAGCGCGTCCACCTCTGCGTCCCGCTCGCCACCGCTGCCCGCCAGCCCACGCAGGCGATCGCCTTCAACGAGGTCGGCCGCCAGGCGATCATGGCCGACCCCGACTGGCGCGGCGGCCACTACTACGGCGGCAAGCCGCCGGCGAAGGGCCTCAGCGTGGCGCGCATGGTCGGCCACATCACCTATCTGAGCGACGAGGCCATGCAGGAGAAGTTCGGGCGCCGCCTGCGCGATATCCCCGACTACTCGTTCACCTTCTCGGCCGATTTCGAGGTGGAGAACTACCTGCGGCGCCAGGGACTCTCCTTCACCAACCGCTTCGACGCCAATACGTATCTCTACATCACGCGTGCCCTCGACTACTTCGACCTCACGCGTCGGCATGGGAGCCTCGTGCAAGCCTTCCGCGACGTGACGGCGCGCTTCCTCGTGCTGGCGTTCAGCAGCGACTGGCTGCACCCGCCCTACCAGCTCAAGGAGATCGTCAGCTCCCTACGCGCCACCCACAAGCACGTGAGCTACTACGAGGTCGAAAGCCACTACGGCCACGACGCGTTCCTGCTGGAGCGCGAGAAGATGGAAGGCATCATCGGCGCGTTCCTGGCGAGCGGCGCCCGTACCTTCGCACTCCCCGGCTGACGCGGACGAAGGAGCTTGCGGCCGCGGGGAGGCCGCGGGGGACCCGAGGAGGAGCCAACATGAAGACCAAGACCCAGCGCCCCGGCGCCGTGATCGTGGTGCTGCTCACCAAGCGGCCGCGCGGGCGTCGCGCGGAGGAAAGCTGAGGCCCGGTCATGCGGCGCATCGACTACAAGCTCATCGAGGACCTCGTGCCTCACGGCTCCACGGTCCTCGACCTCGCCTGCGGCGACGGGGAGCTGCTCAGCCAGCTCATCCGCGACAAGGGCGTGCGCGGCAGCGGCGTCGACGTCTCGCAGGAGGCCGTCGAGGCCTGCGTGAGAAAGGGACTCTCCGTGTTCCACGGCGACCTCGACGCGGGTCTCGCCGATTTCGCCGACGGCTCGCACGACGTCGTCATTCTCAGCATGAGCCTGCAGCAGCTGCGCCGCCCGAGGATGATCGTCCGCGAGATGGTGCGCGTCGGCCGGCAGGCCATCGTCAGCTTTCCCAACTTCGCGCACTGGACGCCGCGTCTGCAGCTCTTCCTCGGCGGCCGCATGCCGGTGTCGCGCGACCTTCCGTACCAGTGGTGGGACACGCCCAACATCCACCTCTGCACGATCAAGGACTTCCGCGCGCTCTGCCTCGAGGAAGGCCTGTGCATCGAGCACGAGCTCTACCTCAGCGGCGTGGACAGGCAGCCGCCGCAGCGCGCCGTGCTTCCCAACCTGATGGCGCGCCTCGCGATCTTCGCGGTGACGCGCTGCTAGGCGCAGCGTGAGCAGCGCGTCAGCATCCGGGGAAGGCGCCGTGCCCGCCCCGGACCCCGCCGCCCGCCGCCCCTTCCCTCGCGAGGCGAGCCTGCTCGAGGGCGTGCCGGGATCCGCGCGCTATCTCAGCGTGCAGCTCGGCGCGCTGCTCGCCTCGCTCGCCTATGCGCGCGAGCGGCGCCCGCCGCGGCCGCGCTAGACGGCGCCCCGCTTTCCGCTCCCGCGCGGAGCGGGTACACTACCGGTACGCTCTGCGCCTCAGAGACCGGCGTGAGCGGCACAAGGAGCGCACCCCGTCACCACCGAGCGCCGGCGAGGCGCACTTCAAGACAAAAAGGAGAAACAAGTGCCTCAGGGTAAAGTGAAGTGGTTCTCATCGGAGAAGGCTTTCGGCTTCATCGAGCAGGACAACGACAACGACATCTTCGTGCACGTCACCGGCCTCGCCGACGGCGTCACCGCGATCGACAAGGACATGCTCGTCGAGTATGAGGTCGAGCAGGGACGCAAGGGCCCGCAGGCCGTCAATGTGAAGCCCGCCGCCGCCGCTGCGCCGGCCGCCAAGGTCGAGGTCGAAGAAGAGGTCGAGGTCGAAGTCGAGGTCGAAGAAGAGGTCGAGGTCGAAGAAGAGGTCGAGGTCGAAGAAGAGGTCGAGGACGACTAAGACCCCGAGCTTCTGACAGGGCCGGCCATCGGGGCAGTGCTCGGAGCCCGATGGCCGGCCCTTCGTTTTCCCGGCATCGGGTACCATCCTGAAGGCACACTCCGCGGGAGGCGACCATGATCGAGAACATCCACTGGCTTGGCCACGACTCTTTCCGCCTCGACGGTTCCAGCACGGTCTACATCGATCCCTGGAAGCTCGCCGCCGACGCTCCTCCGGCCAACCTGATCCTCATCACGCACGACCACTACGACCACTTCAGCCCGGACGACATCGCCCGCCTGTCCACGCCGCGGACGACGCTCATCGGGCCGGCGTCCGTGACCGCCAAGATCGACGGGGTGGCGGCGGTCACGCTCAGCGCCGGCGAGACGGCGACCGTGGGCGGCGTCACCGTGACCGCCGTCCCCGCCTACAACATCGACAAGTTCCGCCAGCCCGGCGAAGTGTTCCACCCGCGGGCCGCCGGCGGCCTGGGCTACATCGTGGAGCTCGACGGCCGCCGCATCTACCACGCCGGCGACACCGACGCGATCCCCGAGATGCGCGACGTGCGCTGCGACGTAGCGCTGCTGCCGGTGAGCGGCACCTACGTCATGACGGCCGCGGAGGCCGCGGAGGCTTGCCGGATGATCTCCGCGGCCGCTGCGGTACCCATGCACTACGGCGACATCGTCGGGACGGCCGCCGACGCGGCCCGCTTCGAGGGCCTCTGCGGGGTCCCCGTCACCGTGCTGCCGTTCGAGCAGGGCTGAATGGGGCCGGCGAGTGCGGCGTGCGCAACCTGCGCGCCAACGTGTTCACGCTTGCCGAGGGCTCGATGTCGAAGCACATGCACCGCGAGCAGGAGGAGGTCTACCTCGTGCTCGACGGTAGGGCCATGATCGACGTCGACCAGGATCAGTTCAAGGTGGGGGAGCGCGAGGCCCTGGCGGTGCCGGCGCGCGCCTGGCACCGGGTGGCCAACGTGGGGTACGGGCCGCTCACGTTCTTCGTGGCGGCCGCGCCGGCGGTCGACGACGACGCCGAGATCGCCGGCTAGGACGCTACTCGTCCACCCACTCGAGGATCACGGCCTCCTCGGGGCAGGCCTCTTCGGCGCGCTCCACGGCCGCCCACAGCGTCTCGTGCGGCTCGGGCTCGAGGACCTCCGGCAGTCCGTCGTCGCGCATGAAGAAGACCTCCGGGCACACCTGTTCGCAGGCGCCCACGCCGGTGCAGCGATCGTAGTCGACGCTCACTTTCAGCTTGCGGCTCATGGGCGCAGTCTACACCGGACGTCGTTTCGTCCGCCCCTGTTGCGGCAATGACCGGGAGGAGAATGCTCGGCGGCGGCGCTTCGCCGGCCGCCGCCCCACGAGAGGAGGGACTCGTGCTCAAGCAAGGCGACAAGTCACCGAAGGTCACCGGCACGTCGTACGACGGCGCCGCCTTCGACCTGGGGGCGCCCGGCAGGCGCACCGTCCTGTGGTTCTATTCCAAAGCCAACACCGGTGGCTGAACGACAGAAGCCGTTGAGTTCAACGGCCTGCTCGACGAGTTCGGCAAGCTGGACGTCCAGGTCGTCGGCGCCAGCATCGACTCGGCCAAGGCCAACCAGAAGTGGGCCGAGAAGTACGACCTGAAGATGCCGCTGATCGGCGACGTCGGCGAACACGAGGTGGCTAACGCTTTCGGCGTGGCGCGGCCGCTGGTCGGCGTGGCCAAACGCACCACGTGGCTCATCGATCCGGACGGGACGATCCGCAAGATCTACCTCAAGGTGACGCCCAAGGGCCACGCGGCCGAGGTGCTGGCCGCGGCGAAGGAGCTCTGGGCCTGAGGCGAAGGAGGGGGCGGGCAGCACGACGGGCCGCCCGCCCCTTTCGCTCGACTACGCTTCGTCGCCGCCTGTCTCGCGGGGGCCGAAGTACGCCGGCGCGTCGATCATGAAGATGCGGCTCGACCAGCTCTCGCCGGCGGCCGTGGCCTTCTCGGCGTCGTCGACGGCGCCGATGCGCGCCGTCATGTCGTCGCAGTAGTGCACGATGATGGCCTCGCGTGTCTGCGGCACCACGGGGCTGCCCTTCTCGCGCAGGCCGTGGTGCGCGACGATGATGTGGCGCAGGCGCAATGAGAGTTCAGCCGGGAACCCCGGCGCCTCGGTGATGAGCTCGCGGACCATGTCGTGGCCGATGACGATCTCGCCGTGCAGCCTGCCGACGTCGGTCATGAGCGGCGCCATGCCGTCGCTGGTGTAGGCCCGCGTCTTGCCGATGTCGTGCAGGAGGGCGCCGGCGACGACGAGGTCGCGGTCGACGGAGTCGAACCGCGACGCCACCCCGGCGGCCGTCTCGGCGACGATGAGCGAGTGCTCGAGCAGCCCGTGCCGGTAGGCGTGGTGGTTGCGCACCGCCGCCGGCGCGACGACGAAGGTGGCGCCGGGCTCCTGCGAGCCGTCGAAGGCGCGCTCCAGGAGCGCGCGCAGGTGCGGCTCGTCGACCGAGTCGATGAGCGCGTGCAGGCGTTCGCCTAGCTCGGCGGTGCCGACGGGCGACACCGGCACGAGATCGACGGCGTCGTACTCGTCGGGCTCGGCGAGCCTCAGGCGGCGCACTTGGATCTGGGGTCCGTACTGCGGGTGGACGCTGTAGGCGCCGCCGGCCACGACCACGTCTCCGGCCGACACTCCCAGCGCTTCTTCTGACGGGTCGAAATGGATGCACGAGACCTCTCCGGTCGCGTCGCGCAGCTTGAGGCGCAAGTAGGTCTTGCCGTTGCGGTCGGTGGCCATGGTCTTCTCGGAGCAGGTGAAGTAGGTGTCGACCGCCTGGCCGTTCTGCAGCTCGGCGATGGGGGTGCGGGGCATCGCGGCCGCGAGGCCGCTGAGTTCGTTGATCATGTGCTCTCCTTGGTCCCGCCTAGGCTACCAGACGGCCCGGACGGGCGACGAGGGAGCGGGGTGGTGACGTTGCTCTCAGCCGGTCAGATGCGAGTGCGCATGCGCCTGCGAGCGCGCCTCGGCGATGAGCTCGCCGCCGGCCGGTCCTTCATTCACGGTCTTGTTCTTGCGCGACGACGGCTTCTTGGCCGCCGTCGGCTTCTTCGCCGCGGCCTTCTTGGGCGCCGGCTTCTTCGCGGCAGGCGCCCGGTGCTTCGCCGCCGGCTTCTTCGCCGCGCCTGCGGCGGCTTCGACCGGCGTCGCAGTCTCGGCCGCCGGCGGCGTCTCGGCGATCGGGGCCGTCGCCGTCGGCTCCGGCGCTCCCGTCTCAGCGCGTTCCGGCGCGGGGCCGGCCGCCT